>Ga0209582_1000188_pt1 | contig 56718 bp, 42 predicted proteins | sample KloWWTmetKNB5Kit_FD_187176 | JGI IMG/M metagenome (GOLD analysis project Ga0209582, IMG submission 187176) | Active sludge microbial communities from Klosterneuburg, Austria, studying microevolution and ecology of nitrifiers - Klosterneuburg... | ecosystem: Engineered > WWTP > Aerobic digester >...
CCGCAACGTGTACAAATCGATCCGGCGCACACGCAATTCAAAACGACTCCTTCGCGCGTGTTTCGGGACACGCGACTTGCGCTTCTTGCGAATGAGTTGGGCGACATAGTTTATTCAAAGATCAGTAATTTCATCCATGTTAATTTCATCCATGTTAAATTTTCTTGCCCTCGTACCGCGCAATCCATTCGCGGGCAAATGAGTCAAACGTGTTGGCCGCAATCGCCGCGCGGATGTCGCTCATCAAATTGAGCAAAAAGCGCAGGTTGTGAATGCTCATCAAATACAGCCCCAGCATTTCCTCCACCGCAATCAAATGGCGGATGTAGCTCTTGGTAAACGTGCGGCAGGTATAACAATCGCAGGTCGGGTCAATCGGGCTTTCATCGTCAATAAAAATTTGGTTGCGCATGTTGATGCGCCCCCCGCGCGTGAACGCCGCGCCGTGCCGCGCCAGCCGCGTGGGCAACACACAATCAAACATATCCACGCCCCGCGCCACGCCGTTGATGAGGTCGCGCGGCTCGCCCACGCCCATCAAATAACGCGGCTTGTCCTCTGGCAGCGCGGCATCCATCCACTCCAGCGTGCGCAGCGTATTCTCTTTGCTCTCGCCCACCGCCAGCCCGCCAATGGCGTGCCCCGGAAAACCCAGCGATGAAATATACGCCGCAGATTTCTCGCGCAGGTCTTGAAAGATGCCGCCCTGCGCAATGCCAAACAACGCCTGCTCATGCCCGTGCGCGGTGCGCTTCACCGGGCCGTGCGCGTCCAGGCACCGGCGCGCCCAGGCGTGTGTGCGGGCGAGGGCGATCTGGTTGTATTCGTAATCGCCCGGCGGCGGGCACTCGTCAAAACACATGATCACATCCGCTCCCAAATTTTCCTGCACAGATATTGATTTCTCTGGCGTAAAGCGGTGCATGCTCCCATCCAAATGGCTCTTGAACGTTACGCCATCCTCGTCAATTTTGCGAAACTCGCTCAGCGAAAACACCTGAAACCCGCCGCTGTCTGTCAGGATGGGGCCATCCCAGCGCATGAATTTGTGCAGCCCACCGCGCCGTGCCACCAGCGCATCGCCGGGTCGCAGGTAGAGGTGATACGTGTTGGACAAAATCATCGTTGCGCCCATCTCGCTCAGGTCGCGCGGCGGCACACCCTTCACCGTGGCCTGCGTGCCCACCGGCATAAACGCGGGCGTGATCAAATCGCCGTGCGGCGTGTTAAAAATGCCGCCTCGCGCACGGCCTTGTTTAGCGGTAATTGAAAATTCAAACACGGGCCAATTCTATAATCACCCAGCTTGTCAAATTTTCTTCGTCTTTCATACTGGCTTGATGCCAGCGTAACCAGCCAGCGGGCGGGCGCGGCCATGTGGCTGGTTGTCGCGCTCGCGATGGCGCTCGGCATCGCCGGGTTTGCCCTTGCCCGCAAAAAACGCGCCCGGCTTACCGCCATCCTTTGGCTGATGGCCGGCCTGACCGCCGCGGCGGTTGCGCTGAGCAGAATTTTTGCCGTGCCCGTTTTGGGTTGGCGCGCCGGTTGGTTGCTGGCCGGGCTGATGGCTCTTGCGCCGGTTGCAATTCTCGCCTTCCGCCAAAGCGCCCAAACCGGCTTCCTTGCCGACATCCCCCGCGCCTTGGCGTTTTTGCCGCCGCAGGCCAACCAGCCGCCTTCTTTGCTCGTGGTCATTTTGTGGCTGGCGCTGCATTTGGTCGGCCTCGCCGCGGTGTTCAGCGTCATTCGTGTGCCAATCAGCTATGCGCCGCTGGTTGTGCTTATTCCCCTCGTTTTGGGAGTGGTTAAGACTAGGGTGATTGGAAGCAGTCGGACTGCTGGGCTTTTGGCCCTCTCCCCGTTCCTCATCCCCTACGCGGTTTTGGCGTTGCGCGTGTTGGCGGGCGTTGTCACGCGCTTCACGCTGGGCGAATACAAAGTGATTGAACCCTGGGCCAGCATTTTTAACCTGCCCTTTGCCACGCTGGTGATGACCGCTTACGCCGCCGCGCTGAGCGTATTTCTGGCGGTCAAACACTTCGCCCGCGCGTTTGCCATCACCCTGATTGCCCTGACGGTGGCGTGGGCAGGCTGGACTGCGCTGGAGTTGCGCACGCGCGGCGTGAGCGGCAGCGACCCGTACGCCTACGCGCAGATGGGCGTTGACCTCGCCACGCGCGGCACCATTTTCCATTCGTTCCCGCTGGTGCGCGTCACCTACGAGCTTGGTATTCCATCCGCGCCCATCATTCATGTGGGCTACAAAATTCCGGGCGATGTGCGCCGCGAGGCGACCACCGTGTGGCCGCCCGGTTACGCCATCTTCACCGCGCTGGGCTACCTTGCCGCCGGAGAAAACGGCCTATTTCTCATCACGCCTCTGCTCAGCTTGCTTTCCCTCGCCGCCATCGCGGGGTTGGTGTTCGCGCTCACCAGCCGTCTCGCGTCTCCCGTCCCCCGTCTTGTCATGGCCGCGCTGACCGTGTTTCTCACCGCCACTTCCTACCAGCAAGTCGAGTGGCAGCTCATCCCAATGGCCGACATCGCGGCGCAGCTTTTTTCTGTGCTGGCGCTGCTGATGGCGCTGCTGGCTGCAAAAAACTCTGGCAAACGCGCGTGGCTTTGGGCGGCTCTCGCTGGCCTTGCGCTGGGCATCGCCTTTGATGTGCGTTACACCCAAGTGCTGCTTGCGCCCGCGCTGGTGGTGGCGCTTTCCCCCTCCCGCCGGGAGGGGCAAGGGGTGGGCCGCAACCCATTCTCATCTGTTATTTCTTATTTCTTTAACAAAAAAACATTGATTGCGGGCGTATCTGCCCTCCTCGCGGTGCTGCCCGTGTTTGCGTATCACACGCTGGCGTTTGGGGAGCCGTTCGCCATCGGTTCCGAGGAGCACGGCAACTTTGATCTGTTCCGCATCCCAGAGACGTTCATCCGCACGATGAACGAGTGGCTCTCGGTGCGCGAATATGGCTTGCTCTGGCCGCTCATTCTTGTTGGCGCGTTTTGGATGTGGCGCAACCGCCGCCGCGAGTTGATTGTTTTGGCCGCGTATTTCGTGCCCGCGTTTTTGTTTCATCTTTGGTATTGGCCGCTGCGCCTGCGCGATATTTTGTTTTTGTTCCCTGTGCTGACCGTGTTGGCCAGCATGGGCGCCACACAAATCTTTGCGTCTTTGCGCCTTGGCGAGAAAATGTTTAAGGTGGGGCTGCGCGCTATCCTCATCCTCATCCTCGTCTTTGCCATTTCCTTCCGTTCATTGCAAACGCTGGAACTGCCGCTTACACATGGCTTTGGCGCGTTTGGCTATTTGGTGAAGGAGCAGCGCGCCTCGTTCGACCTCATCCGCCAGAACACGCCCGCGAACGCCGTGATCGCCTCCAGCCTGAACAGCGGCGCGATTGACCTGCACGCGGGCCGCGCGGCGTTTCGTCCCGCCACCTGGAGCGCGGATGAGTTGGAGAAATTTGTGCGCCAGTTGCAAAAGGAAGGCGCGCCCGTGTTTATTTTGGCCGATGGCGACGAGCTGGCCGCCAGCCTGCAAACTTTGCAAAACCGCTTTGGCCTGCGCGAGGTCATTCGCGCCGATGTGCCGTATTACTTTCCGGGCAGCGGCTCCGAGAATCGCAAAGCGCCGCTTTACGAAGTGCAAAATGCAAAATGACAAATGCAAAAATTTGAACTCTTATACTTCCCCTCATGCTTGATCTGGTCGTCGTCATCTTAAATTACAACACCCGCGATTTGCTGCGCGAGTGCTTGCGCTCTTTGCGCGAGCAAACGGGTCTTGCGTTCAAAACAATCGTGGTAGATAACTGCTCCACCGATGCCAGCGCAGACATGGTCGCGGCAGAGTTCCCCGAGGTGGAGTTGATCCGCAGCCAGACCAACGGAGGGTTTGCGCATGGCAACAATTTGGGGTTGCGCTCGGCGGGTTTTGGCGTGGGTGAGGTGGCCTCGGCCCGCCACGCCATGCTGCTCAACCCAGACACGGTTGTGCCGCCAAATGCCCTCAGCCAAATGGTGGCCTTTGCCGATGCGAACCCGGACGTGGGCGTGGTTGGCCCGCGACTTTTGCTTTTGGATGGCACGCTGGACAAAGCCTGCCGCCGCAGCTTCCCCACGCCAGAGGTCTCGTTTTACCGCTTCAGCGGGCTGGGCAAACTGTTCCCCAAAAGCAAACGTTTTGGCCGTTACAACATGACCTATCTTCCAGAAACGCAAACAGCCGATGTGGATTCGGTGGTGGGCGCGTGCATGCTGGTGCGGGCAGATGCCATCGCCAAAGCCGGTTTGCTGGATGAACAGTTTTTCATGTATGGCGAGGATTTGGATTGGTGCTTGCGCGTGAAGCAGGCGGGCTACCGCGTGGTGTATTTGGCCGATGTGATTGTGCATCACAAAAAGCGCGCCGCCAGCCGAACCAGCGCCAAAGCGCAATACGAATTTCAACGCGCCATGTGGCTGTTTTACAAAAAACACTATTTGGCCGCCACCTCCGCGCCGGTGAACGTCTTGGTTAAAGTTGGCCTTGGTCTGCGCGGCGGCAAAAAGTTGTGGGATGAAATGAACGGGTGAAAGTGCAAGATGCAAATTGCACTTTGCACTAAAACATGCGCTACCTCGCTTTCTTCAAACCCTGTTTTGTCATGTCATCTTTCACGCACGAGGGCGCCGCGCCAAAACGCACGCTGAGCGAGTTTGGTCTGCCCGCGGGCGTGTATGCCGCCGGGCGGCTGGATTATGACAGCGAGGGGCTGCTCATTTTGAGCGATGACGGCGGGTTTATTCATCGCCAAACCGACCCGCGTTTTAAGCAGCCCAAAACATATTGGGCGCAGGTGGAGGGCGTTCCGACCGAGGCCGCGCTGGACAAATTGCGGCGCGGCTTGCGCATTCAAGATTACACAACCTTGCCTTGCCAGACCAGAATTTTGACCGGCGAGCCAGAGCTTCCGCCGCGCGCAAAACCCATCACCCCGCACGGGCCAACCGCCTGGCTGGAGATTGTTTTGACGGAGGGCCGCAACCGCCAGGTGCGCCACATGACCGCTGCCGTTGGCCTGCCCACCTTGCGTCTTGTGCGGGTTGCCATTGGCGATGTGACTCTGGACGGCCTAAAGCCGGGTGAGTGGAGGGAAATAACGGGAGACCGAGGACGGAAGACGGAGAACAGTTGGTTCGCAAAACCAAAGGCCGTCTCCCGTCAATTCTTCCGTCAATAATGACCCGTCTTCCGTCAATCCGGAAACATCTTCTCCATCAGCTCCGGCGCGTATTCCTGAACCATCTCCGCGCTCAGGGCGTTGGCTTTGGAGATTTCGCCATACAGCCGCCCGCTTTTGCGCAGCGCGCGCGTTTGGGTGATGTGGTCAACCGCATATAAACCAAACTTCATCCGCCAGCCCTCGCCCCATTCAAAGTTATCTACCAAAGACCAGTGGTAATACCCGGCGATGTTCCAGTTGAAGTTGGCGGCCAGCCATATTTGGCGCACATGCTCGGCCAAAAATGCCGGGCGCATGGCGTCGGCTTCATCGGGCAGGCCGTTCTCGGTGATGTAAATGGGCACACCCAGCTGCGCCGTCTTGCGCAGCGCGATCAGAAAACCTTGCGGGTATATCTCGCCGTAATTAAAATCGCTAATCACCGCGCCCTCTGGATGCCCGCTCACTTCGGCAAAAAAACTGCCGTTATTTTGATGTTGAAACTTGATGAACTGGCGGGTGTAATAATTCACCCCAACCCAATCCAGCGTGCCTTTGAGCGCCTTTGCCGATGGCGCCCCGCGCCCCATCAGACGATCCCATTTGCCGGTTTGGATGACGTTGAACAGCGACCAGTTGAACATGCCATCCACAATTTTTGCCGCGATGCCATCCAGCGGGTTGCGGCGGCTGGCGGGCTGCATGGGGCGGATGTGATGCGCGAACCCCACGCGGGCCATCGGCTGAACGCGGTGCAGCGCGTGATACGCCGCCGCATGACCCAGCATCATGTTTTGCATCACGCGCAAGGCCAGCGGCATATCTTCTTTGCCGGGCGGCATTCGCCCGCCAGAGAGATAGCACATCACGCCGTAAATGTTTGGCTCGTTGATGGTGCACCAAAAATCGCACAAGTCGCCAAAACTTTGGGCGGCTTTCTCGGCAAACCTCTCAAACTTTGGCACAACCAGGTCGGCGTTTTCCCAAGCGCTTTGTTCTTCCAGCCAGATGGGGTTGGTGAAGTGGTGCAGCGTCACCATTGGCTCAATTCCGCGCTGGCGCAACCCCAGCAGCATTTGGCGGTAACGGTCAATGGCGGCGGTGTCATACACACCCTCGCGCGGCTCAATCCGGCTCCACTCAATTGAAAGCCGGTGTGCGTTTTGGTTTATCTCAACCATCCGGTCAAAATCGGCCTCGGCGTTGTTCCACCAATCGCAGGCCAGGCCGCTTTTGTCGTTGTTGGCAATATGGCCGGGCGTTTGCTCCCAGATGTGCCACTGGTTGTTGGTGTTGCCGCCCTCCACCTGATGCGCCGCGGTGGCTGTGCCCCACTTGAAATTTTTTGGAAAGTTGAAAGTTGCTTTGGACATTTTTACTCAGCGCCCGGAACGCTCCCAGCGCTCCGGGCGCGAATGCGTTTCGCTAACTTAAAACCCATCCACCGGATGGGCGAGAGGACGCGCACCCACGCGCCGGTGTGGCGCACCAATTGCCCGCCAAACCCGCGCTTAAAGCGATACACACCCCAAAGACCGTCGCTGCGTTTGTCAAAGTCGCGCTCCAAAACGTCCTCGTTTTCATCTGGCACACCCCAAAGATCGTAAGTGTGGCACGCGCGTTCCCGCGCCCAAAGCATGGTTTGCCACTGCAAAAGATACGTGGGCATCAGGTCGCGGTGAGCGTTGCCGCTTGCGCCATACAAATACGTGGCGCGCCCGGCGCACTCTGCCACGATGAGACCCGCCAGCGGCTGGCCTTCAAACTCGGCCAAAAGCAACGCGCTGCGCCCGCCAAACAGCCGCAAAAATTCTGTGTAATACGCCAGCGGGTGTATGCCAAACTCGTTCCGGTCGGAGGTGGCTTGCATGATGTCATAGAACGCCGTCACCTCATCCGCCCCGGCCACCCGCACTTGCACGCCCTTGCGCCGCGCCAGGTTGATGTTGTAACGCGTCTTGGATTTCATTCGCGCCAAAATGGCGTCTTCCTCGCCGCGCAGGTCAACCCAAATGGTGCGCGGCGGCTGAATCGTCCAATCCAGCGGGGCAAAACCCAGCCCGCGCAAAGCCTGCGCGTTCTCCGGCGTGTCCAGCATCTCTGGCTCAATCACCAGCGCAAAGGCGCGGTGTTTGCGGGCCAGGGTAACGGCGCTTTGGGTGATGGCGCTCGCGGCTGGCGCGTCGCGCACATCCATCACTGGGCCACGCGGGGCGTAGGCCAGCTTGCCCAGCGGCGGCGGAAACCGGCGCAAAAGCAGCTGTGCGCCAGTTAATTCGGAGCGCTCTGGGCGCTCACCAGCGCCCGGAGCGCTAGCACGAACCGGCTTCCATCCAAATTTGCTTTTTAGCTCACCCCAAGCATTAAGCTGCAAAAGGTGGCCGTTTGGGTGATGGTTGACAAAATCATCCCAGCTTTGGGCGGGAACGGGGTTTTGTGGGGCAGACATGTACAAAAAAAAGAAGTCGGGGAGCGGGGATTTGAACCCCGGGCCTCTTCGACCCGAACGAAGCGCGCTACCGGGCTGCGCTACTCCCCGACATTCGAGCTTGATGTTACCATATTGCGCAAAGGCCGAATGAAAAATCTGTACACGCACATGCTAACATTGCCCATGCGCCACACACGCCTGCTCGTTCTTTTTTTGCTGATTGCTTTTGCGAAGGCACTAAACAGGAGTAAATCTTTGTTTAGCTTTTTCCGTGAGCAAGTTATCTTTGTGTAGGTGCGTGTTGTGACTTGAGGTGCTTGATATTTGGGCGGTATCTTTCAATGATCTAATTTTAGGGTAGAAACATGCTGAATTCACAAAGAAAAGGTTTTTCTGTTCGAATCTTTTTGCCTGATGGTGATCCAACAGGGACAAAGGTTATAGAAAAGTCAAACTGGATTGGCGTAGGAATTGTTGTGCCGCGGGCATTGTTTAACCAAGCTAAATCAAGAAATGAATTTGACAAGGCGGGCGTGTATTTTCTTGTTGGAGAATCCCAAGTAGGTCAGTTGCCCAAAGTTTATATTGGAGAGGGTGATCCAATTCGACCCCGATTAGATCAGCATTCTAGAGAAAAGGATTTTTGGACCCATGCCGTCGCATTTGTAAGCAAGGGCCAGAATTTAAATAAGGCACATGTGCAAAGACTGGAATCTCGTTTGGTGGAGTTAGCTATCGAAGCCAAAAGATGTGAGATTGAAAATGGCAATATTCCCAAATCGCCATCACTCTCTGAAGCTGATTTAGCTGAAATAGATGCATTTCTGGATGATGTATTGCTCTGCCTCCCTACACTTGGCTATACCTTCTTTGAAAAACCAGCTATTCCAAATTCAAATATTTCCAACGAATGGCACCCCCCTCGGCAAATGCTTTTTCTTAATGCGAAAGGTATTGAAGCAACTGGCATTGATACACCACAAGGATTTGTTGTTTACTCTGGCGCACGAGCTACTAAAACAGAAACGGCATCGTGTCACGCATACATGCGAGAAATTCGTGCTGATTTGGTTCGCCTAGGTGTATTAAAAGATGTTGGAGAGTTCTACAACCTTGTGCAACCATACACTTTTTCATCCCCATCGACTGCAGCAGGTGTATTGCTGGGGAGAGCTACTAATGGCAGAACGGATTGGAAAACCAAAGACGGTAAAACGCTCAAAACACTACAAGAGACAGGTTCTGCCTAGGTAAATATACCGGTGATTTCCAAAAACAAAATTTGATTTCTTTGAAAAAGACCAGCATTTATTAATATTTTCCATGCGCCACTCACGCTCTTTTTTAGTATTACTTGCGTTTTTTGCATTGTTCGAGATCGTAGACCGCGTTCAGGCCAAATCCGTTCTACAAGACATATCTACCCTTGTGCCGCCCGGCAGCACATGGGAATATCTGGACAATGGCTCGGATCAAGGCACGGCGTGGACTTCGACCGCGTTTGATGACAGCGCATGGGTCAGCGGTCTGGCTCCGTTGGGGTATAGCGACCCCGTTTCCACCACCGTGAGTTTTGGGCCAAACTCATCCAACAAATACATCACCACTTACTTTCGCCACAAATTTACGGTTGGCAGCCCAACCAGTTACACCACGCTCACCCTGAGTTTGCGCCGAGATGATGGCGCGGTGGCTTACCTGAACGGCGTGGAGGTTTTTCGAACCAACATGCCGGCGGGCGTCATCACCTACACCACTTTGGCCGCCACTGGGGTAGGCGAGGATTACAGTTTTTACACGGCCAACTTTGCCGCCAGCGGGCTGGTGGCGGGTAATAACGTGCTGGCCGTGGAAATTCATCAAGTGGCCGTAACCAGTTCGGATATCGGCTTTGATGCCCAGCTTTCGGCCTACACGCCACCCATCAACCTGCCCCCGCCGCCGCTGGGTGTGACGCGTTTTGCGGTGATTGGCGATTACGGCTACGACGGCCAGCCGGAGGCGGATGTGGCCGCGCTGGTCAAAACGTGGACGCCGGATTTTGTGGTGACAACTGGCGACAACAACTACGACACCGGCTCCGCGGCGACGATTGACGCGAACATTGGCAAGCATTATCACGAGTTCATCGCGCCATACATGGGCGGGTATGGCGCGGGGTCGGCCAGCGGCAACCGCTTTTGGCCCGCCACCGGCAATCACGATTACTATTCCACGCCGCCGCTTCAGCCGTATCTGGATTACTTTACTCTGCCCGGCAACGAGCGGTATTACGATGTGAGAAAGGGCGCGGCGCATTTCTTTTTCCTGGACACAGAAGACATGGTGACCAACGGCGCGATCACCACCACCCAAGCGGTGTGGCTGCAAAACGCGCTGGCGCTGTCCTCGGCCCGCTGGAAGATTGTGGTGCTTCACCATCCGCCATATTCCAGCGGTTCGCACGGCAACACGCCGCTCATGCAATGGCCGTTTGAGACGTGGGGCGCAACGGCCATTTTTGCCGGGCATGACCACATCTACGAGCGTTTTCAAATTGGCGGCATTCCCTATTTTGTGGATGGGTTGGGCGGCAGAAGTCTCTATCCTTTGAATGCAGCGGTGGCGGGCAGCCAGGTGCGCTACAACGCCGATTACGGGGCGATGCTGGTTGAGGCCAACGATTGCGCCATCACCTATGCGTTTTATAGCCGCGCCGGCCAACTGATTGACACCCACGCGCAAACCGCGCCATGCGGGCGGCCCGCCACAAAATTTGCGGTGATTGGCGATTACGGGGCGTGGGCCAGCGGCAACCCAACCTATGTGAACGGCGAGACCGCCGTCGCGAACCTCATTTCCAACACGCTAAAACCAGATTTTGTGGTGACCGTTGGCGACAACAATTACGGCACGCGCCCGCCGCAAGGCACGCAGCCCGATACGCGCGGCTCGGCGGTTTATATTGACCAGAACATTGGCCAGTTTTATCACTCGTTTATCTCGCCGTATTCCGGCGCGTTTGGCGCGGGCGCTCCAAATGGCAACCGCTTTTTCCCCGGCCTTGGCAACGCCGATTGGTTTGTGCCGTATATCACCAGCTCAACCGCCATCTCGGTGGCGCTGGCCCCGCACTTTGCGTATTTTCCGTGGCTCAGCGGGCAGGCGTATTACTCGTTTACCGCGCCCACCGCGCCCGGCGTGGTGGATTTCTTTATGACCAGCGCAGACAGCCGCGACCCCAACCGCCTGCAAGTGGCGGCGGGCGCGCAACGGGCGTGGTTTACCAATAGCTTGATGGCCTCTGGGGCGGCGTGGCAAGTGGTGGTGGAGCATTACCCGCCGTTTACCTCGGAAAACGTCACCAACACGGCATCGTATTCGGGCGCGGTGAATTTGCGCCTAAATTATGCGGGCTGGGGCGCGGATGCGCTGCTGAGCGGCGACACGCATTTGTATGAGCGGGTGATGGTGGGCGTGACCGAGACCATCCCATATTTCACCAACGGCGCGGGTGGGGCGGGGCTGTCAAAATTTGCAACTGGCTACACGCCGGTGCCGGGCAGCGCCGTGCGTTACGATGCCGACTTTGGGGCGCAATTGGTTGAAGCCAGCCCATGCCACATCCAATTTAATTTTTATAACACGTCTGGCCAGTTGATTGATGTTTACACCAAGCTGCGCGCCTGCGACCCGGTTCGTCCGCGCGTGTATTTGCCCGCCACCATGCGCCAGGTTGGGGCAGGGTGGTGAAAGAAGGGTGAAGGGTGAAGGGTGAACACACAGGTTTGACCGCGGGCAAATTTTCTAGCGGTCAGACCCGTGCGTGCGCAAGTCCAATTCGCCGTTGAACTTCACCCCGCCCCAAACCGATACCCAAACCCGCGGTCGTTGTGTATGTATTTGGGGTGATCAAGATCAGGCTCGATTTTTTGGCGCAAGTGCCAAATGTAGCGGCGCACGTAGCCAATTTCCTCGGCATATTGCGGCCCCCAAACCTCGCGCACCAGCGCCTCGGGCGATAAGACATCGCCCTTTGAGCGCATGAGCGCCACCAGCAATTTGAACTCGGTGGGCGTGAGTGAAACGGGCAGCCCGGCGCGGGTGACTCGTTTTAGGCCAAGATTGACTTCCAAATCGCCCTCGACCAGGTTGCCTTCCTCTTGTGCGCCCTGGCCTGTGCGCGCCAGCAACGCCCGCACCCGCGCATGCAATTGGGCGAAGGAGAACGGCTTGGTCACATAGTCATCTGCCCCCAGCGAGAACCCGCGCAACACATCTGCCTCATCGCCTCGCGCGGTCAGCATAATGACCGGGGTGGCGCTCACCTCGCGGATGGCTTTGAGTGTTTCCCAGCCATCTTTCTCTGGCATGGTCACATCCAGCACAATCAAATCGGGATGTTCGGCATACAAGGCGCGCAGCCCGGCCCGGCCACCCTCGGCGATGGAGACGCCGCATCCTTGCTGCGAGAGAAACTCGGAAAGCAATTGCAAAAGCCCCCGGTCATCATCAATCAAAAGAACTCGGCTCATGGCTAAAACCTTAATCCAAATGCGCAGGATTTTTTGTTAATCCTGTTCATCGTTAAAAATTTCCTCCTCAGACATATCGGCCAGGGGAATGCGCACAAAAAACTCGCTGCCTGGCTGCGCCGCGCCGGGGTTGATGGGTGAGCGCACGCCAATTTGGCCGTGCTGGGCCTCAATCAATTTGCGCGCCAAATACAACCCCAGGCCCCATCCCGCCGGAGCGCTTTCGCCATTTTGCCCGCGCTCAAACCGGTCAAAAATCCGTTCCTGAGCCTCTGGCGCAACGCCGTTGCCCAGATCGCGGGCGGCAATGTAAATGTTGCGCTCGCCATCCTGTCTGGCAATCAAATAGATGGGTTTTGTGGGTGGCGAATATTTGTCTGCGTTGCGGATGAGGTTGCGCAGCACTTCATCCAGCAACACCTCATCGGCCCAGGCCGGGGGCAGCCCGCTGGAAATTTCCCAAATAACGGGCCGCGCCGAATGCGCCAAAATCATCTCTGCTGCCTGCTCCATCAACGGGCGGATGGCAACCGGGCCGAGGTTGACTTGCACTTTGCCCGCCTCCAGCCGCGAAAGGTCGAGAATGGTTTGCACGAAGTCAGTCAGCCGTTTGCTTTCGCTTGCCATGATGGCGAGGGTGTTGCGCGTGGGCTGGGTCAGCCCATCATCGCGCAGAGTCATTTCCATCGCCCCGTTCATGATGGTGAGCGGCGCGCGCAATTCGTGGCTCACCATCGCCACAAATTCCGATTTCATCTCATCCAGTTTATGAAGCTGATCGTTGGCGTGGGCCAGCTCGGTGTTTTGCTGGGCCAGCGTGGCGGTGCGCTCGGCCACTTTTTTCTCAAGCTGGATGTTCATCGTCTCCAGTTGCGCCTGAGCCGTATTCTGCGCGTCTATCATTCGGCGCACATAGGCAATGGTCACCCCAACCGCCAGCGGCCCAATCATGCCAAACATGATCACCTCGCCGTTGATTGCGTTGACTGAAAAACCGCCGTGGTCGCCTGAGAATTCCAGCATCTCATACATCACAGATAGCGCAAACAGGCCCAGCGGCAGCGCCCATTGCACCAGACGCAGCCAGCTTTGGCGTTTTTGCAGAGATTTAGATATGCTGTTCACAAATTTAGCAACGCGCAAGATGTAATCTCATGGCGGCACATCCCGCCTGGCCTTACACATCACGCGCCAGACCTTGCATGAAAGTATAGCCATCTCCCAGCCCGCCGGAACAAACCGAGACGCAATTGAGACATTTTGAGACACAAATTGCGCTTCACAAAAACTGTAATAAAGCCTACCCTCTGCCTCGCAGGTAATCCTGTTAAATGCATTGGAGAATTACACATGAGTGACACACAACTGCCCGCGCTCCCCCTGGAAAAGGGCGCGTGGGATGAAAAAGAACTCAGCCGCCGAAAATTCCTTGAAATAACCTTTTGGGCCGTGTCCGGCATCACGGCGGTTGGCTTGTTGGGAACAGGCGCAAGATTTTTGGTGGGCAATTCGCTGGAGCCAACCACATCCAGTTGGGTGGAACTAGGCAAGGTGGCCGAGCTGCCCAAAGGCGCGGTAAACCGCGTGAATTACGCCATGAAAGCCAAAGATGCCTGGCGCGAGGTGACCCAAAGAGGCGCGTTGTATGCGTTTAGCGCAGATGGCGCAAATTACACCGTGTTGGATGGCACCTGCACCCATCTCGGCTGCATCGTCCAATGGGATTCCGCCGAAAACCAATTTCGGTGCCCGTGCCACTCGGCGCGCTTCACCCGCGAGGGCGTGGTGGTTGATGGACCGCCGCCCAAGCCATTGCGCAGCTTGCAAACCAAAGTGGAAAACGGCGTGTTGATGGCGCAGATTTAACTTGGAAATTAACACTTAACACTCAGGATTTATTATGAGCAAAGTTGGCCAATGGATTGACAAACGCACCGGCATCAGCGGCCCAGTGCGCAGCTTTTTGAATTACCCCGTCCCCAAGTATGTGCACAACAACCTGCTTTATACGCTGGGCGGCCTAACCGCCATCTCTTTTGGGTTGCAGGTCATCACGGGCATCATGCTCACGTTTTATTTTGACCCCAGCACCGAGGGCGCGTATAACAGCGTGGATTACATCACGTATACCCTGCCATTGGGATGGCTGGTGCGCGGGTTGCATCATTACGGAGCCAGCGCCATGGTGATTCTGGTTGCGTTGCACATGCTCCGCACTTATTTCTTTAGCGCCTACAAAAAACCGCGCGAGATCAACTGGCTGACCGGCGTTTTGTTGTTGTTCCTCACCCTGGCGTTTGGCTTCACCGGCTATTTGCTGCCCTGGGATCAGAAGGGATATTGGGCCACCCGCGTGGGCACATCCATCGCCGGGTCTGTCCCGCTGATTGGCGCCACAATTGCGAACATCATGCGTGGCGGCGCGGAGCTTGGGCAATCTACGCTCACCCGCTTTTTTGCCACGCACGTGATGTTGCTCCCCGCCACGCTGGCCTTGCTCATTGGGGTGCATATTTTCCAGTTGCGGTATCACGGCATGGCCCCAGCCATCACCGAGAAAGCCAAAGCGCAGTCAAAATCGTTCGTCCCGTTCTTCCCGTATTGGGTGGTGAATGACGCCATCGCCGGGTTGGGGTTGCTGGCTTTGTTGGTTTATATCAGCGCAACCCAGCGCGCCCCGCTAGAGTTTCCTGCTGACCCAACCAGCAGCAACTTCATCCCGCGCCCGGAATGGTATTTCTTGTTTTATTACCAAATCCTCAAGTATTTCCCCGGCGGTTTGGAGCCAGTGGCAACTGTTTTGATCCCGCTGTTCATATTTGGCAGCATGATTTTGTTGCCATTTATTGACCGGGGCGAGGAACGCCGCCCGTGGAAGAAGCCCGTCACGACCATCGCCGCCATCTTTTACATCGTTGTGATCATCATCTTCACCGTCTTGGCAGGATGAAAAACAATTTCTCTCGCAAAGACGCCAGGGTTTTGCTTTGCGCCTTTGCGTCTTGGCGAGAGATAAAGATTTCGTTTTCAAAAGGAGAAAAATGAACTTCAAACTAATTTCACTGATGGCCGCAGGCGCGTTGGCGCTCACGGCTTGCGGCGCGGCTTCTGGCCCGGTCACCAGCCCGCCCAATACCCTCACCGCCGTCAAGGTGGATGCGGTCTCGACCGATGCCGCCGCTGCGATGTGGGCTAACGCGCCAAAGACCAGCGTCACATCAAAGGTGCCAGACAAGAAGGCCGAAGTTGGCGCAACGGTCACCCTGCAAGCCGTGTACGATGGCAAAAACATCGCCATTCGCGCGGAGTGGGATGACAAGACCGATAGCTGGCAGCGCAATATTTGGACGTATGACGGCACGGCGTGGAAGCGCGCCGGCGAGCAAGATCGCCTGGCTCTCGCATTCCCCATCGGCAACAATGCCGAGTTCGCCAGCAAGGGCTGCGGCGTCATTTGCCACAACCAGGATGCCGACGAAGCCAAATGGTGGATGGGCACGGACTCCGCCGATGTGCGCGTGGATTTCTGGCAATGGCAGGGCGCATCCACAAACCCAGCCGGGTATGCGGATGACTCATACTTTAGCGCCAAGGCCACGATCACCTCTACCACCGGCCGCGCCAACGACGCCAACACAGGCGGCGGCCCAAAGACCAATGCCGCAGCCGATGGCAAAGGTCCGGCCTTCATGAACAAGTCTGGCGTGGATGCACACTACATTTTGGCAGGTGAGGAAGTGGCGCTGGATATGGCCAAGGTCAAGGCTGGCTCGCAGATTCCCAGCAGCATTTTGTCCAAATATGCTGGTTCCCGCGGCGACATCACGGCCAAGGGTACATGGGCCAATGGCAAGTGGGTTGTGGTGATGGTTCGCGCCCTGGACACAGGTAACAAAGACGATGCCGCCTTCCAGCCGCCCAAGGCCGTGCCGTTTGGCCTCGGCGTGTTTGATAACTCCGGCGACCTTGAGCACGCCGTCTCACAAGACGTGCTCACGTTGGCGTGGAAGTAAAAGTGAGAGTTGAGAGTTAGAGTAATAGTAAAAGCCGGAGGCTGGCATTGCCACCTCCGGCTTTTTGCTATCACTCTCAACCATCACTTTCCACTAGAACTGCCATCCCATCGCCGCCGCTGTCTGCGCCGCCAGCCAGCGCGCCGGTGTGCGGGTCAATCGTGATGGCGTGGACAAGCCCCATCTGCCCGTGGCTTTGCGGAATATGGCTGATGGGGTGCCGCTTGCGCACCTCATCCAGCACAAACGATGGAATCCGCCGCTGGCAGCGAATCTCCCCAATCTGACAATCGAAACGCGGGGCAAGCACCGCCTCTGCGATGGGCATTCCAAAGTCAATCACGTTCAACATCACCTGCAACACGCCGGTGATGATGCGCGAGGCGCCGGGCGCGCTGAGCACCATCACCGGTTTGCCATTTTTGTAAACAATGGTTGGCGACATGCCCGTGGTGCGGCCTTTGCCCGGCGCAATTGAATTTGCGCCGCCGGGCAGCGGGTCAAAGTTCACCATCGAGTTGTTATACATGAACCCCAGCCCGGGCGTGATCACCCCGCTGGACGAGCCAAGCGAATGGGTGAGCGCCACGCAGTTGCCCAACCCATCCACCACGCTAATGGTTGTGGTGTGCGGCGTGCCGGTGGGCGTGTTGCTTTGGGTGATGGGTTTTCCGGCGCGGATATGCTCCGCCCATTCCGCGGCCCGCTCGCGCGAGGTCATCCAGCCCAGTGGCACATCCACAAATGCCGCGTCGGCCATAAAGCGGTTGCGGTCGGCGAACGCGGCTTTCATCGCCTGCGAGACCAGCAAAATGTATTCTGGCGAGTTGTGGCCCAGCTTGCCAATCTCAAAGTGTTCCAAAATGTTGAGGATGGCGATGAGCGTTGCGCCACCGTGCGGGGCGGTGCTGCTGGCGACCTCGTGCCCGCGATACGCGCCGCGCGTGGGCGGGGCGGGGCGCAATTTGTAATTTGCAAAATCGCTGGCGATCACATACGCGCCGCTGGCTTCCAAATCCGCGCTCATTTTTGCGGCCAGCTCGCCGGTGTAAAAATCATCCGCGCCGTGTTTGGCAAGATGGCGCAGCGTCCGCGCGTAATCTGGGTTGCGGATGGTCTCGCCGGTGAGATACGCCGACCCATCTGGCTTGAGATAAATTTTGCGCGCCTCGGCGTTCCGCAAAATATATTCCAGTTGCGAGCACGCCTCCGGGTAGCCCGCCGGGGTGCGCCATTGCCGCGAGAGCGTCTCATGCACCTGCCAGCCATCCTCGGCCAGCCGCGCGGCGGGTTCAATGGCCTGCGCCCAACTGATGGTGCCCCATTTTTCCAGCATGTGCGCCAGCATTGTCACCGTGCCGGGGGCGCAAATGCTGGTGTATCCGGCGTCGTTCACTTTGTCGCGCAAAAAGTAGCCCCAGCCATCCGGGTTCATGCCAATCACGCGGTTTTGCCACATTTCCGGGCTGGTTTTGCTCCCGGCCAGCGCGGGCGCGTCAAAGCCAATGGGTTCGGGTTGCCCAGCCAGTTGCGCGGTGAGCAGGGCGTAGCCGCCAATGCCGCACATTTGCGGGTCAACAACTGTTTGCGCGAAGGCGCACGTAACCGCGGCGTCAATCGCGTTTCCGCCGCGTTGTAACACGCGCACGGCTTCATCAACCGCAATGGGCTGGGGGGCAGAGATGATGGATTTCATGGTTGGTTGTTTGGTTGTTGCTGATTTGACGATAGACGATGGACGATGAAGCTCAAAGGATCGTCCATCGTCTATCGTCTATCGTCATTTCTTTCAATGCCTCAATATGAGCAGGTGTAGTTCCGCAGCACCCGCCAATGATGGTTGCGCCAATTTTGCGCCATTCTTGCGCGGCCTGCGCATAGGCCGATGGCGTCACGGCGTGGGTGAGCGTCCAGCCCGTCACGTCATCCACGTGGCCCACGTTGCCATACGCGCCGATGGGTAGCGCGGCGGGCGCGGCCCGGCGCAAAACGCGCAACGCGCCCGCAATTTGCGCCACCGGGATGCAATTCACCAAAATGGCCTGCGGGTTAAACGGCAAAACAGCCTGCACCGCATCGGCCAATTTTTCACCGCTGATCAAATCGTTGTGCTTGTTCAGGGTAAAACTCACCCAGATGGGTTTGCCGGTCTGGGCGGCGGCTTTTGCCCCGGCGACGGCCTCGCGGATGGTGTTCATCGTCTCCACCAAAATCAAATCGCACCCGGCTTCGCTCAGGTTGATGGCGTGCTCGGCGTGCTCACGCGCCAACGTTTCATCGTCTGGGACAAGCTCTGGCGTGTAGCAATCCTCCAGCGGGGCCAAGCTGCCTGCCACTTTTGCATTGCCTGCGTTTTTTGCCAACGCCACCGCCTTGAACGTGAGGTCTCGCGCCAATGTGTGCGGGTTGGGCAAGCCGGCGTGTTCAAAGGTGCGAAAGTTGGTGCGAAACGTGTTGGCGGTCAGAACCTCCGCGCCCGCCGCGAGGTAATCCGCATGAATTTGCGCCACCACCTGCGGCGCGTCCATCAACGCCCGCGCCGACCAAAGCGGCAAATTTGTGTTTTCTCCGCGCCGGGTCAGCTCTGTGCCCAGCGCGCCATCCAAAATAATCATAGGTGTTGGTTATTGGTTGTTGGGTTTAATGCTTTTTATCTCCGCGCCAAGCCACGCGGCGAACAACATATTCATGGGGAAGGCTTCAGTAAAGACCGTCCCAAGCGCCATCAGCGCATACAAGGCAATGAAGGCGATGGGCGCGGATTGGCCGGTGCGCAGGCACAGCCACGCCAGGGCGGCCATCAGCCCCAGCACAACCAGCCCGCCAACCCAGCCCAAATTGATGATGGCCGAGGTGTAAAACGAATCGGTGATGACCGACTCATCAATGCTGCCCAGTTTGCGGTTTAGGATGACGCCCGCATTTGTGCCCATGCCAAAATGGGTTGACACCGGCCCAATGCTTTGCGCCGCTTTGACAAAAATCTCCAGGCGTTTGGGCGCGGAGTAAGACAAAATATCGGTGCGTGCAGAGAGCGCGTTGATGTTAAAAAAGATCAGCGCGGCAAAAATGGGCAGCAGGAGCAGCCGCTGTTTGAGCCAGCGATTTTTGAAAGCGAGGAAGAACATCATCACCAGCCATGTGGCGATGGCCCCCGCCGACGCCGCCAAAATGATGCTGACCGGCGCGGCGATGTTGACCGCCAGCGCCAGCCATTTCCCGCGCGAGCCATCTAAATATGCGTTTGCCCAAAACGCGGCCACGCAAGCAAAAAAGCCAGTTGTGCTTGGGATGTAAAAGAACCCTCCCACGCGCGGAAACAAGCTGGACGCGCCCGCGGCTGGCACACTCAGGTGGTTGGCAAATTGGAAAAGCTGCGCAGACAGGTTGAGTAAAAGCAAGGCGCTTGTCAGCGCCGCGATGCGATGCAGGTCTTTCGCATCCAGAAGGCCCATCAACCCAAAGGCCAAAAACAGCGGCAATGCCCAGCGCAAGCCGGCATATAGTTGTGTGGGCGCCACGCCAGATGGGTCAAGGATCGTGGCGATCAGGGCGGCCATCACCGCGAACAAAAGCAGGGCGGGGCCAACCCATTTTTGCCACGGGGGTTTGGGGGCAACTAGAAAACGCGCAACCCCCAGCGCCATCAACGCCCAAAACCCAATGTCTTTGATGGCTTTTATCCAGATGGGGGTTTGAAAGGCGAAAAAGTTGCGGGGTTGTTCAAACGCGCCCGGCAAAAGCCGGCCGCCCGTCTCGCCGATATTGAAGATCGGGGTGAGCGCGAGCAGAAGCAGGATGATGGCCGCGGGCAGCCGATTTGCCAGTTTTTGCACAGCGTATGATTGGGTTGAGTGTAACTCATGCCAAACGAATGTGATGTGAGTGTTGTCGTCCCATGCCACAACTGCGCGGGCACAATCCGCCGCGCGGTCGGGTCGGCTATCCACCAAACCTGCCCCCCGCGTGAGGTGATTTTGGTGGATGATGCGAGTGATGATAATACTCCGCATGTTTTGCGTGAATTGGTGGATAATGGCAATGGTCGTGTCCGCGCAGTCACGCTGAGGGATAACGGGGGGCCAGGTGTGGCACGCAATGCAGGATGGAATGTGGCTACTGGCGTTTATGTGGCTTTTTTAGATGCGGATGACGCATGGCTTCCGCAAAAACTGGAGCAGCATACGCGCTGGATGAACACACATCCGGAGTGCGTGTTTTCGGGTCATGAATTACAAGGAAAGAGCGCAGGTTCATCTGCGTGGCGATGGGTTGCGTTGCGCGCGTTGGTGTTTTCCAACCCATTCCGGCCTTCGACCGTGATGATTCGGCGAGAGGTGGCCGCGCGGTTTGATGAGCGAAAACGGTTTAGCGAGGATTATGCGCTTTGGTTGAACCTGGTGGCAGATGGCGCGCGCGGCGCAGTTTTGGATGCGCCTTTGACGCAGGTGTTTGCCACGCAATGGTTGGCGGGTGGGCTGAGCAAAAATCTGTGGCAGATGGAGCGGGCCGAATTGGAAAATTATTATGCGCTAAAAGACAGGCGCAAAATTGGAGGTAGGGCATGGCTGTCAGCCAGCGTCTGGTCAATGACAAAGTTCTTCCGCCGCTGGATGATGCGGCGGCTAACCAAATAAAAATCTGGCAAAATAGGGCAGTTGTGCAAACCAATCCGCGATTGCTGCAAATAATTACGCTTGCGAGTTATGGTGGCGCTCAGACCCATGTCAATGAACTGATTGATGGTTTGCGTGACCAATATGAAATCCACCTCGCAACCAGCTATGAGGGGCCATTGACCGAGCGCGCCAGACGCGCTGGGGCGCATGTGCATATCATCCCAACCCTCAAGCGCCAGCTTCATCTGGTAACAGATGTTGGGGCCATTCAGGATTTCAAAAATCTGATTGATGAAGTGAAGCCAGATTTGATCCACGCGCACAGCAGCAAAGCGGGCATGGTGTCCAGAGTAGCGGGAAGAATATGCGGCGTTCCGGTGGTGTACACCGTGCACGGATGGGCGTTTGCAGAAGGCGCGCCTGCCACGCGGCGGGCCATCGCCTGGGTCTCCGAAGCCATGATGTCTCCGCTGGCGGCCAGAATCATTTGTGTGACCAGCCGCGACGAGAATTACGCCCGCACCCGCGGTGTGTTGCGCAATGGTAACGGTCTCACTATTCTGCATGGAATTAGCGATCATGGCGCGCCGAGGGCCAACCCCGCTGCGCAGCCGCCGCGCCTCATCATGGTTGCGCGGTTCAGCCCGCAAAAAGATTTTCTCACGCTCATTCAGGCCCTGCCGTATCTCAAGGAGCGCAATTTAAAGTTTCATGTGGATTTTGCTGGAAGCGGCGCAGAAATGCACCGCTCTCAAAAACTGGCCGAGCATCTGGGCGTGAGCGATTACATCTCATTTCTGGGCGACCGGGATGACGTGCCTGAGTTGCTCAGCCAATCACAAATTTTTGTGCTCAGCACCCATTACGAAGGTTTGCCAATCAGCATTTTAGAGGCCATGCGAGCTGGTTTGCCCATTGTGGCTACAAATGTGGATGGCGTGCCCGAGGCGGTGCGCGAAGGCAAGAACGGGTTGCTGGTTCCGCGCTCAAACCCTCTCGCGCTGGCAGAAGCCATCGGCCAGATGGTCGAATCGCCTGAAATGCGGGCGCAAATGGGCGCGGAGTCGCGGCGGATGTATGAAACCGAATTTGGCGTGGAGCGCATGCTGACCGAGCTGAATGAGGTGTATCGCAGCGCGATATCCAAGCAAAAAATTCATCATTAAAAGATGGCGCTGCAAAGGCATTCCACCTTTTCAACTTTGGCTTTTATCCGTGACACATTCTTATAACTCATCTGCCACACAACACAAACTGGATTTGTTCAACCCCATTACCGCCGCGCGTGGCCTTTGGCGTCATCGCGAGTTGATTGAGCAATTTACCCGCCGCGAGGTGGAAGGGCGTTACAAAGCTTCTGCCCTCGGATTGCTTTGGACTTTTATAAACCCCTTGCTGATGTTGGGAATTTATACGTTTGTCTTTGGCGTAATTTTCAAATCTAAGTGGGCTCAGGCAAACTCAGACAGTTTGGCGGAATTTGCGGTGGTTTTGTTTTGCGGCCTCACCACCTATAATATTTTTTCAGAAGTGGTTGCGCGTGCGCCATCGGTCATCGTGGCGGTGCCAAACTATGTAAAAAAAGTGGTTTTCCCCCTGGAAATTTTGGTGATGACGGCTCTGGGGGCGGCGCTGTTTCATGCAGCTATTGCTTTTTGTATTGTCATTTTGGCCAATTTATTGATTAATGGCGTTTTGCATTGGACCATCATTCTTGCTCCATTCGTGCTTTTGCCGCTGTGTTTAATTTCTTTGGGGCTGGGCTGGTTTCTAGCCAGCCTTGGCGTGTTTCTGCGAGATATTTCTAACATTGTGGCGCTGGCAGTGCAAATGTTGCTTTTTCTTACCCCCATTTTTTATGATATTTCAATTCTGCCGCCAGTTTTGCGCCAATTAATTGGAATAAACCCAATGGCGTGGTGTGTTACCAACATGCGTAATGTGATGCTTTGGGGAACGATTCCAAATCCTGTTGAGTGGCTGATATGGACTGCGATCTCGCTGGTTATTGCCGTTCTTGGCTACGCATGGTTTATGAAAACCCGCAAAGCTTTTGCCGATGTGTTGTGAGCTGGATCTCACAAGCTTTTTAATTTTCTCGCCAGCTTTGCCGCAAATTCCACGCCCGGCGCATAACGCGCCGCCGCGCGGGCGCGCTGCATGTGAGCGAACCGCGCCGCTGCTTTTTGCGCCGTGAGCGCCTCGCCCTTGCTTACAAGTTCGTGTCTCATCGCGCAATTGGCATTTGCTTGTTTCATCGCGCGTTCAAGCGCATCGCCAAGCAGATGAATATCAAACTGCGCCGCAACTCTCGCGCGGGCGTTTTGTCCCATTTGCGCCATTTTCTCCGGCTGGCCGATGAGGTCTCTAAGCGCATTTGCGTAGGCATTTGCGGTGTCCTCGCCGGGCACAAGCAGCACCCCGCAATCGGATGTCACCAGTTCGCGCTGGCCGCCCACGTCTGCGCTGAGAGGCACAAGACCCAGCGCCGTCGCCTCGTAAATTGCCAATGAGATGCCCTCATTGGCCGAGGGCAGAAAAAGCACATCGCAGGCGTTCATCAACGCGCGCATGTTTTGGGCGGGCACATGACCCATCACCCGGATGCAGCCTTGCAAGCCGTGTTTTTGCACAAACTCGCGGGCTTGGCCGATGAGTGGGCCATCCCCCGCAAGAAGAGCCAGGAAGCGATTGGATTCCTTGAGCAGCCTCAACGCCTCCAGCGCCATGAGCGGGCGTTTTTGCGCGGCCATGCGCCCGGCAAAAAGTATCACCGGCATGTCTGGCAAGATGCCCATGCGCGCGCGCGTTTCGTCACGCGCGGTTGGGTCTGGCTGCCATTTTTGCGTGTCCACGCAGGTGTGGCACACGCGAATACGCCCGGCATTGCCCCCGCGCTCCACCATCCATTTTTGTAAATGCGCCGATGACACCAGCGTGAGGTCGAGATGTTTTTGCGCTTCAATCGAAAGGCGCGGATACCCGCCATTTTGCCAATGTTCTTCTTCAACGTGACAAAAATCCAAAATGGGCAGGGTGGGGAAGCAAAAACGCAACCAGGGCAACAAGCGGTAGGCAAACTCGCTATGAGAAATCATCAGCGCGTCTGGCGCAAATTGGGTGATGGCCTCTCGCATGGCCTCGGCCAGCCGCGCGGGTTTGGCCGCGTCGGGCAGCGTCATCACCTGCGCCAGCGCCGCAAATCTTTGGCGTGATGGGTTGTGCGAAGGCGCGGTTGTGATTACCGCGCACTGCCAGCCGCGCTGCGCAAGCTGCTCCAGCGCGTCCAAATTAAATTTATCCGCCCCGCCGTTCTCCAGCCAGGGCGCGATGAGACAAAGACGGCTCATTTGCGTGAAAGGCGGCGCAGGGCAATGGCTGGCGCGGCGCGGGCAAGCTCCATCCCCATGTGCGCAGAGATGGCGCGAGACTCGCGCAGGGCCGCGCGGTGAATGGCGGGCGTGAGGCCGCCGCGCGACCCCATCCACCACCAGTAACGGGCAAACCGCCGCGCAATTTGGGCGCGCCGGGCGGATGGAATCTCGAAGGTGTTAAGAATGCGGCTGACCACGCGGGCGCTCTCGGTTAGGGCGACCCCGCGCGAGCGCGAGCGCACCGAATTGCCGTGCTCGCGGTAGGCGTTGAGCGGTGTTGCGCAATACGCAATATCCCAGCCCCGCAAAATTTTGGCATACACATCCCAATCGCCGCACAAGGTAAAACTTTCATCCGCGCCGCCGGTTTGCGCAAACGCCTCGCGGCGAATCAGCGCGGCGCTGGCATTGGGGAGGGTGTTCTTGAAGCACAAAAAATCGCGCGCCTCGGCGCGGCCATCATTTATAAAATCGGTCTGCCAATGATGCGGGTCAAGATCGGCGTAATACGCATCAAAATTGCCAACCACCTGGCCGCGCTCATTAATTTTGTTTGAGGCGCAATATGCAATGCCTATGTTTGGGCGCGGGGCGATGATGCCCAGCAGCATTTCCAGAAAGCGCGGGTCGGCCACGTCATCCGATTCGGCGAACCACAAAAACTCACCTTTGGCTTTGGCTGCGCCCGCGTTCCATTGGCAAAAAGCCGAGCCGCTGTTTGCGGCGTTGGCGCTCACATGCGTCATGCGCGGGTCGCGCTCAAATTGGCGGATCACGCTCAGGCTGTCATCGGTCGAGGCGTCATCCAACACAATCACTTCCAGCTCGGCATGGGTTTGCGCCAGCACGCTGCGCAACCGCTCTGGCAAATAGGGCGCGTGGTTGTAGTTTGGGATGATGGCCGAGACGAGCATGGTTGTGGGTGGATTTTAGCGCGGAAGATAGGAGACGATGGACGATGGACGATGGACGATGGACGATGGACGATGGACGATGGACGACAAACCCATCGTCTATCGTCCATCGTCCATCGTCTTGTATAGCTTAAGGTGTTCACCCACCCACCGCTCGCGCGAGAAAGGTTGCAGCGGGAAGGCCGCCGCGCCCGCGGCGTAGCTTGCATAACCCGCCATGAGCCGCGCGATGCCCTCGCGCACCGCGCCCGCCGAGGCCCCATCCACCACCACGCCGCAGCCGTGCGCGGCCACATCCTCGCTCAGGGGTATTTGCTGGCTGATGAGAACCGGGCGGGCGCAGGCCAGCGATTCCATCAACGAGTGCGGGTAGGGTTTGATGGCCTCGGTTTGATCCGAGACCAGCACGGCGGCGTGGGCGTTGCGCAAGTGCGCGGCCACATCTGCCTGCGCGTTGATAAACGTGATGCGCTTTGCCGCCGCCGACCGCGCGATGCGTTGCTCCATCACGGCGGCCATCACCCCGCGCCACAAAAAAGTAAGTTGCAAGTTGGGCAAGGCTTCCGCCGCCGCGATCAGCGCATCTATGCCCTTGATTTTGAATTGTGATTCGTTCCACGGCGCAGAAGCGCACACCAGCTTGAACGGCTGACCGGGAGCAGCGGGCGGGGCGGGGGATGGCTCAAACCCGCTCAGGTTGATGCCGGGGTGAATGACGTGCACCCGCTCGTAGCCTGCCTCGCCCAATGTGCGGGCATCGCGGGCATTGCTCACGAGGATGCGCGAGACGTTGCGAAAGTGCGCGGGCGTGAAACGCAGCGCATCGGCTCGCACACCGCCCACCACCGAGTAGACGATGGGTTTTTTGAGGAAAGCCAGCGCCGGAAAGTAAAACAAGCGCGGGTTAAAAATGTGGATGAGGTCGCAGGCGCGGGCCAGCGCGGGCAGTTGGGCATAGCCGTACCAGCGCTCGCGAATGATGCGCAGAAGCGGGTCTGGCGGCGCGATGCGAATGATCGCGCCATCGGTGCGGGCGGCCAGCGCGGCCACATCTTGCGCCACCGCGTCGTGGCGCGGGTCCACGCCAGAGGAGTAGGTGACGGCGTAGCAGACGCGCGGGGTCAAGGCACTCTCCTAATCTCGCAGGTGGCGCATGAAGATTCTAGTTGAGCAAAAGTTTTCATGCGCTACCTGCGAGGTTAATGTTGGCCTGTAATAAAAAGTAACTGGCATCCGCCGCCGCCACGTTTAGCTCGGCCTGGGCGTGGTTAAGGGCGCGGCTGGCGCGAAAGCCACGCCACGCGCGAGAAATTTTGTTTTTGCCCGCGCCATCGGCCTTGCGGTGAATGGCTTGCCAGGCCGCCAACTTTTGCTCTTGCCGCGCCACGGCCAACTGCGCCATGCGCGCGTTGTGTGTGTGTTGGCGTTTGGCGGCTGGCTCACGCTCCATCCCGGCGCGGATGGCCGCCAAACGCGCGGAGATGCGCTGCGAGACCGCTTCCCGGCCGCAATAGGCCAAGATGTCTCGCGCGGCCTGTGCCCCGCGTTGGCGGGCTTCTGGGGCGTTTTGGCAGGCGTGGCGGATGGCGCTCGCGGCGGCGCTCAGGTCTGGCTCGGCCCAACGCTGGCCGCGATACAAAGCCGCAAAGTCGGGGTAGCCGCGCGTGTCGTCGTCGGTCACCTCGCGCAGGGTAAAAGGCACGGGGTAGCCGTTGGCCTCGGAGATGTAATCGGCGGGGCCGCAGTATTTTGTGGCGATCACGGGTTTGCCCGCCGCCATCGCCTCGGCCAGCCCAAGCCCAAATCCTTCTGCGCGGTGAAGCGAGATAAAACAGTTTGCGCGGGCGCGCAGGGCGGCCATTTGCGCGGCGGTGTAATTTTGGTCAATCAGGGTGATGGCATCGTGGCGGGTTTCGTCTCGCAGTTGCTTTTGCGCGGCGGGAAAGCCATCCAAATGCTGGGCTTTGATGATGAGCAGCGGGCGATCTTTTGGCGGCAGATTTGCGATGGCCGCGCGAAAGGCATGAATGACGCCGAGCGGATTTTTGCGGGCCGGCAACGAGCTGGCCGAGAAGGTGTGCAAAAACACAAAGCGGTTTGGCTCAACGCTGAACGGGAGCGGCGCGAGAGGGCCATCACCCGGCGGGGAAACCACGTGCGGGATGACGTACACCGGTTTGCCCGCTGCTTGCATGGCGCGGGCCGCAAAGGTTGAAGGCGTCCAGATTTCATCGGCCAGAAGCGGCTCGGCGGCCCAGCGGGCGGGCAGTTGCTCAAATTCCCAAACCCAATACGGGATGGTGTATCTCGCGCCGGTCAGGGCGTTTAGCTGCCGCGCGGTGAGCCGGTGCGCTTGGTGCAAGTGCAAGCCGAGGAGGTTGATGTCGCCGTTCGCCCCGCGCAGGAGGCCATCAAACTGGGCGGGCAGGGCGGCGCGGCGATGGGCATGAGGCAGAGCGCATTCCAGGTAGTGCGCGGGTTCGCCGCTGCTCAGGGCCGCATCCAGCAGACCGCGCGCGGCCTCGCCTACGCCGGTGTCTAGCTGCAAGTCGCCGATGAAAGTGATCATGTTGCGGTGGGATTGTAATGCGGCGGGCGGAGAAATATGACATGAGAAATAAGAAAAATTTTCGCCGCGCGTTTCTTGGTTCTCAATTTTTATTTGGGGGTGTTTTGAATATCCAGGGTGATGGCTTGCAGGGTGAGTTGGAACCCGAGGATGAGCGGGATGACGACCAGCATGATGGTGCCGGTGGGCGCGGCGGTGTTGGTGGCGATGCTGCGTATCCACACAATTGAGCCAAAGATAAAACTCCAGAGCAGCATGAGAAAACCTGTGATGAGAAACAGGGCGATGGGCGAGAAATCGCGCAAGATGTATTTTTGGAAAATGCGGGTGAGGCCGCCGCGAAGGATGAGAAATGGAAATGAAGCGGTGGTGCGGGTGATGCTCAATTTGCTGCGCTCGGCGGCGTAATGCGCCGGGATGGGGACATCGGCCACGCGGCGATGATCTATGTTGAGATGGATGAGCATGTCGTTCTCAAAAAAATAACGGCGATAAATTTTGTCCAGCGGCAGGGTTTGCAGAGCATTACGCGAGATGGCGGTGTAGCCGTTTTGCGGGTCAAAGATGTTCCAGTAGCCAGAGGCCAGCTTGGTGAGAAAGGTCATGCCAATGTTGCCCAGAATGCGCAGGCGCGGCATTTGTTTGAGGTAGGTCGTCTCAAAAAAACGGTTGCCTTTGGCGTAGTCAAATTTCTCGTCTATGATTTTGTTGAGCAAAAGCGGCAGATATTCCGGGCGCATTTGACCGTCGCCGTCCATCTTCACGGCGATGGCGTTATTCTCTTGCGCGGCGGGTAACTCAAGGGCGCGTTTGTAGGCGGTGATGATTGAGCCGCCCACGCCCTGATTGACCGGCGAGGCGATGAGAATCAGGCGCGGGTCGGGCGTGTTTTGCGCCACTTCCAGCGTGCGGTCGGCGCTTTTGTCATCCACCACGATTATGTGATCCACGAAGTCTGGCATGGCGCGGATGACGCCTGCGATGTGCGCTTCTTCGTTGTAAGCAGGAACACAAACGATGATGGCGTGAGATTTATACATGGCGAATTTTGCGAAATATCTGCACGTTGATATCGGCGGGAAAGAGCGCGAGGAAAGGCGACAAAACCGTGATGCCCGCGAAAGCCATCAGCGAGACAAAAATATTTGCTGAGCGGTCATAGGTTAGGCGTTGCCATAAACCACGGGTGTTGATGGCCTCCAGCCGCTGACAAAACACCTCCTCCAGCCCCAGCTCGCGGGTGATGCGGCGCAGGTGGCCGGGCGAAAAATAACTGAGATGCGGCGATGGAAAGCCGTGTTGCCACATCCGCAAAAAAGGTTTGCGCATGCCAAACGCGTTGAGCAGCGCGGCGATGCGATACAAGATGCCCGCCGACGAAGGGCCGTTCACCACCAGCAGGCCGCCATCGGCCAGATGAGACGCGGCGGCGCAAAGCTGCCCTTTGATATCCGGCAAATGCTCCAACACGTCGTTAAATGTGATGACATCAAAAGTTGATTCGGGCGAGAGGACATTTGGGAAGAAGCCGACCAGAATATTTGCGCCGGTTTGCGTGGCGATGGCCGCCATTTCGCCATCTGGCTCAATGCCGGTTGCGGCGTATCCGCGCTGGGCAGCCATGCCCAAAAACCAGCCGTGCGCACAGCCTACATCGCACAAAGAATGATTTGGCGATGATGAGATGAATTTTTGCAGCGCATTCAGAATGCCCGCAAAGTTTTTTTGGCGCAAGTCTTTTAGCGCGGTTTGGCGCGCCTGCTCGTTGATGGCTTTTTGCGGCTGGCTGGGCGCGGACGAAATATCCACATTCAGGGTTGAACTGAGAAAGCCGCACCGCGGGCAGGCAAACAGCCAGCCATGCGTTTTGTCGGCGGTCATGGCGCTGGCGCAAACCGGGCAGATGTGATGGCTCATGGGGCGCAGGTGAGTGGCGTGGGCGCGGCCTCTTGGAATGCCCCGCCAACCGAGCGGATGATGATGGTGTGCGGAGCGCCATCCTTTAGCGAGGGCGGGTAGGGAAGATCCAACGCGTGGCTGCCATCGCCAATGCCTGCGGCTTTAACGTCGTTATCGAACAGGCGGGCGCGGGCGTGGGTGACCACGCGGCCATCGGCCACCACTTCAATATCTACCGGCGCGGTGGGTTGCGAGGGCGACCAAATCCATCCGCCAATATGGTCGCAGGCGATGCCGATTTGGCCGGTTGTGTCTGGCGGGGCGGTTTGCCAGACGCTGCTGAGCGGCACGGCGAACATGGCGAAATTATTTTTGGGTGATGAATATAGCAAGGTGAGATTGTCTTGCATGGCAAGGCCAAAATATGCGCCGCTGGCAAACACGTGCGTCACGCCCATCTCGCGCAGGGCCGGGTGCGATGGCGAGATGGTGAGATTCACGATATCGGCGGAGGGCGTTTTTATTTGCGCGGGCTGGTCTGGCAAACCATATTGCAAAAGCACATACGAGTAGCGGTTGTAAATTTTTCTTTGCGCGCCGGATGGGTCTATGGCCTGCCAGAGCTTCCATTGCGGGTAGACGTTCACGCCACTTGCGCCGCGCTGCCCAATGGCGTAGGCCAAAATATCGCCGCCCGCGCCATAGCTGGCCCACACCGGTTTTGTGGGTGATGTGGCGGCGATGGCGCGCATCTGGTCTGCGACTTCGGAATGGGCGATTGGCCCAAGACCTTGATACAAGGGATGAAAGAAGAAGGTGGTAAAGAACACAATGCCGCCCAGACCAAAACAAAAGACGCGCTGCTTGCCCGCCAACAACGCCACCGAAAAGAGCGCCATCAACCCGGAAGCCAGCGCCACCAGCCAAATGGGCACGATGTTTTCCGCATCGCGGCGGAGCATGAGGCCGTGCGCGGCAAAGAGCGCCATCACCAAAATGGCGATGGATGTTAGCGCGGGCCTGGTGAGCACTGGCTCATCTTTGGCTTTGTTTAGGATGGAGACGCTGAGCAGGATGGAGGCCAGCCCAATGCCGATATCTGCGCGGACAGAGGTGAGATAGCTGAGCAGAGATATTCGGGCGATGAACTCTGGCACGCCGACAAAAATGTAGAACATGGCCGCGGTGAGATAAATGACGAGCGCCCAATCCACCGCATCCATTTTGGAACGCAGGCGTTTTCCGCCAATCACGAGCGCCATCAAAATGGCCGGAAAGAAAAGGTAGAACGACGCGGTGGCGCTTTGGTTGTTGAGCAGGCGCGGGAGCGGGTCGGTGTAAATGGTGAGCGGGTCATACACGCCGCGCAAAAAGCGCGTGAAGGGGTAATCGCCGCCGGTGGCGACGCGCAAGCCGGGGTAATCGGTGTTGGCCAGCGGCTGCAAACCAGATGCGCCATCTTTTGCAAAGAAGGCCAGCAACACGCCCGCCACAAAAACAGCCACCAGCGCGCCAAAAACGACGCGTTTGGTTTTGAGTTGCGCAAAAAGTTTATCGCGGAGGGCGAGGCCAATGAACACGGCCAGCGCGAGATAGCCCAGCGCGACCAGCCAGGGCGGGTAAAGCTCCATCACAAAACCGGCCAGGCTGAGGCCAATGAGCAGGCCGCAGAAAATGGATTTGAACAGACTGGGTTTTTGGCTGGGGGAGAGAAGGTGGTAGCCCGCCAGCAAACCGAGCGCGGCAAAAAAAGTGGGGTAGGCCGGCCAGAATGACCAGCACACCACATAGGCCGAAGCGCAAAACCAAAATGCGCCAAACAGCGCCATCTGCCAGCGATTTTTGAGGATGATGTTGAGCAAAAGCGCCAGCGCCGTAAAGCAGGCGGCGAGAGGAAACCACCAGTTCCACGCCAGCCCAAAGGTTGCGCCAAACAGCAAATATCCCCAGGTAGATGGCCGGGCAAGGGCGGTGATGTGCCAAATGGGCATGTTTGTGGCCGAGACGGTGAACATGTTTTGCCCAAAACTGATGTTGGTGTTGACGATGGGGAAGGGCGGGTTGTGCGCGGCCTGGGCCAGCGCGAATGGCGTGTGCACCAAGTGTTCATCGGAGCGGATGGCGCGCGGGCGGGCGAGCAAAAAATCGCGGATGCGCTCACGCGGCAGACCAAGGCTTTGCGCGGCGCGAACCAGCGGCGCGGTGACAAAGCCATCCAGCGGGTCGCTCATGTGCCAGTAGCCTGTATCAACGGCGATGGATGAGCCATGTACCCCCAGGGCGCACAAAACAAAAACGCACAGCCACAAACCAATCAAGATTTTTCGCAAGGCTAAACTCCAGAGCGCAATTGTGCATCAAGTTGGCGTAAAGAATCGCGCTCCGCTCCGCTCCCTCCCTGCAAGATGGGAAATGCGGCCAAACACAGGCCTACGCGCGAGGCGAGGGCTTTTTGCTCAAACTCGGCCCAATCTTGTGCGGTGAACTGATCGTGCGGCTCGTGTTGTTTCCATGTCTCGGCCATGCGGCGCATGTGCGCCATCAGCGGGGCCAGCGTTTCGTTTTGGGCGTAGCTGGGCGTTTCATTTCGTTGGATGGCTTCCCAGACGGGCAAGACATCGCGTTGGAGAGTTTGTTCGGTCACGCGCGGCACAGGGCAATCGGGGAACAAATCTAACAAAAGTTTGGTGGAAACATAGGCGCGTTTGGCCTGGTAAATAGGGCTGCGGTTGTGCGAGTGAATGATGGCCGCGCTGCGCATGAGCGCAAGGTGGTGGCCGTCGCGGATGAGGCGCAGGCCGAGGTCAATGTCCTCGCCAAATTCGCGCTGAAAGTGGTATTTTTGCCAAATGGATTTGCGGATGAGACAAGCCGAGTCAGCCAGTTCGGAATTGCGCCGCCAGTGTTCGTAGGTTTTGCGGATGGGTTTGCGCAGGATGCGGTCGTGTTGCTCAATTTGCATAAACCGCCGGTGATGGAAGCCGGTGATGCGGGCGAATAGATCGGCATCTGGGCGGGGGAGCTGGGCGCACGAGACCGCGGCGATGCGCGGGTTCTTTTGCAGTTTGGCGCGCAGGTCGGCCAGCCAGTGATCTGAGGAGGGCAGGGCGTCTTGGGTCATGAAGAGCAAAAGCTCGCCGCGGGCCGCATCCCCCAAAATATTGCGCGTGCCAGAGTGCGAAAACCCTACGCGTGGAATGGTGATAACTTTTGCGCCGTGCTTGCGGGCGATGGCTGGTGTGTCGTCTGCGCTCTCGCTGTCTGCAATGATGATCTCGTCAACTTGGCCGGCCAGCGCGGTCAGCAGGTGGTCAAGGTCCGGGCCGCCGTTGAGGGTAGGGAGGAGGAGGGAGAGAGAGAGATTTGTGCCTGCTGACATGTTATTATTGAATAGACAAAATCATACGTTAAAGCCGAGGGCAAAACTGAAATGTCTGACACAAAACGCCAGAGGTTTGTGTCTGGGTATTTGCAGAATGAATGCCCATCACTACAAAAAATGCCATCTCCCATTCTTTCCATACTCATACCAGCGCTGCATGAAGGCGAAAATTTACGAATTCTTATACCGCAGATTTATGCTCAGCTTGAAGCGATGGGGGTCTCGCACGAAGTCATGGTTGTCACTTCGGCACAGGATCAGGATACCGCAAATGCTGCGACCGAAAAAAATGCCAAAGTGATTTTGCAAACCAAGCCAGGATACGGTGGAGCGCTGCTGGCGGGGTTTGAGGCCGCCAAAGGCCAATATCTCATCACGATGGATGCGGATTTTTCTCATCCGCCGGATTTTATTCAGACTCTTTGGGCGCATCGGGATGATGCGGAACTGGTGGTGGCATCGCGATATGTGCCGGGCGGGAGCGCTGACATGCCTACCAGCCGGTTTGTTTTGAGCAAGGTATTGAACCGGTTTTTTAGCAGAGGTCTTGACTTGCATGTGAAAGACATGTCATCCGGTTTTCGGTTGTATCACACGGGGGCGTTGGCTCAGCTGGATTTGCAAGAGCGCGATTTTAATGTGTTGCAAGAGAGCCTTGTAAAAATGCTTGTGCAGGGCTACTCGATAGATGAAGTTCCATTTGCGTATGCTCCCAGAAAGTATGGCAGTTCACATGCGCGGGTGTTCCAGTTTGGAAAGGCTTATCTCAAAACATTTGGAAAGTTGTGGGCGCTTCGCAATTCCATCAAGAGCGCGGATTATGATTACCGCGCCCATGACAGCCTCATCCCCTTGCAGAGGTATTGGCAGCGGTCGCGCCACAAGCATATTGTGGAGTTGATTGCGAATGAAGGGCCGGTGCTGGATGTGGGATGCGGGTCCAGCAAAATTATTGGCGCATTGCCAGAAAAGAGTCTGGCCATTGATATTTTGCTGAAGAAGGTGCGTTTTGCGCGAAGGTTCAAGCGCAACGTTGTTCACGGGTCTGGGTTTACTCTGCCCGTGCCCGATGAATCATTTTCGTGCGTTCTGTGCTCGCAGGTGATTGAGCATGTGCCGATGGATTCACCCATCTTGACTGAGTTGTTGCGGGCCTTGAAGCCTGGCGGGCGTTTGGTGCTGGGAACGCCAGATTACGCCAACTGGGAATGGGTTGTGACCGAAAAGTTGTATGGGTGGTTTGCCCCAGGCGCTTATGCGGATGAGCATATCTCGCATTACACGATGAAGTCATTACGCGAGTATTTCGAATCGCGCGGCTTGATCACGGAGGATCATCGCTATATTTTGCGCGGCGAGTTGATTCTGGCTTTTAGAAAACCGGCAGCCTCACCACAGAATCACTCATCCCAGTAATAGACTTCAAAGACAGGCGAACCTGAACCATCTGTGATTGTTTTTACAAGAACCGCAGAGGGCAGGTTCGCCTGTATGAATGCTAAAGTATTGGCATGTGATTTTGGGAGAATTTCCGATTCCTGGGTGTGGAGTAAAAGAAGCCCCTTCTTCTCTTTGAAGAATTTTTGATATGTATTTTGCCCCGTCTCGTTTTCTATAATATTCTTGCTCAAAAAAATGGGCCACACGTCATCAAAAATTTTGGATCGTGACTCGGGCGCCAGCGAAAAGATTTGCGTCCCCATTCCCCAGTCGGCGGTGTAGATGGCCTCAACCGTTGAGGCCCGAGGCTCAACATACTCAACAAGGGAGTAGATCGCTGAAGTCCAAATGGGAGTGAATCTTGTGGCTGTATCAATTGCGTGAAGGGCATTTACGGAAATATTCCCTTGCCATGCGCCAATGAGCGAAATAACAGCAAAGGCAAGGCCAGTTAAGACGCGAAAAAAATTTTTCTTCACTCCGTTGGTATTGACTTTGGCAAATTCTGCCAGCCATGCAAATAATATAACCACGAGCATGTGGTGAAAGGGCCATAATGCCATAATGTGATGTGGCCCTCCAGCTTCTCGAGTAAGAATTATTTGCAAGGAAATAGCTAAAAAAACAATAGCTATGAAACCAAATGCCCGGAGCGGCGTTACCGGCCCAGAAGTGGAATCTGCGACAGAGTGAGTTTTGTAACTGCTTATGTGAATTGCTGTGAGTGCAAGTGCGCAGGCGAATAATGCAGGTATGGCATATAGGGGCCACTTCCAACCAGATGTCATCAGCATCTGAGGGTAGGATATGTCTGGCGATTTAGCAATCAACATCGGCAGAAGAGAGACTCCGCTTAAAGTATTGATGTATATGTCAATTGCGTGATTGATTTGATCTCTTATCGCAATCTTGGCCGCGCTGGAGGAATATAACGGCAAAGAAAGGTGTACACCAAAAAACAGGATTATCGCAATAAAAACCGCTATTAGCGCGGTTGTCTTTAATTTCTCGGTTCGCCATATATTTAATAGGATGCTCGGAAAAATGACAATGCTTGCGAGGGTATAAGCCAGCACAATCCAAATAAAGTTGAGTTTGTCGTATAAACCCAGCGTAAAAAAAACAAGGATCAAAATAACATACCGCAACTTGCGGGTGATGATCAACTTAAAAAGCATCAGCAAGGCCAGAAGTTTGAAGAAAATCATCAAAACGATGGGGCCATAATCAGCTTTACTTAAGATGATGTACGTGAAATCAGTTGACATCAATAACGCCATCAAAATGGCGGGCCAGCGCGATTTTGAAAATGTGTTTACCACCGCAGCGCCCACCAAAATAGACCCAGCGCTTATCAGAATAGCGGGCAGACGGATTGTTTCTGCGTTGACACCAAACACTAAGAATAAGGGTGTATACAAAAAAGCCTTTAATGCCCCAATGTAAGGCATAATCATGACAGGGATGCTTCCTATCTTGCTTTGAAAATTCCAGTTTCCCTGCCAAAACAAGGAACCTTTGACGAAAAGAAGCTCGTCATATTGCAACCCAGGCAGAGCAATATTGTGAGAGCTGGCAATGATAAATAACGTCGCGAATACGCCGACTGCGCCGATATTGAGAAATTTCTTCATGTAGACGGGGAAAGTTTAATTTCGGGGCAGAGGTGAGATGCGACCAAAACGTTGCAACACCATGAAGCCAGCCAGAATCGCAATGCATATACCCCAAATGACCAACGAAATTTCAAGTTGGCTTGGGCGATAAATGAAAGTTATTGTGTGATTGCCTGCCGGAACGTTGATAGATCTTAAAACTGGCACAAATTGGTCAATTGTTGCGGTCTTAATTTCTACGGGTTTGTTGTCAATCAAGGCGATCCACCCCGGATAATTGACTTCAGAAAAGATGACTTCTTCGGGCTGGTCTGTGTTGACAAGAAAAACCTGTTGGAGATCGCTGTAGCTTGCAACGCTAACCCGATTCTGCGCTTCAATCTCCGGGCCGGACAGATTGATCTGGCTGCGGAAAAAAGCACGGGGATACCAGCTGTTTCTCTCGTAAATGGTCAGTTTTGTGGTCGGGTCTTCAAAGGCGACTTTTAATGGCAACTTGTTCTTGGCAACAACGTAACGGATGTTAAGCAAATCATTTACCTTGCTATTGAGCGACCAATCCTGGCTGATGAAATCAAAATAAGGTCTGTACATAGCCGTTACATACCCCATTTTGGTTTCAAAATTAAATGCCACACCGTAATTCGCGGGCAATCCAGAGCTGTCATCAAATAAAACGCGGTAACGCCCGTATCCTTTCTCCAAAAAGCTGGTAATGGGTGTTGTCGCGTAGGTGGTTGCGGTGTTATTGAGTGATGGCGATTTGAACAAATATAGATCGCGCGAAAGCAACATGCTGGCGGCCACACCAATGACCGCTGCGGTTCGCAAAACAATTCTGTTCTTTGTGATGACAGCCACGATGATCAGAGCAATCACCGGCAAAAACTGATTAAGTGAAGAGTACGTCAGAAAATCGCCGTTTCGTTGGCGGCCATAAACAAACACTCCAGCCAAAAGGATGGCAAATGCGATAAGCGTGAACGATACGGGTTTTTGTATTGGCAGACGAATGTGCAATAGCGCTTCTACGCCCATTCCTACCAAGAAAGCCATGCATACGTGCCAAATAAAGGCATAGCGACCCAGCTCGCGTACTTGGCTTACAAAAGGGATTCCTTGCAGAATTGCGGCCAGCGGGGTATTGTGACCAAGGGCAATCAAGAATGCCAAAATAGCAAGAGCCCATACCCATAGGGCCGTATCTTTGAGCATGGGAAGACGTTGGCGCATTCCCTTGTTCAGCAGATAAAATGCTGTGAGAAGGGCGAAAATGGCTGGCAATAAGCCGAAGAAAATCATGTCGCCATCGGTCAAGCCAAACCGCCAGGGATCGATTAGGTTTAGTAATCCCTTTGGTTCAATGATGTATTCGTACGCAAAAACATGGTACGAAACAGCGTCATTCATGCTGATGGGATGATCCATCCCAACCCAGCGATACACTAACGGAAGGTATTGGAACGCCAGCAGGAGCTGCGGCAAGGCTGAGATCACGGCAGTAATGCCAGCTACACCCGTAAACAGGCCCATCTGCGCTATTGTTTTCTTAGGGTTTATTTTTACGGTGCGTGCGGTGTTAAGAATTGCCAAAGCGCCAACCATTAGCACGGTGTAAAAGGCTGGAGAAACATGACCAGAGAGAATTTGTAACGCCACAGTCCCCCCGGTTGCCAGCGCAAAAAAAAGGCGAGGCTGTTTGAAGTATTTGATTGTGAAGTACAACGCGACTGGTGTTAGACACATTCCCCAAAAGATGCATAAATGCCCAGATGCCCTGCGAGCGAGCATTCCCGAGAATGCGAATACCAAGCCAGCAGCAACCGCAGACAGCCTGGTTAACTTCATTTCTCTGGCAAAGGCAAACATGCTTACAGCCGCCAAGGCAAAGTGGGCAATTGCCAAATACTCAATGGCGCGAGGGTCAATCCCATTGACGTTTCCGAAGATAAATTCCACCGCCAGAAGAGGGGGGTAAAAAATTCCCGCTAAAAAATCGCCCGCAAATTCGTATCCTGCCAGCGCGTTCGGATTCCACAGCGGTAGATGCCCCTGGTGGATTGAACTGGCGATTTTGTCGTACCAGGGGTAATACTGGTCTCGGTTATCCGGCGCGGTAAAAAATGACCGTGTGCCATTCGCGATGCCATCTGAGAACATCATAAAAGCGAAGGCGATTAGGATGACAATACACGCGAAACTGCGCGCCCGGCCGCTTTTTTCATTCATAGAAAGAGTGTGCTGCATATTATGATGCAAATTATCGCTGTTTTGGTTTTACGAATATTTTTGCAGAAGGTTTTGAGGAAGGTGTGGAAACAACCAAGTGAAATGCGATAACCATAAATGAAATACAACTGGTGATTGCTCCAATCGCAAAAGTTGTGGAACGAAAAGTCATGATGACAGATGTGTGTTTACTACCAGGCTTGTTCCCTTTTAAAAGCAGATTGGACTTGCAGTAATAACTGAGGAGATAATGATGGCTGCATTTGCTTGATCTGAGATTGTGTACGCATCTGGTCTATCGCAATACCTTTGAGGGAAGGTTTTGCCAGGATTCAAATATAGGATCCGATATGCACGAAGGAAGTCCTGTCACTTCCGTTAGAGAGTCTAAACACCAGGCAGCAAACATCGTGCGGTGTTCATCAAGCGGGTCTGGAAAAGACTGGAGCAATTCTTGGGAGTTATCGTGAACAAGCATTGCTATATTTGTGAGCATGGGCATCCTTTTGATATCACTGTTGTCAGGTTCTTCGTGATAGCCTTGAGAAGCCCATTTTATGAAACTATCTCTCACAGGCTCTATAAAATGATCTGATAGAGAAAACTCGGATGCGGCGTGTTGCAAATACCAAAGATAAATGTATCTAGCTCTGTCCTTTTCAAATAGATCTGGATATTCTTTGCTGAGGTAAGGCTGCAATTGATAAAGCTGAGCCGCAAGATTTGAGACAAGCGGAAGGTCGTTTGGTGTTGGATCATCATCTGCTGGTGAATTAAGCCATGTGTAAAAAGCCTCAATATTCTCAAAACTGGTGTCGTAGCATGTATGAGCATAAATGCGCAACATTACCCGTGCAACCAACGCGCCATTGTTGAAATGGGCCACACCCACAAGAGGCGACGATGCCTCTTGATATATTTGTGGCTCGCGGGTGAGGGGATCTTGCGGATCAAGTGTGTATCCCATGCGCGAGAAGAAAAGAGGGTAGGGCTGGATTTTGGCAAAAATCTCCAGAACTTTGCTGGGCAATATAGAGTTCCAATGACCAACGCTACCGGTTCTAAAACGCGTATTGTGTGTGTCTGCCCAACTGCTTAGCACCTCTTTTGTGCTGGCCCGCACAGCTTTATGGATTCTTTCCTCTGACAATGGCGTTATTTGGTTGCACAGCTCTTTTAGCGCAAGCGGCGCATTTCGCCACAGGTTCTCGTAACGGATAATGCAAGATTGACCGGAGTCAATCCAACTCATGGAGCATGCGAGAGAATGATAGAAATGATTGCGCACATACTCAAGCCGTTCGGGGCTGTCCCAAGGAAGATCGTTAGCCAAGAGATTCTCATCGGGTTTTGACGCCTTGCCTAAGCCGACAATGGATTTGATATGCTTTTGCGTTGAAATAAGCGTGTCGCCAGGATGCCTGATTGGTGTCACAACATGAACTGAGTTTTCTTTTGCCCATTTGATCAGGCTTCGTTTGCAATGAAAGTGTTCCTGAGCCACCCATGAGCCAGGAACTGCTTCGCCAGAGTTAAAATCAAAATCCAGAGGTATGTTGATAATTTCGATTCGATATGCTTCTGCGAGAAGATACAAGAGCCACGTGTTTCCGCTTTGAGCAGAACCGGCGATGAGAATTCTGATGGGCGACGCAATATTGTCGAGGTTCATAATGCAGGCAAGGCGTTCAGTTTTAGATTGCGCAGACACACAGATAGTTCGCGCATGTCTGAGCTGTTATTAAGTTGTCCAGGGACAAACATAGCTCCGCTACGAATGCGAACGTAAGCATCAGCCTCTTCTGGCATTAAAGTTATTTCTATGTGGTTTATAGTTGTATTGGTGGCGAACTCAATTATTTTCTCGACTTTGTCGTTAATGTAAATCTCAACTTTGAACGAATCGCAATTGTAGTTTTTTAACTCGTCTGCTGCCAGATCAAAAAAGAGCGAAAGCGGAGCTGAACCAAACATTTCTGACCAGATAAAAAACCGCGCGTGTGGGCCTAGCCAGCGCCAACCACCCTCGTCTGCATAACACCCTTGTCCGAAAGTCAATCCTCCTGAAGGTAGCGATAAGGCGTGGCTGCCTGCAGACAAATGAAAGAGGGAGTTGGGTGCCATTGAGCGTGTACGCCGATCTGCTAGCCGCCAACCATCCGATGGCTTGTCAACAGGTGTGGGCTGTTTTGCAAGTTCTCTGGCCCATTTGCGCGCAAATTTTCCCCGGTTGATGTTTTGAAATCGTTTAAATCCTTTGCCCGTGTCTGTCCCAGCGGTTCCGCCTTCGTGATGGATGACCGTTGAGCGCGGCTCTACCATGACCGCGTAGCCAGCCTTGCGCACCGAGAAGCACAAGTCCGTATCCTCGTAATAGGCCGGGTCAAATAATTTGTCAAACCCGCCCAGTTGCCGAAACAGCGAGGCGCGAATCATGAGCGCCGCCCCGCTGCAATAATCTACTTCGCGGGGAATATTGAACAGCGGTTCAAGAGGGTCGCTGCCTTTGCCAATGTTGTGCCCAGAGGCATCGCTGAATATCAAGCCCCCTGCCTCTTGCAGACGCCCATCGGGATATACCAGTTTGCTGCCCACCGCGCCGGTTTTTGGATCTCTTCTAAAAGCATCCAACAACGGCTCCATCCAGCCTGGCTGAGGTTCTGTGTCGTTGTTTAGGAAGAATAAAAATTCGCCGACGGCCTTTTCTGCTGCGCGGTTGTTGCCCGCGCCAAACCCAATATTTTCTTCGCTGCGAAAATAGGTTAAGGCGGGCAGGGCAGCCTGATGGGACTTGACAACCTCGGCCGTGTCATCGCTGGAGGCGTTGTCCCAGATGAGAATTTCTGTGTCGGCGCTGCCTGCTTTTTCAAGAGCGCATAAACACCGATGTGTGTACTCTGATTTGTTGTGGCAAAGAATGATGACGGATACGATGGGGAGCATTTCAAAATACCTTCAGACAAATTCGTGCAAACGGTTCAAGCCTTCGACGGCAACAGAAAGGTCATAGCTTGATTTTGCCACATCTTGCGCGTTTTGTCCCATCGTTCTGGCCAGCGAAGGCGATGAAAGCAGCTCAATGATGCGATTGGCGAACTCGGCAGGATCATCTGCGATAAAAACCTCTTTGCCTTGCTGGTAGGGCAGGTCTTTTGCGGCGATGGATGTGCCAACGCACACGCGTCTTAGCGCGGCATACTGGTTGACTTTGCCGCGAATGCCAGCTCCATTTACAAGGGGCGCAATGCAGAACGAGGAGTTTTGGATGTACGGTCTCACATCAGCCACCGTGCCGGTGACAAAAATGTTTTTCTCGTCGTTATAGGCCAAAACCGATTCTGAGGGTGATGCGCCGACGATGTAAACCCGCGCATCTGGCACGGCAAACTGCACGCGCGGAAACACATGGCGGAAGAACCAATGCGCCCCATCCTCATTTGGGTAGTGTTTGAAGTTTCCAGTAAAGGTCATGCTGCGGGGATGCGGCTGAACCTCTGGCAGTTCGAACTCGTCAAAATTGATGGTGGTTGGGATCACAAAATAGTTGTCGCCGCCATCCAGCGCCGCCAAAAATTCTCCGTCGCTGGGCGTGACAACAATACGCGCGTCCATCGGCGCTGTGTCATGAATTTCGGTGGCTGTATCGCTGGCAAACCGCGCCAGCGCTGCAGCCCATGCGGGCGCGCCAACACTCATCTGTTCAAGTTCAATCATGGATCGCAGCGCCACAGATTCAACATGGGTAAACATGTGCTTTTTGGCCAGCCGCTGGTCATACAGTCTCAGCGCGCGCGGCCAGGCATAATGTGCCACATCCACCGGCTGGCGATCAATCAAATTGAAAACAGCATCTGGCGAGACGGTCTCAAACTCGCGCGATGACAAGGTGGTGATGTTCTTGCACACCGGGCGCAATTGCGCCAGCATGTCTGCATCTTCGCTGGCGTGATACCAGGTGAAAAGATAAATGTCATGCTGTTTGCCAAGCGCATAAATAAAATCTGCAAAGCGCCCACCGCCGCCGTGAATGTAATTGGGAAATTCGCCGGTGATAAACAAAATCCGTTGTCTGCTGTTCTGTTTGCTGGATGGGACAGGCGGCAGATCAATGGCCTGGCGCACCATCGGCTTGTTTTGGGCGCGGTTGTCTATTTTGTCGAGGGCGGCTGCGAATGCCGTTCGCCTGTCCATGCTGAGCGAGGCGCTTAAGGCGCTAACGGCCTCATCCACCGAAGCGTTGATTTGGCGCAGACGCAAAATATGGGCCAGCCCGTTGCGCTGGGCGGGCGTTAGGCTGAGCGGCTGGTCTGGAGATTTGCTCTGGTCGGGCGGGGCAGGGCGGGCCGTCTGAGCCGGCTTGCCATCCATGGCTCTTACGAGATAGTGTTCGCGCGTGCCCGCGAGCGCGCCTTTGCCATCTACACGGGCACGCCAGGCCCAGTATTTTCTGCCCAGCCGCATAATGGCTGTTTGGTTTAGGGCATTAAGCGTGGCTTGACGCGCCCCTAGTTCGGTGCGTAATTCGGCTTGTTTTATTTCGCCATCATGCGCAATATCCAGCATTTGTGCTTTTAGAGCCTCGATGAATTCGGAGCGGGAAGAAGTGGCTCCGATGGCTTCTGCAAGCCTTTCTCTTAGCTCCTGATTTTCGATAGCTCGCTGCTCAATGTTTTCTTTAAGATCGGCGATCTGTGTTTCAAGCCTTTCCCTTAATTCTTTATTTTCAACAGCTCGCTGATCAAGCTCTTTTTGAAGACCATCAACCAGCAAGGCAAGCTTGTCTTTTTCTTTTAATGCTTCTTCCAGCGCGTGTTCAAGTTTTTGCGCAGCCAGCGCGGCGCTGGTTTGCAGGTCTTCCCGTTTTAAATTTGCGTCTCTCAGCGATTGAGCGGTGGCGATCAGGTTCTCTTTGTAAAGCGCCAGATTGGATTCATCGGCTTGTTGCAGCGCCTGCAAATCTTTTTTTTCTGCAACAAGGATTTGAATCTGGTTTTCATAAATCCGCAGTTGCTTGATTCCCTGATCGCGCTGCGAGGTCATGTCTTCCAGGCTCCGCTCCAATTCGGATAAATGAAGGATCTTGTCTTGAAAGTCACGATCAAGCTGAACCCGCGCTTTTTCTGAAGCCAGATACTTTTCTTCGCTTAACGCTGCGCTGGCGACCTGGGCCGCCAATGAAGTCTGAAGATGCTCGATTACATCTCCTGAATGAAGATTTTGCGGGAATTTCAGGCTTGTTTCTGAAAGATACGCGTCTTTGCTTTCATCCAGCAGAGCGGTGTAAATCTGGTGAATATATGGGCTTAGCGTATATGAAGCATCAGAAAGGTGATGACGACTCAGGGGCTTTACAGAGTTTATTGCCTGATCAAACTTTGATTCGGACGTTTCGACTCCAAGTTTTTGCAGCATTCTGCTTAATTGTCGGACGGGATCTTCAATAAGGGCATCATAATCAACAACAACTCTTTGCCTCGCGTCCGTGTTCATCAAAATGGCAGTGAAATATTTTTCCCAAAGTTGTAACCCGAACAACAATGAGCTGCTGCCGCGCTGAGACAAAGATTTGGAAACAGCCAGCGGGTGACGGAGACAAATCACATATCGCGTTGTGGGCGCCAAGTTGTTCCATAGGGGCAGCGTAAGGGATACGCGGGGATCTTTCCAACCCCATATTTGCCAGGAAGAAAAGTTTTTAACCAGCTTTGTTGCGCGGGAATTAATGTCGGGGTCTGAATTTATTGGCAAACCCGGGTTGGGCGGAAAATCCCATGCCGCGCCATTGAGGGCGAGAATATCATCGTTAAGTTGCCGAAAACCCAAATGCTCCCAAAAGCCGTCTGGGTTGTCGGCAGCGGGTGGCATTAGCTCATCTGGCTTACCCAGATATACGCCGCAGATATTTAACATCCTGGCAATCATTGAAGTGCCAGAACGATGCATTCCAGTAATACAAATTGGCATGACGCTGGGGAGTAATTATAAGGAGGGAGTTTCTTTTATTTCAACTTGCAACCTGGGTTGAACAAAAGCAAAACCAGAATAAATGTTTGTGTCGGGAGAAAGAACCCGGATCATTGCCACATCAACTCTGCGGTGCAGAAATATAGTTTCTCCATTTATGAGCGATGAGACACCGGAGTTTAGAAAATAGGTGCCAGGTGCTATTGCGAAATTCAGCTTGAATTTCACGTAAGCAGTCTGGCCTGCATGAATATGCGGGATCGTTTTGTTTAGAGCCTTTCCGCCTGAACCCGTGATCATTAAGCCGTCCACCGTTTTCAGCATGAACCCGAATGAGACGTCGTGGGCATCTTCAATAAAATCAACGTAATATCGCCACTCGTATGATCGGCCGCAGACGAGTGTATTCACGCGTTTGCCATCTTGTGTGAACATTGCTGGGTCGCGTATAACCGCCGTCTCTGTGCCATAAACAATTTCGGGCGGGTTTGGTAAATTGGGGTCAAAGAATTCTGTCACTGCGTTTCCGGGCGCTTGTTCTTCGGCATGCGTGTCTTTCATCTCATCCGTATTTTCGGGCGCGGCGTTTGGGGTAGATAACCCTTTTTCAAGCCCCAGTTCCCCAATGCGCAACATGGTCTGTTTAAACTCCGCGGCAGGTGAATACATCAGCTTCTGATATAGGTCCGTCACTGGCTTGGCCGGCCCATCTGCCAGCAATTCGCCATGTGAAAGAAGAAGGCACCTTGAGCAATGGCGAATGATGGTTTGCGCGCTGTGCGAAACCAATAGAACTGTTCCGCCGTCCTCTCTAAAGCGCTCAATGGCAGAATAGCACTTTCTCTGAAAGGCTTCATCCCCCACCGCCAGGGCTTCATCTACGATCAAAACATCTTTTGGCAAAACAGTTTGCACAGCGAATGCAAGCCGCACAAACATGCCGCTGGAATATATTTTTACGGGCTGATCAATAAATTCGCCGATTTCGGCAAAGTCGGTAATTTCAGTGAATCGTGCTTCGATCTCGTCTCTGGATAAACCCAACACAGAGCCATTGAGATAGACGTTTTCACGGCCGGTAAATTCCGGGTTAAAGCCGCTGCCAAGCTCCAGCAACGCGGCAACCTTGCCATTAACTTTTGCAACCCCGGAGGTGGCTGCAAGGGTGCCAGCCAGAATTTGCAACAACGTGCTTTTGCCACTGCCGTTACGACCAATGATGCCGATAGACTCGCCTTTCTCTACTTGGAATGAGATATTCCGCAATGCCCAAAACTCATGCCCATAGTTGTGCCCAAAGCGCCACAAAGCCATTTGTTTGAGACGATCTTGGGGAGTGGAATAAAGGCGATAGAGCTTGGAAAGGGATCCAGTAGCTATAATATTATTTTTTAGAGATTTTTCTTCAGGTGAACGCATGGTCAATAATGAAAACTCGCCAATAATGGTGCTGGGCATGCATAGAAGCGGAACTAGCTGCCTAGCTGGTAGTCTACAACACAATGGTTTGTATTTAGGTGATGTTCATACATGGAATCCATACAACGTTAAGGGGAACCGGGAGAATGAGAAGATTATTAATTTAAATGATGATGTTATGAAATTTAGCGGTGGCAGTTGGGATAACCCACCAACCGAAATAAAATGGCTGAATGACCACATACGTGTACGTGATGAAGTGATTCGCGATCTTCAGCGAGCAAATCGAGCATGGGGATTTAAAGATCCTCGCACATTAATCACGCTTCCCTTTTGGAAGGACGGTATCAAGAATCCTCAATTTGTCGGCACATTTAGGCATCCCCATGCAGTTGCTTCATCATTGGCAAAAAGAAGTAGAATGCCACTTGAGGTTGCTGTTGAGTTATGGAATACTTATAATTCGAAACTACTTTCAATCTACGAAACCTCACCATTTCCTCTGATTTCATTTGATGTAACAGAAATTGAGTATCAACAGCGAGTTGTTGATATTTCGCATAGTTTCGGTTTGCCATATATACCTAATAACAATGATTTCTTTGATTCCAAATTGAGACACAATGACAACAATTTTTTTGATAGTGAATACACAATTCCAAACCATATTATTACAATGTGGACGTATTTGCGTGATCTTTATCAAGAACAAATAAATTATGGGAAAAATTAATTTATCTGTGATAGCGATTTTTCATAATATGCGACGTGAAGCAAGTCGCACGCTAAGAACTCTTGCACAACCATATCAATTAGATGTAGATACCTCTGAATACGAAGTGATTGTTGTTGATAATGGCTCGACAGAGCCACTAAATCCAGATTGGGTACATTCATTTGGTCGCAATTTCCTTTATAAAAGATATGATAACAACCCAACGTCGCCATGTTGGGCCATAAATCAAGCAGTCCGAGAATCTAGCGGTGACATAGTGATGATTTGTATAGATGGGGCGAGGATGCTATCACCCAAAATTTTAAGCCTTGCCAAGAAGGCACTATCAATAAATCATAATTCATTTGTGTATACTTTGTCGCTGCATCTTGGTCCTAAACTACAAAGTCAGTCGATGTTAGATGGATACAACCAAGCAGTTGAGGATGAAATGTTGAGCCATGTAAATTGGACTAGTCGTGGGTATCTATTGTTCAATGTGGCTAGTTTAGGAGGTTCCTGTTTAGGCGGTTATTACTCCCCAATTAATGAGAGCAATTGCTTGTCTCTACGCAAAAACAAATACCTAGAGATGGGGGGATATGATGAAAATTTTTTGATGGGCGGAGGAGGTTTGGCGAACCTAGATTTTTTTGAAAGATTGCATAACGAAAATGACTTGCAACCCATTCTTTTATTAGGAGAAGCAACATTTCATCAGTTTCATGGTGGAATCGCTTCAAATGCGACTTTTTCTACACATCCATGGAAAAAAATGGCTGCGGAATATAAATTACTACGAAATAAGGATTATGCCCCAATTTTCAGGGCACCTCTGTACTTGGGTTTTATGGAAGAGGAGGCCAAATTCTTTATTGCCAAACATTCCTCGGTTTAAATGCTGGTTGCCCTTTTGACAAAACTGAAAGGTTTCCCGTCTGACACGTGGCAAACTGGCGAGAATCTCGAAATGGATTTTTTGAGACGATTGACTGTATATATGAACTGGTTAAAACTTTAGGGAGAAAGGTTTGACAAAAGAGAAAGTGTGTGCAAGATAGGGGGAAAACCCACTAAAGCTAACACTTATGAGCACCATCCCAGTAAGTTTAACCGAAAATCAATTTCAGACAAATGTGTTGCCAAATTTGCGCATAGCCAAGCGCGGATTTGTAAATTCAATTTCGTTGCACAAGATATTCAACTGTATTTTGTATCGGTTGCATACAGGATGTCAGTGGGCCAAACTGCCGATTGGCCCTGACCCGAATAATCCTAAAAAAGAAATTAGCTGGTCGGCAGTTTATTATCACTTTCGGAAATGGAGTCGTGATGGCAGCCTGAAACGGCTTTGGGAGCACAGTATTGACATGATTCGAGATCGACTTGACACCTCAAATTTGAACCTTGATGGCAGCCATGCTATGGCCAAAAAGGGAGGAGATGGCGTCGCCTATCAAGGACGCAAACGAGCAAAAACCTCCAATATCCTGCCCATGACCGATCGTCTTATTTCATCGCTTTTGCTTTGATCAATCTTCGCCCTCTCTTCCTCTCCTAATTAGTTTCAATCTGTTTTATGAGAAAAGATCAGAAAATAACTTTATTTAAGTTGCCAGCATTTAAACAAACTTGGCAACTAATAGCGGCAATCACCATCTTTGGAATGGTCTTGCGGGTTTTATATTTTGTGGGTCGATCTTATGTTGGAGATGAAATAGGGACGTTGTTTTACCTCAAATTTAGTTATCAATACTTGCTAACACACTTTGCTACATGGTTAACAATGAATTATTACATTGCGATTCTTAAGGTAATCACAGAATCAACGGGTAATATTTCGTGTGGGTTAGTGGGCTTGTCGCTCATTCCCGGTGTCTTGACAATTCCGCTAGTTTGGATTCTTTCTCGGCGATATTTTTCAAATGATGTAGCCGTAATCTCTGCCTTTCTCATTGCTGTTAACCCCGTTTTAATTTCATTTAGTTCTATCCTTCGTTCTTATTCGTTACTGACTTTTTTAGTCGTAAGCTATTTTGTTGTTTTAAGTAATTACTGCGAGGCTCCAAACAGATCAAAGGCGTTTTTTTTATCAGTTTTTGCTGTATTCATGGTTCTTTCTCAACCAATAGGGATTTATCCATATATTTTTGGTTTTCTAGTATTGACTTATCAAATTTTGATTGCAAAGTTACCCTTAAATATTAGACGCACATATTTATTGGGTATCGCGTTTTTGATTTTAGGGGCTGTAGTAATTTTTATTTGTTATACGCCGATTCTTCAGGCAATGATCAAAGAAGGCGAGAGGTGGAAGGTTTCTGGTTTAACTGATTGGTCTTATATTCCATATGTGCTTGAGGAGTATTTTGGAGAAAAGTTGTTGGCAATTCCATCTATTTTAATGTTAATAACATCATTGGTAATAATTCTTGGAAAAACACAAGGAAATGCTTTGCGATTTGTTGTTTTCGTGTTCTTACCGATGGTTGGCATGTCCATACAAGGTTTATCTCATTTTCCGTGGGCGTTTGGACGGTTTTTGGTCTTTATTTTGCCAGTACTTATTATTTTGGTGTCATTTGGAATTGTTGGTTTTTTTTCGAATCGCAGGAAGAATAATTCCAAAAGCCAACTGACTTCCCTTTTCATAATGGGGGTGATTTGTGCTTCTTGGATGCCTGGTTTAATGACAGAATATCAAAACAAACAAATTTTACAGTGGCAACAAACTGGCAACTTCTTATCGCCCAGTTTAAATGATGAGAATGTTCTATTAGGTATGTCATGGACAGAGTCATTTCATCTTTCACCATATTTGGCTTGGATAAATATCAACAATTATTCGAGCTATGAAATAACAGCCTCTACTTTAGGTCAGTTAAATAAAAGACAACTCATCCGTGTGTTTTTTGTTACTTCACAAGGCGTTCCAATTACCTCATCCCAGAAAATAGATTATTTTGGCGACATACAAGTTTTGGAATATTCGGGATCGGATATCAAAGAGATAGTGGTGGAAATGCGGCATGACCTAATTTCATCAATTGATGATAGGCGATCATATGGCCCTCAATATGCCCCAATATATAAGGCCATATGGGAGACGGGTGAATTTTTAGGAATAAGTTTGAACCAGAACTACTATCTCTCAATGTGGCAAAAAAATGAAGCATTGACAGACAGACAATTTTATATGCCCAAAGGATTACTGTTATGGGATATCAAAAATTCTCTAAAAAGTGTTAATGCACCATAATTTCCCATTTATATCTTTGAGCAAACGGCAATGTAACTTGAGTGCTGAAATGGCGAGGGAATTATTTCTATGGATTTGTAGGCTGATAGATGCTCGGTTAGAAATATCTTTAAAGCTTCAGGTGAAAAGAGAAAAGTCTGATCGTTTTTGGATTTTGCACTTATGCCAATTAATGGCAATGTATCTAAATCACAACTGGGATTTGGTAATGAACTGGAGCTAAATTTAGTATCCCCTAAGGAAGGAAATTCTAATATCAAAGTCTCAGTACATAAATCGGTAACAATTTTTAGCGCTTCAAAAGGGTTTGCTAAATGATGGAGAACATTTAGCAACAAAACGACTTGGAATTTTGAAATTAACGGTTGTGAAAAAACATCAATGTTTTTAAAATAGACTTTACTGCCACGAATCTCTTTGTAAATATTTGCAGTTACAAATCTGTTTGTTCTTATTTCCGTGCCTAAAATACTTTTAACTCCCAATTCTTCGGCTTTAAAGCAAAAAAAGCCTTCAGCACAACCTATATCCAATAATGACTCAGCCCCTATAAGATATTTAGAAATTAACTCAAAAGACTTCATCCGGTCAAATTTTCCGTTTGAGGATACTCCTTCATCAAAGCTCTGATAATTTTCGCGAAGAGCGAAAGAAATGCTTTCTTTTTCTGCTTGTGAGTAACTAACAGCAACTTCGTCCGCTAATATTTGAAGTGCTTGATACTTATCAATAAAGAAAAACTCGAAGTTGGATCCGCTAGAAATATATTTGATTGAGTATCCGTTTTCCTCAAATGGCTTTATCGCAGCTAGATAAAGATCCACTAAATTGACTAAGCAGGTTTCTTCAAATAATTCCAGTATCTTACCCATGTTATTACCTACTAAGGCATGGGGTTCTAAGAATTTTCGCGTGAGTAATCGATGTTTTATTACTCTTGGTGGACTTACCAATACATGAATTTCAGACTCTGTTGCGTTATTTAATAAAAACTTATATGTAGAGTCGATTAAGGGTTCAATTTCAAACAGTGGTCTAACTCGCTTAAAACATCTTCGTAGATTGTAGTGCACCACGTACGAGACGGGCAATTCTAGACTCGCTAAGTCAATATTTTTAAACATGTACCCCATTAAAACAGTAGCTTGGTCTAGCATGTTTTCCGCTAATATTTTTTCTATATAGGTTGATTTTCCGACGCCACTGATACCAAAAATTAGCTTTTTCATAAAAGTAGAAATTATCTCGCTATCTAGACCAATTTTGTTGGGTTAATGATTTTGATTCGAAGGATTTATATCTTCGTTTAAAATGTAAGCACCTTATTTTAATAAATTAAAAAGGCCGCCTTTAGTTATATACCAAGGCGGCCTTTTGCCATCTAAGCTTTAATATTTATCTATCTCTTTATTCCTTCATACGATCCTTGGTCGGATGCATCTGCGGTAACCGTAGTTCTCGAAATATCGTTGACAATAACTACAATTTTCCCAGTAGGGTCAATTGTGGTGCTTCCAGGTCCTGATACTACTCTTAGATAGCCACTTCCAATAAACCCTGCCGGTAAAGTTACCGTTGAGGAAATGTTATATCCTGCAAATTGTCCAAATCCCCCAAGTTTCCCCGGTCCAATTGAAACCTCATCATAAAGTTGGGCGCCTGAAATTGTTGGAGACCCAGATGTTGGCGTATAGTCAATTCTAATGGTAGCTGTTGTTATGCCTAGATTTTGAATTCTCACATTGGTGCCGAAAAGTGACGTGTTGTTTTGGTTTCTTAAAAGAGGCAAGAATACCTCATTGGAAGAATCGTTGGTGGTAAAAGCTTTGTATGTGGCATTGGTAACTCTGTTCCCAATGCCATTTGGACTTGCATCCTTTACAGTTACTTGAATCGGTAGCGTGCTAGTTAGAACCCCAGAGCCGTTCCAGTTTGCACCAATCATACTTTGAGGAGGCGACGTATATAAACCCGCAGAGGTTGAAGCCTGATTGTAGTAGACGGAGTTATTTGCAGGTATAGTCAGTGTTACGATCCCATTGACCCCTGGACTGGCTGGCCCACCTATAAATTCAATATTGACTGTCGCGGGTGATGCATTAAAGTTCGCAATTTGAATACTGGAAAAGTAATTCGCAACATTACGTCGAAGTATAGGCAAATAATACACAAGGCTTCCAGCATTAAAGCTATTATAAGAATACATTTGCTGACTTAGAACATTCGTGCTTCCTAACCCCGCAGTGTTGTTTCTAAGATCTACTGTTGCTGCAAATAAACCAACGCCTCCAGCCCCATAAATATGTGCTGAACCTCGATAATTACTAAAAGCGCCAATTGCAAACATTGGATCTGATCCAAGATCAAAAGCCTTGCTGGAAAAAGGAGGTAATGTTGTAGTTATACTGAAAATAGCACCCACGACACCCTCTTTAAAAAACTCCAAAGTCGCCGTTCTTGTTGTAGATTCGGTGTTCTGAACGTACAAAGTAGCATTGGATTGATTGGCAAGGTTGCTGGCCAATGTTGGAACTGTAATGTCGTTTGACCCGGCGGAAAATCCGATTGTTCCACCAGTTACACGATTAGGGGTGAAGGAAGAATCATTAACCACCGCCACATCCACATCACTAGACACCACGCTGCTTCCCCGGCTGCCAGATGCCAGACTACCGCACGTGGCGTAATTCAACATCAAATTTCCGCTTGCAGGGATGGTATTCGTCACTCCCGCAGTCCCAGCAAGACACGAAGTCAGATCAATAGACGCCCCGCTGTCCTGATAAAACGTCACATAAACAGACCCTGCTATGGCTTCCTTGTTCTGAATATACAGCGTTGTGCTCCCCGTGCTGCTGCTGACCTCTGGCGCGCTGGGGGCGGCCTGCATGGGGATGGCGGGATAGTAATTCTCCACCACCTCGGCCTCTTGCTGTCCTTTAAATATGCCGGGAACGGCAAACACGGCGGCAGCCAGAAGCGCGCCGGATAGGACAATCCCAAAGCGGGAATGATTTTGTTTTGTGTTGTTCATCTTGATCTTACTCTCCATATTTGGTCTAATACAAAACCAGAGGCCATCTCATGGCTGCCTCGTGCCAGATTCTACACGTATTTGAATTGTCCCTGAAAGATATCAATGGTTTCTCAGCTTGCTTCTGAATATCATAATCTTACATTTTTTCCGCGCAATACAGAATTGTATACAGAAACCGATACAGACGGCGATTTACATATCTTTCACTAAAAAACTTTCACTCGCAATACCCCCTTGGGGTTATTTTGCTTTCCATCTTCAGAAAATTGCCATCTCTTAACCATTCAACAATCTTATGTGCGTTTGACGTTGCATTCAATCTGACCGTGTCTATTTCAATCTCTGCATTTTCCGGTGGCTCATACGGATCATCAATCCCCGTAAAAGCTTTTAGTTCGCCTCGCCGCGCCTGAGCATACAAGCCTTTTACATCACGCTCTTCGCACACGGCCAACGGCGTATTGACAAACACCTCCACAAACCCGTCGCCAACCATTTCTCGCACCCGTTCGCGAGTTTTTCGATACGGGCTGATTGCTGCGCAAATCACCGCGCCGCCATGTCGCACAACCTCATTCGCCACAAACCCGATACGATGTATATTTATATCACGATCCTCTCGGCTGAAACCTAGACCTTGGGATAGATTTGTGCGAATTACGTCGCCATCCAACAATGTGACCACGCGCCCATGTGCCTCTAGCAGCCGTTTTAACTCTATTGCGGTGGTGGTTTTGCCACTGCCGCTCAACCCGGTAAACCAAATACAAAATCCTTTCTTTTCTTGCCCGTTTGCGCTTGTCATATCAATGTATCGTTGATTCAATTTCGTCTACTTCGTTTTGCAAAACATCCAATGGTTGAGCGCCCACAATCAAATATTTTTTCTCAACCACCATCGCCGGAACACCCTCCAGGCCATACTCCATCGCTTGGGTTTCATCGGCCAGGGCTGCCTCCACAAAACTGTTTTGGCCCAAAGCCTTTTGGCCGATGGCCGCCCCAAACCCCGCAGCGTCCAGCCCCGCCTCAACGGCCAACTGTGTCAGCACGTCTTCATCTTCAATGTTTTGCGCTTCTTGCCAATACGCGCGCATCACCCGCGCGTGATACGCCGCACCCGCGCCTGCCGCCTCGGCAAACTTATGCCCCGCATGCACCTTTCGCGTGTTGATAAACAGCGGCCCCGGATTTAACTCAATCCCATACCGTTCACGCGCCATTTTCTTCAAACCCGGCAACCCCGCCTCAATCCGCGCCCGGTACTCCGGGGTGGGTGAGGGCGTCCCATTCGGGCGCAACTCATACGCCCGCCACTCCACCCGAACATTCCGGGTTTTCTTCAATTCATTCAAACTGATGGAACCCAGATAACAATAGGGGCACGCAAAATCCGACCAGACTTCAATTAACATGATTTTTATTTACCCGATGAATTTGGCAATCGCAAACGCCACGCCAGCGGCGATGCCGCCCACCAGCATGGTCTTTATCGCGCTGTCAATTGGCTTTGCCCCGGTAAATTTGCCCTTGAAGTAGCCAAATATCAAGAGCGCAATAAGCGTCATCAACACCGAGACGGGCAGGGCGAGCTGCGCCGATGGAAACACAAAATAGGGGCTGAGCGGAATCAACCCGCCTACGATATACGAAATGGCGATGGTCAACGCGCTGGTGAACGCCCGCTTTGGGTCAGGCCGCTCCAGCCCCAACTCAAAACGCATCATAAACTCCACCCAGTTTTCCGGATTTTTGTGAAACGCGCTTAGCACAGGCGCGATCTCCGCCTCGGTCAGGCCATATTCGCGGAACACTTGCGAAACTTCCTCATCCTCAAACGCGGCTTTATTCACCGTCTCGTCCACCTCGCGTTGTCGCTCGGCGGCATAGTGGTCGGCGTCGCTCTTGGCGGCCAAATACCCGCCCAAACCCATGGCGATGGAACCCGCAGCCACCTCGGCCAGCCCGGCGGTGACAACAATGGCGGTGGAGGTGGTCGCCCCCGAAAGACCGGCTGCCAGCGCAAATGGCACTGTCAGCCCATCCGACATCCCAATGACAATATCGCGGATCATCTCGCCTGCGGTGAAGTGTTTTTCAATATGTGGCGTGGTAGGCATTTTCAACAATTTTAGCAGGACATTCTCCAACTTGCGGCGTATTTCGGCGCAAGAAAAAAAGTAACGCATAACCTAAATACCCAGTTGTCCTCAATTGCATCTTTTCGCGCAATGTTTCATTCGCAATTTTCTAGTGCCCAATTTATATCTGGTAGAATATGTGCCGCGCCGATGTAGCTCAGCTGGTAGAGCACGCGACTGAAAATCGCGGGGTCGTCAGTTCAAGCCTGACCGTCGGCATCGCTGAAAAAGCGAGAAAGAGCGGGAGCGCATGTTATAATGCCTCCATTATGCGGGAGTAGCTCAGACTGGTAGAGCGATTCCTTGCCAAGGAATAGGTCGCGGGTTCAAGTCCCGTCTCCCGCTCTAAAAATAGAAAGTGCAAAGTCCTGAGTGCTGAGTGGACTACTCAGGACTGGGGACTTTGCACTTTCTACTTTATGACTGGGCCTGTAGCGCAGTTGGGAGCGCGCCTCAATCGCACTGAGGAGGTCAGGGGTTCAAATCCCCTCAGGTCCACTAAACCCTCATCTGCTCACGCGGGTGAGGGATTTTTATTGCCTCTTGCATCTCAAGAGCGCGACCCGCTTTTTGCTGTTCTCAAAAAGAAGAAAAATGAAAAACCATAAATATCTCGATATCGTCCTTGGCCTGTTCGTGGCTGTGCTCATCGTGAGCAACATTGCCTCATCCGCCAAAATCGCCGACCTGGGCGCCATCACCTTTGGCCCCATCAACTTCCCGCTCATTTTTGACGCGGGCACATTGATCTTCCCGCTCAGCTATATTTTTGACGATGTGCTCACAGAGGTCTATGGCTACTCCGTCTCGCGCCGCATCATTTGGATTGGCTTTGGCGCGTTGTTGCTGGTCAGCGTCACGCTCATGCTGGTGGGCGCAATGCCCGGCGAGAGCAATTGGCTGGCGACCAATGCCGCCGGCGATGCCGCCACCGCAGACTTCGGCCAGCAGGCTTTTCAAAAAACACTTGGCCTCACCTGGCGCATTGTGCTGGGCAGTTTGATGGCTTTTTGGTCGGGGTCATTCCTCAACGACTTTGTGCTGGCCAAAATGAAAGTGCGCACCAATGGCCGCTTTTTGTGGATGCGCACCATTGGCTCCACCTTGCTTGGCGAAGGCGTGGACACGCTGGTCTTTGCCATTGTCGCCTTTTTAGGTGTCTTGCCGATGGATATCCTGATCAGTTTGATTGTGGCGAATTACATATTCAAATGCGGGGTCGAGATACTCTTCACCCCAATTACATACGCGGTGGTCAACGCCCTCAAACGCGCCGAGGGGCTGGATACCTACGACCGCGCCACCGACTTCAACCCATTTAACATGGCGCAGAAAATGAGCTGATTTGAGACGGAAGACGGAGGACGGAAGACGGACAGCCTTCAACGGTCTTCCGTCCTCCGTCCTCCGTCTTTTACCTGCTTCGCCACTTTTTAACAACCCAGCTCAACCCCAGCAAAACCAAATTCACCCCGTAAGTCAGCACATACAACACGCTGCCAAAAGCGATGGCATCTGCGCTGGGAACGCCAAACACCGCCAGCGTGGCGGTCACAATCACCGGCAGCCCGGCGCTGGCGGGCGTGGCCGCAATTGCCAGCACGCTCATAATCGCCAGCATCAACACAAGATGCGCCCCCGCGCCCAGCGCCAGCCCAAACGCCCGCGCAATCGCCACGTTGGTTAGCACGGCAATGGCCCAAATTACCAAACTAATGATGATGGCCTCGGCCCAGTTGAGCGGGTTGCGCAACTGATCGGCGTGGCTCTCGGTGGGGCGCATGGCAGACAGCAGCCCGCCAAATTGCGGGAAGCGTTGCAACACCTTGCCCTGCCATGCCGAAGAGCGAAACGCCACCAGCCCGCCTGCCATCAAAAAACCGGCAAAGGCGGTGAACAACACCCGCGCCGGGCTGGAGGGCAGTTGGGTGGGCAGCGGCACAAACACCAGCGCCAGCGCCATCACCGCCAAAGCCAAA
>Ga0209582_1000192_pt1 | contig 55366 bp, 49 predicted proteins | sample KloWWTmetKNB5Kit_FD_187176 | JGI IMG/M metagenome (GOLD analysis project Ga0209582, IMG submission 187176) | Active sludge microbial communities from Klosterneuburg, Austria, studying microevolution and ecology of nitrifiers - Klosterneuburg... | ecosystem: Engineered > WWTP > Aerobic digester >...
CCGTGGGGAATTCCTGCCGGGTGCAAGCTGATGTGGCCGGGTCCGATGTCGTTGCGGCTCATGAAGTCGCCGTCCACGTAGTACAGCACTTCGTCCGCATCGATGTTGCTGTGATTGTAGGGCGCGGGAATGGCCTGCGGATGGTAATCGTACAGGCGTGGTACGAAGCTGCAGATCACGAAGGCATCCGTTTCGAAGGTCTGGTGGATCGGTGGCGGCAAGTGTACACGCCCGGTGATCGGCTCGAAGTCGTGGATGCTGAAGGCATAAGGGTAGTTGTAGCCATCCCAGCCCACCACATCGAAGGGGTGTGTGGCGTAGGTGAAGTCGTACAACATGCCTTGCTTCTTCACTTTCACGATGAAATCGCCTTGCTCATCATGCGTCTCCAGCTTCTTCGGACGACGGATGTCGCGCTCGCAGAAAGGGCTATGCTCAAGCAACTGGCCGAACCAATTGCGATAGTGCTTGGGCGTGTAAATGGGCCGGTGGCTTTCGACGATGAACAAACGGTTATCCGTCGTGTCGAATTCCATCGTGTAGATCATCCCACGTGGGATGATCAAGTAGTCTCCGTACTTGAAATCCAAGGTGCCCAATAAGGAGCGCAGCCTACCTGTGCCCTTGTGTACGAAGATCATTTCATCGCAATCGGCGTTCTTGTAGAAGTAGTCCACGCTTTTGGCCTGTGGGGCGGCCAGTATGATGGCACAGTCGCTGTTCACGAGGATGGCTTTGCGCGCATCCAGATGGTCCTTGGCCGGTGTGGTCTTGAAGCCGTGCAAACGCAAGGAGCGCATGTTCTTCTCCAATGCGATCTTGGGGCTGACATCCTTGGGCTTCTTCAGCGCCTTCACTTGGGTCGGGCGATGCACGTGGTAGAGCAAGGAACTCATGCCATCGAAGCCCACGGTGCCGAAGAGTTGCTCATAGTAAAAGCGGTCCTTGCCGTTCTTGAAGACGGTGTGCCGTTTGTGCGGGATCTTGCCGAGGCTGTGGTAGATGGGCATGGTGGTGGATGGAACGCAGATGACGCGGATCGTTATGATGTGCGCTGATGGATCCTTGTTCGCTGTGTTCTGGTTTGGTTGTTTGGGTTTGTCATTCCGGGCCTGACCCGGGATCGCGCCCGTAAAGTTTCAATTTCTGAGGATGGTCAGTTCAGGATGCAGTGTTCCGGTCAGAACCAGCAAGGCCTCTTCCTCTCGGATACGTTGCCGTAAACCTTCCGGATCATTGATCGCTTTGGTCTTGGTGCTGCGGGTGCTGCGTCCCTTGCGCCAAGCGCGTTGCTCATCGATGGGCATCAGGTGGATCTCGCGGCAACTGGGCGAGCAGCAGTTCGCGTATTTCGCAGCACATGCTTCGCATTGGACCAGCAGCATGTTGCAAGTGGCCTCGTGGCAATTACTGATCCGGTCGCTCACCGCGCTGCACTGCATGCAGGTGCTCACCACATCATCAGTGATCCGCTCTGCCAGCCGTTCATCGAACACGAAGTTCTGGCCTTTGTACTTGCTGGGCAGACCTCTATCCTTGATCTGCCGTGCATAATCGATGATGCCGCCGTGCAACTGGTTCACATTGTTGAAGCCGTGGTGCTTCAGATAAGCACTGGCCTTTTCGCAACGGATGCCACCTGTGCAGTACAACAGGACCGTCGGCTCAGCCTCCCTCTCACCCTTGCACATTCTCACTCTTTCACCAAGCAGTTCTCTTACCTCCTCGATCGCTCCGCGGAAGGTGTCGGCCTTGGGCAGATAGGCACCATCGAAATGCCCGATCATGCATTCGTAGTTGTTGCGCATGTCGATCACCAATGCACCTTCCTCGATCTTCCGGTTGAAGGTGGCGGCATCGAGGTGATGGCCCACGTTCGTCACATCGAAGGCATCGTCGGCCAATCCATCTGCCACGATCTTCTGCTTCACTTTGATGATCAGCTTGAGGAAGCTCTTGCCATCATCTTCTACCGCGATCTTCCATGGGACATCGCGGAATGCCGATCTGCTATCGAGGCTCTGGCGGAAGGCACTGAGTTCGTGCGTTGGTACACTCACCTGGGCGTTGATGCCCTCTTGCGACACATAGATCCGGCCCAATACGCCAAGTGCCTCCCATTCCTGATACAGTGCGTTCCGTAAGGCCTCCACATCTTCCAACCGCACATACCGATAGAAGGACAGGGTGGTCCGATCTACGTCTTCGTTCAAAGAACGTTGACGCAACAGGTCCGGATGCAGCAGGTTGCGGAGATCGTGCCGTTCCATGGTGGAGTGCGAAATTACGGAAGGAGAGGAGGTGTACCGAGCGATGGGCCACTTTCGGACCGGTCCGTGGGGTTCTTGACCGTTCCCGCTGGGGTGTAGAATACATTTTGCGATCGCAAACTTTGCTCCGAATACACTAGGGGAAACAGGACTTGCATTTTTCAGCGGATCTTTTATTTTTGCGAACCATAAAAACCCAACACATCCTCTACTATGAAGAAATTCCTCGTTTTCGCAGCAGCAGCTGCATTCGTGTTCGCCCTCCCTTCTTGCAAGAAGTGCAGCACCTGCAAGTACACCTACAGTGACGGTGCTGGAGGTACTACTACCGTTACGACAGGAGAGGCCTGTGGTAAGAAGAAGGACATTGATGCGTGGGAAAGCGCTTGCAAAACGTCTGCTGCTCTATACACGAGCGGAACTTGCACTTGCGATAAGTCGTAGTTCTCTTTCTCATATGATGTGGGGGGCCTGATCCATTGGGTCCCCCATTTTCATTCCGTGGAACCTTATGCGGCCAGCTTATCCACTTCTTGTATGCAGTGCATTGCTCTTTAGCGGTGCCTTGGTAAATATTGCCATTGGGCATCAGGCTTTTCTCGATGGTTGCGTGTGTATCGTCAACGCGATCCTACGTTCAATGATCGCGCTTGGTGCGGCTTTGATATGTGGTGCGATCGCAGCGATCCTACCCGAACGCTCCGTCGTTGTGGGTAGAGCATTGACGGTGATCCAGAGCATTCTTCTTCTAGTCGGAACATTCTTTCTCATTCAACATGCGTTCTTCCTGCTTGAAGCTGCTTAGTTCGGTGGCCAGCGTGGTCCTGCTTGCCGTTGGTTGCGTTCAGCCGGATGAAGCTTGGCAAACCGTTACGGTCGTCGATAACGGGGGCTTTGAGGTGAGTATGCCGCGCCCGGCAGGGGTGCAGCGGAGCACGATCTACTTGAATGCCGATCAAGTGCCTACGCACATCAATATTTTGGCGGATTCCGGCATAACCTACGTGGCCTCATGGTTCGACTTGCCAGAACCTTTGGCCAAGTTACCTTCAGGGATCATTCCAGATACGGTTTGGAGCTTGATGAACCAGCGAGAGGATGCAGAGATCCTTTCTGAAGAGGGTCCTCTAGCGAGTCCTCAGCCGGATCAAAGACATGCTTGGCTCCGTGTAGATGGCACACGTATTGGAGTTGTAATGGTCTTCCGTGGGCACCGCGTGGCGATCCTCAATTCGGGTACTCCCGATCAGTTCTTCGGGGAGAGAGAACGTCGGAACATGCAGCGCTTTCTTCGTTCGTACAGACCGCTTTGAAGTTTGTGAGGTTCATCGATGCTTTGACGGGCATTGATGTGGTCATGGGTCGTCCCGTGCTAGCTTTGGCCATCTGACCAACACATGAAGAAGATCCTTGTCATCGGCTCCTCCGGCCAGATCGGTACCGAACTCGTCGATGGCCTGCGTGTCCGATTCGGTGATGCCAATGTGGTGGCCTGTGACATCAAGGAGCCGCAGGTGGAACAGGCCGGACCATTCGTTATGGTGAATGCCATGGATCGCCGAGGGATCGAACGGATCGTGGAGAAGTATGGTATCAATGAGGTCTATCTGCTTGCGGCACTCTTGAGTGCGACCGCAGAAAAGGACCCCGCCTTCGCCTGGCAACTGAATATGGAGAGTCTCTTCATCGTTCTGGAATTGGCGCGCGAAGGGAAGTTGAAGAAAGTGTATTGGCCAAGCAGCATCGCGGTGTTCGGGCCTACATCCCCCAAGGATGCTACACCCCAGCACACCATCGCGGAGCCGACCACCGTGTATGGCATCAGCAAACAAGCTGGAGAGCAGTGGTGTGCGTATTACCACAAGCGCTATGGTGTGGACGTTCGGAGCATCCGTTACCCCGGATTGATCGGGTGGAAGAGCGCTCCCGGTGGCGGTACCACGGATTATGCCGTCCACATCTTCCACGAGGCTATCAAACAGGGTAGCTATACCTGCTTCTTGGACCGTGGTACCACCTTGCCCATGATGTACATGCCCGATGCGATCCGCGCCACGATCGACCTGATGGAAGCACCTATTGAGCAGGTGAAGGAACGCATCGGCTACAACCTGGCCGGCTTCAGCTTCGCTCCGGAAGAGATCGCCGAAGAGGTGAAGCGCCATGTCCCGGAACTCGTCATGAAGTACGAACCGGATGCCCGACAAGCCATCGCCAACAGTTGGCCACGCAGCATAGATGACTCCGCAGCACGTAAAGACTGGGGGTGGAAGCCGCAATACGACCTCAAGGCCATGGTCGATGAAATGATGACCAACTTGCGGAGAGAATTGGCTCCTAAGAAGCGGCCATAGGTTACATTCATCGTGTAACCCGGTGCCGATACTTCACGTATCCCGTGCGACCACAAGTGTTATTGGTGATGATCTCGACCCTTCGTTCCCGCTTCCTTCCATTCCTCGTACTTTTCTTACTCGTTGCGCAGGTCTCGTTCGCTCAAGCGGGTGCCATTGTTCAGGATACGCTGAACCGGGTGGATGAGATGGGGCGTAAACAAGGGCTTTGGAAAGTGACCGCGCCGGTCGCTGAGAAACCCGGTTATGAGAATGGCCAGTTGGTGGAGGAAGGTCGTTACACGAACAGCAAGCGCATCGGCGTATGGCGGCGCTATTGGCCCAATGGCAAGGTCATGAGCGAGATCACCTACCAAATGGGCCGACCGCGTGGTGAGTACAAGACGTTCTACCCCAACGGGAAGACCGAAGAGTTGGGCAGTTGGGACTTGGATCGGAATACCGGAAAATTCCAGCGCTGGCATGCCAACGGGCAACTCGCCCAGGATTTCGTGTTCAATGAGCATGGGGTGCGTGATGGGGAGCAGAAGTACTACCACGAGAACGGTACCCTCGCTGTGCAAGTCTCAGTGAACGAAGGAAAGGAAGAGGGCACCTTGAAACGCTACACGCCCGATGGTCAACTCCAGCAAGTGGCGCAATTCGACAACGGTGTGATCGATGCGGCCAACAGCAAGTACATCAAACCGGTCCCGAAGGCCGATGAGGTGAAACCAGACCCCAAGGCCGCACCGGCACCCGCTGTTACGGCGGAGGAGACCACCAATGCCATCACCTTCCGGGACAATGGGTACAACACCCTTTACGACCGCCAGTTGCGTCTCTCGCAACAAGGTGAATTCCTGAACGGTCGTCTCCACGATGGCAAGCGCTACACCTACGACAAGGATGGGATCCTCGTGCGGATACAGCAATACAAGTCCGGACGTTACATCGGCGATGCCGTGATCACGGACGAGGACCTGCGATAGATCCTGCGACCGTTCTTGGAACAAGCGAGCTGCCCGCTCCTATTGTAGTACCTTGGTCCTGCCCCGTGGAACAAGATGCGCCTGATGCTGTTCCTGTGATGAACGTACACGATCGCTGTACGCGGGGTTCTACGGAACGAGCATGGAAGAACTGGAAGAACGTTTTGGTCAGATCATTGAATTCCTGCGGAAGAACCTGCGGCGCGTGTTGCTGGTGGCGGCCGCACTTCTTGTCCTGCTGACGGCGGTGAAGACCATCGGACCGGAGGAGGAGGGCGTAGTGCTCTACCTCGGCAAGTATGACCGAACGTTGCAGCCCGGACTGAATTTCATTCTCCCATTCGGTGTGGAGACGCTTTACAAGATCCCCGTGCAACGACAATTGAAGCACGAATTCGGGTTCCGTACGGAGTCTGCTGGTATACACAGTGAATACGAGTCCGGGTCTTACGAGGACGAGAGCAGCATGCTCACCGGTGATCTGAACCTAGCGGATGTGGAGTGGGTGGTCCAGTATCGGATCGTTGATAGTTACCGATACTTGTTCCGTGTTCGCAATTCGGAGCAGACCTTCCGCGACATGAGTGAAGCCGCCATGCGGAAGGTGGTGGGCGATCGTACGGTGAACGAGGTACTCACCGTGGGCCGACAAGAGGCGGCGAGTAGGGTTGAAGTGCGTTTGCAGGAAATGTGTGACGAATACGAGAACGGGATCCGCGTGGACCAAGTGGTTTTGCAGGATGTGAACCCGCCCGAACCAGTGAAGCCTTCCTTCAATGCGGTGAACGAAGCTCAACAGGAACGGAGTACGTTGATCAACCAAGCGGAGAGCCAGTACAACAGTGTGATCCCAAGGGCACGCGGCGAGGCCGAGGAGACCGTGCAGCTCGCAGAGGCCTATGCGCTCACCCGCGTGAACGGTGCCACGGGCGAGGCGGCACGCTTCGATGCGGTGTACGAGGAATTCGTGAAGGCACCGGAAGTCACGCGGAAACGACTCTATCTCGAAACGCTGGAACGTGTGCTTCCCAAAGTGGGCAACAAGATCATCGTAGACGAGAAGAGCAATAATGTGCTGCCGCTATTGAACATGGGAGCAATTGAAAAAGCGAAATGAACATGGGCATCCGCAACATCATCCTTCTTGTTCTCGGTGCGGTCCTCCTGGCGGTCGTGTTCAGCGCAATGTTCATTCTCGACGAGACGCAGCAGGCCATTGTAACCCAGTTCGGTAAACCTGTTGGAGCACCTCGAACGGATCCGGGCATGCATTTCAAGGTCCCGTTCATCCAGAAAGCCCAGTTCTTCGACAAGCGTTACCTCGAATGGGATGGCGACGTGAACCAAGTGCCTACCAAGGACAAGAAGTTCATCATAGTTGACACTTACGCACGTTGGGAGATCACCGATCCATTGCAATTCTTCATCCGATTGCGCGATGAACGTTCCGGTCAATCCCGGCTGGACGATATCCTCGATGGTGAAACGCGCAATGCCGTGGCCAACCACAAACTGATCGACCTGGTGCGCAGCAGCAACCGCACACCCGAGGTGGTGGAGAACTACATGGAAGCGCTGGAGATCCTGGATAGCATCACAGTGGGAAGAGGGATGATCGAAGCGGAGATCCTGAAGAAAGCTAACGGGCGAACCAGCGATCTCGGTATCCGGATCCTTGATTTCCGATTCAAGCGCATGAACTACGTGGAAGATGTGCGCCAGCGTGTGTACGAACGCATGATCAGTGAACGAAATCGGATCGCGGATCAATTCCGCAGTGAAGGACAAGGCGAAGCCCGAAAGATCCAAGGAAACAAGGAGCGCGATCTGGCTCGGATCCAGTCCGAAGCCGTCATGCTTGCCGAACGCATCCGAGGGAGAGCCGATAGCAGCGCCACGGCCATCTACGCCCGTGCCTACAACCGGACAGCAGCATCGCGGGAGCTGTATGGTTTTCTCAAAAGCCTAGAAGTCATGGAGAAGTCCATCGATGGCCAGAGCACCGTTATCCTTTCCACCGAGAGCGAGCTATACAGGTACTTGAAGAAGATGAATTGAGCGGCACCTGACATGCTGGGACCGCCTGCTACCTTCGCACGCGCATTCCTTTTCCTGAGATGTCCGTACCGACCCATGGCCCACTTTTCCTGACCAATACCCTAACGCGCAAGAAGGAGGAATTCGTCCCCCTTCGGCCACCGCATGTTGGGCTGTATGTGTGCGGACCCACCGTGTACAGTGATGTACACTTGGGCAACGTGCGCAGCTTCCTCTCATTCGATGTGCTGTACCGCTGGTTGACACACATCGGTTACAACGTGCGTTACGTGAGGAACATCACTGATGTTGGTCACCTAGTGGGCGATGTGGATGAAGGCGAGGACAAGATCGCCAAGCGCGCACGGCTGGAGCAGTTGGAGCCGATGGAGATCGTGCAGAAGTACACCAACGGCTTCCACGATGTGATGCGCCTGTTCAATGTCCTGCCGCCAAGCATCGAGCCCACCGCCACAGGACATTTGATCGAACAGATCGGCATGGTGGAGCGGATCTTGAAGAGCGGGTACGGGTATGAAGCAAATGGTTCTGTCTATTTCGATGTGTCGAAGTACGCAGAGAAGCATGCCTACGGTGAACTCAGTGGTCGCAAGATCGATGAGCTCATGACCAATACCCGCGATACCGAGGGAATGGATGAGAAGCGTAGTCCGCTCGATTTCGCGATCTGGAAAAAGGCCGAACCCCAGCACCTGATGAAATGGCCGAGTCCATGGGGCGAGGGTTTTCCCGGATGGCATCTGGAGTGCAGCGCCATGAGCACCAAGTACCTCGGCCTTACGTTCGACATCCATGGAGGTGGTATGGATCTGAAGTTTCCGCATCACGAATGCGAGATCGCGCAGAGTGTGGCGGCGGATGGTGTGGCACCGGTGCGCTATTGGATGCACGGCAACATGCTTACGGTGAACGGCCGCAAGATGGCCAAGAGCGAAGGCAACGGATTCACACCGGAGGAACTGCTCTCCGGCAACCACAAGTTACTGGAGCAAGGGTATAGCGCCATGACCGTGCGTTTCTTCATGCTGCAAAGCCACTATGCCAGCACGCTCGATTTCAGCAATGCGGCCATGCAGGCGGCGGAGAAAGGGTTGGAGCGTTTGATGGCCGCACTGACCACGCTGGATGCGTTGACACCCGTTGCAACATTCGATCCGGCACACGACACCACCCTCGATGCCTTGATCAAGAGTGCCAACGCGTACATGAATGACGACCTGAACACACCGCGCGCGATCGCCGTGCTGTTCGAGGGCATTCCGGTGATCAACAACGCGGCGGCCAAACGCGAGGACCGATCCGGTTTCTCCGCAGAGCAGTTGTCCCGTTGGAGGGAGTTCTACCACGGCATCGCGGGTGACGTTCTGGGTCTTCAACACGAACAACGCGTTGTGGCGAACGATCGAGCCTTGGATGGCTTGGTGCAAGAATTCATTCGCATGCGGGCCGAGGCCAAAGCGCGCAAGGACTTCGCTGCCAGTGATGCTATTCGCGACAAGCTCGTGGCCTTTGGTATCGTGCTGAAGGATACCAAAGAAGGGACGACATGGGAAAGGGCATAGTGATAGTAGGAGCAGGAGTCAGGAGCAGGAGCAGGAGGCGGAATGCAGGGTCTTGCCAGCCACCTGCTGCTGCCATCTGCCTCATACTCCTTGCATTTGGAATTCTAGCGGGATGCGGATCCGGTCGACCGGATCAAGTCGATGTACCGACGGTGAAGGTCACCGAACCTGCATTACCTCCAACACCACTTTTCGATCCGGATAGCGCCTATGCGTTCGTTGCGGCCCAGGTCGCTTTCGGCCCCCGTGTCCCCGGCACCAAGCCACACGTGGATTGTGGCGATTGGATGGTTGCCCGGCTAAAAGGATCCGGTGCGGAGGTGGTGGAGCAGACCGGGAGCGTTACCACTTTCAGCGGTGGGCGGTTGCCTTTGCGCAACATCATCGGCAGTTTCCATCCGGAGCGGAAGGAGCGGATCCTGCTCTTTGCCCATTGGGATACGCGCCCTTTTGCCGATAAGGACGATGAGCGCACCAACCAACCGATAGACGGTGCCAACGACGGGGGAAGCGGTGTGGGCATCTTGTTGGAGATCGCACGACATCTGGCCCAAAAGGAGCATGGACCGGGGGTCGATATCCTCTTCACCGATGTGGAGGACCATGGCCAACCCAGCGGGGCCATGGGCATGGATGAGCACAGCATCGATACGTGGTGTCTTGGATCCCAGTATTGGGTGAAGAACCCCCATGTGCCGAATTACAAGGCTCGCTTCGGTATTCTGTTGGACATGGTGGGGGCGAGAGATGCGAAATTCTACCAAGAAGCCCTGAGCATGCAATATGCGCCGGCCATTGTTCGCAAGGTGTGGAAGACCGCAGAAGCGCTGGGGTACGGTGATCGGTTCGTCCAGGAGACGAAGTACTTCGTGGGGATCGATGACCACATACCAGTGAACAAGACCTTGCGGATCCCGAGCATCGACCTCATCGAATACGACCCCGCTACACAGGCATTCGGGCCGTACTGGCATACGCACGATGACAACATGGAGGTGATCGATCCGGTGACCTTGAAAGCCGTTGGGCAGACCGTGCTCGAAGTGGTCTGGAAGGAGAACTGACCCACGTGTCCTCCTCGATTTCCTCTATCGGATGAAAATACGCCATTGGAAATACGAAGGGGCTGCCTCGTTCTGAGGCAGCCCCTTCGCGAAAGAGATCATCCTTTACTCCTTGGTAAAGACGGACTGGAAGGCACGACCGTCCTGCTTCACTTTCAAAACGTAGGTGCCGTTCGTCAGGATGGAAACATCAAGCTGGTTGTCGAACAGGACATCGACGATCACCTGTTTGCCTGTGATGTCATACACCGCTGCAAAACGCTTTCCGCTTGTAGCTGGAAGTTCCACACGAAGCTGATCGGCAACGGGGTTCGGGTATACCCGCATCCCATTGCGTTGCACGTTCGTAGCGATACTGGTGCTCAATCCTTCCACCACCTCCACGACCGTGTTCACAGGAACGTTCTCCAGAATATCCACGATACCAGAAGGCCAGCGTATCTCCAGCTCATCCACCACGGTGTTCTGCCCGACGCCGAAGTGGGTATTCAAGCTGCTCATGGTGCTGAATGCATCACCTGATTTCACGTCGCGGATCTGACTGCCCAGCGCACTGGTGATGCGGACACGGGCACCAATGCCATCCTTGTTGGATACGGTGCCCTTCGTGAGCACCTTGAGCCAGTTGTTGTCATTTCCATCGTTCAGAAAGGCACCGCCCCAGTTCGCGATGTCCAAGAATCCGTCGTTGTTCAGGTCGCCCACGGCATTGGTACTGGGTGCGGTGACATCCGGAGCGAACTGCATGTGGCCGTTCCCGTACATCAAAGCTCCGCCCCCTAGTACGTCCAAGTACCCATCGTTGTTGAAGTCATGGGTCGTCCATTCGATGGATTGGCCGGAGAAGTTGTCGAAACCGGAACCGGCGGTCTCATTGGAAAAAGTGCCGTCGCCATTGTTGCTCATCAATTTGTGGTAGTTACTGGAGCTGGAACCGATCAGCATATCCATGTCACCGTCGTTGTCGAAATCGCCCCAAGCACTGGACCATGATTGATGGGAGTCCGCTAATCCAAGTGCAGGAGCCATGTTCGTGAAGGTTCCGTCACCGTTGTTGCGCATCAAGAGGTCCGTTGGGTCGCAGCCGCACTTGGCCACGAAGCAATCCACATCGCCGTCGTTGTCGTAATCCGTCCAGATCGAACCGTAATTGCCGCAAGTTTCTCCTAACCCTCCCTGCATGAAGGTCAAGTTTCCAGTTCCATCATTGAGGAAACGAACATTCGCATTGGTATCATGGCAAGAGAAGGCATCCAAATGCCCATCTGCGTTGAGGTCCACCATGTTCGTACGCTGGCAGAAAATGTACTGAGAGAAGGACACCTCGGTGAATGCGGTTCCGGTCTCGTTCGCCATCATGAACGTGGCGCCTTGTTGACCACCATACATCAGGTCCGTGAATCCGTTCCCATCGATATCACCGGCAACGATACTCCATGAAGGTGAATGGTCCGCCGGAGTAGTGGGAATGTTCACAGAGAGGAAACCACCGCCGGGTTGCTGGTACTGGATGTTGATATTGGTGGAACTGGCCCGCACCATGTCATCCAAGTCATCCCCGTTCATGTCCACCACGCAATCACCTCCAAGCAGGTTCGGGATCGCGGATGAAGTCCAGGTCACAATGCCTTCTGCAGGAACGACCGGTGCGATCAGCTGTAGTTGGAAACCGAAACTGCCAGCATACCACCGATCATCAAAAGCGATCCGGTAGGTGACCCCTCCGGTCACGTTGAAACTTGCGCGTGAGGTCAATCCGGGACCGGAATCATCATCGCCCGCAACGCAAGTCAACGAACCACAAGCTCCCGTGAATACATGGAAGCGCGTATCCGGTAACCCTTCAATATCCGTGGTCAGCAGAATGGCCGTATCCTGTGCAGGTGTGAACGAATACCATTCGGCACCAGTGGCCACGCCGGTATTGACACACAGCGGCGAAGGTGCCTCTGGCCCATCGATCCCCGGTACGAAATAGATCCCGGGCATGATGGATTGCGCCGTTGAGCAGCTATTCTGGGCATTCGTCGTGGTGACGAAGGCAAATAGCGCGATCCCGAGTAATTCGATCCTCATGTGCTTGATCGGTTGATGGTGTGATGTACTTTGACGAGCGGTGTTGCAAAAACGTTGTCTGGACCGGATAGGACTCCGGTCGTACTGATTTGGGTCAGCGCTATGAAGGTGCTCGTGTGGTGGTTACTGCCAAATGTAGGCGCGTACTCGATCACGCTGATGCTGGGCCGGTATGCATTGTTCCCGCCCCTTGCAGACCTACGTGGGAGTCCGTTCTGTCCAGCGATGGTTCGAGGGCATCCATCGGGTTTGTTCAGGTGTTGGTGTTGCAAAGGGGAGATTACCTTGGCACCATGAGCGATACCACCGCTACGACCGACGCGAATTCCACCACTGTGGATCCATCCGAGGACAAGCGCCTGTTCCTCCTCGATGCCTTCGCATTGATCTATCGGGCCTATTTCAGCTTCATCCGTACGCCTCGGGTGAACAGTAAAGGCTTGAATACGAGTGCAGCATTCGGATTCACCACCACCTTGTTGGACCTCATCAAACGCGAGGATCCCACTCACCTCGCTGTGGTCTTCGATACGGCCGCTCCCACCGAACGGCATGAGACCTTGCTCGATTATAAGGCGAACCGCGAGGAGATGCCCGATGATATCCGGAGCAACATCCCGTACATCCGCCGGATCATTGAAAGCTTCAACATCCCGATCCTGGAGTCCGACGGGTATGAGGCCGACGACGTGATCGGGACCTTGGCAACGAAGGCCGAGCAACAAGGCTACACCACGTACATGGTCACGCCGGACAAGGATTTCGGGCAGCTGGTCACGGATCGGATCATCATGTATAAACCCGGCCGCGGAGGCGCTCCACCAGAGAAACTCGGGCCAAAGGAGATCTGTGCTCGGTGGGGATTGGAGCGCACCGAACAAGTGAAGGACATCCTCGGATTGATGGGGGATGCGGTGGACAACATCCCCGGGATACCGGGGATCGGCGAGAAGACCGCCATGAAGTTGGTGCAACAGTTCGGGAGCCTCGAGGCCGTTCTCGACAATAGTGACCAACTGAAGGGGAAGCAGAAGGAGAACGTGATCGCCTTCGCTGAACAAGGGCGCATGAGCAAGCAACTGGCCACCATCATCATCGATGCACCTGTGGAGTTGGACCACGAAGCTTTGCATTTGGATGCACCGAACAAGGAAAAGGTACTCGAAGTGTTCAGCGAGTTGGAATTCCGGAACCTCACTGGTCGGGTGTTGGGAGTTGATGCCCCCGCGGATGAAAAGGTGGGCAAGCGATCAACAACAAAGTCGAATTCCAACCAAGTGGATCTTTTCGGTACTTCCGTGGACGCGGATGGGAATGTGGAACTCACGGAAATGGCCACCATCGAGACCGTTCCGCATCGCTACTTCCTCGTGGAAGGGAACGAGGCCCTGTACATGCTTGCGGCGCAACTCAAAAAGCGGCCCCGTTTCTGTTTCGATACCGAGACCACCAGCACGGATGAGCGCACCGCCGAGTTGGTCGGCCTTGCCTTCAGTTGGAAGGCCCATGAAGGCCACTACGTTCCGGTGCCAGCCGATCGGGCAGAGGCGCAGCGCATCGTAGACATCTTCAAACCGATCCTGGAGAATGAAACCATCGGTAAGGTGGCGCAGAACGCGAAGTACGATCTGCGGGTAATGAGCAATTACGGTGTCGAAGTGAAAGGGCCACTCTTCGATACCATGGTAGCGCATTATATGCTGAAGCCGGATCTACGACATGGCATGGACTACCTGAGCGAAACCTATTTGGGGTATCGACCGGTATCCATCGAAACACTGATCGGACCGAAGGGGAGATCACAACGCAGCATGCGCGATGCGGACGTGGCTGCCGTGAAAGAATACAGCGCAGAGGATGCCGATGTGACCTGGCAACTTCATGAACTCTTCACCCCTATGTTGGAGCAGGACGAAGTGACCAAGCTCTTCGAAGAGGTGGAGATGCCCTTGATCAGTGTACTCGCCGATATGGAGAACGAAGGGATCCGGATCGACATACCAGCGCTCAAGGCCTTCAGTGAAGAACTGGGTACGGATCTGCTGCGCTTGCAAGAGGAGATCCATGCAGCCAGCGGGGTCCACTTCAACATCGATAGTCCGAAGCAATTGGGTGATGTTCTTTTTGAAACACTCAAACTGGGTGGTGATAGACCGAAAAAGACACGCACCGGGCAATACCAGACCAGTGAGGACATTCTCCAGACCCTCAACGGGACGCATCCGGTGATCCCGCTCATCCTCGACTATCGCAGCCTGCGTAAGTTGAAGGGGACATACGTGGATACCTTACCGGAAGCTGCGGACCAACATACCGGGCGAGTACATACCAACTACCTCCAGACCGTAGCGGCCACCGGACGATTGGCCAGCAACGACCCCAATTTGCAGAACATACCGATCCGCACGGAGAAAGGCCGCGAGATCCGAAAGGCCTTCGTTCCGCGCGATGCGGACCACCAATTGCTGAGCGCGGACTACAGCCAGATCGAGCTGCGCATCATCGCCCACATGAGTGGCGATCAGAACATGCAAGATGCCTTCCGGAACGGACTCGACATCCATGCTGCAACGGCCGCCAAAGTGTTCAATGCGGAGATCGCTGAGGTCACGCGCGAGCAACGCAGCAAGGCCAAGGCGGTGAATTTCGGGATCGCCTATGGGCAAGGAGCCTTCGGCCTAGCACAGAACTTGGGTATCCCACGTGCCGAAGCGAAAGCCATCATCGATGATTATTTCACGCAATTCCCCGGAGTTCGTGGGTACATGGATGAGATGATCGGCTTCTGCCGAACGAATGGATATGTGAAGACACTGATGGGTCGGCGACGGTACCTGCCCGATATCACCAGTGGCAACAACACCGTTCGTGCGCAGGCTGAGCGGATCGCGATCAATGCGCCCATGCAAGGTTCCGCTGCGGACATCATCAAAGTGGCCATGGTGCGTATCCATGAACGCATCAAGCGTGATGGCATGCGAAGCCGACTGCTCCTCCAAGTGCATGATGAACTCGTGTTCGATGCGCACAACGATGAAGCGCGGGCACTTGGAAAGATGGTAAAGGAACTCATGGAAGGAGCATTCCCACTGGATGTGCCACTTGTTGTTGACATGGGCATGGGGAAAAACTGGTTGGAAGCGCATTGATGACCCTGCCCTGACAGGGGACCTTTACGCCCGACCTACTGCTCTCTCTTAATCCCGATGATCGCAATGCGTATGAATCCTTGGTTGGTCTCGATGGCCGTTGCTACGTTCTTGACCGCCTGCGGTGGTGATCCGCCCGCGCAGGATGCCCTGAACATCGATCAAGCGCAGGATAGTACCGCGAAAGCGGACCGGATGGCACAGACGAAGAAGATCTTCTTCAACATCCCCTCGCCCATGGAGACCGCCGCGTTACTGAAGAAGACCGGTGCCCAGTACAACGGGAAGATCCTCAACGATGTGAACAAAGTGGACTCCTACACGGCAGCCAGCCAACAGGCGTTGAACCTCGGTGTGTACGGCGCGGATCTGAGCTATGCCAGCGTTTTCAATCACACCCAAGAGAGCATGTTCTACACCTCGTGCTCGCGCAAATTGGCGGATCGGTTGGGCGTGATCAGCGCATTCAACGATAGCACCTTGGAGTTGATGCAATCCAAGATGAATGATCGCGACGCACTCTTGGACATCATCAGCGAGACCTACTGGAACGTGGATGCCTACTTGAAGGAGAACGGACGAGACAACATCAGCGCCCTGATGATCGCCGGTGGATGGGTGGAAGGTCTGTACATCGCTACACAAGTTTCCACCACCAACGATAGCCCGGAGTTGAGGCAGCGGATCGCGGAGCAGAAACTCTCCCTTTCCGATCTGAACGGGTTGCTTGATTCCTACGAGTTGGATGACGCACGCTTGAATGGTGTGAAGGAGGACCTTCACGCCTTGCAAGCCCTCTTCGCGGAAGTGCAGGTCGCTTCGGGCGATGCCACCATGACCGAGGAGAATGGTGTTGCTGTGATCGGCGGTACCAGTCCTTCGGCCACCTTGACCGATGCCCAATTGGCGAGCATCCGCGAAAAGGCAGCCACCATCCGTAACTCTTACATCAACTGATCGTAGCCATGCTCAACGCCCGTATGATGATCGCGAAGACCTTGATGGCCGGCACGCTCGTGTTGATCGCTGCAGCGGCAAATGCCCAATGCAGAAGTTTTGCCAAGAACAAGTGCGTGCCCGAATTGGCCCCGTACAAATTCAATGAATCGTTCAACGCTGCGCAGCTCGCCCCTGGCGAAGAGGCCGAGGTGAACCTGACCTTCTACAGCGGCCAAGAATACCGCGTGATGGTGTGTACGCACCCGATCCTTGGCGAGGTGAATTGGAAGTTGGTGGACCTGAACAACAAGATCGTGTTCGAGAGTCTCGCTGATTCGCCCAAGCACGTATTCGACCTGAAGGCTGCCAATACCGTGCAGATGAAAGCGGTGGTGTGGGTGCCAGGAACGGGTACGAGCGACATGGTCCATGTCGGCTGCGTCGCCGTCCTGGTCGGGTTCAAGGAGTGAGCCGAATGTGGCCTAGGGTTGATTCCCTATTCAAGCCCGATCCTTGATCACTGGACGGTGAAGCGCACTGCTTCGTTCAGCCCGGCTTGACGTACGCGCACGAAATAGAGTCCAGAAGAGAGTCCTTCCGTAGGTAGGTGGAACCGTCGCTCCCCAGCAGATAGGTCACCATCCTGCAAGGTGTTGATCGTTCGGCCCAGGACATCGACCAACTCCAACGTGGTCCGGCCCGTGGTCGGAAGGTTCACGATCACTTGGCTGTTCGCTGTCGTAGGGTTCGGTACCACGCTCAACAGCGCGCCCCGCTCGAGCTGGGCCTCTTCCAATCCAACAGGAAAGCCGTTGATGTTGACATCATCCATGTAGAAATTGTTGCCTCCATCACTTTCGAACTCGAACCGCAATCGGAAGTTGGGAACGTGGTAGCTGGAGCTGATGGTCGCGATCTCCGTATACCCCCACTGCGCCGCACTGGGTACGAAGTTCGTAGAGGTGACCCCTCCCGTGTTCAGTGTACTGCTACCGAACATCTGCTTCCGAAGGCTCCACGTTTCACCGCAATTGTTGCTCACGAATACACGTAAACGATCGTCATTTCCGGATTGACGACTAGCGTACGCATAACGGAAACTGACCAGAACGTCAGTGGCATCGCTCAGGTCGATGGTCGGGGTCAGGAGCTGATCGATACGACCGTCCATGCTCGCGGTGTTCTGAAGTCGGGCGGACTTTGAACCACTGAACGATGCCGCAGTGCTGATAGTGAAACCATTGTCGCCATCGACGTTCAAGACCGACCAGTCGATGTCGGTGAATTGAGCCGCCGTTTCAAAGCCTTCCGAGATGGGTGGGGCTTGGCCTGGATCATTCTGTACGACCACCATGCTCTGTGTGGTCGTGCTGATGGTACTGCTGCCGTCACTCACCGACAAGGTCACAGGATAGATGCCGCTTTCCGCATACGTCACTATGGGATCCTCTTCATCAGAAGTGGAAGGCGAACCACCTGTGAAGGTCCAACTCCATATGCTCACATTGTGGAAACTCTCGTCCGTGTATTGCACGGATCCCCCAGCACAGATCTGCCCGGTATTGCTGCTGAAATGCGCTTCGCACAGTGTTGCATTCCCGTTCACACCCGTGTTGATCAGGTTGCTGAGCAAAGAGAGTTGATTTCGCTGTGCTGTGTTGGAGTTCAACGCAGCGACCATACGACTGGATTGACCGACGGTGAACATCTTGGAGCAGTAGGAATAGTCCATGTAGTTCTCCACGTTGTCCAAGGATCCGCAGGTGATCCCGCTCAAGGAGCACGTGGTCCAACCGATGGTGTTCGGCGTGTCGCTCACATTGTCGTCCATGTTGCAGTTGCTAGCCACTGCCGGTTCATTGCTGTCGCCCCATGTATGTGCGAGGTTCAGCCAATGTCCAACCTCATGCGTCAAGGCCCGGGAGCGTGACGTGCTTCCCGTTCCGATGGCACCGACATAGAGGTGTTGCATCACGATGCCATCCTCCGAAGCAAAGAACTGGGCAGAGCCTGGACGGAAAGTGTACCCAGCTGCACCATCCGCAGAGGCCGCCACCCACACTTGCATGTACTTGTTGCGCGGCCAGCTGATGAGCGCTTTCATGCCGGAAGAGCCTTCGTTGGTCAATGCCGATTGGGTCCGTGTGATCCCGCTGGTGCAGTTTCCGTTCGGATCCTTGGTCGCCAAACGGAACTCGACACCGATATCTGCGACCAGATCTTGGAACTCCGACCGCACATTGTCCCAATCCGGATTCATCCGGTTGAAATCTTCGTTGAGGATCCGCATGGCATCGTGGATCTGGGAATCGTTGATGTTCTCCGAACCACCATTATGAATGATGTGGAAGACCACCGGGATCACGTAACCTCCTCCTCCACGTGTTCCAGTTTCCGTGAAGTCCCGTGTGAACAACTCCAACTCCGCATCCGCCTGGGCCACACGTTGCGGAAAATCCGCTTCGCGAACGACTGCGGCACCGACGCGGTCGTATTCACCTGCACCGCAATGAAAGGCTGGTGTTTGCTGGCCAACGAGTGGCAGGGTCAGGAGCAGGCTGAAGAGGGAATAGGTTCGTTGCATAATGGGTTGTCTTTGGGCGAAAGCGGCCGGAAGGGGGGCGAATTTAGACCGGGACCACCAAACCACAGGCCCAAGACCCACCTTCCGGCGCATTTCGTTCAATTCCTAACGCGTAGGTCGCACTTTACGTTCATCCCTTATACCGCTCCGGTATGAGGTCGGGAATCCAAGGGTGAGGCGTGGCCCGATGATGCCTTCTTAAAGGACCGATGATCAGCGTATTAACTCGTCCCGGTCTGGTGTTCATATATACCTATCGAGATCCAATACCGACCGAAGATGACGATCCTGTGACAAGCGCGCTAGGGATGCTGGCCGACGATCAACTTCACCATCTGGTCCACCGGATCCCCGTAAACATGCAGGAAATACGTTCCATCCGCCAAGTTCGTCAGAGGTAGGTCTATCCTATGAAGGCCACGACCCATACGCAACTGGGCGGATGGCGCGACAGGGCGCCCGAGCACATCCAGGATCCGGATAGAGACTTGCCCGTTCGCGACCAGATCCATTTCCAACGTGGCCCGGTCCTGTGCGGGGTTGGGCCAAAGCCGAATTCCTTCAGAATTGGAACGGTCGTCCATACCTACGGTCAGCCCGTTCAGGTTGATGTCATCCAAATACAGATCATTCCCTCCGCCGTGGGTGAATTGGAACTTGAAACGAAAGCCTTCCACGGCATAATTGCCACTTATACTGGTAATGGTATTCTCCGCCCATTGCTCTTCCGTCGGAACGAAGTTGCCGACCACTACGCCGCCGGTCGACAATGTGGAGATCGCCCATAACTGCCGACGCAAACTCCAGGTCGTTCCGCAATCGTTGCTCACATACACCCCCAAGCCGTCCACATTGTCGTTGTTCCGTTTTGCGAAAGCGTACCGATAGGTCAAGGTGATCTCTTCCGCATCGGAAAGGTCGAACACGGGAGAGATCAACGCGTCCGTGCGGCCTGACATGGATCCCGTATTCGGCAATCGAACGCTCTGGGAACCTGTAACGGAGGCCAGCGAGGTCACGTTGTACGTGCCGTCCGAATAAGGGTCGAAGGTGGTCCAATCGGATCCATTCAGATCATCGATCGCTTCGAAGCCCTCAGCGAAGGGGATCGTCATTCCCGGATAGGGGAGTACTTCCACGGCGACGATCTGTGTACTCGATAAGGTGCTGGTACCATCGCCCACGGTGAGTGTGACGGGGTATGTTCCCGGTTCATCGTACACTACGTCCGGGTGATAGTCCGTGCTGGTCGTCGGCGCTCCACCGGGGAACTCCCACGAGCGCGTGACCACATGGTTGTAGCTGAGGTCCGTGAATGAAATGGACTCTCCGGCACAGATCTGGTGCCGGTCCATGGAAAACTCTGCATGGCACAGCAAGGGATCATCCGTTACTCCAGTGGCCGAGAGATTCGTCGGCTGCCAGAGATCCGATCGATCCGCCACCGAACTGGTCAATGCCGCGATCATTCGATCGGCCTGCCCCAGAGTGAACATCTTATCGCAGTACGAGTACTCCATATAATTCTCCACGTTGTCCAATGCCGATCCGCACGAAGCCCCGCTCAAAGCGCAACTGGTCCAGCCCTTGGTCAACGGCGTGTCCTGCACACCGTCGTCCATGGAGCAGTTGTCCTCGGAACCGGGATCGTTACTGTTGCCCCAGCAGTGTTGCAGATTCAACCAATGGCCCACCTCGTGGGAAAGCACCCGTGAACGGCCCGGGCTACTCGTTCCGATACTTCCTACATATCCGGCCCGCACCACGATCCCATCGCTTTGCGGTGAGTTGTCCAAGACCCATGGATAGTTCGTGTAGCCTGCCGCGCCATTCGCTTGTGCGCCGACCCAGATGTTCATGTATCGGTCCCGTGGCCATTGGATCAGTTGCGTCATCGCGTAGTCGCCTTCGTGCGTCAATGTGGAGACCGTACGCGTGATGCCGTTGCTGCAATTGCCCTGTGGATCGCGCTGGGCCAACCGGAAGGTGATGCCTACATCGGCCACTAGGTCCAAGAATGCAGGGCGCACGTTCACCCAGTCCGGATTCTCCTTGTTGTAGTCGTCGTTGAGGATACGGATCGCGTCCTCGACCTGCTCATTGCTGATGTTCTCCTGGCCGAATGCATGGACGATGTGGAACACCACCGGGATCACGAATCCTTGGCCACGATCCCGCTCGAATCCATCCGTGCGCAGTTCGAGCTCGGTGCGCGCCATCTCCATGCGTTGGAGCATCTCCGGGTCGTCGTTGGTGATCCGGGAAAGGAGACCGGGATCGTGCGTGAGGCACGAGAAGTTCGCATCGTCCTGTGCGTGTAACGCTGTTGCGAACACGGCGATACCGAATAACGAAATGGAGCGCATGGAGGGGAGTGGGTGCAACAAAAGGATCCGCAAGGTACCGGGAGTGAGCACAGGCGCGCACATGGCACCGGCCTAATTGGTCCCTTTGCTTGTGATCCGACGACCAGAGAACGATCAGCCTAGGGCCTGTTCCAGGTCAGCGACCAGATCCTCGGCATCTTCCAATCCTACGCTGAGGCGGATCAGCGTATCGGCTAGGCCATTCTTCAAACGCTCTTCCCGTGGAATGCTGGCGTGGGTCATGCTGGGCGGATGGCCGAGGAGACTCTCCACGCCACCTAGACTTTCAGCCAAGGTGAAGAGCTTGGTATTGCTCAGGATCTTGTTCGCGTCCGCGATATTATCACTCTTCAAGGTGAAGCTCATCATCCCTCCGAAGCCGCGCATCTGGCGAACGGCCACTTCGTGATTCTTGTGCGTTTTGAATCCTGGCCAGTAGACCTGATCCACCTTCGGATGTTTGGCCAACCATTCGGCGATCACCTTGCCATTCTCGCAATGTCGTTGCATGCGCAGATGAAGCGTCTTCAAGCCGCGTAGCACCAAAAAGCAATCCTGCGGCCCAGGGGTGGCTCCGCAGCTGTTCTGGATGAAGGCGAGTCGCTCTGCGAGTTCATCGCTATTCACGACCAAAGCTCCCATGACCACATCGCTGTGGCCGCCGAGGTACTTGGTGACGCTGTGCATCACCAGGTCGGCCCCAAGGTCCAACGGAGTTTGCAAGTACGGACTTGCAAAGGTGTTGTCCACACCCAATAAGCAGCCTTGTTCCTTGGCGATGGCGGAAAGACCAGCGATGTCGATGATCCGCAACAGCGGATTCGTCGGGGTCTCGGTCCAGATCAGTTTCGTGTTCGCGTTCAACTTGGCTTCTACATTCTTCAGATCACCCATATCCACGAAGTGGAAGACGATCCCGAGGTCGGCAAAGATCTTGGTGAAGATCCGATACGTGCCACCGTATAGATCGTTGGTACTGATCACCTCGTCGCCAGGCTTCAAGAGCTTGACTACGGCATCGATGCTGGCCATGCCACTGCTGAAACACAGGCCATGTTCGCCGTTCTCCAATGCGGCCAAGGCATTCTGTAGGGCCGTGCGGGTCGGGTTGTGCGTCCGGCTGTATTCGTAGCCCTTGTGCTCGCCCGGAGCAGTTTGCACGTAGGTGCTGGTCTGATAGATAGGGGTCATGATCGCGCCGGTGGCAGGATCCGCTTCAACGCCTGCATGGATGGCCTTTGTGCCGAATTTCATAAGCTGGAAATGGATTTGATCGGTGAAGGTGGCAAAGGTAGCAGCCCACTATGAGCGCGCTTGGCGCTTGGCCGTATTGCGCAACCAACGCGGCAACGTGATGCTTCCTACGATCAAGTAGAGGTAGTACGTGAACAGCCGCCACAGCAGCGCGATGGCACCGATGTAACCGACAGCAGGCAACAGGTCACGGAAGAATCCACTGAAGGCCACCTCGGCAACACCACTGCTCCCTGGCGTTGGACTGATCAACAGGATCACCCACATGATCAATTGGCGGGCGTACAGCAACAAGTGGTCACCTACGGTGAAGAAGGCAGCCGCAATGAAGTTGATGACCAAGAAGCGAGAGGCCCAAGAGAAGCACGTAGCACCGAATGCTTTGGCCCAAAAGCGCTTCGGTTTGCCACGCAATTCGGCGCTGGTGGTCACGATGTCGTCACCTACACGGATCACCCCGGGCCGCCACCGCCGCAAGAAGGGTAGTTTGAAGATCTTCAGCAACACGAACTTGAAAGCCCGAGGACGAAAGAAGATGGAGTAGAATACCATCAGGACCAACAATACGATGAAGCCGTACCCGATCCAGAAGATGGTGCGGACCGGCAAACCCCAGAACGCATTGTTTAGCTGTGCAGGGAACAGGTTGTCCATGCCGACGAACAGGAATACGACGGGCACGGCGACCACGTAGAACAGCTCATCCATCAGCGCGGTGACCAGCACGATAGCCGTGGCACGACCCAACGCAAGGCCTTCACGACCGATGATGAACATGGCGATGCCTGAGCCCCCCACCACGCTCGGTGTCATGGCCGAGGCGAACTCCCAAAGCATGGTAACGTTGTACGATTGATTCCAATTCAAGTGCCCATCGGAAAGCACACGCATCCGGTAGATGTAGCCCAAGTCGCGAAAGACCGTTGCGAGGATCGCGCACAGGATCCACCAACTGCTGTGCTTGGTCCAATTTATCGTCCCCAAGACCTCCATGGTGGACATCTTGCGGTAGTTGCCGTGGCCGAGCGCCACCTGATCGAATTCGTCCGGATCGCTCAAGTCCGGGATACTGTTCTGGTTGCGATCCACCCATTCGTGGTCTCCGGTACCGTCCGTTGCACGCTCGAAACGCTCCTTCCCTAGATCACGCCACAAGAGAAATCCAGCGGCCATCAGCCCAATGAGCACGGGCACCAGCACCTTCCGCACACGGAATTTGCTGCGGATCTCCTTCTCCTCCAAGGTGCTGTTGATGGGCTCCATCTACCTTCGCCGCCTCCCGCAGGGCTGGGGCTAAAGGTATCCGTTCACGGGTACGCATGATCGGATGAAGGAACGTACTTGGGCGCATGTAGGGCTGTTCACCGTCAACCTCATCTACGGGGTGAACTACGTGGTCGCGAAGGGATTGATGCCGGACGTCATCGGGCCTTCGGGGTTCATTCTACTACGGATCTTGGGAGCGGGTGCCTTGTTCTGGCTATTGCACATGTTCCGTCCGGAGCGTGTGAGCATACCGGATTTGGGGCGCATGGTCGCCTGTGCATTCTTCGGCGTGGCACTCAACCAAATGATGTTCTTCCACGGCCTGATGCGCACCACGCCCATCAATGCCAGCATCATCATGGTGGCAACACCGATCTTGGTACTCGTCCTGGCCAGTGTGTTGCTCCGGGAACGCATCACATGGTGGAAGGCGATCGGTGTACTCCTTGGAGCGGTGGGTGCGCTGTCCTTGATCCTCCTCAAGACCCCCGGTGATCGGCACGGTGCGACCGTGCTCGGAGATCTGTTCATTTTGGTGAACGCGACCTCGTATGGGATCTACTTGGTGATCGTGAAGCCGCTCATGAAGAAATACAAAGCGACCACCGTGATGGCCTGGTGCTTCCTCTTCGCACTCTTCTTCGTCCTGCCTTTTGGGTGGAGTGAATTCGGTGCGGTGGATCGGTATGCACTCACCACCCCACTTTGGATCGCTTTGGGTTTCGTGGTGCTGTTGGTCACCTTCTTAGCGTACCTGCTGAATACGTGGGCACTGGGTAAAGTGAGCCCGACCGTGGTGGGGACATACATCTATATGCAGCCGGTACTGGCCGCCCTGTCCACCTGGGTCTTCGTGCGCGTGGGACCCGAGCGCCTGGGGATCCCGGGCACGTATACCACGGAAATGGGGCTAGCACAGGCGCTTTCTGCTGTGGCCATTTTCACCGGGGTCTACCTTGTTGGTCGTGCCGACCGGGTTCCTTGAACGCGGCTACCTTTGGCCGCTCACAACTTCAAGTGACACGATGATACGCTCCATGACAGGCTTTGGCCGCGCAGAAGGCGTGGTGGGCGATCGGAAGATCAGTGTTGAAATACGCTCGCTCAACAGCAAGCAGTTGGACCTTTTCTTGCGGCTGCCAGGCTCCATCAAGGAGCACGAGTCCGCCTTGCGCCAATTGGTCGGTGAGCGTGTGGTGCGGGGTAAAGCCGAGGTCTTCATCGGCAGCGAAGGGGTACATGCTACCAAGCGAACAACATTCGACACGGAACTGGTGCGGGCTTATTTCGATGAGTTGACAGCGATCCGGACAACCGTGTCACCGGACGCGACCACCGACCTCTTCGCACACGTGTTGCGCATGCCCGACGTGGCCAATACCACCACCGATCGATTCACCGACGAGGAATGGAAGGGCACCCTCGCTTTGGTGGAGTCCGCATTGCAGACCTACGATTCTTTTCGCCGAAGTGAAGGGGAGCGCTTGCATAACGAGCTCGGTGCTCGGGTGGATCGCATCGGCGAACTTCTGGTCCAGACGGAAAGCATGGATGCGGGCAGAGCTGAACGTACACGGGAGAAATTGCAGACCAAGCTCGCGGACCTGCAAGCCAAGGTGGATCAAGATCGCTTTGAGCAGGAGTTGATCTTCTATTTGGAGAAGATGGACATCACGGAAGAGAAGGTGCGTTTGCGATCGCATTGCACGTACTTCCACGAGACCACGGGCCACGACGAACCGCAAGGTCGCAAGCTCGGTTTCATCGCTCAGGAAATGGGGCGTGAGATCAACACGCTTGGCTCCAAGGCGAACGATGCCGCCGTGCAACAGGTGGTGGTGATGATGAAGGACGAATTGGAGAAGGTGAAGGAACAGGTGCTGAACGTGTTGTGATGGAGAGCGGGAAGTGCGTGATCATATCAGCCCCCTCCGGCGCGGGCAAGACCACCATCGTTCGCAGTTTGCTTGCCAAGGGACTGCGACTCGCCTTTTCGGTCAGCGCCACCAGCCGTGCCAAGCGGGGCTATGAAGTGGATGGCCAGGATTATTTCTTCATCACACCGGAAGCATTCAAACGGCGTATCGATGCTGATGAATTCGTAGAATGGGAGGAAGTCTATCCCGGTCGTTACTACGGCACGTTACGCAGCGAGATCGATCGGATCTGGGCACAGGGCAACACGGCCATCTTCGATGTGGATGTGGTCGGCGGTCTGCATTTGAAGGAAGTGTTCGGTGATCGTGCGTTAGCGGTGTTCGTTAGCCCGCCATCGATCGAGGTGTTGGAACAGCGTTTGCTTGCTCGTAACACGGAGTCGCCTGAAAGTCTCCAAGTACGCGTGGATAAAGCCGCACATGAAATGACCTTCGCACCCCGCTTCGATGTCATCGTGGTGAACGATACGTTGGAACACGCCTGTGCTGAGGCATACGACCTGGTCCAACGATTCATTGGTAAATGAGGATCGGCTGCCTATTCGGAACCTTCGACCCCCCGCACAAGGGCCATGTGGCCATTGCGGAACACATGCTCAAAGCTGGGCATCTGGATCAGGTGTGGCTGGTGGTCACGCCGCAGAACCCATTCAAAAAGGACCGTCCGCTGAGTCCCGACCTCCACCGGTTGGCCATGGTGCGCCTCGCCGTACAAGGCAAGGATGGACTGGTCGCCAGTGGATTCGAGATCGATCTGCCCAAGCCGAATTACACGGCAGATAGCTTTCGATTCATGCGCCACCGCTGGCCGGATCATGAATTCTCCTTGATCATCGGTAGCGACAATCTCGCCAACTTCCATTCGTGGAAGGACCCCGAGGAGATCCTCGAACACCATGCCTTGTTGGTGTACCCGCGAAAGGGTTTCAAAGAGCACTTGGCCGCCACCATCTACCACGGACACCCCGGAGTGCGCATCATCGCCGATGCCCCGATGATCGACATTTCATCTACGGCCATTCGCGCGGATCTCAGTGCGTGGCGCCCGGTAGAGGACCGCATTTCATCTGCGGTACACAGCTACATCAGGCAGCACGGACTCTATAAACCTTGAAGGTCGATCGGCTCCACGACCCCTGCAGCTTGCATCAGGTGGTCGCGCAGCACATGCACTGCCCGCTCGAATCCACTTTCGTTCACCACGTGCAGGTCGCACAAATGGCGATACGGGAGCAGGAAATTCCGGTAAGCCGGTAGCACGTGGTTCTGCCACTGGTACAGCACATCCTCCGGTCCGTAACCCCGTTCCTTGGCATCGCGCTTCAAACGGCGGTCCAGCTGCGCGTCTTCGCTGGCATCGATGAAGATCCGTAGGTCGAACAGTTCGCGAACCGCTTCGTGATGCAATACGAATAGCCCTTCCACCAAGATCACGGGCGCGGGCCGCAGTTCGATCAGTTGCGGTTCCTTGCCTTCTTGGTTGAAGGTGTATTCCTTCTTGTAGATCGCATCACCGGCAACCAAATTGCGAAGGTCGGTTGCCAGTTGGTCCAGGTCCACAGCGGTCGGCAGGTCGAAGTTGACTTTCCCGTTCGCGTCGATCGCTTGGTCTTCCTTCGGGTGGTAATAATCGTCTTGGGAGACCTGACACACCATGCCATCGGGCAAGGCTTCGCGAAGCGCGCGCACCAGCGTGGTCTTACCAGACCCGCTGCCTCCTGCTACTCCCACAAGGTAAGCGCCCCGGTGCATCGCTGGCGAAGATAGGGGAATGGGTGTTCCGTGTTCTTACTCTGGGGTCCGGCTTGTTGCACCGAACCATTCGACCACCATTCGTAGCGTACAACATCCTGGTCGGTGAACAAGATCACGATGATGCCCCTGCTAATGCAGCTTTTCGCATTGAAACACACTTTGGCACGCCGCTTGGCTGTTATCCTTTCAGAGACCAAAACCGAACTGCCATGCTTACCCCGAAACAAGCCTACCTGAAATTGAAGCGTCAAGCCAAGCGACTGATGTTGACCGGCGACGTGGAGCGTTACATGCACTCCTTGCGCGCGCTGAACGAACTGCGGATGTTGCAGACCGGGAAACTCGCTGGTTAGTTGCGAGTAGCGAGTGAAGAGTGGCGAGTCGGACCTCCGGAGCCTTGCTCGGAGAGAATAGCCCCGATCCGGCACTCGCCACTGACTCTACTCGTCACCCCCCACTCCCCGCTAGTTTCTCCGATCCGCCCTCTGGGCGGGACTTTCCGATCTTTTTCATGCCTTGTTGGATCCTTTTCCCGTGGGTCACCGTAGAAGGCCACATGACGAAGAAGGATAAGATAGCCTTCATCAAAAGCAGCAAGCGCAAAACGCACGTGTACAACAACCTGGACCGGTACACGGAACAACAGTTGAATGACGTGATCCGAGAGATCGTGCAAGGACTGATCCGCGAAAGCGAGATCATCGCCAATGCATACATCAACGGATACCGGTAGCCAACTGTCGCGTTCGCCCTGCTTGAAGGCTGAAGCCCTCAGGTAACGGAGCCCTTACGAAAGTGAGGGCTTCGTTACGTTCTAGCCATTTATCAGCGTCCGAATCCGAGCGCAAGACCGATCTGAAGGTTCAGTGGTGAGACTTCGCTTCGGTCGTCGATGTAGGGGGCGTTGGCCAAGGACCCGCTACTGCCGAGTGCGTAGCCGACCCCTACATAGAGGTCTGCATATCCACCTTCTAGCCCGCCGCGTAGCCCTAACCTCAAACCAATGGGAACGAGTACGCCATTGCCACTTGCAATTACCGTATCGTAGTTGCCGGAGTTAGAGGACGAATTCGTGTACACATCCCCGGTCACGGTCTGTCGGAGATACCGAATGCCCAACGTGCTGCCGACGTAAACCGATGTACGGTCATTGTCCGAGAAATGGAATTGTGAGCGATACTGGAGTCCATAGACCTTGAGCTTCTCCGAGTAATAGGCGGAGGAGCCATAGTAGGTGGTGGTGGTCGACCGCCGATCCTTCCCATAGTCGTTCCAATTGGTATCGAAGATCAAGTCCACGCCGCAACTCGTTCGGTCGCTGAGGTCGAAATCCGCCCCCAACCCGATGAGCCACAGATCACCAAGCCCTGCTTGGGTCACGGTTTCGGTCTGTGGAAGGATGTATCGAATGCCCCATTGAGCGCGCAGGGTGGTGGTCGATGCACAGACCGCCAAGAATGCGATGATCGCGATCCGCTTTTTCATGGTGCCAGAACGATGTTGAGTTCCTGCAACGCGACCGAGATCGGCACACCGAATCCAAGTCCTTCCAGTCCCTTGCCGGAGATCTTCATGGTGGCGACCCCAACCACCTTTCCCGTCTCGTCGATCAGTGGCCCACCGCTGTTCCCGGGGTTGATACTCACATCGGTCTGCAGGTAGTTGCGTCCCTCCAAGTCCCGTCGGCCACTCAGGATCCCGCGGGAAACGCTTTGGCCCAAACTCGTCTCCATCGGGGTGCCGATCGCGAAGATCTCTTCACCGAGCATCAAACCGGCATCGTTCCCGATGGAAAGAGCAGGCAGATCCGAGGCCTGCACTTTGAGTAAGGCGAGGTCGAAATCGGGATTGGTCTTCACCACCTGTGCATCCAACGTGAAGCCCTGTTCGAATTTCACCTTCACCATGCTCTCCTTCTCCACCACATGATGGTTCGTGAGCAAGTAGCCGTCGTTCGCGATGAGGAAGCCACTGCCATGCCCACGTTCGGTCTGGATGGTGACCACTGCTTTCACCAAAGCGGCCAACATGTCCTTTCGACCATCGAAGGGGATCGGCAGTGGTGTGCGCAGTTCGATGGTGCTTCCCTTGGAAAGGGCCAAGCCCGCACCGTAGGCAGTGGCCACGGCGCTCGGTAGTTCCGGGTCCTCCAGCAACCGGCGGGCCGCGTGGCGCAGGGCATCGCTCAGGGCTTGGTCGGCCTGATCGCCCGGGACATCATAGGTGGTTGTGGTGCGGCGCTCGAATAGGACGCTATCACTGGTGGAATGGGCCATGAATTTCCAACGCATCGTCAATTCGATCGGGCCGAACACCTTCCTGCGCTCACCCGTCAATGTCGCATGGATGCGTTCCACTTCGGGGACCAATATGAGCTTGGCCCGCTGTACCATCTCATCCCCTTTCGTCGTGCCGGTTCGTACGGTACGTGCATCCATCCACGAATCCCGCAATCCTCCAAGAATGCCGTTGGAAAGCCCATCCACATAGGACAGATCCTGGAACAGCCCATCCTTCCCGACTTTGATGGGAGCCGACTTCAGCGTACCCGGATCCGGACGATCCCCCATGGCCAGGACCACGCTGGCAACGGGTATCAGGAACCGTTGGAGGTCATTGTCCACTTCCTTGTACAAGTTCGCTCTGTAGGACCCGACACGCATTTCATACAACGCCGGGCTCATGCGGTCTGCGATATAGGGAATTCCTAGAAGCATGGCATCGGCGAAAAGAACGCCATTGTCCATCTTCGGACGCATGGAGAAGGTGGTCGGCTTGTACCCGTTCTTGCGCAATTCGAACATCACTTCGGTGCCGTCCGCCGGATCGTAGCTGTAGCTGAACGGCGTGGTACCGCGCTGGTTCCCGTTCACGAAGACCGTAGCTTCGGAGGGGTCTGATCCGATCTCCATGCCATTGCTACCTCCATTGAGGATAGTCGCACAACCGGTCAACAAAGCGATCAGCAAAATGAGGAGGTGTGGACGCATGCGTACGGTAAATGGAGCCGCAAGATGAGGAATGGGATCGATCCTCGTGCTGTTATACTTGTGCGGCCATACCCCCCTCCATGAAGTATCTTGACCTACCCACTTTCTGCATCCGCGGATCCGGTCTGGTGGACCTTGAGGAACACACCACGAACTTGGGCGACGACCTGCGCAAGAAGGAGTTGAAGGATTCCCTAGAGAAGGACCGTGAGCTCATCGCGGATCTGCAAGTAAGGCTCTATGCCGAAGGGAAGCACAGCCTCTTGTTGCTCTTCCAAGCCATGGATGCGGCCGGAAAGGACAGTTGTATCCGACACGTGATGAGCGGTGTGAACCCGCAAGGTTGCCATGTGACCAGTTTCAAGGCACCGAGCAGTGAGGAGTTGGCGCATGACTACCTCTGGCGCCATGCCAAAGCCATTCCAGCGCGAGGAATGATCGGCATCCACAACCGGAGCCATTACGAGGAAGTACTGGTCGTGAAGGTGCATCCGGAATATCTCGCTGGCCAACGCATACCGAGTTTGGATCCGAACCATTTGAGTGAGGGCTTTTGGGAGGATCGATACCGGTCCATCCGCGAATTCGAAGGACATCTCGCACGGCAAGGGGTCACCATCATGAAGTTCTTCCTGCACATGGGGAAGGAGGCGCAGAAGGAACGGTTCCTTGAACGCATCGACGACCCGAAGAAGCAGTGGAAATTCAGTACTGCTGATGTGAAAGAACGTGGCCACTGGGAAGCCTACCAACGTGCGTACTCGGAAGCGATCGGTGCTACAGCTGCACCGCACGCACCTTGGTTCATCGTGCCGGCGGATGATCAGTGGGAGAGTCGTGCGATCGTTGGGCGACTGGTGCGCGAGCAATTGGAATCTATGGACCCACAGATGCCGACCTTGAGCGACAAGGAGCTGGAAGGACTGAAGCTGGGAAAGCAACAGTTGGAAAAAGAGTGAACGAGTCGCCATTCGCGTTGCGCGGATCCGAGATCGTATCCGGGGGCCGCCTCTCGGTGGATCGAAATTGAAAGGCACACTTACCTTCGAACCATGCCTGACCGTACCAAACGCTGGAAATTGAAACCGCAAGCGAATGATCAGGTCGTCCGTGGACTGGTGCATCCGCGATGCCCGGAGGTGGCAGCACGATTGTTGGCACAACGCGGCATTGCCGATCCCGAAACCGCTTCCATTTTCTTTCGACCGAAATTGGACCAGTTGCACGACCCCTTCTTGATGGCGGACATGCTCGCGGCCGTTGAACGCATCGAGCAAGCGCTCGGCGAAAATGAGCGGATCATGGTATACGGCGACTATGATGTGGATGGTACCACGGCCGTGGCCTTGGTCTATTCATTCCTCACGCGATTCACGGGCAACATCACGTTCTACATACCGGATCGCTATTCCGAGGGCTACGGCATCTCATTCCAAGGGATCGAACACGCCAAAGAGGATGGGGTCAAACTCATCATCGCATTGGATTGCGGCATCAAGGCCATCGATAAAGTGGCACGGGCCAACGAGTTCGGCATCGACATGATCATTTGCGATCATCACCGTCCGGGAGAGACGTTGCCGGCTGCTGTCGCTGTGCTGGACCCGAAACGGGACGAATGCCCATACCCGTTCAAGGAGCTAAGTGGCTGCGGCATTGGATTCAAATTGGTGCAAGGCATCGCCCAGCGGAATGGTGTGGATCCGATCGAATTGGAACCGCTGCTCGACCTCGTAGCGGTGAGCACTGCCTGTGACATCGTACCGGTGGACGGGGAGAATCGGGTATTGACACACTTCGGGTTGAAGCGTGTGAACAACAACCCTAGGCCGGGCATAAAGGCCATGCTTCAAATGGCCAATGTGAAGCGTACGCTCGGAGTAACGGAGTTGGTCTTCACCGTTGGGCCGCGGATCAATGCTGCGGGTCGAATCGAACACGGAAGGCAGGCGGTGGAGCTTCTTCTCGCCAAGGATCAAGCCCAGGCCGATGCCATGGGTGTTCGTGTGGATGGCAACAATGTTGCGCGGCAGGAGCTGGATAGGGAGACTACCCGCGCAGCGTTGGAATTGTTCACCATCGACCCGGCCTTGCGCGATTCGTGGAGCACTGTGGTGTTCAACGAGGAATGGCACAAAGGTGTGATCGGCATCGTGGCGTCACGTTTGATCGAACAGTTCTACCGACCGACGATCGTGCTCACCGAAAGCCAGGGGAAGGCCGTGGGTTCCGCGCGCAGTGTGCGGGGCTTCGATGTGTACGAGGCCATCAATGCATGTAGTGATCTGCTGGATCAATTCGGTGGACACATGTATGCGGCGGGGCTGACCATGCCCTTGGAGAACATTCCGGCATTCCGTGATCGATTCGAAGCCGTGGTGCGCAAGACATTACCACCTGCATTGCGCGTACCGGAAGAGGAAGTGGATGCCGAGATCACCTTCAGCGACATCAATGATCCGCTGGCTCGGATCCTACACCACATGGCACCCTTTGGGCCGGGCAATATGAAACCGGTCTTCCTGACTCGCGGTGTGGTGGATACCGGAAGCGCCCGCATCGTTGGGGATGATCACCTGAAGATGAGCCTGCGCATGGCCGGTGGGGATGGTCGTGTTCTGGACGCGATCGGGTTCCGTCTAGGTGCGCACCTCGAGGCCGTGAAGAGTGGTGAACCGTTCAGTGTCCTTTACAATTTGGAAGAGAACGAGTGGAATGGACGCACCACGCTTCAACTGAACATCAAGGATCTGAAACCGGGAACGAAGGTGTTGGAGACCGGATCACGAATAGCCGAAACCGCGTCGACGCGATGATCATCCAGACCGGTGACGAGCATTTCATGCGCCAAGCACTGAAGGAGGCCGAACAAGCTTTCAAGGTGGACGAGGTGCCAGTAGGTGCCGTGATCGTGTGCGCCGACCGGATCATTGCTCGAGGACACAATTTGACCGAACGGTTGAATGACGTGACCGCGCATGCCGAGATGCAATCGATCACCGCTGCTGCGGAACACCTCGGTGGTAAGTACCTGAAGGATTGCACACTCTACGTTACGCTCGAACCGTGTGTGATGTGCGCCGGTGCTTTGCATTGGAGCCAATTGGGGCGTATGGTATTCGGAGCGTTCGACGAGAAGGCCGGCTACCGGCGCATCGGTGGTTCCCTCCTACACCCGAAAACCCAAGTTACGGGTGGTGTCCTCGAAGCCGAGTGTAGCGATCTGCTCAAGGCGTTCTTCAAGCGGAAGCGGGCGCTTTAGGCAGCGAAAGTGTTCATCGACTTGTCCTCTTGACAAACCACTGCACCATGAGAACAATTGGACTCGCGATCTTTTCAACGCTCTTCATGCAGGCGAATGCACAGGACCAGTACAGTTGGAACCTGAATTTCGACTTCAACGCCACCCGATCCATGGATAGCTTGCATGGTTGTTGGCAGATCGGGGCACCGCAGAAGACCATTCTGGATTCTGCGTACACCACGCCATTCGCGTTGATCACCGACACGATCCTGCCCTATCCTGTTGAGGAGATCAGTTACGCGGATTTCAGTGTACCGGTCTATTCCTATGGGGAGTATGTGGTCTTGTCCTTCCGGCATCGGATGGATGCCGACCCGGAGGAAGCATTCGGGTGGCTCGAGTATTTCGATCCGGGCTTTGACAATGCATGGATCAAGGTGGGTGGTACGTCGGATTGGTCGTACGGCTTTATCCTATGGAGTGGCGATGGTCTGGAGACCGACTCGACACTGCTCTTCCCGGGCGGGGATTCGGCGTGGAAGTACACGCAAGTTGTTTGGCATTGCCTCGGTGTGTTCCAAGGAGACCTGCAACGAGACGAGTTGCCGGACAGCATGCGCTTGCGTTTCTCTTTCCAAGCATTGGCGAACACCAACCAACGCGGAGGATGGATGATCGATGATATCGTGCTTGAGAACTATGGCTATTGCTCGGGGCTTCCCACCATCGCTGCACCTTCCTTTTCGATCATGCCGAACCCGGCGAAAGACAGAATGATGCTCGACCTTGGACAAGAGAAGTCCTACCCACAAGTAGTTGAACTGCTCAATACGTTCGGTGCGATCGTTAGAAGCGAGTCGATCCGAAGTTCGCGGCAGTGGATCGATCTTTCGAACATTCCCGAAGGGATGTATCTGGTTCGCTTGCGAGGTGATCCTGGATCGCGAACAGAGCGGATCATCGTTCAGCATTGAAGGGACCGACGAGTTTTCATTGCGCCCAAGCCCATACTTCTGGGCTGTCATTCACTGCATCAGCGATCAATTGCCGCTATGCCGCCTTCGGTTTCCGCGTATCCGGATCAGGCAGGTCATGCCTCATCTTGTGACCCGTCTGCGCGAACAGGCCATCTGGATACGTCTGGTATTTTCCATGGACGAAGCCGAGCGCGCGTTGCCCTTCCTGAAAGGCGATGTAAGTATGGAGGCGTGACACACCAATGAAAGACAATAGTCGCTGGGTTCCCTAACTTTGTACCGCGCTACCGCCCATTACCAGAAGGCCTGCGCCCATTCGAACCATGTATCCTCCAGAACTCGTAGCCCCGATGAAGACCGACCTGACGATGGCCGGTTTCGAACAACTCCAAACTCCTGAACAAGTGGAAAAGGTCCTTTCCGGGACCGGCACCGTACTCTGCGTGGTGAATAGCGTGTGCGGTTGTGCGGCAGGTGCGGCCCGCCCCGGAGCGAAGCTCTCACTGACCGGTGCCAAGCGTCCGGATAAACTCGTGACCGTATTCGCAGGTGTGGATACCGATGCCACGAACCAAGCGCGCAAACACTTCCTGCCCTACCCGCCTAGTAGCCCGTCCATGGCGCTGTTCAAGGATGGTAAATTGGTCCACTTCTTAGAGCGTCACCACATCGAAGGCCGTAGTGCCGAGATGATCGCCGAGAACCTGATGATGGCCTACGACGAGTTCTGTTGAGCCATTTTGGGTCACCTGTGAAAGCCTCCTTCGTGGAGGCTTTCGCTTTTCTGTCAGGACCAAGACGCCGTTACGACCGATCCATGAACTCGTACGCGCTATCCCGGATCGACCAATGATGCATCCGCGCCTTCTTTCCTTCGCTCTTCTTGGAATGCCCGTTACGTTCTTTGGACAAACGCTTGTGGGTACATCACCTACCATGCGGAATGCCCTTTTGGAAAATTTCACGGCGATCAATTGCGGGAACTGTCCTGCGGCTTCCTCGACCGCCAACAACTTGGCCACTCAGTATGGCGAAGACCTCGTGCGCATCAATATCCACGGAGGGGATCTCGCTAGCCCCAGCCCAACACAGCCCGATCTTCGAACGGTGGATGGCGCTGCACTCTGGAACGAATTCAATGTCCTTTTCCAGCCGCAAGGCATGATCGATCGGCTGGGCCTGACCGGCGCCTCCGAATGGAATAGTACGATCGTGACTGTGAACCAGGTGACTTCGCCAGTGAACATCGGTGTTGCCTCTGCATTCGATGTAGGCAACAACACGATCAACGTTGAAGTGGAACTCTATTACACGGATGATGGACCCGTTGCTGAGGATCGCATCCATGTGGCTCTTACGCAGGACCATATCATGGGTTGGCAAACCGACTACGTGAATGGGAACCAGCCCAATTACGATCACCGCAATGTGCTGCGAGATCTGATCACGTCGTTGGAAGGGGATCCTGTAACGACCACGTTGGGCGGCACATGGGTGCAGCGGAGCTACTCCATTTCGTTGGACGACGCATGGGAACTGGAGGACCTTAACGTGGTGGCGTTCGTAAGCGAAGCAAATGGCGCCGTGTACCAAACGCGGAGCGTGGATGCCAATGGTGGCACCACGGTCGGCGTTTCAGATACGGATCGTCCGCAATTGCTCGGACAGGCTTGGCCAATTCCTGCCACGGACATGCTGCACATACCCGTGACCAAAGGAGTGACCGGCTTGCTCCTTATTCGGGATGCCTCTTCACGGGTCATTCATCAAGTTGCCGTGGTTCCGGGTGAGACGATAGTTCGTGTTCCCGTGGACGAGTTGGCACCTGGGCTGTACTTCTACAGCGTTACAGGTGGTTCGGCAAATAGGTTCATCGTGGAGTGAGGTCTCTGTTCTTCATTTGTCATCGGCGGAGGTGGTGCGGGGAATTCGATGTAGGCCTCCGCGCCTTCGCACGGTACGTTACCTCTGGATCACCAGCCGCTCGGTATAGGTCTTCTCGCCTACAGTGATGTTGACCATGTACATGCCGCTGGCGATCGCATGAACATCCATCGCGGAGTTCACGAAGCCATCGGCAACAGCGATCGTGCGTGCCGTTACGCGCTTGCCCATCAGGTCGTAGATGTCCACACTCACTGTATTCACATCTGCGCCTACTTCCGTCAAGGAGATGAACAGTTGCTCACTGTTGTTCGGGTTCGGGTACAGCGTCAACGTACCATCGCCTTGGGTCGCGAGGCTGCTGCTTCCACCTTGTAGTTCGCCTGGGCAGTATGTGCTGCTCGTGATGTTGACCATGCACACCTTTCCCCATGGTGTCACCGGCTCCACGCAAGAAGGGGAAGCCACATCGAAGCACCACGTGGCTCCGCCATCCAAGCTTACCCGCACATCCACTTCGTACTGCCTGCTGCACTCCAGTTGTAGACCATCGCTCCAGTTCATGAAGATCCGTGGGCTGGTCTGTGGTGGACGAATGATGCAGATCGCTTCACCAGGGATCCGGAAGCGGAACTGGTAACGAACAAGGCTACTGCTCACCCCCGGGACCGGTTGTGGTTGCGATGCCGTAACGCGGTTGGTCCAATCGTTGGAACCACCGAACACACGGTTCACGCCGCAGCTGTATTCGTTCAGGGCCAAATTGTCCTGCAGGTTCACACGTGGGCAAGCGGCCAAAGCAGCATCCATCTTGAATTGGCACGCTGGTCCCCATGTTGTCCAAGACCAGTTCACACGTCCCATGATGCGAACGTTCAACAGAACGCCGTCTGGCAAGTGCGGGCTACTTGGTGTGTTCACCCATGAATTGATCCGGAAGTGATTTGCTCGCAAGGCACCTGTACCATATCCATCACTTTCGCTGTGCTTACGGAAACGACGGAAGCTGTAGCTGCCGTTCGGATCGAAGAACCAGAACAAATATCCGCTGCTGGTACGCAGGGAAGGTGTGGCGTAGGCTGCTGTTACTGCGGCATTCTCGTTGGCAACGATGAACTTGTTGGTGACCCAATCCAGTTTGTCGCAACTGCTGTTGATCGGCGTGTCGTCGCCAATGGGCACACAGAAGGCTCCTCCGTTCGAGATCTGACTCACACCCGTGATCATGTTCTGGCGGTTGTCGATGATGCGCCGTCCGTTGGCTCCTGTTTCGCGCAGAATGTAGCCGAGCAATCCATCTCCAGCGTTGTCCGTCACACGCAGTTGGTAGCAGCCGTCCGACAGGCAAAGTGTTTGGGTGCCGATGCTGTTGGCGGGTACCGGGTTGTTGCCGCTTAGGATGGTTGTGGTTCCGGTTTCATCAAGGACTTCGTATGTCACCAGGTTCGGGTCCGAGGAGCCGCTTTGGAATTCGAGGATCAGGCTGTTATTGCCCTCGTTCACGGTCACCGTAGCGGTCGCGGTCTCCGTGGCGCATGGATGTGCGCTGGCCACGGTGTAGGTGTACACGCCCAATTCGTCCGTTCCTGGATCATAATTCGACCCATGCTCGATGCCGTTGTAACTCCATGTCCCTCCGGTGTCCGGGTCACCACCCAAGAAGCTGAATAGCGCAAAGGTTGCTACGCCGCTGCATACGGTCACTGTACCATCTGTGCCTGCATCAGGTAGGTCCAATGGAGCTTCAAGAACTGTTATCAAGACCGAAGACGAAGCGATGTTCGGAATAGGGCATGCATTGTCAGTGGCCAAGAAACGGACATTGGTCTTGGGGTGGGCAACGCTGGGGGTCCAGCAGAGGGTGCCGATCGCAGGGTTGGTCCCTGCCACAGTGAACGTTGCTCCGGGTAAAAGGACCGATGCATTCGATGTTAGGGAGACGACTCCTCCGAGGTCGGCATCAGAAAAGGGGAATTCCATGCAGAAGGGTACGCCATCACAGACCTCGAGAACGTGACCCACAAGCGTTCCATTCGCGCTTATGGCGGGTCCGGTGGTCTGGGGTGGTTCTCCCATGCAATTCACAACCACCACAATGAAGTCCCGCATGATCGTGCCGATCACCATTCCGGTGGAATTGTACGTGGTCACCTTCATCACCACGACATAGTTGCCCGTGACCGTGGGCGTGAAAGAAACCTGACCCGTAAATGGATCCAGAACGATGCCTGGTATTGGCTGGGTTCCGCTGAATCCAGCATCGTAAACGACCGGCATGGGACCTGGTCCCGCGAATCGGGCACCGATCAACTCGAAGGCCATCGTATTTCCGTCGGGGTCGTTGATGCCGGGGTTGTAGAGCACAGGTTCGTTCACACAAACGAAGGGGATCGTATGGTCCCATACAACAGGCGATCGATCGCATACCCCACCCACATTGCTCACCGTGGTGGCCAAGTACATGCCCGGTGTACTGAAAATATTCTCCGTGGAATTGCGACAACAGATGTCCCAAGCGATCAACCAACCGGTACATGGTGAAAGGTATACTGTGGTCTCGAGTCGGTAGTGCCGAAGGCCCTGGAGCGCACCACCGTGACAGCTACTGTTCCCCAACGACGCAGGACAAAGTTGCGAGACCTCCTCGGTCAAGACGACAGGGACGTTATTGATCGAGAAGACGACCCCACAGTCGTTCGTGAAATCCAAGCTCTGCGGGATAAGCGCGGTTCCGGAACAGTCCAAGTTCAGGTCGAGTTTGAATTTGTAGAAGTTCCCGCCTACACATTCATACGTGAGGCTACCACCGGAATAGTGTGCTGCTTGGGCGACCGGTGCGAACCAAACGAGGAGCAGGGCTGCGAAGAACGAGGTCTGTGCGCGATGTAGGATCATTTGGCGGATTTGATTCGCAATACCCCATCCCGGTAAGCGATGGATGAACTTCAAAGCTACTCCGGAGCTTATTCGATTCCAAGGGCCGAGAAATAGCACCTCGTTCGAGTCCACGAGTGACGTATGGCACTCGTGGTCAACTGTGCTGGAATACCGAGACCTGACCTCCGAAGGCGAGGAGGCAAAGCATCAGGCATCTTGCTTCTCGGTCAATGAAGAAGTCATGCTCAAGAGACGAGCGGGGTTGGATCCTTATTGGCGCTCGGCCATGCTTCTGGAGGATCAGCGATCGTCAAACGTTTTCTCACTCACCTAGATGTTGCGAAGCACACCTTGCCCCAGGGAGAGATCGACCCTGCGCACCTAGGCGAGGCCACATCGAAGCACGAGGTGGCTCCGCTATCCAAGATTTCGTGGACATCCGAATGCGTATTACGTGCAGTATTGAGTCGCTCTCCAGATGCAACGCTGCGGTCCACGAATGAACATGACCTCGTCTGCGATGGATACAGCTGCGCGCGCGAACACCTGAACGGACTCGACCGATCGACCATTCATGCATACCTCCGAACCCGGAGCTATTGACATTTCCTGTCGCTGCTCAATACTTTTCGGATCGATATCGCGACAGCTTCTGATCTCCCTCAGCCTGCACCATGGCCCATGATCACATCGATACGCCGGTAGCCACGGTGGAATACGGCGACGAGCTGGTGGTCGTTCGCTTCAAGGCCGGTGTTACGCTCACCGTGTCTGGCATTGTTGCTTTGCTCACCGCACGGAAGCGATCCGTGGACAGAGGCCCTTTACCGGTGTTGGTCCTTTTCCCGGATGACGAGATGGACTTCGATCTCTCCATGATCACCACGGACCATTACAAAGACCATCCGGTGGAAGGCCACAGTAAGGCGCTGGCGTGGGTCACGCGCAATGCGCACAATGATCGATTCGCACGCTTGTACTTCACCTACTTTCCTAGTCCCGTGCCTTCGGCCGTCTTTCTGGAAGAGGCAGAAGCCCGTGTGTGGTTGCGGCAGGTTTGCGGCTAGGGTCGCACCAGCGTGAACGTCTCGACCGTTCGTCCGTTATCCGGATACGTGCGCTCCTCGAATTGAACCTGCCCTTCTCTATCCACCAACACGACCGTGGAACAGCGCGTTCCATATTCAGAACCCGAAATGAAAATGGAGGATACAGCGCGTTCTTGGGCCAAGGGCAGACCAGTATCAGGTAACTCGCCATCGGGGGCGATGCCCGCGTTCGCGAGCAAGCCGAAAAGGGAGTCCACTAGATCCCGCTCATTTCCGTTCAACGCCTCCCGCAGATCTGCTTTCGCACGATCCACTTTCGGCCAAGGCGTATTCAAGAAGTGGTTGCTCAATCCGTGGATACCCGGTGTGAGCGCGGCATCCACAGGTTCGATGTTGTTGTGGTAACGCATGGCTTCAACTGGACCATGGAGCAAGTTGAAGCCTTCATACTTGGAGCTGTCACCAAGGTCCAATTCACCATCCAAGGCATTTTTGACCAAGGCTCCACGAGTTGGTCCAGCAATAGGAGGTCGGCGCAAGTCGCGGTAATTGGTGATGGCTGCGAAACGACCGGTGCGACTGATACCCAGCCAAGTGCCGCCTGCGCGTACGTCACGACCGGCCAGGATATGCGGGGCACTTGGCCAGAATCGGGCAGGTTCTGCCGGTCGGTCCCGGAATTCGTCGCGGTTCGCCGCCACGATCAGGGGGAAACGCGGATGCTCTTGGTAGGCAATGGTGATCAAGCACATGTCCGCAAGGTACCGGTAGGACCTGCCTGTGCCGACTTGGACCCAGGTTGCTATTTGAGCACGCGACGAGTGCTCAACACGGCGGACCGTCTTTCGGCTTCTTCCAGGGAGATCCCCGCAGGTCCATTGCCAGACTCTTCGGCTCTCCGCAGTGCTGCTAGCAAATGGAATGGGTCGGCCATCAGGATCTCTGGAACTTCCGCAAGGGTTCGTTTCTGCACCACACCCACCAACGGTCGAAGTCCAATGGTATGCAGGGGGCGCAGGGCATCATGGACCAGGTCGACGATCTCGTGCTCATCCATGCGGCGCTGCAAGACCGCTAAACCACTGCGCCAAGTGGTGCAGAGTACATGAGACCGATCTGCCGCGATCTTGTCCATGTGCACACGCACACCGTGGCGCCGCTTCAAACGAAGCTCTGCCTTTCGCAACTGCGCGGTCACTGCTTTGGTCGGTGTCACGGGTCTTTGGGCGTTCCTAATTCAACTGCAAAGCACGTGCAGGATCGAGGTATTGCGCACAGGTGTTCGACCATGGTGCATCACCCCTTGTTGAATGACCGTGCTTGCCCGTCGTATGGTCAGAAGGGTCCCGGAAATTCCAATGGACAGGAAGGGAATGCCACCGATCCGTTCTCCACTGTAACCTTTCCTTTACCTCTGCGACTGTTGTTCTGTACCTACAGCCATGCCCACCGATCAGGAAACTTTCATGCAGGCGTACGCCAAGTGCCACGAGCCCTTCGTGCGGTACTGCTCGGCGGTGGCCTACGGGAAGATGGATACGCAGGATCTGATCCAGGACGTGCTGCTTTCGGCCTTCCAGAAGTGGGACAGCATCGAGAAGAAGAACGAGTTGCTGCACTATTTGGTGCGCGCCGCACGGAACAAGGCGATCAGTGTTTGGCGGTGGGAGCGGCGCAATGCGGAGATCACAGAGAAACAAGCCGCACGGCTGATGGAACGCGGTGCAACCCCAGAGATGATGGTGGATGTCAGTATCGTTCACCGGGTCTTGGATCGGCTCCCGGCCGATCAACGCGAAGCGGTGATCCTCTTTGAGGTGAGCGGATTGAGCATGGCCGAGATCGCAGAGATCCAGAATTGTTCCGAAGGTTCCGTGAAGACCCGTGTGAGCCGTGGTCGTGCCAAAGTGCGTGACCTGTTGGATGATCCGAAGAGCGTCGAACCGTTGCACGCACTCAAGACCTTGATGCTATGAACTCGAACCAGGACGACATCTTCAACGTGTTGCGGGAGATCCCGGCAGAGGTGACCATGGAGCAAGTGGGCAACATGGTCGCTGCTTTCCCATTGGCTGCTGCCGGAGGATCCTGGCTCAGCACGTTCAACCTCAACTCCATACTCATGACCACCGCAGGAACCCTTCTCGTTGCTAGCAGCATCTATTTGATCACCGCTACCGAACCCGCTACGGCCACCTTCACCACACCAACGGTCGTGGAGATCGCCCCCGAAGATGCCGTGGTTTGGACACCACCAAAGGAACAACCCGTTGTGAAGCTGGAGCCTATTCCGGTTGCGCTCGCAGCACGTATCCCTGCTACACGTGAACCATTGACCGCTCCCGTGCCGGAACCTATTGCAGAAGCCAAGTTGGAGCCGGAGCTGATCCCTGAGCCGACCAAAGCCAAGGTCTGGGTACGCGACGAGTCACGCCAATTCGACGTGACCGGGTTCACGAGCGTGAAGGTCCTCGGTTCGGCGGACGTGAAGATCGAGCAAGGGCCATTCCATGTGCAGGTGGATGGCAACCCGGATCTGGCCGATCTGTTCTCGATCGAGGTGGTCAAGGATGTCTTGACGATCTCTTTACGCAAAGCAACAGGCGAATTGCGGAAACGCAGTTGCAACGATGTGGCGATGCTCACGGTCCAAATGCCGAGTCTGGAACGGATCGAACTCTTTGGATCCGGTTCCGTGCATACGAACGACTTCAAAGTATCGGGTGATCTGGAGTTGAACCTGAAAGGTTCTGGTGACATCCATTTGGGAACGGTCACGGGGTTGAGTGCATTGAAGGTCCTTCTCGCAGGTTCCGGAGATGTTGTTACCGAGAACGTGGAGGTACACGGGAGGACCGCCGTGGACCTATCCGGCAGCGGCGACGTACGGATCCAGGGGCGCACCGAACGATTGGATGTGCAGGTGATCGGTTCGGGAGATGTGGATGCCGGTGATCTTCAAGCAGAGTCCTGTGGTGTCAATATCATCGGATCCGGCGATGTGGTGGTCCATTGTACCGGCACCATGGACCGATCCATTTCCGGCAGTGGCGAAGTACATGAGACCGGGAACGCAGGCAGGGTCAGAGGGGAAGGAGTGCGCACGTATTGAGCACTCGTTCAAACGAAGCCGTGCGTTCCCGGATCGGTCCGTCGGATCATACAACGAACTCGTTCCGGGGTCCCGTATCGCTATTCCACCACGATCATCGTAGCATACCTCCGTGCTTCGGTCTGGATGACAACCAAGTAGTGGCCAGCTTGTATGTTCGATAGGTCCATTGCCTGCTGGGATCCAGCAATTCGTTTCGTGGTGAAGCAGACCCGACCTAAGGGGTCGAGGATATCGATCCGCGCGTTCATCGTTACATCAGGTGGCAACTCCAGTGTGAATCGACCTTTGTTCGGATTCGGATAAGCGCGTAAGGTCGAATGGACCGTAACACCCATGATCCCGGTGATCAGCAGGGCATACGTGTCGGTGAGCACACACCCAAGATCCGTGGTGACCGAAACGGTGTATGAACCACCGCTCGTAGCCACCAAGAACGGATCATCCGCTCCTGGGATCAGGTCGCCATTCAAACTCCACGCGTAACTGCTGAAGTCGCCTTGCACCAACAGGACCAGACCATTGGCCTCGATGGTGACCGTGGGACATACCACGATCGTATCGCTGAACGAGGTGCAGCCGAACACATTCGTTGCCATGCCCCACCACTCCCCGATGCTGTCCGTGGGAACGCAGGACCCGTTCACGCCCGGTACCGTGTCTCCATCGTTGAACCAGAGGTACACGAGCGGCAACGTATCGGTCGCGCAAAGTGTGGTGCCGTCGTACGTCGTCGTGAGCTGCGGAGCGGGGAATACGCGTACGGTGTCGATCGCCGAGAATACCTGCTGGGGCTGCACAGCGATGATCAAACTACCGAAGGTGCCATTGCCCAATGCGAAGGGCACCGCCCCGTTGCTTCCAGTGGGGATGTTGAACGTGCCAAGGTCATCGTCCTGACTTACGAGGTCCTCATCGAAGAACGCAATGGAGTAAGGTGGTACCCCGAGCACACGGTCCACATCGTGCCATGCTTCACTTGTGCTGTTATCCCCACTGCTGCTCGTGAACGTGTTGCCGTTGCCATCCGTTAGCACGAAGTAGAGGTCCGGGTTTCCTGTACAGGCACCGAACAAGCTGGGCTCCTCCACATCACCGCACCAATTGTCCCCGACACCGTTCAGCAGCACATCCGTGAGCACGTATCCGCCGATGGTGGTGGTGAGGCTGACCGAGTATGTGCCGGGAGCGGCATAGGTGGTGCTCGGTGAGGACAGCACACTCGCATTCCCATTACCAAGGTCCCAAGCATAGGAGGTCGGCGATGCTCCACCATCGATCAGCGCGGTGAATTGCACATCGGCTTCGCCACATCCGCTGGTCGGGGTGTAGCTGAACCCTGCATTGCTGCCCGTTCCTGGTTGCACCACCAATGTGATGCTGAAACTCTGTGGCACGTTCAATGTGAAGCCGCTCGCAGATACCTGAGCGATGATGTTGATCGCCACGGTATACGTTCCACTCCCGATCGGGGTGCCGCACAGTCGTGCGCAACCGAATTGGTTCTGCGGCGGGTAGTAGATGCCGAGCGGGTCATTGGTCGTCATGTCCATACCGAAGGGCAGACCACTGACACTGGTGATGGTCATCTGCAAGAAGTCCACATCGATACCGGTCCCGGGGTCCGTGAAGCTGGTGGGCAACCAGAAGGTGATGTCGCTTTCATACGCTTGTCCAGCCACGGCATCGATGGGTTGCAACGGGCACAGCGTGGGATAAGCAGGTACCGTATTGCACACGAAGTCAATGGTGCATGTGGTGCATTGTGCTTGTGTGCAGAGCGTGGTCAGCAGGAAAGCAGTGGCGAGGAAGATGCGAAGCATGGGCTTGGATGGTGACCCAAGGTCGGGAATAGGAGCGGACCTAGAACAAGACACGTGTTCTAAATTCTTAGGAAGACCTTCATTCACACCGCTTTGGTTGCAATGCTTTGCACGAATTGATGCGCGCAAAAAGAACGGCAATGTCTCCGGCAGGGCCGTGGCTGTGCGGAACAACTGATGTATGTACCGACCCTCAGCACAATACCTTATGGGGGCACAATGCTTCCGAACAGGTACTGTGATAGGTTCATCGGTATGGCTCGCCCCGACTTTCGTAAACGGACACGGAGAAGCCCCGACTCGCGCCGGGGCTTCTCATTGCATTTCTCCCCTCACCTTGGGAAAGGGCCGGGAGTGAAGCCTATACCACACCCTGGTCCAACATGGCATCCGCCACCTTCACGAAGCCCGCGATGTTCGCGCCCTTTACGTAGTTGATGGTGTTGCCTTCCTGACCATGCTTCACGCAAGCGGCGTGGATATTCTTCATGATCGAATGCAGCTTGGCATCCACCTCGTCGCGGGTCCAAGCCAAGCGTAAGCTGTTCTGGCTCATCTCCAAGCCGCTCGTTGCAACACCACCGGCATTGCTGGCCTTGCCCGGCGCGAAGTGGACTTTGGCGGCTTGCAATGCTTCGATCGCATCGGGAGTCGTCGGCATGTTCGCACCTTCGGCCACATACTTCACACCCTTCTTGATCAAGCTTTTCGCGTTGTTCAGGTCCAACTCGTTCTGGGTGGCGCATGGTAATGCGACATCGCATTTTGCCACCACATCCCATGAACTCGCACCCTTTACGAATTTGCTACCCTTGAACTTCTTCGTGTATTCCTCTATGCGACCGCGTTTCACGTTCTTCAACTCCATCAAGAAGGCGAGCTTCTCTTTCGTGATCCCGGTCGGATCGTAGATCGCGCCGTCGCTGTCGCTGGCGGTCACAACTTTGGCACCGAACTGGGTGGCTTTCTCGATGGCGTATTGCGCAACGTTGCCGCTGCCGCTCACCGCAACGACCTTGCCTTTGAAGCTGGTCTTGTTGCGCGCCATCATCTCGTTGGCGAAGTACACGCAGCCGTAACCGGTGGCTTCCGGACGGATCAATGATCCCCCCCAGGTGGCACCCTTACCGGTAAGCACGCCGGTGAATTCGTTCGCCAAGCGCTTGTACTGGCCGAAGAGGTAGCCGATCTCGCGACCGCCAACCCCAATGTCACCTGCTGGTACGTCCGTGTCGGGACCGATGTGGCGGAACAGCTCCGTCATCAGGCTCTGGCAGAAACGCATCACCTCGTTGTCGCTCTTGCCCTTTGGATCGAAGTCGCTGCCGCCCTTACCACCTCCCATAGGAAGCGTGGTCAGGCTGTTCTTGAACGTTTGTTCGAAGCCGAGGAACTTCAGGATGCTGAGGTTAACGCTCGGATGGAACCGCAGACCGCCCTTGTAGGGTCCGATGGCGCTGTTGAACTCGATGCGGAAGGCACGGTTCACCTGGGTATTGCCCTTGTCGTCCACCCAGGGCACACGGAAGATGATGGTGCGCTCGGGCTCCACCATGCGCTCCAAAAGCATTTTGCCCTTGTACTTTGGATTCGCCTCGATGAAGGGGATCACCATTTCGGCCACCTCGTGTACGGCTTGCAGGAATTCCGGCTCGTTGCCGTTACGCTTCTTCACTTCTGCCATGAATGCATCCACGGCCTTGTTCGTCTTTGCCATCGAAAGGGTGTTGGTTTGCTTGGGTTGATCGCCAATGCAGATGCGCATGTGGCGGAAAGCAGGGGCAAATGTAGGGGGGGAATGCTTTGGCAAATGGTACAGGAACGAAGAGGTTTCGAACTTCGGCATTCTTGACCGTGCATGTTCGACCATCAGGGCCGTGATCGTCAGGTACGGGCCCTTCAATTCAACGCATACATCTTCCCCGGCAAGCTGCGCACCACTCCACTGAACTCCAGATTCAACAACAGCCCAGCCACCTTGCCCTGCGCCATTTTGCTCTGCACGCACAGGTCGTCGATGTGGAGGCTTCCCCGGGCCTTGATGATGTCCACCAGCGTTTGCTCATCGGGCATTAGATCCCCGAACAAGGCGACTTGTACATGGGCTTTCTTCTTCTTCTTCGGTAGCCACTCCATCATGGTGATCACATCCTGCGCGTTGCTGATGAGGGCCGCTTTGTTCTGCTGGATCAGTTTGTTGCAGCCTTCGCTACGTGCATCCGTCGGACGGCCGGGATAGGCGAACACCTCGCGGTCGTAGCTACTGGCGATGTCGGCGGTGATCAAGCTGCCGCCCTTTGGCCCGCTTTCCACTACCACCGTGCAATCGCTGAGGCCCGCGATGATGCGGTTGCGTGCGGGGAAATTTCCGGGTGCGAACGGACTGGAACTGGGTAGTTCGCTGACCAATCCGCCGTGTTCCAGCATTTCCTTCGCGGTGTTGGCATGCTCGCCCGGGTAGAGCCGGTCCAAGCCATGGGCCACACAACCGATCGTGGGCATGTCGTTCTTCAAGGCTGTACGGTGCGCAACGATGTCGATGCCGTATGCCAGTCCGCTGATGATGGTCGCATTGCACGCCTTCAGACCTTCCACCAGATCCACGCAGAGCCGTTTGCCTTGCTCGGTGGGCGTGCGTGTGCCAACTATGGCGACCATGTGCTCCACATCCGTTACCAGTTGACCCTTGGAGTATAGAAGGACCGGTGCATCCTCGGCATGTTTCAGGCGTTGTGGGTAATCGGGATCCAGATAGAAATGCATGCGCAAGTGGTGCTTCCGCACGTAGGCGAGTTCCTGCTCCGCTTTCAGCAGGATCCCCTTTTCCGTGATGCTCGCAATTAGTTTCGGCCCGATCCCTGGCACCTTCTCCAGCGTGTTCTTCAGCTTCTTGTCCGTGAACAAGGCATCTACCCCGCCGCAATAGGCCACTAGGTTGCGTGCGTTCACCGGGCCGATGCCCTTGAGCATGGCCAATGCGATGCGGTGGATCCACTGTTGATCGTCCACGGTGTTCGGCTGGATCGAATTTCTACATTTACCCGCACCCCTACGGCGAGCAAGGATCGCAACGGGTCGGCCAAATGTAACCGTGCATCCATGAGGAATTGCTCCGCCTTAGTTGCCTTTCTGCTTCTTGTTCGTGTTTTCGCACAAGAGGCCACCATTTCCGGTGTGGTCCGAGATGCCAACACGAAGCAGACCCTGATCGGCGTGAACGTGGTGTATGCTCCCGGGAAGGGGAATGTAACGGATGTGGACGGTCGTTACACGTTGAGCGTTCCGGCCGGTGAGCATGTGCTCACCTTCACCTACGTGGGTTACACCACGGCCACGACCACTGTTGTTGTTGGTGCTGGCGAACGCAAGGAGGTGGATCGGACCATGAACGCCTCCGCTACGCAATTGGACATGGTGGTGATCAGTGCAGGCAAGTTCGAGCAGCGCGTGGGCGAGGTGACGCAATCGCTCAGCATCTTGCGTCCGGATCTGATCCGCAACAAGAACATCGTTTCGCTGAGTGATGCGTTGGACCAAGTACCCGGCGTGGTGATCGTGGATGAAGAGCCACAGATCCGTGCCGGTAGCGGTTTCAGCTATGGTGCCGGCAGCCGGGTGCAAGTGCTGGTGGACAATGTGCCGATCCTGAGCGGTGATGTAGGTCGGCCGAACTGGTCCTTCCTACCGATCGAGAATCTGGAACAGGTGGAAGTGATCAAGGGAGCGTCTTCCGTTCTGTATGGTAGTGCAGCGCTCAGTGGCGTGATCAATGTGCGCACGGCCTATCCACGGGACAAACCGCGAACCCGTGTCACCGTTTTCTCAGGCATGTACGATGCGCCATTGAACGCGAAGGCGCGCTGGTGGGGAGATAACAACCCGATGTTCGGCGGTGCCAACTTCTCGCATGCTCAGAAATTCGGCAAGTTCGATCTGGTGCTTGGTGGGCAAGCCTTCAACGACAACGGCTACATCGGTCCGGAGCCGCAAGCGCCGGATAGCATCACAGCAGACCCATTACGCACCGGACCTGGAGGCTACGAGAACCGTGTTCGGTTCAATCTGGGAACGCGCTGGCGCAACGGTAAGGTGAAGGGCCTCAGCTACGGCATCAACGCCAACGCCATGAAGAGCCGCAGTACGAGCGTTTTCATCTGGAACGATGTCGAGGACGGGCTCTATCGTCCCAAGTCCGGTACGGTCACCCGCACGAAGGGAGCGCAGTACTACGTGGATCCGTACATCGACTACTTGTCGAACGCCGGGACAAGACACACCGTGCGCACGCGATTCCATCGCCAGGAATTCGACAACGACAACGACCAGAGCAACAGCAATTCCACGTACCACGCCGAGTACCAAGTGCAACAGAAGGTGGACCTCTTCGGCGAAATGGTGCTTACAGGAGGACTTGTGTGGCGGCAAGTCGATTCGGAAGCTCAGTTGTACAGCGGTGGTGCCGATAGCAGCGGTGTGAACAGTGCGACGAATTCAGCAGCGTACCTACAGGTGGACAAGAAGATCATCGAGAAGATCATGGTGAGCGCCGGTGTGCGCTACGAGCAGTTCGTGGTGAACAATGCCGAAGCTGCTCGTCCGGTATTCCGTGCTGGTGCCAACTATCAAGTCTTCAAGGCCACCTATCTGCGTGCGAGCTACGGACAAGGATTCCGTTTTCCCACGATCGGCGAGCGTTTCATCAGCACGAACGTGGGGGCCTTGCGGGTCTATCCCAATCCGGATCTTCGGCCGGAACAGAGTTGGAACGTGGAAGGCGGCATCAAACAAGGCTTCAAATTGGGAAGGTTCGTGGGTTATGTGGATGCTGTGGTGTTCCAGCAGGATTTCGAGAACTATGTGGAGTTCACCTTTGGCCAGTGGTCCACCTTTGAATGGGCCACGGCGGCACGAGACCTGTACGGATTCGGATTCAAAAGCGTGAATACCGGTGGGGCACGTGTCAGTGGTTTCGAACTGGAACTCGCAGGGAAGGGCCAACTCGGTCCCGTGGAACTGAGCGCGTTGATCGGGTACACGTCCACCAACCCGGTCAGCACAACTCCCGATCAGGTGTATGCCGATCCCGTTCCAGGCCCACCCCTGCCATTCCCTCCCGGCAATACCACCCCGTCCATCCTGATCCCGGCTTCGACGTTCACGAACACGAGCTATGACCCCGCGAACAACATTCTCAAATTCCGGATCCAACAGTTGTTCCGAATGGATCTTCAAGCCGAATACAAACGCTTTTTCCTAGGCGGCAGCGTGCGTTACAACAGCCATGTGCGCAACATCGACCAAGCGTTCATCGAGTTGGATGACAATGGATTGCTCCAAACAGGGGTGAGGGAGTGGATGGATACCCACCGCAGCGGCGATACCATTCTCGATGGCCGCATCGGACTCACCTTCCCCGGTGGCATTCGCGCAGCCTTCATCGTGAACAACCTCACCAACCGGTCCTACTCCATGCGCCCCTTGGCGATCGAGGCACCGCGCAGCTTCCAAGTTCAGTTGGGTCTGGATATCGGCAGTTGATCGGATCGGTATTGCGACCGGATCCGCGTATTCCGTCCCGGTATGACCGCATCACAATACCTTGCACCCATGCGCATCTTGGGGATCATTCCGGCCCGCTACGCCAGCACCCGCTTGCCCGGCAAACCCTTGGCGGATATCGCGGGTAAGAGCATGGTGCAGCGTGTTCTGGAACGCGCTACCCAAGCTGGGTCGCTTACCGAAGTGGTGGTGGCAACGGATGATGCACGCATTTTCGATCATGTAGGATCCTTGGGGGGACGTGCGGTGATGACCGGCCCCAAACACCCCAGTGGTACCGACCGTTGTTTCGAAGCCCTTCGCATCATGGGCATGGATCGTTTTGATGCGGTGGTGAACATCCAAGGTGACGAGCCGTTCTTGGTGCCCGCTCAGATCGACGAACTCACCGCTGCCTTGGCCCGGTCATCAGGCGGCATCGCAACGCTGGCACATGACCTCACCGACGATCGGGACCTGGACGATCCGGGGAAGGTGAAGATCACTACCGATGTCCATGGCGATGCCTTGTACTTCAGCCGTGCGGCGATCCCTGCGCTGCGCGATCACACCGACGGTCCACGGCACGGAGCGTTCCGCTTCCTCAAGCACATCGGTCTGTACGCGTATCGTTCCGACGTATTGGAGCAGCTTGTCGCCTTGGAGCCTTCGACCCTGGAACGGGCCGAGGCTTTGGAGCAATTGCGGTGGTTGGAGCATGGCTTCAAGGTACGCGTGGGTATTACGACGCATCCTTCGTTCTGTGTGGATACGCCTGCGGATCTAGAAGAAGCCCGCCGTCTGGCTGCACGATCCTGAACGGTCGATTACCTTGCACGCCGAATGTCCCTCGAACGCGATCTCCACGACCTACTGTATGAGCACGATTGCGTGATCGTACCCGGTTGGGGCGGGTTCTTGGCCCAGTACAAACCGGCCCGACTGGATACTGCCCGGAAAGTGATCCATCCGCCGTGCAAAGAGGTCGGTTTCAACCGGCACCTGATGCGCAATGATGGGCTGCTGACAGATCAGTTGGCCAAACGAGATGGCTTGGCCTTCACCGCCGCAAGCGACCTATTGGCTCAAGAGGTGGCACACTGGCGAGCGGAGTTGGACCGACAAGGGCGCTTGGAATTACCGCGTATCGGCATCTTTTATCGTGATGCGGAACGCAACCTCCAGTTCGATCCGGACGACCGGGCCAATTTCCTCAAAGAGGCATTCGGCTTACGCCCTGTAGCGGCCATCCCGCGCGTGCAACAGGAAAAGCCAACGGTGGTGGAACCGATCGCTGTCCCGGCGGCAACCGGACGACGCTGGAACTGGGCTGCGGCCGCAGGCATCGCACTGCTCATTTCCGCAGGTGCCATCGGTTCATACCTTTTCCGATCGGAAGGTGATGCGCTTGCTTGGCTGGGTCGGCCCGATGCCACGTATATGCCAGAACACATGCCGGAAGCACAGGGCGTTACGGCCTCGGTGTTCTCCCTGCCAGAGGAACCACTTGGCATTCGTACACTACCCCTTTCGGACAACGATAGCGTTTCTTTGACCGTGGATCTCGGATCACCTGCACCTGCGGAGACCACGTACGTAGCACCGACGACCAAGTCCACCACGTTGGGTAGGTTCCACATCATCGGCGGTTGTTTCGCACAACCCGAGAATGCCGATCGTCTATTGAGCGACTTGCTTGACCGTGGCTTTCCGGCACAACGGCTGTCACAGTATGGGGAGTTGCATCCGGTCGCTTTCGGCAGCTATCCCGATCGTGCATCCGCATTGGTTGCACTCGCGCGTATTCGCGCAGAAGGTGCAGGACAAGCGTGGCTTTTGGTGCGCTAACACCGGCTCAGGGCCGTACCTTCGTACCACAACTCGATGGAGACGATGCATGTGGTGGAACTCGAGGCCTGTACAGTGGCCTTTATGGAGGAAGGGATCGTGCATACCCACTTCAAGGACGAGCATTTGGTCACACCGGAGGAAGTGCAATTGATGTTCGAGACCATCGAGAAGGAACGGAAGGGCCGCAAAGCTTTGTTGATGGTGACCGTGGGGGATAAGACCACCATGAGCAATGAAGCGCGCGCACACGCCTCTTCCGAAGCATCGTGCAAATACATCGCTGCGGATGCCATCGTGGTCCGTGATTTCGGACACCAGTTGGCGGCGAATGTTTTCGTTCGTCACCATAAACCGCACCGGCCCATTCAGATGTTCCCCGATCAAGAGACCGCTTTGACTTGGCTGGCCGAACATCGGAACCTCATCGATCATTCTTGACGCATGTTGATCCGCCTACTTTCCGTCGTTCTGCTTCTTGGTGTTTTCAACGTGTCGGTCGCACAGGTGGATGGAGAGCCATCGCGCACCATTCGTACTGGCAAGAATGAAGTGACCGCTCTAGCCGTTTCTCCCAAAGGTGATCATGTGTTGGTCGGCCTAGCGGACGGTGCGGTCTATTGCAACATCGAGAGCGGTAAGAAGGTCTTCGCTTTCCCCTACTCGGAGGACAAAGGCACGGCAGTCTACCACGTTGGATCCAACGACAACGGTGAGTATGCTGTGCTGATCGGACACAGCGGCAAGCGCACCGTGTGGAATTTGGTGACGGGCAAGCAAGAGAAGGTGTTGGCGGCCCATCGCTGGGTGCCGGATCCACGGGCGGTGAAGGCCATGGGCTTGAACATGTCCAATTCCACCTTTGATCGCTTCTACCAACAACGGGAGGTGATGCTGGGGGACGTGACGGTGCGCGCCGCGAAGAACGGCAGTGTGGAATTCGTGGATGCTGAAGGAAAAGTGCAACGCACGATCGACTACCCAGCGAACAAGGATCAGCATCATCTGGCGCCCTTGCTTCTTTGGGATGCCTACCTACTGGTCGGCGCCGACAATGGCGACGTGTACTTCTACAAGACCTTCTGAGCGTTCAACGCACGGAGCACTTCACGCACATGGTGGTTCGCGCGGAGCGGATCGCTGGTAGCGCTTCGCACAATGCCTTCCTTGTCCACCACGTAGGTGACGCGGCCGTTGAACAGTCCGAAACTGCGGTGTACGGCATACCTCCGGCGTGCTGTGCCCTCTGCATCCGTGAGCAACCGATAGGGAAGGTGCCATTTCGTACGGAAACTTTGGTGTGAACTCGCGCCATCGCCACTGATCCCAAGGACCACGGCATCCAAGCCCACCAGTTCCGGGTGCGCATCGCGAAAGGCGCAAACCTCCAACGTGCAGACCAAGGTGTTGTCCTTCGGATAGAAGAAGATCACCACATTCTGTCGACCCCGGAGGTCACGAATGTTCACCAGTTGACCGTCCTGGTCCGGTAGCTCGAGGTCCGGCGCAAGGGAACCGACCTCAAGCATCCGGGGTGGGCTCGTTGTTCTTTCGCATGGCGCTCAATACAAGGATCACCACCCCACCAACAATGAGCAGGCCGATGGATCCCCAGACCCACGAGGCTCTTTCGCGCAGGATCAACAGGACGACCAGCGATAACAAGAAAAGCGTGGCCACCGATGTCCATGCCCGAAGTTGAATGACCGACCATTTCTCCTCGCCACGCTTCAGACGAATATGGATCCGCTGCACCATCACCTGATACAGCATCAAGAGCGCGAAATAACCGAAAAGCACTTGCATGAAGGCGCGCTGCACCAAGTCAGGTCGCAACCACAAGGTGTAAAAGCCGATGGCTGCGAAGAGGATCAGCATCGGCCAATTCAAGAAATACAAAGTGCGCTTTTCCATCGCAGCGAATTGAGTCACCAGAATGGTGCGGTCCGGCTCCCATTTCGCCATGGCCTGCCGGTGCGCGACGAAGAGCCGAACCACGTGTAAGGTCCCCGCGAAATAGGTGGTGAGCGCGAACAATTGCAGGACCTTGATCAAGGCTGGTATCTCGATGATGGTTTCCATTCTAGTGCTTCCGTCAAAGATAGCGGTGCCAATGAGGCATCATTCTACCTTCGCGCACCATGACCAGAGATTCACGTCCGATCAGCGATAGCTACGCCGAGACCACGCAGATCGTTCTGCCCAACGATACCAATACCATGAACAATCTGTTCGGGGGTCGCCTATTGCAATGGTTGGACATCTCTTCGGCCATCTCCGCACATCGACATTCGAAGCGCGTGGCCGTCACCGTAGCGGTGAATCATGTGAGCTTCGATCGGGCCATCAAACTCGGCGACCTGGTCACGATCAAGAGCCATGTGAGCCGTGCATTCGGCACCAGTATGGAGATCTGGTC
>Ga0209582_1000211_pt1 | contig 51636 bp, 45 predicted proteins | sample KloWWTmetKNB5Kit_FD_187176 | JGI IMG/M metagenome (GOLD analysis project Ga0209582, IMG submission 187176) | Active sludge microbial communities from Klosterneuburg, Austria, studying microevolution and ecology of nitrifiers - Klosterneuburg... | ecosystem: Engineered > WWTP > Aerobic digester >...
GATCCAACCCGAGGTTATGTGTCTTTGCGTCTTTGCGTCTTTGCGGTTTCTCCCCCAAACCCCTCCCGGCGATGTTCGACTTTGATACCATCTCGAAAAGCGGCATCTATACGTCCCATTGAACCACTTCGCGACGAATGAGAACCAATGCATTGAACCGCAGAGGCGCAGAGGCGCAAAGAAATTCCAAGTGGATCCAACCCGGGGCTATGGGGCTATGTGTCTTTGTGTCTTTGCGGTTTCTCCCCCAAACCCCTCCCGGCGATGTTCGACTTTGATACCATCTCGAAAAGCGGCAGCTACACGTCCCATTGAACCACTTCGCGACGAATGAGAACCAATGCATTGAACCGCAGAGGCGCAGAGGCGCAGAGGAATTCCAAGTGGATCCAACCCGGGGCTATGTGTCTTTGCGTCTTTGCGTCTTTGCGGTTTCTCCCCCAAACCCCTCCCGGCGATGTTCGACGCTGACCGCTGGGGCGAGATCTGGAATACGCTGAGCCGCAACAAGCTCCGCAGCTTCCTGACCATGTTCGGTGTGGGCTGGGGCATCTTCATGCTCGTGGTGATGCTCGGCATGGGCAACGGCCTGAGCAATGCCGTTCTGGGCGGGTTCGAAGGCTTCGCCACCAACAGCTGCTTCATCTGGACCATGCCCACCACGAAGCCCTACGCGGGATTCCAACGTGGACGACGGTTCAATTTCGACAATGCCGACATCGGGCTTATCCGGAACAACGTGGCCGGTGTTGAACTCGTTTCTCCGCAGCTTCAATTGGGAGGCTGGCAAGGCGGGAACAACGTGGAGTACAACGGCAAGACCGGTGCCTTCTCCGTGTATGGAGCCGAACCGGAGGTGATCCGTGTCGAGTCCTTGAAGATCACCTCGGGACGCTTCTTGAACAAGGAAGACCTGAACAGCGAACGGAAGGTGTGTCTGATCGGAAAGGATGTGGTGGACCGGCTCTTCAAGTTCGAGGAACCGCTCGGTAAATTCATCAAGATCAACGGTGTGTTCTTCCAGGTGATCGGTACAGGGAAGAAGAGCAGCAGCGGCGAAATGGGAGACAATCCGGATGCCAAGATCTACATCCCCTTCACCACTTTCCAGAAGGCCTTCAACAGCATGAACGTGGTCCATTGGTTCTCCATCATTGCCAAGCCAGGGGTCGATGTCGCCGTGGTGGAGAAGGACATCAAGACCCTGATGGCGCGAAAGCACCGCGTGGACCCGACCGATGAAAATGCCTTCGGTAGTTGGAACATGCAGCAGATGTACGGCATGATGAACGGCCTGTTCATGGGCATCAGTGGCCTTAGTTGGTTCGTTGGCATCTGTACTTTGTTAGCAGGTGTGATCGGGATCGGCAATATCATGCTCGTGATCATCAAGGAGCGAACGAAGGAGATCGGAATACGCAGGAGCATCGGTGCATCACCGCGTAGCATCACCACACAGATCGTGATGGAGGCACTTACACTCACCGTTATTGCCGGCTACTTCGGACTATTGATCGGTGTTGGGGTCCTTGAGGCCACGCGCGCGTTAGGGGCTGAAGGGGACTTCTTCAAGAACCCCGGAGTGGACCTGAACGTTGCCCTTGTCGCCTTCGCGGTATTGATCGTAAGCGGTTTGTTGGCCGGCCTGATCCCAGCACGCAGGGCACTTGCGATACGTGCAGTTGATGCCTTACGAGCAGAATAGAACGGGCGTTCCCACACGCCTCAACGAAATCGAAAAATGAAAAAGATCCTCAAGTACGTCCTCCTCTTCGGTCTGGTGGCCCTCTTCATCTGGACCATGTACTTCCTGTATGAGAAGAGCGCGAGCAAGCCGGACGAGTTCAACACGGAACTCCCCAAGAAGAACAACGTGGTGAAGAAGACCGTGGCCAACGGGAGCATCGTGCCGCGCAAGGAGATCCTGATCAAGCCCGTGGTAAGCGGGATCATCCGCGAACTGTACGTGGAGGCCGGGCAGCAAGTGAAGAAGGGTGATGCCTTGGCCAAGATCCAGATCATACCGGACATGATGTCCCTGAGCAGCGCTGAGAACCGAGTGCGCGCATCCGAGATCACCGTGGCCAACGCGCAGATGAACTACGATCGCAACAAGCCCTTGTTGGACAAGGGCGTGATCGCCCCTGCGGAGATGCAGACCTACGAGATCGGGCTGCGAAACGCGAAGCAGGAGCGCGAGGCCGCACAGGAGGCCTTGCAGGTGGTACGCGATGGGGTCAGCCGGAACAGCACGGGAAACACGGTCGTTCGTAGCACGATCGATGGCATGGTGCTCGATGTCCCGGTGAAGGAAGGGAACAGCGTGATCGAACGGAACAACTTCAACGAAGGCACCACCATTGCCGCGATCGCCGATATGACCGACCTCATCTTCCAAGGAACGGTGGACGAGAGCGAAGTGGGCAAAGTGGAACTGGGGATGCCCGTGGTGCTCACCGTGGGGGCCATCGACAACGCCAAGTGGGATGCCGAACTGGAGTACATCGCGCCCAAAGGCGTGGAGGAGAACGGGGCCATCCAATTCGAGATCCGTGCCGCAGTGGTCGTGAAGGAAGGGCAGCACCTACGTAGTGGGTACAGCGGAAATGCGGACATCGTGCTGGAGCGTCGGGATAGCGTGCTCACCGTGCCGGAGAGCATCGTAAGCTTCAATGCCAAGGGCGATTCGGCATTCGTACATGTGAAGAACGGCGAGGGCTGGAAGAAGACCTGGATCAAGACCGGCCTCAGCGACGGCATGAACCTGGAGATCCTGGAAGGCGTCACTGCCGAAACCGAATTACGTGGGGCGAAGAAGGTGGAAAAGGAACACGAGATCTCGGTCTCTTCGGAGTAGATCAGCACCTATCCAGCGGAAGCAACTCGCCGTCTGATACATTCGCTGCATGAACACGAGACTCCTTCCGTTGCTGGCCACTTTGGTGATCAGCGGATCCGCCTTCGCACAGAAAGCACCGGACCTCAAGAAGCTCGACGCATACATCGCCGATGCTATGGTGAAGTTCGATCAGCCCGGACTGGCCGTGGGTATCGTGAAGGACGGTACGCTGGTGTACGGCAAGGGCTTCGGCAAATTGGATCTCGCGAAGGCCGACCCCGTTACGCCGAACAGCATCTTCTTCATTGCCAGCATGAGCAAGGCCTTCACGGCATGTGCGATCGGCTTGTTGGTGGACGATGGCAAACTCGAATGGAACGACCCCGTTCGCAAACACATGCTCTGGTTCAACACGCCGGATCCTTATGTCACGGAACACATGATGGTGAAGGACCTCCTATGTCACCGCAGCGGTTGGATCACCTTCGATGGCGACCTGTTGTGGTATGGCACCGATCTGGACCAACGCGAGATCCTGGAGCGCCACGCGCACGAACCGATGGGCCTTCCGTTCCGCGACGAATTCGGGTACAGCAACCTGATGTTCATCGCGGCCGCGCAGTTGATCGAAGCAGTGAGCGGGAAAACGTGGGACGCTTTCGTGACCGAGCGCATACTCACACCGCTCGGCATGTCGCGCACCACGGTGGATACGAAGGCACTCGCAAGCATGCCGGATATCGCCTTGCCCCACGTGCGCAGCGGCCAAGTGGCCAACGCACCGCAAGTGAGCATGCCCTACCAGACGTTGGAAGGCGCGGACGGTGCGTGTGGCATCAACAGCTGTATCAATGATCTTGCGAAGTGGGATGCCATGTGGGCCAATGAAGGGAAGGTGGACGGCAAGGCCTTCATCAGCGATGCCACCTACGGCGAGATCACCGCGATCCATTTGGCCATGGGCGGAAGGCGAGACGGGGCGGCCCTTGGTTGGTTCGTGGAAGAGAACAACGGCAACACCGTGATCACGCACAGCGGAGGCATGCCGGGCTTCATCCTCGATCATGCAGTGGTACCGGAAAAGGACTTGGCGGTGATCTGTTTGGGCAACGGCGAGAGCTACAGCGTGTTCGCCATAACGAACAAGATCCTGGATCTCTACCTCGGTGACGGAAAAGCCGATCCGGTGGCGGACATCCTCCCTCGTTTGGCAAAGCGTGATGCACACGAAATACAGCGCAGGCAGGACCGTGTGGATGCACGCGCGAAGGACACGGCACCCACTGTGGACTTGGCCGTTATTGCGGGTACCTATGCGGACAAGATCTACGGAGAAGCCACCATCACGGAAATGTTCGGCCGACCCATTCTTTCCCTCACACCTGCGAAGGACCTGCTCTCCGGCGATCTGGAGCATTGGCATTTCGACACGTGGAAATGGAATCACGCGGATCCCTTCCTCGAACCCGGATACATCACCTTCCAATTCGATACCGACCACAAGGTCACCGGATTCAAGATCGATCTGCACAGCCCGGACTTCCACTTCTACAAGCTGGATTTCAAGAAGCGCTGACCTACTTTGGGTAGTTGCTTCGGCCAAGCCACGGAACAGCACTGTATCCACTCCGGCACCACATGCGCATCTTTGACCTTATGTCGGAGCGTACTTCGAGCCTGCTCTTCTTCTTGGTCACCCTTTTCCTAAGCAGCTGGTACGTGGACGCGTCGCAGAACGACAACATCACCAGCCGGGCTGCTACGGTAGCCGCACTCGTGGAGCAAGGCACCTTCCGGATCGACACATTCAACATATTGACCGGAGACAAAGCCCTGTTCGAAGGCCACTACTATTCGGAGAAAGCGCCATTGCCTGCCCTTCTGGTCGCTCCGTTCCATGCGCTCGCGTTGCTGTTGCACTTCACGCACCCCAGTACAGCGACCGCCTTGGACCCCGGTCTGCTTCGTCTGGGTGGCATCGTTGCAGGGAGCGTTCCCTTCGCCGTGATCCTGCTTCTGGTTTGGCAGCGGGTTCGGCGATCCGCGTGGCGCATTGCACCATCCACCGTGGTGCTGCTCACCTTCTTCGGCTCCTTCCTCTTCATCTATGCGGGCAGCTTCTTCGGGCATTTGATCGGCGCGATGTTCGTGCTGCTTGCTCTGCGTGCGAAAACACTGGAACATTACGTTTGGACCGGCGTGTGGGGAGGTTGCGCAGTGCTCTGCGAATTCTCTCTTGTGATCTTCCCACTTTGCTGGATCATCGATCTCGGTTGGAAATCCTATCGGCACGGCTCTGCGCGTCCACTTCTGAAAATGATCGCAGGTGGTTCGCCGTTTTTGGTCTTCTTGCTGGTGTACAATACCGCGCTCTTCGGATCGCCCTTCGCCATGGGCTACGCTCATGTGGTGGGATACACGAGCGCCGGTGGAGGGCTGCTCGGTGCCTTCGACCCGGGATCCTTGTTCGGACTGACCATCAGCATGTACCGAGGACTTTTCCCGCATATGCCGATCCTGATCCTCGGCCTGATCGCGGCGTGGAAAGGGCGCAGGTCCATTCTGGATAACGGACCCATGAACGCGCTGGTTCCCAGCATCCTGCTCTTCGTCTTTGTGGCGTTGTTGGGCATGTGGTGGGGTGGCTGGGCATTCGGTCCACGGCATTTGACCACGGTGGGTATGGTACTCGCCTATGGCACGCTCCCCTACCTGGCCGAACGGACATGGTCACGCTGGGCGGTCCCATTGGTGGGGCTGTTCGGGATCGTCTATGCCTTTGGTGCGCAATTCACGTTGTGGCACGGTATGCCAACAGGCGTTCAGAACCCGTTGTTGGAGTTGGTGCTCCCGGCGGTGCGCAACGGCCAATGGACCACCATGCAATGGCCTACACTGCTCGGTGTAGACCCCGGGGTGGCGAACCTGCTCTTCGTGTTGGTCTTTGCACTTGTAGTGGTTCTTGGTGCCTGGATGGAGCGCACGAGGCCGGTGCAGGATTCATCCCTTCCATTGCGCTGATCGCGACCGACAAGATGAAGGTCACATCCAATACGTCCAGCTTCCTATCCTCGGCGAATACCTCGCATTCGCGCATGCGTCGAAGTGTGTGCTGCGCATGTCACCTTTCGGTAAATGCGGTCGATCGGATGCCTCGATCTTTCTCCTGAACTTTGGCGCTTTCCAGGACCGTTTCACGCAAGTCCTTGGCCTCACCTGATATGCACCTCTTCCACCAAACGGACCTGAACGCGGACGTGATCGAGCTTTCCACCGAGGAGGCCCATCATGCCACGGCCGTGCTTCGGTTGGCCGTAGGCACCACCATTGGGCTGATGGATGGACAAGGCCAACGGGCCGAAGCGGAATTGATCACCGTGGGCAAGCGCGGTTGCACGGCGCAGGTGATCTCCCGTACCATACACCCTCCGGAACGGGCGCACCGCATCCACATCGCCGTGGCACCTACGAAGCAAATGGACCGCCTGGAATGGTTCGTGGAAAAGGCCGTGGAGGTGGGTGTGGACCGCATTACGCCCTTGATCACCGAACGCAGCGAACGCACCAAGCTGCGACTGGACCGCCTGCAGCGCGTGGCCATTGCCGCCATGAAACAAAGTCAGCGCACGTGGCTGCCCGTGATCGATGAAGCCGTGAAACTGGACCAGTTCCTGAACGAAGTGCTCCCCGCCCAACGCTTCTTCGGCTGGTGCGAAGGCGAACACACTTCGCTGATGCAGGCCTATACTCCGACGCAAAATGCCTTGGTCCTGATCGGCCCTGAAGGCGACTTCACAGCGGAGGAGGCCGATCGCCTACGAGCCTTGGGTTTCGCAGCCATTTCCTTGGGCCATGCACGACTCCGCACCGAGACCGCAGCGTTGACAGCTTGCACGTGGATGAGCCTGGCGCAGCAGCGGTAACTTCGCCCCATGATCCTCCGACTGGTCGTACTTCTCGCCATGAGCGCATGGGCACATGCCCACATGGTCACATGCGCCCAAGGCAGCTTCCAACTGGCCGTGCTCAAATACAACGGTGGTGGCGACTGGTACGGCAACCCCACCAGCGTCCCCAACCTGGTCAAGTTCTGCAACGCGCAAATGGGCATGGGCATCAACCCTGAAGTGCCGGTGGTGGAAGTCGGAAGTCCCGACCTCTTCACCTACCCTTTCGTACACATGACCGGCCACGGCAACGTGGTGTTCTCGCAGCAGGAGGCTGAGAACCTGCGCACCTACCTCATGGGCGGCGGCTTCTTGCACATCAGCGACAACTACGGCATGGATCCCTTCATCCGACCGATGATGAAGCGTGTGTTCCCCGAACTCGAGTTCTTGGAACTGCCCTTCGCCCACGGCATCTACCACCAGCAGTTCAACTTCAGCCAAGGGTTGCCGAAGATCCACGAACACGACGATAAACCGGCACGCGGCTACGGCCTGTTCTGGGAAGGGCGCCTCGTGTGCTTCTACGATGTGGAGTGCGACCTCGGCGACGGCTGGGAGGACCCCGACGTACACGGCGACAGTGAAGCAACACGCACCAAGGCCCTGCAGATGGGCGCCAACATCGTGCGGTTCGCGTTCAGCGGAGCGGAGAATTGAGCGGGGCCTCGTTCGCAACCTTGCTCCGGGCTGTCAATTGGGCCCTGAGCAGGAACGGGATCCCTTGGAAAGCGCTGATCTACTCAGAATGGATCAACGACTATTCCGTTACGGAGCAGCATCGCTAGATCCTTCCACCTCTTGCTTCCGCAGGACCCTCCAGATCGGACGCAACAACAAGCGGGAGAACATATAGCAGACCAGACCAAGTGAATAGATCAACGAAATGTGATAGGGCCAGAATTCCCTTTTGAAGATCACGTTACAAGCGTTTAGCGCGTTGATCACGATGACCGCCAACGCAACAAGGAACAAGACGTAGATCGTCAGCTTATTGAACCGCTTATACGACTTGAGGTCCTTGAGCCGAATGGCAATATCAATACCGAAGTATGTGTAGATAACACAGGTCATGCCACTGCTGATGGCCCACACAACCTGATCGCTGATACCGAAATTGGATAGCAACAAAGGCAAGGTCGAATAGAAGGCGCTCATGAGCCCGGTATTCACCACCAGTGCCAATCCGACAACATCCCCTCTCCTGATCTTTTCCCCTTCCTTGAACTGGAACGTGCCAATGATGCCCGCGAAACCGGCAACGGCAACAGCGACCTGAGTGAACGTCAGTAGTTGATCTGCATTTTCCATGTTGGTCATGATCTATGTGTTCCCACAGTGGGCACTCTACAGGTCCAATTGGATCCGGACCACAACAGGATCCGTCCTGCGCTCTTGGCGGGTATCCCGTAACACGTACAAGGTATCCGTATTCCGGCACAAGCCCGGAACGACGCAATGGAGCGGAATGACAAAGTAGAGATCCACTACTTTGTAGTCTCCTAAACCTCCCGTTATGCGTACATCCCTACTCCTCTCCGTCGCGTTGTTCCCACTTGCCAGCCTTTGCCAGGACGGCGTGCTTGACCCGAGCTTTTCCGGTGATGGCATTGCCACGCACGGCTTCGGACTGGCCAACGACGTGGCACGCAAGGTGATCCAACAACCTGATGGGCGCATCCTTGTCGGTGGCAACACCTTCGTGCTGGGTGCATCGGCCTTCGGTGTGGCGCGCTTGCTGGAGAACGGTGAGTTGGATGTGAGCTTCGCTGAGGATGGCTATACGGTGCACCAAGTGAGTTCCATGGGCGATGCCGCGTTCGATATGGCCTTGCAGCCCGACGGCAAGGTCCTTCTTGCCGGGGTCAGCAGCGAGGTCGGCAGCAATGGCATCGGTCTTATGCGCTTCGAGGCGGATGGTGAATTGGACATGGGATTCGGAACCGAAGGCGTCTCCATCGCGAACATCCCGGGCCAGAGTGTGGAGATCTACGGCGTGGCCCTGCAGGCCGATGGCAAGATCGTGGTGTGCGGCATGGCCTTCAGTGTTGGGGGCCAATTGCTCGTAGCGCGATTCGATGACACCGGGGCGCTCGACCTCAGCTTCAACAGCACCGGCTATACCCTCGTGCCCATCGGGGAATATGCGGTGGCCTATGATGTGGCCATTCGTCCGGACGGCCGGATCATCGCCGCGGGCCATACCGAGACCAACGGCAACGCCAGCTTGGCCTTGGCCCAGTTGGATACGGACGGCGCCTTGGATGCGTCCTTTGGTACCGACGGTATCGTCACCACCGAACTGGGGTACAGCTGGGAACGCATCAACGGCTTCACCTTGGACCCCGACGGTGCCCTTATCGGAGTCGGTACCGTGGGCATGGCCTTCGACTTCGACACCTTCGATGCGATTGCCGTACGCTACCTCCTGAACGGGACCTTGGATACCTCGTTCGGCACCAACGGTCTGGTGATCATGGACCACAGCGACGCAGAGAACGGCGCATACGATGCCGCCCTACAAGGTGATGGTAAGATCCTGATCTGCGGGGGTGCCGATGTGGTGGGCCAATATCAATTCGCATTGACCCGCCTGCTGACCACCGGCATGATGGACAACACCTTTGGCACGGGGGGTACCGTACTTACCGCAGTCGGGACAGAAGGCAGCGAGGCCTATTCCATCACCATGCAAAGCGATGGCAGGATCCTAGTATCGGGAACCTCCGGTGATCTGTTCGGTGCCGACTTCGCCGTGGCGCGCTATACCAGCGGCTTGGCCGATGGTATTCTGGAAGCAGCGGCCCCGCTGGACATCGTGGTGTTCCCCAACCCTGCTACCGAACGCATCAGCGTGCAGCACACCAGCACTACAGGCACCGTGGCGCTGGAGGTGATCGATACCGAAGGACGCGTGGTGTTGCAGCACAGCATTAACGCCACGCAGCGCATCGAACTGGATGTTCGTGCCTTGGCTGATGGCCGCTATGTGCTGCACCTTATCGACGGGAAAGCGCGGTATGCGGGTTCGTTCGTGAAGGTGCAGTAGGGCATTTCTCGACTTGGTCTCGCAAGGGGAGCCTTGGCCTTGGAACTCCCCCGCAACCGTCACTGCGGCCTCGAGCCGCAGTCCCGATACTCCTTGACGAGGCGGTTGGTCATGCTCCAGTCCCAACGGGATTCCGGCTCAAGGCCGGAATGACGGATTCGAGGGGGGCCTACGGCACCTGCTCCACCCGCGTGTTCGTAGGCACCGTACCGCCGATATTCACGAGGATCGGGTCGCGGTCATTGTCGGCGCCGGTGTACTTGCTGACGCCGTCCATGTTGGTATCGGCCACGTGGTAGCCGCCTACGGTTGCGGTGGGCACGGTGCCACCGATGCGTTGCAGGATCAGGTCGCGGTCGTTGTTAATGCCGGAGTACTTCAGTTCGCCGTCGCTGCTGCTATCGCCCATCCATTGCACGCGCACACCGTTCACGTCGCGCATGGCCTCGGTGCCGTGCAGGGGCACGATCGGGTCGCTCAGGTCGATGGTGACCTCCGATGCACCCAGCGCGATGGGTTGTGCCGTCATCACGCCCAAGTGGTTGCGGTGGCGAAGCACGATGTGGTAATCGCCTGGAGGCGCGGTGATGCGTGGTGTGCTCGTACCATCCTTGTCCACCATGGTACCGCCGCGCAGCAGCAGGCAGGAACGGGTGGCCACCAACGTATTGGCGGAAGTGCCCGTGCGCAGTTCGATCATCACCCAATCCACCACGGCATCCACACCGGTGGTCTGTAGCACGGCGGCATCAATGGTCTCGCCTCCGCCTTCGCCGGCGTGTGTGAAACCGAGTGCCGTGAAGGGTTCCGTCAGTGGCACCAGGGCTTGGGTGCGCAGGTCATCGCGCATCAGTTCCGTGGCCTCCATATAGGCGCCTTCCAAAAAGCTGCGCAGCGGTACGCGCACATAGGGTTCGCTGCAGGCCACGCCGGTAAGGAGCTGTGCGTAGAGCTCGTCCATGTAACTGTCGTTGTCCGCTCCCGCCTGCCGGGTGCCGGTCAAGATCACGCGCACGCTGCGGGTGCCAACAGGCACGGCTGCATCGTTCTGCACGCGCGTCCATGTGCCGGTGTTGCTGCCGATCTCGGGCGCGCTGCCCAGCAACGTGCCGCCTGCGTTGCGGAACTCCAGTGCCATCTTCGGCAGGTCGCTGCCTTGCCAGTTGGCGAACCAGCCGCCATAGCGCAGGGTGGCCGTTCCGGCATCGATCGCAGTGGCATCGCCGCTCACGTCCACATCCTGGTAGGCACGGCCATAGGCGTTATCGGTACACAGTGCGCCCAGCGCGAAGTAGTAGGTGCCCAAGTAGGGCGAAATGCCGTTGCACTCCCCGGCCGTCAAGGACTCGATCACGCCATCGGTGGCCGTCCAACCGGTGGTGCCGTTCTCGGCGTTGCCGTTGGCCAAGAGGTTCGGGCCGCTTTGAGAAGTACCCGTCTGGAAGGTGACCGGTGTGCTCCATGCGCTCCACTCCAGGCTGCGGTCCCGGTAGCGCACGCGCCAGCAGTAAGTGGTGTTGGGCTGTAGGCCCGTCACGGTCTCGTCGCTCAGGTCATCGCCAGCTTGTGTATCCAACGCGTTGTACCAGTTCTGGTACTGGCGCCACACATCCACCACGGGGCTGCTCCAGTCGTTGCAGTCGGTGCTCAGCTGCCAGTGGGTATCGCCGTGGCCATCGCCATCGGCATCGAAGAAGGGCGAGCCTTTCAGCACCACGCAATCGGGGCTTACCACATCCGTTGCGCCGGGGAACAGGCCCACGGGCACCATGGGCGCGTTGTTGTTGCTCCGGATGCTGATCAGGTCCTCCAACGTATTGTCCTCCGTCGTGGTGGCATCGCCGATGCTGAAGCGTTTCAGCGTGAAGCGCGGATCGGCACCTGCCTCCACCTCTACCACCACGTAGCCGTACTCATCATCGCTGATGGAGTATTCCGGGTAGTCGAAGTTGGCGAACTCGCCCCAGTAATCGATGCTGCCACCGGCCGTGGCCACGTTCACCATCAGGTGCGTGTGGTCCCGGCTTTGCCCGCGGCTGTAGGCGTGCGTGTGGCCGAAGAAATGGATGCTCGGCTTGCCGCAGTTGGTGCTGAACTGTTCCATGCGCGCGATCACCTCGCCGGTGTAGTCCGTGTTGCCGGCGATCCACAGTTCGCTGTGGTGCGGATGGTGCAATTGCGCGAACACGAAGTCGATGTCCGGGTCGGTGCAAGCATCGGCCAGCACGCCGTCCAGCCAATCCAGTTGCACCTGTAGGCGGTAGCCCGTGTTGCTGTCCATACCGATGATGCGCACGTTGCTATGGTCCTTGTACCACCAATGCTCTTCGTAGCCCGCGGTGCCATTGTCGGGCAGTTGGAAGTAGTTGAAGTAGTGAACCGTATTGATCTCGTGGTTGCCCAGCACCGGGTACACCGGCACGTAGCTGAAGAGCGGGTTGGCCGGATCGAAGAAGGTGCTCTTCCACGAGCCATAGTCCGGGCCATTGTCCACCAGATCACCGGGTATCACGATCATGGCCAGCTCCTCGCTCAGGTCCGGCCCCATGCTATCGTTCACATGCTCGATCACGCCATTGTGTACCACCTCCCAGAACTTGTTGGGCTGGCTGCCATCGCGCTGCATGTCGCTCATGGCCACGATGTTCGTGGGCGCCTCTGCGCTTTGCAGGGCGGGCGTCTTGAAGTGGAACAGCGCACTCTGGGCCGCACCCGTTATCACCTTGTAGTGGTAGGTGGTGGCCGGTGCCAAGCCGCTTAGCGTAACCGTATGCATCCGCGCCGTGCCGTTGCTGATGAAGCTACTGCCGCCACCGCTGCTGCCCAGCGCCACCGTGGTGCCGTACTGCACGGTACTCTCGGTGCCGCTGCTGGTCTCCCACAGGATCGTCATGCGCTCGGGCTCGGCATCCTGCAAGTAGGGTTGAACCAGCATGGTCTGCGCTGTGGCGGCTGTGGCTAAAACGGCAAGAGCGAGGAGGACGAGGGAGCGGACGGGGCGGGACATGAGAGCAAATTACGGAAGCGGGCCTTAATAGCTGTGGCGAGGCAGGTGGGCATCTGGGCATCTTGGCCGTTCGGCATGCTTGGCTCTTGCGGCTTTTTAGGCATCGGCCCTTGGCCTTTGGCGGCATTGGCGATCGGGCCCCTTAAGCTTCTTGGCCTTCAAAAGCCTTTTGGCCTGCGGCCACCGCTGAACCATGGAGCCGCATTCCTACATTCGGCACATGTCCACCATCGGCCCGCAGGGCATTCAAGCATTCATTACCAAATGGGAAGTAAGCGGTGCCGCCGAACGGGCCAATGCCCAGCTCTTCATTGCGGAACTGTGCGACGTGATCGGTGTGGAACCGCCACGACCGAAGACACCCGATGAACACATCAATGCCTACGTCTTCGAAAAGGCGATCCCCGTGAACGCACAGCGCCCGAGCAGCGCACCCGTACCGTCGACCCACTGGGTCGACACAGCCACCACCAACTTCATCGACTGCTACAAGCGCGGACACTTCGTACTGGAAACGAAACAGGGTGCGGATGGCGTACGAGCGGATCATGATACACCCGTTTCCGCTGAAGGCGAAGACCGCCAGCGTGCGCTGAAAAAAGGCCACGGCATACGCGGCACCAAGGGCTGGGACACCGCCATGCTGAAGGCCCGCGAGCAGGCCCAACGCTACGCCCGCGCCTTGCCCAAGGAAGAGATCGCCGATGGCCGTCCGCCGTTCATTCTGGTGGTGGATGTGGGCCACAGCATCGCGCTGTACACCGATTGGAGCCGCATGGGCGGCGAGTACATCCCGTACCCCGACCCGGCCACCTACCGCATACCGCTGAAGGACCTCTTGCGCAGCGAGGTGCGCGAATTGCTGCACGCCGTATGGACCGATCCGCTCGCGCTGGACCCTGGCCGGCGCAGCGCCAAGGTGACGCGCGAGATCGCCGACCGCTTGGCGAAACTGGCCCGCAGCCTCGAAGGCAAGCACCCGCCCGAGCATGTCGCGAACTTCCTGATGCGCTGCCTCTTCACCATGTTCAGTGAAGATGTGGACCTGCTGCCGCACGGCTCCTTCACCAAATTGTTGGGCGAACTGAAGAGCGACCCCAGCACCTTCCCGGAGATGATGGAGAACCTCTGGGGCACCATGAACACCGGTGGCCTCAGCCCCATCCTGCGCAAGAAACTGCCGCGCTTCAACGGCGGGCTCTTCGCGAATTCCGATGCCATCGCCTTGGATGCCGACCAGATCCAATTGCTCATCGAAGCCGCTTCTGCCAACTGGCGCGATGTGGAACCCGCCATCTTCGGCACCTTGCTGGAACGTGCGCTGGACCCCCGCGAACGCCACAAGCTGGGTGCGCACTACACGCCGCGCGCCTATGTGGAACGCCTCGTGAACCCCACCGTGATCGATCCGCTGCGCGAGCAATGGAAGAGCGTGCAGGTGGCCGCCCTGCAACTGGCCGAGGACGGCAACGAGAAGAAGGCCATCAAACAAGTGGAGACCTTCCTGCACGAACTGGCCACTGTGAAAGTGCTGGACCCCGCATGCGGCAGCGGCAACTTCCTGTACGTCACCTTGGAATTGCTGAAACGCCTGGAGGGCGAAGTGCTGAACACCCTGCACGAGCTGGGCGCCACCGCCAAAATGGAACTGGAAGGTGTGATGGTAACGCCCGCCAACTTCTACGGCATCGAGCTGAACCCCCGCGCCGCCGCCATTGCCGAGCAAGTGCTGTGGATCGGCTTTCTGCAATGGCACCTGCGCACCCACGGGAATCTCCATAATCTGCCCGAACCCATCATCAAGGACCTGCACAACATCCAATGCCGCGATGCCGTGCTGGACTACGACAGCAAGACCGAACAGCGCGATGCCAACGGCAACGTGGTGACCAAGTGGGACGGCCGCAGCACCAAGCCGCACCCCGTTACCGGCGAAGAAGTGCCCGACCCCGAAGCCCGCGAACCGGTGTATACCTACAGCAACCCCAAGCCCGCCGTTTGGCCCGCTGCCGATTACATCGTGGGGAACCCGCCGTTCATTGGCACCTCACGCATGCGCGAAGCCTTGGGCGATGGCTATACCGAAGCATTGCGCGGTGCATACAAGAACGTACCCGACAGTGCGGACTTCGTGATGTTCTGGTGGGACAAGGCCGCTGAGCTCACCCGCACTGGCAAAGCGAAACGCTTCGGCTTCATCACAACGAACAGCCTGAAGCAGACCTTCAACCGCAAGGTGCTGCAACACCACATGGCGCAGAAGAAGCCGATCTCCTTGGCCTTTGCGATACCGGATCACCCTTGGGTGGATAGTGCCGATGGTGCAGCGGTGCGCGTGGCGATGACGATCGGTGTGGCTGGCAATGTGCAAGGGGTGTTGCAGAAAGTGATTCGGGAAGTTGATTCACCTAATGATGAAGCGACCGGAGTAACGCTATCAACGCAGGCTGGAAAGCTTTTCGAGGATTTGACAACCGGAGCTGACGTTGCTAGTGCACTCGTATTGATCGCGAATGAAGCTGTGGCTGGCATGGGGGTAAAGCTTCACGGGATGGGCTTCGTCGTAACTGAAGGTGAAGCGAAGAATCTAGGCTTGGGAAGACACACCGGACTTGAGCAACACATCAAGCCTTTCATTAATGGCCGCGACCTGATGCAAAGTTCACGAGTGTCTTTAGTTATCGACCTCTTCGGACTTAAGGAGAATGAGGTGCGCGAGAAGTATCCAGAAGTTTACCAGTGGGTTGCTGAAAGAGTGAAGCCTGAGCGCGATGCGAACCGTCGCGACACATACAGATTGAATTGGTGGATTTTCGGCGAACCGCGCTCTACGCAACGATCAGCATTCGCTTCAGTGAAGAGGTACATCGCTACATGTCGAACGGCTCGGCACCGCTTGTTCTCATTTGTTGATTCTGATGTCATCTTCGAATCGAAGGTCGTAGGTATTGCGCTTGATGATGCGTACGTGCTCGGTGTTCTTTCGAGCAAGGTTCACGAAGCATGGGCTATAGCTGCAGGTGGTTGGCTTGGTGTGGGAAACGATGCGACATACAATCATGCAGACTGCTTCAACAAGTTCCCCTTCCCCGCCAGCACCCCGGCGCAGCAGGAGAAGATCCGTGCCTTGGGCGAGCAGTTGGATGCGCACCGCAAGCGGCAGCAGGCGCTGCACCCCGCGCTTACGATGACGGGGATGTACAATGTGCTGGAGCGCGTTCGTGAATTAGAGGGATTCACCACAGAGGCACAGAGGGCACAGAGTAATGCGGCACCCTTGAATGCGAAGGAGAAGACGATCTACGAGCAAGGGCTGGTGGGCATCCTGAAGCAACTGCACGATGAGCTGGATGCCGCCGTGGCCGAAGCCTACGGCTGGCCTGCGGACCTGAGCACCGACGACATCCTTACCCGCCTCGTAGCCCTGAACGCCGAACGCGCCGCTGAAGAAGCACAAGGCCATGTGCGCTGGCTGCGGCCGGAGTACCAGAACAAGGGTGCAAGCAACAGCAAACAAGCAAGCCTAGCAGTGGACACGGTGGACGCTGTGGACGCGTCCACTGCGTCCACATTGTCCACCCGCCAATGGCCCAAAGACCTACCGGCCCAAGCCGCCGCCCTTACCGAAGTGCTGGGTAATTTGGCCGCACCCGCAAGTGTGGAGGAGATCGCTGGGCTCTTTAGCGGCAAGAGCAGCAAGAAACGGGTGAATGAGATGCAGCGGTTGTTGGAGACGTTGGCGGCTGTGGGGAGGGCGGTGCGTGCGGAAGGGGAGTTGTGGAGCAGTGCAGACTGAACCGTATGATCCGTATTCGTTGACCGAAGCTGAGCGAGAGTCTCAAGAAAGAAGCCCGTAAGTAATGGCACAACAAACAGAACGACGCGTACTGCTTTGGGTCTTTGCGATCAATGCGGCCTTCTTCCTCATTGAAGGTGGGGTGGGCTGGTTGGCCCACAGTATGGGCCTCTTGGCGGATGGCTTGGACATGCTGGCGGATGCCTTCGTGTATGGCCTAAGCTTGGCCGCTATCGGGAAGGCCATGGGCCGGAAGCGCGCGCTGGCTCGGCTTAGCGGTTACCTGCAACTCGGGCTGGCGCTGCTCGGCCTGGCCGAAGTGGTCCGCCGCTCCGTTGATCCCGGTGGGGCGCCCGAACCGCTTACCATGGCGGTGGTGTCCCTGTTCGCACTGGCGGGCAACTTGGCCTGTCTGTACCTCCTGCGCAAGTCGCGCCATGGCGAAGTGCACATGCAAGCCTCGTGGATCTTCACGAGCAACGATGCCAAGGCGAACGTAGGCGTGATGATCGCCGCAGGTCTGGTAGCGGTCACCGACACGCGCTGGCCGGATCTGGTGATCGGAGCCATCGTCTTCCTCATCGTGGCGCGTGGTGCCTGGCGGATCTTTCGGCTTTGAACAACCGGGGTGATCAACCTTCGATCTCCGCAGTCTTCACTTCGGCAAACATAAAAGGGTCTTCGTCTCGAGACCCTCGCCTGACTGTTGTTCCACGCATCTCAAATCCGTGGGAGCGGGGGCATTCAAACTCCCGCAGGCTCTCCTGAGGCACAAAGAGTCCCTGAGCTCTCGGCCACGAACGCCACGGTCCTCCTCGAGAGATCCTATCCGGGATTAACTTGCGGACCACGAACCCATGATAGAGCGCATAAAGATCCGCAACTACAAGAGTGTGCAGGAACTGGACCTGCCGTGCAAGCGGTACAACGTGTTCATTGGCGACACCAGTTCGGGCAAGAGCAACATATTGGAGGCGCTGAGCCTATTGTCCCAAGGGGTGATCCAGTTCGATCGCGGTTTGAACGCGCATGCGTTCGACAAGCGCGTGATCCGTTATGATCGCTTGAGCGAGCTATTCACCAATGCCGACCTGCGCGAGCCGATCACCGTTGAAGCTGACGCTGCTGATGTGATCGTACACTTCGACCAGAAGGACCAGTTGATGAAGTTCCGTTTCTCGGACATGAACGGGAACAAGAGCGAGTATCACTTTCAAATGCCCGGTAACCAAGTGCAGTTCAATGGTACCAACGGCAGCTTGGACACTGTGATCCGTCGGTACCAATACGACCCTGCCGTGACCTTTGGACAACACTGGTTCACACACCTTGCACCCACCGACGGGCACAACCTCTCTGCTGTTCTCCTGCACAACCCGGAGCTGCTAAGCGAGATCGACGAGATCATGACGGCGAAGGATATCTTCATCAGCATCGATCGGGATACGTACAAGATCTCGCAGCGCATCGACATTGCGCGCAACGTTTCGGTACACCTTTCGTGGGCCACCATTTCCGAGACCATCAAGCGCTATGTGTTCCTGTACACGGCGGTGCGCACCAACCAGAACGCGGTATTGTTGCTGGACGAACCGGAGCAGAACACCTTCCCGTTCTACACGGCCCACATTGCCGAGATCATGGCGCGGGAAGTGACGAACCAGTACTTCATTACCACCCACAACCAGTACCTCTTATCCGCCTTGTTGGACAAGGCTCCTGCTGACCAGATCCAGGTATTGGCCACCTTCCGCAAAGACAAGGAAACAGTTGTGCGTCCTGTGCCATATGAGGAGTTGGAGGAATTGATGAAGTACGACCTGTTCCTGAACTTGGACAAGCTGGCCGAAGCCTGAACCCCGATGCATTTGGTGGAGTGCTACAGCGATGAGAACCTGTTGCGGGCCTTAGGCATACCTGGCCGTGATATACGGCGTATGCGCGGCAAAGGGAACGTGATGCGCTTTCTGCAACGCAAGGTTGATGGTCCTTGCATAGCGCTGTTGGATCTGGACCGGAACGAAGCGCAACCATCGGATCTGAAGGTGTTCACGCGACAAAGCGAAGAACACGGCGTATCCATGTACACCTGGAAAGAGCACCGCTTGATCTTCTTGGATGACAACTTGGAGGACTGGCTGGTGCGGGCCGTAAAGCGGGCAGGCAAACGGATGAACGATTTCGGTTTGCCGGATGATGTTCGTGCCCTACACGCCATCGAACCCAAAGTGGGTGACTCCCGCTTCGCCAAGGCCATCTCTTTCTTGGATGAAGTTCACTCCCCGGCGTTACTCGCACTACGTCGGTTCCTGGAGAGGGTCAAATGAGGCCTTGCCAACTTCCCCGGCACTTTTCTTTGCACGGCCATGGACCGCACCACCTTTCTCCGCAGCATGCTGGGCAATGCCGCGCTGCTTACGCTGCCGCCCTTGGAGCTGCTGCCTGTAGCGGAGCAGGACCGGCTGGCGTGGACCAAGGATGCGAACGCGGTGTTCGTATTCGACACCTATGTGCGCGGCTTCCAGCACTACGAGGGGCCGTGTGTGTTGCGCCAAATGAAGGACCTGGACGTGCTGGACCTGGTGCGCGAATATGCCAATGCGCATGACACCAATGCGGTGGCCGTGTATTGGGAAGGGCACAAGGTGGGCTACCTGCCCATGGGCGAGAACGTGAGCTTGGCCTACATGATGGATCATGGCCTTCTGCTGGAATGCCACGTGGTGTATACCCAACCGAAGGAAAGGCACTGGGAGCAATGCTTCATCGCGGTGGAACTGCTGATCCCTTCCACCCCTTCTTTCGATGCCTATATGGACCACTATATGGACCGCCCCGATGCGGGCTACAAGCGCCGCCCGGAATACGGCGGGTCCGTGGTGGTGGATGAACTGCAGGCCAAGACCGGCCCGCGTGAACTGAGGCAAGCCCCGGCCTTGAGCGCACTGGGCGATCTGCGCTTGATGCGTTTGCTGGCGTTCCTGTCATCGGGCATGGAATGGTCCCCATACGTTGTGAAGCAGGTCCAACGCGCCGTGGAACGTAAAGGCATTGGCGTGCTAACTGAATTGATGGACCAAGGCGACCTGCGCTTGGCGTTGACCGTGGTGGCTGCTGACCACTTTTTGGTGGAACTGAACATGCGTGGCCCAGAAGGCCGCACCGGCGGCCATTGGGAAGTGGTGTACAATGCGGCCCACGAGGTGCTGCGCGCGGATATGCGCGGCTTCAGCACGGCATAGGCAGCGAAGGCCCGAGTCGGTTTGTCCCCACAGCTGCCGCGAGTCTGTGTCTCGTGGCTACCTGCTATAGGCCGGTCAATTCCGTTACCTCTCTGAATGCACTTCTACCAAACTGATTCCGGGCAGTGTCTTCTGCTTTCCGTGATCATGCGTCTCTTTGCACCCTACGCGCATGTTCTTTTCATTCCTAACATGATCCTATGGGTTCGCACTACGCTCTCCACTGCCCCAACTGCAACTACACCAACCCCCAATGTTGCGGTGGCACCGAATCTGGAATGGCGGTAACACTGAGCACGGTGCATTGCAGCGCCTGCGCCGAACTCTATGATGTGCCTGTTGCCGAACACGGGTTCAACTACAAAGAAGTGCCTATCCGTTGCCCCAAGAACAAGCGCCATGGAGTGGTGCTTTGGAAGGACCCCGGCCCGTGCCCCAAGTGCGGCACGTTGCTGACCCACGAAGGTTTGAGTGCGCTGTGGGATCAGCGGTGGTCTCAATAAGATCAATTCACACTCCTGTCGTCCTTGTCCGGATCAGCTAGGTGGGCTTCGTCCATCGCCTGTATGCCGTGGCGGTGGCACACGTCCAACGCTTCCTGTATTTCCGCATCCATGGTCGCTTCACTGAAGTGCCCCAGTTTGGTAATGCACATAATGAAGTATTCACCCGTCAGTATGGGTTTGATGTGGCGAAAACGGTAGTCCCTGTTCTCCATTTCCGTGAAGATGGATCGCAGGTCGCCTTCATTGCCGTGCAAGAAATAGAGTTCCAAGCGCATGCGCTTCTTGCTCCACATCGGTTGCCATGCAGGGCGAAAGTCCCGGGGTGCGGGTAGTTTGGTCATGAAGGTGATGATCGATCCCGAAAGTTATCGTTCCAGGTGGTCCACCAAGTTGGTATGTGATGGGATCTATAGGGTACCTCGAAGTACCTCACTTCGAGCGGCCCGATCGAGGTTCGTACCCGGCCAATTGGATCACGCAGTTGCGGGAATGAACCGAACGACCCGCACATTTCCTATCCCCATAAATGGGTATTGCAGCAGTTGCGCCCCCGACGCAATTTTGGGTATGCACAGCGCCAGCCACCATGGGAAGCGTTCGGTACCACGTACCGCGCGCCCACTCCTCACCAAGCGTGAGGTCCAGATCATCCACCTGATCTGCAAGCCCGAGGAACCCACCTTACGGCAAATAGGGGCCCTGTGGAATGTGAACCCGAAGACCGTGGGCAAGCACCTGGAGAGCATTTACAGGAAGCTGAAGGTGCATACCCGGATCGAACTCTTCATCAAGGTCGTGGAGCAAGGTCTGGTAAAGTGCCCCTGCGGGTCGCCGATCCCCTCGCTTCTTGCCCCGCGGCCTTGGGAGGATCCGGGCCTGGGCTGATCGGCTGGCCGCCCGGACCGGTGCAGCACGCAGGTGGCCCTATAGCACGAACGGCCCAGCACCCGAGCGGATCGGAAGCACTACGCGGGAATGTGCCCCCACACCTGCGCAAAGTGGGGCCATGTTGCAGCGAAGCGGGGCCACATGCCAGGAAGGTGCTGCCACTTATAGGAAAAGTGGGAGCACGATGGGCAAAAGTGGTCCTACAATTCGAAAAGGTGGGACCACATGCCCGGTATGTGGTACCACATGGGCCGAAAGTGCCCCCACGATCGGGAAAAGTGCTTGCACTGCACAGCAATGTGCTGCCACTTGCTGGAAAAGTGGAACCACAAGGGTGGCATGTGGGTGCACCATGCAGCGAAGTGCTGCCACGATCCGGAAAAGTGGAACCACGATGAAGCCGGGTGATGCCCTACAATGCGCCGCTACATAGTAAGGTATAAGAGCGGGGGTACCGAAGAGGCGGAGCTTGGCCGAAAATGCATTTATGGGGTGAATTCCCCATATCTCGGGGCCGAACCTTCGGGTATAAGGGCCATAACCAGGCGGTGCCAACCGCCACAAACCAGACCAAATGGCAACAGTTAAAATGGGCGTCGATCGCCTCTCTGGTACGGAGCTCGTACCCAAGGCACAAGGTATCCATGACAGCATGGATGCTAGCCCACTGTTTACCGCCCCAGTGCCCACGATGGCGGATTACCAGAAGTCCATTAACGACTTGGCGGCGGCCAATGCGGCGGTGGATGCGAACGGAGGCAAGGCCGAACACCAGGCCAAGCGCGTTGCGATGAAGGCCTTGAAGGCTGACATCAAGGCGCTGGCTGCCTACGTTCAGAATGTTTCTGGCGGTGATGTGGACATCATCCTCGCCAGCAGCTTCGAAGTAGTGAAGCGCGGCAGCCCGCACGGAGAGTTGGACCCGCCGACGGACCTGAAGTCGCGGTACAGCACCATGGTCGGCCGTGTGAGCATGCAGTGGAAGCGTGACGCGGGTACGGACCTGTGCCACGTGTTCATGAGCACCACCAATTCACCGTACAACTGGCAACTGGTGGGCCTTACCACCAAGAGCCGGTTCAACATGGATGGCTTGGAGTCCGGTGTCATGTACTGGTTCGCTGTAACCGCCATCGGCGCGGCCGGCCAAACAAGCAAGAGCGAGCCGCTACAGGCCCGCGCCGTTTGAGCACCAGAACCTTCCTTTGTTCGATGATCGCCCCTTGTGCCGCCGCACAGGGGGCGGTGTCGTTCTGGGGGCGCGTTCAGAACAGGCCCGCCGGGGTGGACAGGATCTCAGCATGATCTCTTCTGCTAAGCACCAACAAGACCCAAGTCTACCTTACATTCGGTCCACCTAAACAACCCTATGCGAAAATCTACTCTGACGAAGACCCTACTTGGTATCCTGTTGATCGCTTCGGCTGCATCACTCCAAGCGCAGAATGCGTACTTGCAGAACGTATCGCTCCCGCGCTACATCAAGGCGGGTGTCAATTACCCGGTCTCTGCTTGGGCCAGGAACCTCAGCTCCACCCCGTTGCCGAACTTCTCCATCCGATGGAATTTGGATGGCGGCGCTTGGAACACGGGCACCACGATCAACATCACCGCTCCGGGGATCTCCAGTTCCAGCTATGTGCCGTATACGCACCCCGTGCAACTGAACACCACCCAAGGACCGCATACACTCGTGGTCGAGATACTTTCCACGAACGACAGCGACCCCACGAACAACACGGTCACCATCAATTTCACGGCGCTGAACAATTGGGCGGACAAGGTGGTCCTGCTCGAAGCGCGCACCGAGACCTGGTGCCCGCAATGCCCACCAAGCAACACGGAGACCAACACACTTATGGCAAATCCGGACTTTGCCGTAGGGAAGTTCCATTTGAGCGATGCTCTGAACGATTGCCCCGAGTGCATCACCTATTACAACCAGCACAACATCACGTACACCCCTGCTGGGATCATCGAGATGGGTGAGTACGGTGGTCTACCGATCAGCTCCCAATGGAACGTTTGGGAAGATGCCATGACCGCCCGTGCGGCCGGTGTTGCTCCGGTAGAAATGAGCATGACCTCTTCCGTGAATACCGCGACCCGGGTGGTCACGGTCACCTTGAATGCCGAGTTCACCTATTCGGTGGCAGGCATCTACGCGTTGCGTGTTTTCGTGACCGAAGATGGCGTTCCGGGCCCACAATCGAGCGCACCAGCCAACTACATCCACAACAAGGTGATGCGCGCCATGCTAGGAGGGGTCACGGGTACCACGGGCATCATACCGACCGCTCCGATGGTCGGTACCAACTATTCACAGACATATTCCTACACCGTTCCTGCGGGCTTTGATCTCACCGAACTGCAACTGATCGGTGTGCTGGAGCACAACTTGGGCAGTTTCAACAACCGGTACGCACTGAATGTGGTCAAGGGGGCCGCTTCCGGCGTTGGGATCGCCGACCTGCGCTTGGGCGACCGAAGTTTGGAGGCCTATCCGAACCCCTTCAGCAACGAACTCTATGTGAGCGTGGCCGACGTGGATGGCCCTGCTCGGGTGGAACTGTTCACCATGGACGGACGTTCGGTCTACCAGCACAATACCGTGCTCGGCAGCATGGCATCAACACGATTGGACCTGAGTGCGACCGGCCTTGCAAATGGTGCCTACCTGCTGCGGATCGCCACGGAGAAGGGTACTGCTGAACAGCGGGTCATCAAGGTGAACTAACATCGATCCGTGTGATCATGGATGAGGGAGGGCTGCGGTCCTCCCTTATCTTTTCCACAACTTACCGATCCAAATGAAGCACTTCCTCCCCACCCTATTCTTCCTGGCGACCTTGTCCTCGACCGCGCAGTACGACTGTAGTTTCACTTTGGTGAGTACGCAAGTCAACAGCAGCGGAACCACGCGCTCGGACTCCATCGCGTACAGTTTCCAAGGGGCCAACACCGCGATCAAGATGTATGGTAGCAACGGGCAGCCCGAAGTGCGCATTCTTTTCGACCCGGAACTGAAGACCATCACCCAACTACACGAGATCAACGGGATGAAGGGTGGCTTCGTGTTCGCTATGAGCGAAAAGCGCTGGCCGGGCATGGCCTATTCCACCGCGGAAGTGAGCGCCGAAAAGATGAAGTGGACCGGCAAGACCAGCACGATCGACGGCCACGAATGCCACGAGGCGAAGGTGACGAGCGAGGAGTACACCGGAACGGCGTGGGTGGCGAAGGACATCCCGCTGAGCCTAGTTCGCGTATTCAGCTACCAAAGCGTTGGGGCCGGCAAGAACACCAGCGAGGTGGACGAACTGCGGACCATGGGCCTTCAGGGACTACCGTTGGAAATGACCTTGAAGAGCACCACGGGCAAGCGCGATGTGACCTTGCGGATCGTGGATCATCAAGCAGCCTCGGACCCAACGTTATTCAGCACGGAAGGGCATTCCACCACCTTCGTGGAGGAGTGAATCCACGTTCGGATCGGCCCGGTCCGTTACGGCCGTGAGGAGAGGAACATGAAAGTTTTGTGAATGGGGCAACCATCTGCTGGATCCCGCGTCAACCCTATAACACAAGACATCTTACCATGTTCTCCATACTTCGTCGAACCCCTCCCCATGTACTCGCCTTTGGCCTGTACATGCTGCTGATCGCTTTCGCGATCCTGGCCTTCCTGAACCCGATGTGATCGGCCTTTGGCCACGCACTCGGATCAACGCTCTAGGCTTTACCGACCTTCGGTCGATCAAAGGTCCTTACGACCTTTACCCTTTCCGTGATCAGCGTCCGCAGAAAGCTGATGTCCACATTGGAAAGGCGTGCGGTGTTCTCAGACAGCTCTTCCGCCATCCATCGAACCTATCGGCCAAGTATGCGGCCTATCACCTCACCTCTCGCCTCGCTCCCCTACCTTCGCAGGGTACACCCTGCATAATGTCCCGCACCAAGACCACTACTGCCGAAGAAGGCATGACCCTGGAGGAAGTCCGTGAAGAGATCCTCCGCGATTACGAACTCGTACACCGCAGCCGGGAGGCGAGTTTATTGGGAAGGAAAGAGGTACTGACCGGAAAAGCCAAGTTCGGGATCTTCGGCGATGGCAAGGAATTGGCCCAGGTGTGCATGGCCAAACAATTCCGCCAAGGCGATTGGCGCAGTGGTTATTACCGCGACATGACCTTCATGCTGGCGATCGGTGAACTCACCGTGCAGCAATGGTTCGCGCAACTCTATGCCCACGCCGATCTGGAGCATGAGCCGGCCAGCGCAGGCCGACAAATGAACGGGCACTTCGCTACCCGCAGCTTGGATGCCGGTGGAAATTGGAAGGACCTGACCCAACAGTACAACTCAAGCCCGGACATCAGCCCTACGGCCGGTCAAATGCCACGGTTGTTGGGTCTGGCCCAAGCCAGCAAGATGTTCCGCAACAACAGTGCGCTGCATAGCTACACGCATTTGAGCGACCGAGGCAACGAAGTGGCCTTCGGAACCATCGGTGATGCCAGCACAAGTGAAGGTCTATTTTGGGAGACCATGAACGCAGCGGGCGTGCTCCAAGTGCCCTTGGCGATGAACGTGTGGGATGACGGCTGGGGCATAAGCGTGAGCAAGGACCACCAAACCACCAAAGGAAGCATCAGCACACTTCTACAAGGCTTTCAGAAGGAAGAGGACACCAATGGCATCCGACTCTACAAGACCAAAGCGTGGGACTACGCCAGCCTGAATCGGGTGTATGAGGAAGCGATCGCCTTGTGTCGAGAGGAACACGTACCCTGTTTGATCCATGTGGAAGAAGTGACCCAGCCACAGGGCCACAGCACCAGCGGCAGCCACGAACGATACAAGAGCCCCGAATTGCTGGAGTGGTACAAGGTGTACGACTGCAACGTGAAGTTCCGCGAGTGGATCCTGAACTTCAAACCCGGGGGCGAGCCGATCGCCACAGTGGAAGAACTGGACGCGATCGAGAAGCAGGCGAAGGCGAACGTGCGCGCATCGCAGAAGGCGGCATGGGCAGCTTTCCAGGACGAGATCAAAAGGGAGCTGCACGATGTGGCCTTCATGATCGAGGCCTTGGCTACCGCGCGCCACAGTGAAAGCAGTACTACGGCCACGATCGCCAAAATGGCCAGCGACCTGCGTGCGGAGATGAGCCCGGGCAGAAAGGAAGTAGTGAGCGCCGCGAGAAAAGCATTGCTCGTAGGCCACACGGCCGACCCCATTGCCCGCCAGCCGCTCGCCGACTGGATCAAGGAGGCGATGAGAACGAACGCCGACCGTTATAGCAGCCACCTGTACAGCCAGAGCAAGCAAAGCGCATTGAAGGTAGTGGAAGTGCCCGTGCGCTACGACAGCAGTGAAGAGGTGGATGGCCGCATCATCATCCGCGACAACTTCGCTGCCCTCTTCGAAAAGGAGCCCTTGCTCCTCACCTTCGGGGAAGACACGGGCAAGATCGGCGATGTGAACCAAGGCATGGAAGGCATGCAGGCCCGATTCGGCGAGTTGCGCGTGAGCGACACCGGCATCCGCGAAGCCACCATTTTGGGCCAAGGATCGGGCATGGCACTGCGGGGATTGCGCCCGGTAGCAGAGATCCAGTACTTGGACTATCTCCTCTATTGCATCCAAGGCATCAGCGACGACCTGGCCACAGTGCAGTGGCGCACCAAGGGTGGGCAGAAAGCACCGCTCATCATCCGCACCCGTGGTCACCGCTTGGAAGGCGTGTGGCACAGTGGCAGCCCCATGGGCATGATCCTGAATGCCATGCGGGGTGTGGTGGTCTGCGTTCCTCGGAATATGCAACAAGCCGCTGGCATGTACAATACACTGATCCAAAGCGACGATGCCGCCTTGGTGATCGAATGCCTCAACGGTTATCGCACCAAGGAGCGCATGCCAGCCAACCTCGGTGAATTCACGGTTCCCATCGGGATCCCGGAGGTGATTCGCGAAGGCACCGACCTCACCATGGTGAGCTACGGCAGCACCTTGAACCTCTGCGCAAAAGCGTGCGAAGAATTGGCCGACTTCGGCATTTCCGTGGAACTGATCGATGTCCGCACCCTGCTCCCCTTCGACCGGAAGCAGCGGATCGTGGAAAGTTTGGAGAAGACAAGCCGACTGCTTGTGGTGGATGAGGATGTGCCCGGCGGGGCCAGTGCGTACATCATGCAGCACATCCTGGAAGAACAGAACGGTTACCGTTGGTTGGACAGCACACCCAGCACACTCACAGCGAAAGCGCATCGCCCGGCGTACGGCACGGATGGCGACTACTTCAGCAAGCCGAGTATGGAAGACGTGGTGGAGAAGGTGATCGCGATGGTCAAGGAGTGATCACTGGAGGGCATCTCAAAATTGCTTTTGGAAGCGAGCGAGAGGGATTTCGGGATCAGCCGAGGCACGAGATCCGAGCATGGCCAGGGGCTATGAAAGGTTCGAGCAACGAAGGATGGTCGCGAAAGCAGAGCTATCGCCTCTTATTTTCTACGACCCCGCTGGGGTCTTTCTCCCATCGGGGGGGCATTTTCTAGTTTCTGTGACCCCCTCTGAGGTCAGAACTCAGCACACTGGTCATTCTCCTTTTGGGTTGACCGCAGAGGGGTCACAGAGAATAGAATTCGAGTTGGACGAACGTGTTCGACCCCAGCGGGGTCGCAGAAACAACAGACCTGGTGCGGAATGTATTTAGAGGCGATAGCCCTGGTCGCGAAAGACCCTCGTGCAGCCCGAAGGGAAATTTTGAGATGCCCTCTAGGCTCGCCGCAACCGTCCCATTGCAGCGTCATCCTCTAGCAGGTAGCTGCCACGCTGAGCGATCGATAGGCCATGGACACCCGGTGCCAATTGCGTGAACATCACGGTATCCGTAGAGATCATGATCGTTCGGCCACCCAGCACTCCAAGAGACAGGTTCGGTTCCAAACCGGTATCCTCAGGATCATCGGCCAATTGCTCCAAGAAGAAGGTCAGCATGGTATCCCGTTTCGCCAACCAGTTGAGTGCGACCCGCTCGAAGTCCGACTGATCCAAGACCGGTTCGTTCAGCACTCGGATGTCCTGATGCAACTCGCGCAGCCATTCGATAAGGCCATGGAGTTCATCCGGTTCGAATTCGTTCTCGGACCAGATCCGCAGATCGATGGAAGCATCGTCCTGTAGCACGATCCGGTACTGCCTTGGGGCAAGCCCAGCGATCACACCGGTCACAGCCTCTTCGGCCGATCCATTGAAGTAGTTCGCCGCGATCAGCGATTGCTTCGTTCCAGGTTTGAATTTCACGTTCAAGGCCATATTCCGTCGGATCGGTGTCACACGTGAATGCATCCTTTACAACGTAAGAAGTCCCCAAACCGTTTCGTGAAGAGGTTCTGGCCGGATGCCGAAACGAGGAACGGTCGGGTCCACATCAGGATCGTCCTACGCGGTGCCACTCCTTGTTCACATATCTGAATATCAGGAAATTACACTACATCGAACCGGATATGAGCGCACTAGGATGGCAGGGCACAGACCGGTTCTGACAGATGCCTTTCGGGAGTGTGGGACATGGACCCAGCGAGGTGGACAGGCGAAGCGCCTATCGCACCATTGCGCAGCCGCATCGGTCTGGAGGTAAATGGAGCATTAGGACCATTGCCGCCAATTTCTACCTTGGCGGGCCTCAACCCCATCCTGTTACCTTATGAGCACGACACAAACGCCCACCACGGGCCATCCCCAAGGCTTGTATTGGCTATTCGCAGCCGAGATGTGGGAGCGCTTCTGCTACTACGGCATGCGCGCCCTGTTGCTGTTGTACTTGGTGAAGTCCTTGGCCATGGGCGACAACAAGGGCTTCGCGGTCTACGGTGCCTACACGGCGTTGGTGTATGTAATGCCGGTGATCGGAGGCAGACTCGCTGATCAGGTCCTCGGATCCAGGTTGGCAGTATTGTTCGGTGGGATCATGATGGCCATTGGCGAATTCCTCATCGTTGGTGGCACCGAGATGTTGTTGTTCTGGGGTATGGCCGTGATCATCGTGGGTAATGGATTGTTCAAACCGAACATCAGCACGATGGTCGGTAAGCTCTATCCAGATGGCGACCCCCGCAAGGATTCTGGATTCACGATCTTCTACATCGGTATCAATCTCGGGGCGTTGCTGGCTACCACGGTCTGCGCAGAAGTGGGCCATATCTATGGTGCCCAATACGGCTTCGCGCTGGCAGGTATCGGCATGCTATTAGGTGTCGTGATCTTCCAACTCGGAAGCAAACATTACGCGCATGTCAGCGCACCTCCATCACCGGAGACCTTGCACAAACCGAAATATGGCCCCTTGAGTCCTTTCGTTGCCGTGGTACTCGGGTGCTTCGCACTGATCCCCTTCCTTTACTTCCTTCTTCGCAATACCACCATTGCCGGTTACGTGCTGCTGGCGGTGGCGGTGTATGTGATCGGCAGCTTGATCGCGCGTGGTGTGAAGGATGGCAAGGTGCAGTTGGACAAGATGTTCGGCTTCATCATCCTTATGCTGTTCAATGTGGTATTCTGGGCTTGTTTCGAACAAGCAGGCAGCAGCCTGACACTCTTCGCCGAACGCAACGTGGACCGTCACATTTTCGGTTGGGAGATGGGTGCTGCCACCACGCAGTTCTTCAACCCGGCATATATCCTGCTATTCGGATCCATCTTCTCCGTGATGTGGGTGCGCCTGAAAATGATCGGCAGGGACCCGAGCATACCCATGAAATTCGGATTGGGCATCCTTCAACTCGGCCTAGGCTACTTGGTGGTGCTGGTGGCCGCCCCGATGGCGATCGAGTACCAGGTGCCGCTTTGGACCTTGGCCTTGCTGTACATGTTGCATACCACCGGTGAATTGTTCCTGAGCCCGATCGGCTTGAGCATGGTGACCAAACTGGTTCCCAAGGACATGACCGCAACGGCTATGGGCGCTTGGTTCCTAAGCATTGCCGGAGCGAATTACGCAGCTGGCCTTTTGGCCACGATGACCGGGGCCGATCATGAATTGGGGGAAGGGGAAGTGATCGACAAGGCCGTCAGCTTGGCCACCTACACGGACGTATACACGAACATCGGTTTCGTCACCGTCGGCATCGGCCTGTTCCTTATGGTCATCAGCCCCTTGGTGAACAAACTGTTCCACGGGATCCGTTAAGTGTGTCGCGATCAACATGTTCAACCAAGGCCGCACTTCCTTGGTGCCGAAGCATGCATCAGCATTCCAGCCCATTGCCTACATATTATCGGCGCTGATCCTAAAGACCCGCGTCATCTGCGTTCCAAACAACACATTCTCAGATCTGCGCTGATCCTAAAGATCCGCGTCATCTGCGCTCCATTCTTCCCCCGACCATGAGCACCACTTCAGCCGCCAAGCACCCCAAAGGACTCTACGTCCTGTTCTTCACCGAAATGTGGGAGCGATTCGGCTACTACCTCATGCTCGGCATCTTCTCGCTATACATGATCGACGGCTGGGAAAGCGGCGGTATGGGCTTCGATAGTTTGAAGAAAAGCGACATCTACGGCACCTACCTCGGCTTGGTCTACCTCACACCCTTCATCGGAGGGTTATTGGCGGACCGGATCCTTGGCTTTCGAAGGAGCATCCTGATAGGTGGACTGCTGATGGCCGCAGGCTACTTGACCTTGGCCGTTCACGATGCGACAGCATTCTATGTTGGTCTGCTCCTGATCATTCTGGGCAATGGCATGTTCAAGCCGAACATCAGCACCTTGGTCGGTAACCTGTACAGCGATGACCGCTACCGGGCCAACAAGGACGCGGGCTACAACATCTTCTACATGGGCATCAACATCGGTGCCTTCGTCTGCAACTTCGTGGCGGCCTACATGCAGATCAAGTACGGCTGGGGCTATGCCTTCGCTGCGGCGGGCATCGGTATGCTTATCGGTGTCATCGTCTTCATTTCCGGCAACAAGCACATCAAGGAAGCGGATGTGATCAAGCCGCTGCAACCCGGCGATATGGGTACGGGCAAGATCCTGCTGAGCACCATCGTCCCGATGTTCGTATTCGGGATCCTCGGTTACCTGATCCCCGGCAACTTGCTGGGTACGGACACCAACGATGCCTTCATCTTCGGCTGCATTCCGGTAGTGGCCTTCTTCATCTACCTCTATGTCTCGGCCAACGAAGAGGACAAACGACCCATCGGTGCCTTGCTTGCTGTATTCGGCTGTTTGGTGATCTTCTGGGCGGTATTCCACCAGAACGGCGATGCGCTCACGGTGTTCGCCAAGGACCATACCGACCGCGAAATGCCGCTTGCCATTAGCAATGTTGCGGACAACATGAACATGGCCGAGACCGTGACGAACAACGGCGTGAATACCGATGCGAACAGCGCGTCGTATTTCGAAAGCATGGCACCGGAGAACGTGCCCGCTGAAGGCGGCAGTATGAAACTCTACTCCACCCAGTTGTATCAAAGCATCAACCCAGGTTGGGTCATATTGCTCACCCCATTGATCGTTGCCCTATGGGCCTTCATGCGGGGCCGTAAGAAGGAGCCCACCACACCGACCAAGATCGCGATCGGTCTGGTGATCACAGCTCTCTCGGCGTTGGTGATGGTCGGTGCTGTACTGGCCACGAACAACTTGGAAAGCAAGGCCAGCAGTTGGTGGCTGATCGCCTCGTACGGCGTGATCACTTTCGGGGAACTCTGTCTCAGCCCCATGGGCCTTTCCTTGGTGAGCAAACTGAGTCCACCCCGGATAACGGCGTTGATGATGGGCGGCTTCTTCCTGAGTACTTCCGTCGGCAACAAGCTCAGTGGAATGCTCAGCGGGTTGTGGGAAGGTTTTGAGGACAAGACCCACTTCTTCTACATGAACTTCGGCTTGGCCATGGCGGCCGCATTGATGCTCTTCCTCCTGTTGCGCTGGTTGAACGCAGTGATGCGGGAGAAGAACATCTACTAGAACAATCGCTCGAATCTCAAAAACCCCACTCGGAACATGGCCAAGTTGCTCGACGGCATAACAGGACACCCGAAGGCGCTATACATGCTCTTCTTCACGGAGATGTGGGAGCGTTTCACCTTCTACGGGATGCGCGCCTTGCTCATCTTGTTCATGACGAGCCAATTGTTCTACCCGGATGCAAAGGCGAACCACATTTATGGCAGCTATCAAGCGCTGGTGTATGCCATGCCCCTTTTCGGAGGTATGCTCGCCGACCGGTTGCTCGGATTCCGACGCAGCATTCTTTTCGGCGGCGTGGTGATGGCGCTCGGAAGCTTCGTGATGGCTATACCAAGTGAGATAGCGTTTTACGTCGGCATGGGCTTCATCGTGGTTGGCAACGGTTTCTTCAAGCCCAACATCAGCAGTATCGTCGGCAAGCTGTACGCAGAGAATGATCCCCGGAGGGATGCAGGGTTCTCCCTGTTTTACATGGGCATCAACATCGGTGCACTGGCCGGCGGATTGATTTGTGGATACATCGGACAGAACATCAACTGGCACCTAGGCTTCGGGGTCGCCGGGTTGTTCATGATCATCGGACTCATCGTTTTCAACATGGGCAAGCACCTATTGGAGGGCAAGGGCGATGCTCCGGATGATGCAGCGCTCACCAAGCCTTCTTTCATCGGACTACGCCAGGACTGGAGCACCTTCATCCTCTCACTGCTGTGCATTCCAGTGTTCGCCTTCACTCTCTGGCATTATGAGGTTATGGACTACGTGTTCAACCCGTTGGGGATAATAGCACTGGTCTACCTCCTGTACCTCGCTTTCACCCAAGTGGACAAGGCCGCAAGACAAAAGATGTTCGCTGCCATCGTGATGATCCTTTTCAGCGTACTGTTCTGGGGATTCTATGAACAAGCCGGAGGGTCGTTGAACCTATACGCGTTGCGTAATGTGGACCTAAGCGCCTTCGGTGGACAAGACACGGCGGCAGCGGTGAACAACAGCGTAAATCCGTTGCTCGTAATCCTGTTAAGTCCTGTTTTCGCCGCGCTTTGGGTTTGGCTGAGCAGCCGACGTATGGAACCCAATACCCCTATGAAGTTCGGCCTCGCATTCCTTCAACTCGCACTCGGTTTCTACATGTTCATCTTGGGTTCCAAGTTTGCAGACAACGGTATGGTGCCGGTGCTCTACTTTGTCCTAGGGTACATGTTCCTCTCGAGTGGCGAACTCTGTCTATCCCCGATCGGCCTGAGCATGATCACAAAGCTCTCACCAGCGAAATTGGTGGGGATGATGATGGGCGCGTGGTTCCTAGCCAGTGCATTTGGGCAGTTTGTAGCGGGTAAAGTGGGGGCGATGATGGCAATGCCCACGGTCGATGGTGAAACGACCCTACCGCCAATGGAATCATTGGTCATCTACAGTGGTGTATTCCAAGACATCGCCTACATTTCTCTTGGTGCCGGTGTGATCATGCTGTTGCTCACTCCGGTCCTTAAGAAGTGGATGCACGGTATCCACTGATGAACAGAAACGGCACGGTCTTGGCTTGGATCCGACCTCAACTCTTTGCTATGCGCACCCTCCTCATTGCCCTCGCTCTGCTCCCTTTGGTAGCGTTCACCCAATCCACCGTGAAGTCGACCGCTGGGATCCAGTGGCTGTCCATTGAAGAAGCCCAAGCGCGGACCAAGAAGGAACCGCGCCCGCTGATGGTGGATGTGTACACCAGCTGGTGTGGTCCGTGCAAGATGTTGGATGCCAAGACCTTCAGCGATCCGCGCTTGGCGGAGTTCGTGAACAAGCATTTCTACCCGGTGAAATTCAACGCCGAGAGCGGTGGATCAGTGACCTTCAATGGCCAGAAACTGGAGAACCCGGAATACGATGCTGCCCGCGCAACCGGTCGCAACGGTACCCACCAACTCACCTATGCCATCGCGAACGTGCAGGGACGCATCGCTTACCCGACCGTGGTGTACATCGATAGCGACCTGAATGTATTGGCTCCAGTGCAGGGCTATCTCACCCCGGACCAGATGGAACCGATCCTGAACTATTTCGGCGGATCGCATTACAAAGCGAAGGACTATCAGACGTACATGTCCGAGTTCAAGCCGAAATGGGGAACGCCGTAAGCGCCACCTGAACCTTTTGAAAGCCCTGCCAACGCGGGGTTTTCTTTCTTTATGGGACAAGCTGGGAAAGGGGTACCTTCTTTGCTAACTTCGCGCCTGCCTCCGGAACGGTTGGCAAACAACAACAAAGACCCTTAGTACTTGGTGCGATGAGCGAGAAGGCGCAGATCATTCTGGATGGTAAGACGTATGAATTCCCGATCGTAACGGGTAGCGAAGGCGAACAGGCCATCGACATCGGCAAACTGCGCGACGAGACCGGCTACATCACTCTGGACTCCGGTTACAAGAACACCGGTGCTACGCAAAGTGCGATCACCTTCTTGGACGGGGAGAAAGGGATCCTCCAATACCGGGGCTACCCCATTGATCAGTTGGCGGAAAAGGCCACGTTCTTGGAAGTATCCTACCTGCTGCTTTTCGGTGACCTACCGAACAAACAGCAACTCGATGAGTTCGAGAGCAACATCCGTTACCATTCGCTGGTACACGAGGACATGAAACAGTTCTTCCAGCACTTTCCGAGTAATGCGCACCCCATGGGCATCCTCTCGGCGATGGTAAGCTCGTTGAGCACCTTCTACCCGAAGAGCCAGGATCCACACCGTCCACAAAAGGACGTGGACCGCACGATGTTCCGCTTGATCGCGAAAATGCCGACCCTGGCGGCGATCAGCTACAAGAACAACTTGGGCCATCCGTACATGTACCCCAACAACAAATTGGGCTACGTGGAGAATTTCCTCCAGATGATGTTCGGTCTACCAACGGAGGAATACGAAGTGGATCCGATCGTGGCCAACGCACTCAACACCTTGTTGATCCTGCATGCGGACCACGAGCAGAACTGCAGCACCAGCACCGTGCGCATGGTGGGTAGCAGCCAAAGCAATTTGTACAGCGCGGTAAGTGCAGGGATCGCCGCCTTGTGGGGACCACTGCACGGCGGAGCCAACCAAGAGGTGATCGAAATGCTCGAGACGATCCGCAACGATGGCGGCGATATCCAGAAGTGGGTAGAGAAAGCGAAGGACAAGAACGACCCATTCCGTCTCTTCGGTTTCGGCCACCGGGTGTACAAGAACTTCGACCCACGCGCCACGATCATCAAGAAGTCGTGCGATGAGGTGCTGAAGAAGATGGGAGTGAAGGATCCGGTCCTCGACATCGCCAAGCAGTTGGAAGAGATCGCTTTGAAGGACGAGTACTTCGTGGAGCGCAAGCTGTATCCGAACGTGGACTTTTACAGCGGCATCATCTACCGCGCCATCGGAATTCCGACGCGCATGTTCACGGTCATGTTCGCCATGGGTCGCCTTCCAGGTTGGATCGCACAATGGAAGGAAATGATCGAGAACAAGGAGCCCATCGGTCGCCCACGTCAGATCTACACCGGGCCTACCCGGCGCGACTTTGTTGCGTTGAAGGACCGGAGTTGAAAAGGGGAAATGCCGCGTACGATCCATTGGATCGTAGTAGGGCTGAAGGACGTAACTTCGCCAACAGCTAACACCGCCACCTCACCATGAAAAAGATGATCGGCCTCGCCCTCTGGTTATTGGCCTTCCTGATCCCGTTCAAGTACGCGATCCTCGATACCGAGGAATTGATCGCACCGGACGGCACCACGGACAATGTCACGGGACTCATCAGTTTCCTTGCCATGGTCGTGCTCTTGTTCGTCGGCTATGCGTTGGTGGATTCCGCCGGTTCCAAGACACCTAGCGAGGCATCCGGCCATTGAGCAGATCGGAGTATCCGGACCATGGCGCACATCCTCCTCCCGACCGACCATAGCGAGAATTCGCTGAACGCTGCCGTATATGCAGTGAAGCTGTTCAATAGAGCCAGTGATCGGTTCACCGTTGTACACGCGTTCGGCTTACCACATGGTACGGGCGGCAATCTGGTGAACATCGACAAGGAATTGGCTGAAGCGGCCGAAGAAGGCATGGAACGGTTCCTCCACGACCTGCGTAAAGCGCTACCATCCGAACCGGTGATGACCGCACGATGCGAGAACGGACCGTTGCGTGCGGTGATCTCACGCGTGATCAAGGAGGCGGGAGATGCCGACCTCATCGTCATGGGCACCCAAGGAGCGACCGGACTGAAACGGGTGCTGGTAGGTAGCAATACGGCCACCATCCTACAGGACAGCCCGATCCCTGTGTTGGCCGTTCCCGAAAAGGCCACGTTCAGTGTGGTTCGGCGGATCGCCGTTGCAGATGATAGCGGCACCGTGGATCCAGAGGTTCTGGCCAGCTTGTTGGATATCGCACGGGCCAATGAAGCCACGCTCGACCTCCTGCACGTACTTCCGGCTGAAGGTCCGGAGGTAGAGAAGAGCACCTCCCTCGAGGCCCTGTTGGGCGGAGTGCCGCACACCTATCAACAGGTAAGGGGCGGGGACGTGATGAAGGCCCTGCACCACGCCGCAGAAGAGAATCATGCCGACCTCCTCGCCGTTCTGCACCGCGAGCGCAGTCTATTCGGGCAAATTCTGCACAAGAGCGTTGCGAGCCAATTGGCGATGTACACCCGTATCCCTATGCTGGTGCTGCACCAAGGGATGTGAGTGGCACCATGCGCGGCGCACTCCCTCTCTTTCGGTTCCGTGGCATTCAACTGTTGGTCCATTGGACCTTCTTGTTACTTCCAGGATACGTTGTCCTGATGGGCTATTCGGAAGGAACCCCTTGGCACGACCTGTTGGTGGAAGTAGGCTTCGTACTTCTGGTCTTCCTGTGTGTGGTGCTGCATGAATTCGGCCATGCCTTAACGGCCCAGCATTACGGGGTTGGCACGAAGAACATCACCCTGCTTCCCATTGGTGGGGTCGCGAGCTTGGAGCGCATGCCCGAGGATCCACGACAGGAATTCTGGATCACCGTCGCGGGCCCTCTGGTGAACCTCGTTATCGCCGGAATTGCCTTCGCCCTGATCTCGATCAGTGGGATCACCTTGCTACTCTCCGAAGGATTCCAGGATCTGACTTCTTGGAATTCAGTGCTCACCTTCCTCTTTCTGGCCAACCTGAGCTTGTTCCTCTTCAACCTCCTTCCGGCCTTCCCCATGGACGGCGGTCGGATCCTGCGTTCGCTGCTGAGCATGCGTTTGCCACGCGAAAGAGCAACGCGCATCGCCACCACGGTCGGGCGTGTCTTCGCCGTGGGCTTCATGGCCTTCGGACTGTTACGTGGACAGCCCTTCCTAGCGATCATCGGATTCTTCATCTTCATGGCTGCAGGTGCCGAAGCGAAGGCCGTTCGGCAACGGTACCAGATCAGGTCCGTGCGTGTACGGGAGCGCATGCGGACCGGTCCGATCAGCATGGCACCATGGGCGACCGTTCAAGATGCTTGGAACGCAATGACGATGGTGGACCACCGGATCCTATTGGTCATGGACAACGGGGTGCTTGCGGGTATTCATCACCGCGAAGCCTTGCGCCAGTTACTTATGGACAAAGGCGGAACCACGCCGATCGGTCGTGGAGAGGCACCTTTGATTTCGGTTTCAGCAGAGGACCCGGCGTTCGATCTGTACCAACGGATGCTCCAAGAAGGATTCCCCGCAGCCGTAGTGGTGGATGCGGGCCGTGTGATCGGCACAATTGAAAAGCGCGACCTCGAGAACGCCTTCGGTCCGGTCGCTCACGGACCTACTCTACCGGTTCCTTCGGGGTATGCAGGGTGAATACCCGTGAAATGTTGAATCCGAAGTGGATGTCACCATCGGCCCAATTCCCGACTGTTTCGGTGATGAAGGCCTTCTCGAACATGCCCGTACTGTTCGTGACGTGCAATTGGAAGACGTGCCCACCCGTCTCGATGTCGAAGCCGAGGGAGAATGAATTGCGGTATCCTTCAGGTAATTGATCCGGCAGGACGTAGAAATACTCCGCATTCAAGGCGACCCGTTTGCTCAGTTTCATTCGTCCGGCACCGCTGATGTGGATCACATCGTTCGGGTCATTCGTTGATGCCACCAAGTTGCGATGCACCACACCGGGGTTCAACTGCAAAGTGAGACGCTCACTGAATTTGCGCCCGACGATCAATTGGAAGGAATAGGCCATTCGGTGGGTAAAGAAATATTGCCTGCTGGTGTCCGGCCAGAAATCCACTGTTCGGGTGGTATTGATCGACGACCCGGCAACGACGGCCAAAGTGATGGGCATGGTGCATCCATCATCGCATTGCTTCAAGACCCTGTACTTGGTGAAACCATCCACGGTCTTTTGGTAGCTGCTTCGCCCCACACCCACCATCAACCGATCCGTGATCCCATAGTCCAAGCCTAAGCGGATGGTCGCATCATCCAGCCCGAAGAACTGGTTTGCGCCACCATTCAGGAAGCCGAAACGGTGACCAATGCGGAAGTCAAGCACGCCATGTGCGGTATTCTCCAAGCTGTGTCCGTTCACCACACGGGTCGCTTTGAAGCTCGCGGAGGTATAGGTAGGTCCCGTCTCCTCTTCACCGAGCAGGTCAAGGAGGTCGTCCTGTGCTACGACCGGTGATGCGAATAAAACGAGCAGGAGGAGGTACGACCGATTCATGTGGGAAGTTGGACGTTGGGTCAATGAGGTGATCACATGGGATCCAGCGAGAGTTCCACGGTCACCTTGATCGTTTCAGCGATGTTCTTGCGGACCACACTTGGAATAGCGATGTCGTGGTCTTCCGGATCCACGTTGAATTCACTGGTCGCCTTCACGCTACCCGAAGCATCCACCATTACGGTACCCGGAACGGATACCGCCTTGGTTACCCCGTGGATCGTGAGGTCACCAGCTACCGTGACCGGGTAGGTTCCGGCGGCTTTCAATTGCTCGGGGGAAACCCCACTCAATTTCCCCTTGAAATTGGCCTTGGGGTATTTGTTGCTGTCCATGTAATTCTCGTTGAAGTGCTCCTGCATCCGAGCCTTCTCGAATTCGAATGCCTTGATGAGTACGGCGAATTCGATGGCACCGGAAGAAGCGTCCCACACACTGGTCACCTTGCGGTTGTGTGCTTCAATATCCTCTATCGGGGTAGCCGAAAAGAAGGCGATGTGGCCATTGCGCGTGGCGAAACGTACCTGCGCGGTCAGCGAGTGCGGGGCCATACCAAGCACAATTGCAAGTAAGATGATCGGTTTCATGGTCATAGGGTTCTTTTCAGTTCTCGATCATTTGGAAGGAGCCGCGGTGCAGCGCACTAGAACGACATCAAGCAACAGGCCCGTACAGAAGCCGTTTACACGAACGTTGGCTCCTGAACGCCAATTCGGATCCAGATCATCGTTGGCGAATTCGCACACCACCCCGGCGAGGTCATTCCCGGTTTCCAGGATCAAGTTGGTATGGCCTTCGTCCACGGGTTCCATCGCACGAATGGTGCCACTCACTTGGATCACTTGCTCCTCAGCACCCACGAAACGGGCATTCGCTACAGTTTCATCCAAGGTGAATGCATCGAGCAGCGCTGATGCCGTGATCGACTCCTTCACGGGCAGATCATTGGCGTTCGCAAGGGACCGGTCGGATTCGCTCCAGACATACGCAGCGATACCGACCGCTACGGCGACGATCATGATGAATAACAAGGTCCTCGTTCTCATGGCATCAATTGTGCTGTGCTCCCGCAGCGATCCAGATCTCGACCTTGCTCAGATCACACGCGGAAACAGGATTCTCCGGAGGCATGGGGTACACACCATTTTCCCGACGGATGCTTTGCAGGAAACGGCCATCGGCCACCTTCGAAGCGATGTTCGCAAATACCGTCAGATCGCCGTTCCCAGCACCACCTGGCACATGGCAATTCGGGGTAGCACAATTGGTCTGAACGAAGGGCTCGATCGAATTCGCGAAGGTCACATTGGTCGTATCACAGAACGACCCAGGGTACAGTGCTTCCTCATTGTCGTAGTAGCAACCGTTCAGCGCGAGAATGCTCATAGCAGCGAACAGGAATAGGTATTGGGGTCCTCGCATGGGTCAGTTGTCCGGTACATGCCCTTTCGAAAGTGCCATGGTATGGTACTGTTCGTCCAAGATGGACCGATCCTTCATTGGCTGCGGCATTCGGAGATCCGAGTCGTTGGCATGGATCCGCAGGAATTGATCCCATTGCATTTCATCTATTCGACTTAGCGAATTCCATCCACAGCGTCAACACTGTCGGTCGGCAAGTTATAGCGATCCGGAACCGCACGAGCCGAAAGAGGAAGGAGTGCGAATTGTTGCTTTGACCCGATCTCTTCGAAAATGTCTGGATCACCTTTGGAGGAAGACTTCAACGCCGGGGTTCGCTACGCGTCCCAGTTCCTTTTATCCCTGAGCAAGGCTCGGAGCGAGCTCCGCCTTGCTCAGGGTCGGGATTGCGCGAGGCGCGCTATCCCATAAAGGAAGGCTTCAACGCCGGGGTTCGCTACGCGTCCCAGTTCCTTTTATCCCTGAGCAAGGCTCGGAGCGAGCTCCGCCTTGCTCAGGGATAAAAGGAACGCCGCTTTGCGGCGGCGTTGGCGGAGAGGGAGGGATTCGAACCCCCGGTACCCTTGCGAGTACTTCTGTTTTCGAGACAGACCCATTCGACCACTCTGGCACCTCTCCGTTCCACTTTTTGAGTAGGAAGGGCGGCAAAGATAGGCCGACCTTCATTCCTGTGGAGTGTCGAACTTCGCAACCCTGAACATACGCCATGCCAACAGAGACCGAAGTACTCGCCCACATGATGGATCGCACGCGAGAGTACACCCTGTTCTACTTCGACAAGTTGAAAGACCAGGATCTTCATCGCCGCTTCGTCTGTGATGGGAAGGAGTTGAATAGTGCGTTTTGGGTAATGGCGCATTTGGCCACGAGTGAGAACGGCCTGTTGTTGATGGCCACAGGTGGTCCGTTCCAGAAGTTCTCCTGGGCAAAACACTTTACCGTTGGATCTTCGGGCTTGTCCGCAGCGGAATGTCCAGCGTTCGATGAGGTGTACGCTACCATGACCCAAGTCCATGAAAGAGTTATGGCACACCTACCAACACTGGGGGCAGAAGCACTGGAAAGACCAAACCCGTCGGGAATACCGGCGATCGGGAAAACGGTCCGTGACGTGATCACCCACGCTATTCGGCACGAAGGGTCTCACATTGGCCACCTCGGCTGGTTGTGCAAGCTCCACGGGGTGCGGACGATGTAGGGTGAAACCTACCAGAGCAACCAAAAGGTGATGATACCACCAATGTAGCCGAGCACCGCTGGGAATGCGATACGGCGAACATACCAGATGAAGTCGATCCCCAAGATCCCCATGGCCGCAACACCAGCAGCGGAACCGATGATCAGGATGCTCCCCCCCGTCCCAGCGCAATAGGCCAACAACTCCCAGAATTGATGATCCTGTGGATATTGGGTCATCGGGTACATACCCATCGCCGCAGCCACCAGAGGCACGTTGTCCACGATGGAAGAAAGCACACCGATCACGGAGTTGACTGCATACATGTTGCCAAGGTGGGTGTCGAGCAACATCGCCATATCCGTCAAGTGCCCTGCGACTTGTAACCCGGACACGGCGGTCAGGATCCCTAGGAAGAAGAGGATGCTCGAGGTGTCGATGCGTCGAAGTACCGAGGTTACGGACAAGTGGCCCATATCGAACTCGATGTTGTTCTTGTGCATGCGTTCGGTAACGATCCACAGGATCCCTAGACCGAGCAGGATGCCCATGTAGGGCGGTAGATGCGTGTATGTCTTGAACAAGGGCACCCCTAGCAATGCCATCAAACCCAAGGTGAAGATGAGCTTGCTTTGCCCACTGGTCACAGGTACGTGGCCGGTATTCTCCCCGGTCACGACCTCAGGCCGCATGATCGTTCCACGGAAGGTGAAGGAATACCAGATCAAGGGGAGAATGAGGCACACCAAGCTCGGCAAGAACAATTTGCCGATGATGTTCACGGCGGTGACCTGCCCACCGATCCACAACATGATGGTGGTTACGTCGCCGATCGGAGACCATGAACCACCGGCGTTGGCTGCAATGATGACCATGCCTGCGAAGGTCCAGAGGTCGTCCTTATCGCGGATCAATTTCCGCAACAGTGCACACATCACGATGGCGGTGGTCATGTTGTCCAGCGCTGCACTCAGGAAGAAGGTAATGATGCTGAGCACCCACATCAGCGGGACTTTCTTGGTACCGGTGATACGATCGGTGATGATGCGGAAACCCTCGTGCGCGTCAATGAGTTCGACCACGGTCATGGCACCCATCAGGAAGAAGAGGATACTGGCGATATCGCCCAAATGCTCCAAGAGGTGGTGGACGATCCCTTCGTGCCCGCCCAAGGAACCGTCGGGCTGTAGGTCCAATTCCCCGACCATGAGGACCACCCAGATCAGCACGCCTGTAACCATTGCGGAAGCCGCTTTGTTGACGTGTAACGGGTGTTCGAGTGCGATGGCCAAATAGCCGATCACGAAGATCAGTACGATCAGGAGGTACATGGTGTTTGAGGCTTCGGGTTTTGGAAGTGGCGAAATTTACGTGGTTGTCCGATCGAAGGTTCACGCGGGATCAATGCCACATCAACCAGAAAGTGATGATCCCACCGACATAGCCCACCAAGGCGGGTATGGTGATCCGGCGGAGGTACCATACGAAATCGATCCGAAGGATCCCCATAGCGGCCACTCCGGCTGCCGAACCGATGATAAGTAAACTGCCGCCCGTTCCGGCGCAGAAGGCGAGCAATTCCCAGAAAACATCGTCCTGTGGAAACTGGGTCATCGGATACATACCCATGGCTGCTGCGACCAATGGCACATTGTCCACAATGGATGAAAGCACACCGATGGCACTGTTGATCAGGTACACATTTCCCAACGTACGATCGAGCGTTTGGGCAAGCAGGGTCAAATGACCGGCCACTTGCAGACCCGCCACCGCGACCAGGATGCCTAAGAAGAAGAGCACGCTGGGCAGGTCGATGCGACGCAACACGGAGGTGACCATCAGGTCGCCTCGTGCTTCATCGTCGGAATCCTTGTGGATCAATTCGGTGGTCACCCAGAGCACGCCAAGACCAAGGAGAATGCCCATGAACGGCGGCAGATGGGTAATGGACTTGAAGACCGGCACGAAGAGTAAGGCGGCCACGCCCATTCCGAATACGAGGTTGCGTTCTCCGTTGGTGAGTTCCGCTTCGTGATGGCCTGCGCGATTGATCGTTTCTGGGCGTTCCACATCCCCCTTGAGCATGAAGCCCATCCAGATCAAGGGAAGGATCATCGCGACCATACTTGGGATGATCAACTTACCAATGATGTTCACCGTGGTGACCTGCCCGCCGATCCACAGCATGATGGTGGTGACATCACCAATGGGCGACCACGCACCACCGGCATTCGCCGAAATGATCACAGCGCCGGCGAAGAGCCATAAGGTCTCCTTGTCCTTGATCAGCTTCCGCAACAAGGCGGACATGACGATGGCCGTGGTCAAATTATCCAATGCGGCACTCAAGAAGAAGGTGATGAGGCAGATGATCCACAGCAATTTCGTCTTGTTCGTCGCCGTGATCCGATCGGTGATCACTCGGAAACCACCGTGTACATCGATCAATTCCACGATGGCCATGGCACCCATGAGGAAGAACAGGATGCTTGCGATCTCGCCCAGATGTTCCAGCAGTTGATGGACCAAGCCCTCGTGGCCGTGTTCACCAAGATCCGGGAAAAGGGCATCTTGCCCGAGCATGACCAAGGTCCAAACCAGTGCACCGGTAAGGATGGCCGAGGCGGCCTTGTTCACATGTAACGGGTGTTCCAAGGCGATCGCGAAATAGCCCAGAACGAAGACAACGACGATCAGGATGAACATACCAGAAATTCGAGGCCGCAAGATTACGGACTTGATGCGCTCCGACACAACCGGAATTCGGTGGATGTGAACATGTATTCGGGTATGACCATCAAAATAGCGCTGGGAACCAGAACAACAGCTTATTTGAGCTGTGACCTTTGGCCTAACAAAGATGCTCGGTGACCCATGGTGTTGTCATACAGGTTCGCCCGACGGGGTGGACAGATCAAGCCTAGGCCGCTTGCAGACTTCGTCTTGTGGGTGGGCCGGGATTCCCGCATCGCGTGCGGGATGGATTTCAAGCCACCGCTCGCTTCGCGATCGGCGACCGCTTGCGCGGTCATCCTCCACCCCAACGCGAAAAACCCCTTTCGGGGCTTTTGCTTTGGGGTGGAGGACCGGGCTTCCCGCATCACCTGCGGGATGAATTTCAAGCCACCGCTCGCTTCGCGATCGGCGACCGCTTGCGCGGTCATCCTCCACCCCAACGCGAAAAACCCCTTTCGGGGCTTTTGCTTTGGGGTGGAGGACCGGGCTTGAACCGGCGACCTCCGGAATCACAATCCGGCGCTCTAACCAACTGAGCTACATCCACCATGTCCTGGACCAAATGGCCTAAGGGGCTGCAAATATAACGTCCTTGGTCCTTCCTGATCCGTTGCTCTCGACCTTTGTAGTGCGGCGTACTTTGCACCGCACTTCGCAGCAAGCCTAGCACACCTGCCCGTTGACCTCTGGACCTTTTCCCCATGTTCTGATCCTACCCAAGTGGTGGCCCAATGCGGTCGACCCACAATTGGGCGACTTCATCCGGAAGCAGGTCCAAGCCATTCAGTCGGTCACCAAGGTCAGTGTCCTGTTGGTCGAGCCGGGCCAAGAACGGACCGTGGTGGTGGTCCAAGAGGATGGATTGCCGATCGTGCGCAGCACCTACATCGCACACTCCGGAAGATCCGGCGCGGTGCGAAGAACGGTGAACTTTCTGCGCTATTGGCGTGCTACGCGTCGGGGATACCTGGCTTTGGTAGCGGCCTATGGATCACCTCAGGTCGTACACGTCCACATCATGGTGCGACCTGCCCTGCTAGCCTTTTGGCTACGGATGAGGAATGGTATCCCCTACTTGATCAGCGAACAGAGCAGTGAGTATCTGGACGGAACGTTCGCAAGGAAGTCCGGGTACTTCAAGGCGCTGAACCGCTATTTGTTCAAGCGTGCTGCGGAGATCACTGTGGTTTCACGATGGCTTGGAGAGGGTTTGGAAAAGCTGGGGCTGACGTCCCGGTACTCCATTGTTCCGAACGTGGTGCCTGGATTGGACCGCCCATTACCACCTCCCGGACCTCCGGGCCAATACTTGGTGGTGGCCGATCTGGTCGACAAGACCAAGAACGTCAGTGGGGTGATCCGCGCCTTCGCCCATGCCCGGGAACAGGTTTCCGACCTCGGCCTGACGGTGATCGGAGACGGCCCGGATCGCGAATTCTTGCATGACCTCGTCCGGACCTTGGACCTACAGACCCATGTTCGGTTCCTAGGTCGCTTGCCCAATGCGGAGGTGTTGGACCACATGGCGCACACCGGTGCGGTGATCATCAACAGCAATGTGGAAACCTTCAGCGTGGTGACCGGCGAAGCCCTTGCGCAGGGAAAACCGGTGATCGCCACGCGGTGTGGGGGGCCGGAAGCCTTCGTCACAGCAAGGAACGGGATCCTGGTGGACGTGGGTGATGAGCGCGCCTTGTGTACTGCGATGGTCCAAATGAGCGCAGGAATGGATAACTATGGGCCGGAAGAGATGAGAAGTTCGGTGCAGGAGCGCTCCAGTCCTGGTCAGGTAGGATCCGCATTTTTGCGGATCTACCAAGAAACCTTGGCACGAACGCATGGAGGAACCTAGGACCATACGATGCGCGGTCTTGTGTGCAGCCCACACTTTACCGCATTGGCAAGGTCAAGCGATCAGGCATTTGATCGAGTTGGCGGGTGTGGAATTGGTCGCTGTCGGCATTCCCCAAACAGGACGGCAGCACACACCACGAACCGGTTTCCGCGGTTATTTGAATCACCGCTCACATCACCTCATTTCGGTCCGGGCTGCTGCACCCGAAGATCTATCGGATCTACTAGCTCCCCTCCCCAACGTGGAACTCCGGACAGTGGATACGCGGTCCATTTCGGAGGAACTCGCCCCTTTTGCTCCGGACCTGGTGATCTCTTTTCTGCCTCCCCTGGAGCAAGAGCGGGGAGACCCTAAGCTGCCGATCTGGCAATTCGTACTGAACGAACGTGGTCTCGGTAAGGATGGGATGCCAGCCATGGATGTGAAGTTCACTACCCTGAAGGACATGCCGGTACAATTGGTACGTGTGGACCGACTCGGGATGGTGGAAGCCACCTTTCCACTGCGCGATGAGGATCTGAACCCCACGATCGACCCTTGGCTTTTGGGTGCGGCTTGGTTGCCATCCATCCTGATCTCCAAGCTTCGGCGGCAGCCAACCGAACCATTCGATAAACCTTCAATAGATTCGCATTACAAACCTGAGTTACAGCGCCCTATAAGTTCACTTGTAGCTCTTTGGTTGAATTTGGAATACCGCCGACTCAAGGCATCCAAACTCCCTACACCGGAAACCGGCGCATGGAACATCGGTATCCTGCATCAACCCATCACCGAGTTGTTACAAGACACCCCCAACATGAACGTCCGTTGGCTTCCCGCACCTTCAGAGGGCAACCACCGTATGGAACCATTCGGCTACATGGCCCAGGATGGACAACTGAATGTACTTTACCGGAAGCGGTCCGTTCATTCCGAGCAAGATATCATCGCCCGATTGCGTCCCAAGAGTGATAGCGTTCTGAAACGGTCACGGTCCATGTTGAGCACCTCGGCATCGTTGACCTATCCCTTCGTGGTGGAACGACCGGATGGAGCCTATGCCATCATCGGCTATCCGCACCAGCGTCGGACCGAACTTTTCCGGGTGGCTTCGACCAACGACGGAATGGACCACATCAAAGTCCTGCTCAACAGAGCATTGACCAACCCGACCTTGACCCAATTCGAAGATCGGTGGTGGTTGTTCGGTATGGACCCGGATGCCTCGGGATCCGTCCTCTTGGCCTACTATGCCGATGCCTTCGATGGCACCTACCATCCACATCACCTCAATCCGTTGAAAGTCGCTCGTTCCGGCTGTCGTCCCGCAGGAGCTTTCTTCAGCCATGAAGGCACCCTCTGGCGACCGGTGATGGACGCATCGGATCCTGACATTCCGGCAGTGGTCCTGAGCCGAGTGATCCGACTTACCCCGAACGAATTCGAGGAGGAACCGGGCAATCGGATCTCCGGTTTCCGAGGAACCTCGTACGCGCACGGAGTGCGCACCTTGAATGCCATGGGAGACATTACCCTGATCGATGGAGTTCGAGATGCGACCGGAGAGCGCAAACGCCCAAAGGCGGATCCCGAAAAACGCCGTCGTTCCAAGCACCGATGATCCGCCCCGTCCTCGGAACGGTCGCCGCCCGGATCACGATCACGGCGATGAATTTGCTCATCATCGTAGCGGCCGGCCAACGGTTGGGTGCCGAAGGACTTGGAACCATCAGCCTGATCGTACTAGGCGTGACCATGATCCTGCTGCTGAATAACGTAGTGGGCGGTGGCGGCCTGATCTACTTGGTGCCCCGCTATGGCGTTACACAGCTACTGAAGCCCAGTTATGCCTGGGCCATGATCACGGCTGCGGTCGCATTCCTAGCGCAACTTTTCGTGCCCTTGGTGCCCGAAGAACTCGTGCTCCATGTGGTGGCGCTCGCGTTGCTTCAATCGCTGAACAGTATCCACCTGAATGTCTTGGTAGGCCGGGAACGGATCAACCTCCAGAACACGATCCTTGTGAGCCAATCGGCCATCCAGTTGCTCGCATTCCTGATCCTGCTCCACGTGGACGGGTCCGGTATCGCGGACTATGTCCTGGCCACCTACTTCGCGCACGGGATCACGGTGCTCGTATCCGGACATTATGCCCTTTACCACCGCCACTACCAAGGCATGGCGAAGAAGGACGTGATCGCGGGCCTCCTGCGCCAAGGAGGGCTTGCCCAAGGGGCGAATTTGCTGCAGTTGCTGAACTACCGGATGGCCTACTATTTGATCGACCGGTTCCGTGGCCTTAGCGCTTTGGGCATATTCAGTGTAACGACGCAACTGGCAGAAGGGGCGTGGCTGATCCCCAAGAGCATCGGAGGTGTGCTGTACAGCAAAGTGAGCAACCTGGAAGAAGCCGAACGCCAGCGCGACCTCACCATCCTGCTCTTCAAGGTGGCGGTGATCATGGGCGCTGTGTGTTGCGGCCTGCTACTGCTGGTCCCGGAGGCGCTCTACACCTGGATCTTCGGGCCGGACATCGTGGGGCTGCGTCCATTGATCGCCTTGATGGTGCCCGGTCTGGTGGCCATGTCGGGTTCACAGATCCTCAGCCACTTCCTCAGTGGCACCGGGCGGATCCGACACAACACCATCGGTTCCGGCCTAGGCCTGATGGTGACCATTCCGGTCGGCTTCTGGTTGATCCCCAGCTTGGGTTTGAAGGGTGCTGCGATCACCACCTCCTTGGCGTATTGCACCAGTGTGCTTTACCAACTCATCGTCTTCCTGAAGGAAACGGGTACACGTGCGGTGGAATTGGTCCCCCACGCGGGCGACGGCGCTCGAGCGCAACACGTTTGGCAACGGATACGCGGTCGGGTCCTAGGAAGGACCTAGCCGAGCACCGTAAGATCGTGGATGCCAACGGGGCGCACCACGGTGAACCCTTCGCCATAAGTAACCCCGAGCGATCGACCCATTTCACGTGCCCGTCCTTCCAGAAAAGGCAAGAAGTCCGGGTTGGCTATGGGACTGTTGGGTTCTGTGCTTGCCGGATCGTGGAATTGGGACTTGAAACAGCGCAGTACGGCCTCTTTTCCCTCCCAATACGGGGTGATGTCGATCACCAGATCGGGGTCGATCCAGTGGTCCTGCACGGCATGTAGCACGGTGGTAGGCCTCCAAACTTCTTGCGACTGCCCGTTCAATTCGGTGGGGATGCGGCGCAAACCACTCAGGAAACTGGCCTCTGCCACCAACGCGGCACCGCGCCCATGATCGGGGTGGCGATCGCGAATGGCATTGGTGAGCAGCACACGCGGACGATGCTCCCGGATCGCGGTCACCACCTTCAACAAGCTGGTCACATCGGCCCGAAAGAAGCCGTCCGGCAGATCGAGTTGGTAGCGGAAGTCAGCGCCTAGCACCAGTCGTGCGGCCTCGGCCTCCTGCTTTCGGATCGTGGCAGATCCACGGGTGCCCAATTCCCCCGCCGTCAACTCCACCAACCCGACCGTATGCCCCAAGCTTCGGTGATGAAGGACGGTACCGGCCATGGAGATCTCCACATCGTCCGGATGCGCTGTGATGCAGAGAATGTCGACCGTGCGGCTCATTTCGCTTCGATCCAATCGATCACGCGTTGATCACTGGGATCCACAGCGGACTCCAAGGACATGTTCAGCCGCCCATCCTGATCGATCAGGTACTTGTGGAAATTCCACTTCACCTCGGTATCCATCACGCCATTTTGCTGCTGATCAGCGAGCCACTGATACACGGCGTGTTGTTCCGGCCCCTTCGTATGCACCTTGCTCATCAGAGGGAAGGTGACGCCGTAGTTCTTCTGGCAAAAGCTGGCGATCTCCGTTTCGGAGCCCGGCTCTTGATCACCAAAGTCGTTGCTGGGGAACCCCAGGACGACGAAACCCTTGTCCTTATACGTCTCGTAGAGCTCTTGCAACTGTTTGTACTGGGGGGTGAAACCGCATTCGCTCGCGGTGTTCACCACCATCACCTTCTGGCCTTTGTAGCGCTCCAATTTCACCAGTTCCCCGTTGATGTCGGTCGCGCTGAGTTCGAAGAAACTGCTCTTTGGCATGGGCCGTGGTTGGTTCACTGGGAATGAAACAGGGCCGACCTGAACGCGGTTCAAGCAACCCGAAGCAAGGATAAGGGGAAAGGTGAGGACGAAGAGCTTGTGCATGATGATCGGTACAAAGATCGGCATCGTGCGGTAGGGTCCACGAACCGACACGTTGGAAGCAGTACTTCCGAACCGGACGGAGCGCGCGATCGACACTTTTTCGCCTTGATCCCGTACACACGCCCATGCGAACTCTACGCCCCCTTTCGATCGCTTTCCTTTCCTTGATCGTTCATGGCGCGACTGCACAGGACGAAGTACGTATCGCGGACATCGCCCAAATGGTCCGAAAGCCCGATCTGGCGCAGGAAAACTCCGTGCGCAGCGGCCTACAAGCCGCAGGTGTGGAGGACGACCGTGTACAACAGGTATTGAGCATGGGCAAAGCCAGCAACCTGCCCTTGGGCTTGCGCACCGACAGTGCGCTGGCCGCGAATGCCGCCAGCGTGAAGAATTACAACGCCCACAAGGTGTGTACTTACGCCGACGAGGCCGGGACCAAGGTTCTGGTACAGGTTCCGGTGAATGAGAACTACCACATGCCGGAAGACCTGCGCACTTCCCAGGACCTCTACCTGATCCTACCCGAAAGCGCGGTGGAAATGACCCTCACCGATGCACAGCGCCCTAAACCCAGCAAGGGGCCGGATTGGAAGCGCATGCGACAGGCCAAGATCCTGACACCCGATGCCGTGTACGCTACCTACGACCTCGGTAACGACAGCACCGTTCTGTCCAAATTGGCCGGAAATGGCCTTAGCCAGCCGGAGATCGATGCCATGGTGTTCCGCAGCCACGAACGCAACTGGCCCGCCGGCATCGACTCCTTCGAACGGCGGTACCCGAAACTGAAGGAATTCAAACACTACAAGGCCTTTGAAGCCGCGCATTGGGAGGACAAGGTGCTGCTGGTGATCCCTACCGAGCTGAACAAGCGCCAACCGATCGGTCTCCGCCCGCACTTGGACATCTACATGGTGTACGCGAAGAGCGCCGTGGAGGTGAAGAAGAAGCGGAAGAAATAGGTGAAGGTCTCGAACACCAAGAAGCCCGACCACATCGCTGTGATCGGGCTTCTTGCTTCACATCCATTCTACCGGTTCACCTTCACGGCCTTCTTCACCACGGGTTGGCCATCCAACAGCAAGGTCACGTAGTAGATGCCTGCGGCCAGATCCGCCGTGTTCCACTCATACTGGTAGCTACCGCTCTCCAAGTTGGCTTCTTGCAGCACACGCAGTTGCTTGCCATCGGCGCTGTTCGCCATAAGCTGTGAGCGTCCACTGCGCTCCAGCATATAGAACACCGTGGTGCTTTCGCTGAATGGGTTCGGCTGGATGCGCAGTTTGCGGTCGCCTTCGGTATCG
>Ga0209582_1000213_pt1 | contig 51170 bp, 56 predicted proteins | sample KloWWTmetKNB5Kit_FD_187176 | JGI IMG/M metagenome (GOLD analysis project Ga0209582, IMG submission 187176) | Active sludge microbial communities from Klosterneuburg, Austria, studying microevolution and ecology of nitrifiers - Klosterneuburg... | ecosystem: Engineered > WWTP > Aerobic digester >...
TAAGCCTTTTATTGTTGTTGTTCGAAGTCATTCCTTTGTAGAAGACATTGTGAGATTGTGAATAGATAACGTAAACAGTGAACATAAATAAAAAAGTCCGCATTTGCGGACTTTGTGGGAGCAACAGGATTCGTCAGCCGCGGCTGACTGTACCCTCTGCTAGAGAATGATCTTGGATTTGAGAAAGTCTCTACCGGCACCGGTTTTAAAATATTTTTCTCTTTTCAGCGCATCCGATTTAGAAAGAAAAGTTTCAGAATAAACCAACCTCCAAGGAGCTTTATTTTTGGTGTAATTTCCAAGTAGTCCATTGTTGTGTTGGAATAATCTTCGTTCCAGATCTTCAGTCATTCCTTTGTAGAAGACATTGTGTGATTGCGAATAGATAACGTAAACAGTGAACATAAATAAAAAAGTCCGCATTTGCGGACTTCGTGGGAGCAACAGGATTCGAACCTGTGACCCTCTGCTTGTAAGGCAGATGCTCTGAACCAGCTGAGCTATGCTCCCTAACTATTTTTAATGGGTCGTTTTTTTATGAGCGTGCAAAGATACAGATAGGTAAGTATTCTCCAAATTTATTTTGAAAATATGGCATAAAAAAACCGCTTTTAAGCGGCTTTTTTATTGTTATCTATTTATGCAGGATTTTCCGGCAAGTCCGTCATAATTTCCTGATCTACAAGAATACGACCGCAGTGTTCACATACAATGACTTTCTTACGTTGCTTAATCTCCAACTGACGTTGTGGTGGAACTTTATTAAAACAACCACCACAGCTATCTCGCTGAATAGAAACTACAGCCAGGCCATTAGCCGCGTTCTCACGAATCTTTTTATATCCGCTCAACAAACGCTCTTCAATAATTGCAGCAGCCTTTCCTGAATATTCGTTCAGAACGTCTTCTTCCTTACGGGTTTCTGCAATAATGCTGTCTAGTTCTTTGCGTTTGTTTTCCAAATCAGCTTTGCGATGCGTTAAATCCTCTTCTGATTCTGTAAGGATTTGTTTTTTAGATGTGATTTCAAAAGTATATTCTTTAATTCGCTTCTCACAAAGTTGTATTTCAAGTTTCTGAAACTCTATCTCTTTTGCAAGCGATTCATACTCTCTGTTATTCTTCACATTATTTTGCTGCCCCTCATATTTCTTTATAGCTGCAGTAGAATCTTTAATGCCTTGCTTTCTTTCAGCAATCATTCTGTCGAACTCTGCCATATCATTATTGATATTGCTGATTCTTGTTTCAAGACGTGCTACATCATCTTCAAGATCTTTTACTTCAACAGGTAATTCGCCTCTTACAATCTGAATTCTGTCAATCTCAGAGTCAATTTGTTGAAGTTGAAACAATGCCTGAAGCTTTTCTTCTGCAGAGGCATCATGAACACCTTTCTTAGGCATTTTTATCTGAAACTGAGATATGTCGCCAACACTGTATTTGCTTGATAATTTTGCTGCCGTACCTGTATCAATAGCTTTTAAGTTACGTGTTTCCGTTAAGCGTTTAACTACCGGTTTGCTCACCTTGGTAATTACCGGTTCTTCTACCTTCTTACTTCTGCTTTTTGTTTTTGCTTTAGTGTCTGTTTTTGACATGCCTGTACTTGTTTTTTTTACTTCTTTGGATGATGTGACTTTTGTATTTGTTTCTATTGGTTTGGCCTTTATACTTTTCTTCTCTTTTTCAGTAGCTTTAGTTTTTGTGGTCTTTGGTGCAGCAGCCTTTTTAGCTGGTTTTGTAGGAGTTGCTTTCTTAGCCGGAGCTTTTTTTGCAGCAGGTTTTTTAGCTGCCGGTTTTGCAACAACTTTTTTCTTAGCAGGAGCTTTTTTCACTGCTGCCTTCTTAGCTGCTGGCTTTGCACTTGTTTTTTTTGCTGCAGCTTTCACAGGTTTTTTTGCCGCCATAATCAGATATATTTTACCGGATTAGTATCCACTTTTGTTAAACGGATGGCAAATGTAGTAAAATTTTTGATTAACAAATCTTTAATCAGCATCATTGTAAATTGCTCCGTCTCGTAATGTCCGGCATCAATGAGTAAAATTCTGTTATCGGCATCAAAAAACTGATGGTATTTTATGTCTGATGTGATAAAAGCATCTGCACCGGCTGCAATTGCTTGTGGCAAAAGAAAAAAGCCTGAACCGCCACAGACGGCAACTTTCCTTATTTTTTTATGGCATAAGTTGGTGTGTTTTAATACACTGCAATTCAGCTTTGATTTAATCATTTCCAAAAAGACCATTTCGTCCATCTCATCTTTAAGCAGGGCTATCATCCCTGATCCTGTCTGTTGATGACTGTTGGTTAATGCATAAATATCATAAGCAACTTCCTCATAGGGATGTGATTCAAACAAAGCTTTCAGCACCTTATGTTCTTTATGTGATTCGTAAATAATTTCTGTACGAACTTCACTCTCAATGTGTCTGATTAACTTTTCTCCAATAACGGGATTGGCTTCGGCTTCTGGCTTAAATGTGCCTTTGCCCTCAATATTAAAACTACATTCGCTGTAATTGCTGATGTTTCCCGCACCGGCTGCAAAAAGTGTAGTTCTGACTTTTTCTGCCTGATCTATTGGAGTAAAAGTTACTAACTTCTTTAAAGTGCCTTGTTTCGGCAATAATATTTTTGCGTTTTCAAGACCCAACTGATGGCATAATCGCTGATTTACTCCAGAATCAATATTGTCTAAATTGGTATGTAATGCATAAAGCGCAAGGTTGTTTTGTATTGCTTTTATGATTACACGCTCAACATAATTTCTACCGGTAATTTTTTTTAATCCACTGAAAACTATCGGATGATGTGCTATAATCAAATTGCAGTTTTCTTTTATTGCTTCATCGAGTACAGCTTCAGTAGTGTCAAGGCAAACCATTATTCCTTTTACCTCATCAGCAGAATTGCCGGTTAAAAGTCCGCAGTTATCATAACTTTCCTGATATGCCGGAGGTGCCCAGTTCTCTAATACATTTATGACTTCATTGATTCTGATCATTGCTTTTTCTGCCTTGCAAAAGTAAGCATGTAAATTGTTTTCAGAAGGTTAATGCCTGCTTAAATTAAACAATTCATAGTTAATTAGTTTTTTACATCACCTTTTCAGTGTGTCAACAGCATACTTACTTTGCATTGTTTTCAAACCTAATTGGATTTAAAAGTTAAGAGATGAGGAAAATATTCTTGTTAGTCGTTTTAGTGTGCATAAGCAATCTGATTATCGCACAAAATAGTGACCGTAAATGGAATTTAGGATTCTATGGCGGAGCAACTCAATATAATGGTGATATGGGACAAGGTTTTTATAAAACCAATCAGCCATTTTATGGTTTCGGTGCCATTTCTGTAGGGTATTATCTCGGAAAATATGCCGATTTACAAATAATGGGAACTACAGGAGAAGCTGGATTTATTGAAGACCAGGTAAATCGTTTCAGAATAAAAATGACGACAGGAAGCTTGCATTTGCGTTTTCATTTCACAAAACCTGAAGCTGCCATCAGACCTTTCTTATTTGCCGGAGCAGGAATAATAGTGTGGGACAGAAATATTTGGGCTCAGAATGGAGATGTTATCAATCGCTATGATTATGCATTGCCTTCTTTTGGTGGCGGTTTAAATTTCAGACTTTCTGAATCGTTTAATCTTGTTGTTCAGGAAACATTTATGCTTTCATCAGAAGATGATGTGGACAGACAAGTAAATCAGAACAATGATGGATTCTTATTTCATACAGTAGGTTTAACTTTTAATCTTGGCAAAAACAAGGATTCTGATGATGATGGTGTTTCAGATAAAAAAGATAATTGTCCGAATACACCTAAGGGAGTAAAGGTAGATGCATCAGGTTGTCCTGTTGATACTGATAATGATGGCGTGGCCGATTATATTGATGATTGTCCTACAGCAGCGGGTCCTCAGCACCTGAAAGGCTGTCCTGACAGAGATGGTGATGGCATTAGTGATAAAGATGATTTGTGTCCTGATGCAAAAGGTTTGGTTAATCTGAAAGGCTGCCCTGACGAAGATGGTGATGGCGTAGCAGACAACAACGACAAGTGCCCTGAAACAAAGAAAGGATATAAAGTTGATGCAAACGGATGCCCTTTTGATAATGATGGAGATGGGTTAGTAAACGAAGAAGATATGTGTCCAGATGTTCCCGGAGTTGTTGCGTTGAAAGGCTGTCCCGACAGTGATGGCGATGGTGTTGCAGACTACGAAGACAGATGCCCTACCATAAAAGGTACTATCGCCAATAAAGGTTGTCCTGAAATTGCAAAGGAAGATGTGAAAAAAATAACACAAATAGCGTCTTCAATTTATTTTGAAAGTAACAGCGATAAACTCAAGCCTGCTTCACTCATTCAGCTTGATGCATTAGTTGGAATATTGAAAAAGTATGATGCAGCAAATCTGTCAATAGAAGGGCATACTGATAATAAGGGTGATGATGCTTATAATCTAAATCTTTCGCAAAAACGTTGTGATGCCGTTAAGAGCTATCTGATGAGCAAAGGTATTTTTGAATCAAGATTAACAGCTACCGGTTTTGGTGAAACTAAGCCAATTGCCGGAAACGACACTCCTGAAGGAAGAGCTAAAAACAGAAGAGTAGAGCTCAAAACATCTTATTGATTTTTTAGTTCCATTGCCATAGGGTATATTCTCCTTGCCGGTGAATTATTTTACCCTTGTGTTGTTCTGGTAGTTTATTAGCATTAAATAAAATCATTGAGTAACTTGCATTAGTTGGTTTATCTTGTATGCCTAAAAAAATACTACTTGCCTTTTCTCTTTGATTGATATTTTTCCATTCAATTTTTCTTGACAGATTATAATCAGTTGTGAAATTATAATACCATGTTTTCAGAAACCATGGTTCATGTATAATGGCTTTCCATGCCACAGGTGTAGGTCTTTGTGCTTCGCATAAAAATGAATCATCATCAGGAAAACTCAAAATCTTTGTAGTGTCAGTTGTGTTTTCTCTGATCCATTCATGCATCAGTGTTAAATCAGTCTTTTTAAACTGACCAACTGCATAGCGTGATTTTAGTTTTTCTAATGGTAATAATGAGGCATGTGTGATTAAATAAAAGATAAAAATTGATAAAGCAATTACACAAGCAGATACCCATTTATAATTTAAGATATTTTGTATCAAATTTTGCTTTGCAATGAAATGTGCTATATAAAAACTACAGAAAATAGTAAGCCAAACCGAAGTTTTAAACCATTGTAGTTTACCAACAACCATTAATCCACCGACATCAAAAATTAAATAGTAAAAAATCATTCCGCCAACAATGCCTGAAATTATTACCATTATTTGTCTGTTGTATTTTGTCGGGAATCTGAAAAATAACAAGCCTGATATCAGAAATAATATACCACTTTTAATATAATCTGCAATGGGGAAAAAGGAAGGTAGATAATGATGTGGGTTTCTGAAAACATATAAAACATAATAGAAAAGCTTGTCAGGTGCTGCACTTTCTGCAAAAAACTGACGATTGAATAAAGGTATCAGCATAGGAGAGGCCGACAAAAAGTAGAAAATTATTGTAGTGCCGATTTCTTTGACTCTGAATTTATTTATTACTAAATGCATCAACAACAGCAATAAAAATACCTGCAAACCTACAAGCGGTTGATACCAAGTTGCAAGTCCACAACAAAGTGCAGCTATTCTCAATCGTGAACTCAATCCGTAATAATATGCTGTCATACACAGTGTGTTAGCAAATACTGTACAGGTCAGCATATTGTCTGAAACAGAGTTGCCTCCAATTGTAATTTTATTAAACAGAATGATTGCAATGAATGGAGTTATGGAAGCTGTAATGTGATTTTTAAAAATTACAAACGATGTTTTTTGAATGTAAAATATAAAAACCGTCAGCAATATCAGCATCAGTGTAAATGAAACTGATGACAATGGAAACACAAGTCCGGGATAATATAATGTATGATTATAGAAGTAGCGCACCGAGAAATTGGATGCCAGAAACTCAGTCACATAATCGCCTTGATATAATTGCGGATTCAGCATTTTGTAAACTGCAGGCAAATGCTCCTCAAGGTCGCTGCAATTGAATTTATAACCATAAACTGCCAGAAACAATAAGCTGTAAAATATTGACCAAATCCAATATTTACCCGATTGTGACAGTGAATAGTTTCGCAACATAATGAACAAAGAAAACATTTTTGTTAATTAGCATCGAAATTAATTGATATGGCTGATCAAAATCTAAGAATTTTGTTGGTGGAAGATGAGCAAACCTTGTCTGAAACAATAAAGCTTAACCTTGAAATGGAAGGCTACTATGTGAATGCTGTTGGCGATGGCAAAACCGCTATTAAAGTATTTAAAGAAGCACGGTATAATTTGGTTATTTTAGATGTTATGCTTCCTGAAATTAGCGGATTCACTGTTTGCGAAGCAATACGTCTTGAGAATCTTGATGTGCCCATTTTATTTCTTTCAGCCAAAAACCATCCTAACGACAGAATTACCGGTCTCAAACTAGGTGGCGATGATTATCTGACTAAACCATTTAACCTCGAAGAGCTATTACTAAGAGTGCATAATCTTATCAGAAGAAGCACAGCTAATAAGGATGCGGCATCGCTTTCAACCTATAATCTGAATGACAATCAAATTAATTTTGCACAACTTGAAATAAAACGTGCTGACGGTACAATCACCCATCTTACAAAAAAAGAATCGTTACTGTTGAAATTGCTCATAGAAAAACGCAATGAAGTTGTTTCTCGCGAACACATTCTTGAAACCGTTTGGGGCTATGATATTTATCCAAGCACTAGAACAATAGACAACTTTATCGTTACATTCAGAAAATATTTTGAACCGGACCCGTCAAACCCTAAGTATTTTATCTCTGTAAGAGGTGTTGGGTATAAATTTACCGATCAGGATTGAATGTCGTGCCATAAAACATTCGCTATTTTTGACGAGTGAAAATTTTAGTCATAGATAACTACGATTCTTTTACCTACAACCTTGTCCACTATATTGAAAAGGCAGCAGGTGTGCAACCAACAGTTTGGCGAAACAATTCTCACTCTGTTGATGAGGTTGCTGCATTTGATAAGATTTGTATTTCTCCGGGGCCGGGAGTGCCTTCTCAGGCAGGTTTTACCAAAGAAGTTATCAAACGATTTACATCAGAAAAATCAATACTTGGTGTTTGTTTAGGTCATCAGGCAATTGCAGAAGTTTTTGGTGGCAGTCTTCGTAATTTACAACAAGTTTTGCATGGTATAGTACGCCCGGTGAATGTATTGGTACAAGATGTGTTGTTTGAAAATATGCCTTCATCATTTCCGGCTGCACGTTATCATTCATGGGTTGTGGATCAAACAGGCAGTCAACTTCAGGTAATTGCCGGTGACGACATTGGCGAAGTGATGGCCATAAAACATATACAATATCCTGTTTATGGAGTTCAATTTCATCCGGAAAGCATTATGACTGAACATGGACTGCAACTTATATATAATTGGATTTATAAAACCTGAACCATGCATATCAGGCAAGCTTCAACAGACGATTGTAGTGCCATCAGCGCATTAGCAAATAGCATTTGGCATAGTCATTACCCTGGTATTATCTCTATGCAACAGATTGATTACATGTTGAGCAAAATGTACAGTGTCGAGAAATTGAACCATCTGCTTGAGTCAGGTTCTGTAATTTTAGTTGCAGAAGAAGATGAAAAACTTTTAGGCTATATTTGTTTTCGTGAAGAAACTGATTACAGTTTTTTCCTCGATAAATTATATGTTGATTCAGAATTGCAACATAAAAATTTGGGTTCATTGCTTCTTGAAGCTATGTTGAGTAGTTTGCCTGAAGATATTATAATACGTTTGCAGGTTAACCGTTCAAATTATAAAGCAATTAACTTTTATTTTAAAAAGGGTTTTGTTATTGAACGTGCAGAAGACTTTGATATAGGCAATGGCTTTTTTATGAATGATTTTGTAATGATTAAAAAGTAATATGGCAGGTAATACATTCGGAACACTTTTCAGAATAACCACTTTTGGTGAATCACACGGACCCCTTATTGGTGTTGTTATTGACGGTTGTTATTCGGGAGTTCAGTTGGATTTAGAATTGATAAGAACACAACTGTCAAGACGCAAGCCGGGTCAATCTGCAATTACTACGCAGCGGATGGAAGATGATGAGCCGGAAATTGTTTCAGGTGTTTTTAATGGGATAACAACAGGTGCACCATTAACGATTCTTATTCGTAACAAAGATCAACGTCCTACAGATTATGATGCACTTAAAGATGCGTATAGGCCATCACATGCAGATTATACCTATGAGAAAAAATATGGTATTCGTGATCACCGCGGAAGTGGAAGAGCATCAGCACGCGAAACCGCTGCACGTGTGGCTGCAGGAGCTGTTGCTATACAAATGCTAAATGCTGCAAATATTTCTATTGATGCTTATGTAAGCCGTATCGGCAATGTTTCTATTCCTGAAAATGTTTCAATTGATACTACACAAACCTATAATAATATTTTGCGCTGTCCTCATGAAGCCACTGCACAGTTGATGCAAAAAAGTATTGAAGAAACTGCACAGACAGGAGACACTTTAGGAGGAATAATATCCTGTATTATTAGTGGTGTTCCTGCCGGGTTAGGTGAACCTGTATTTGATAAATTTCATGCACAACTAGGTAAGGCCATGCTTAGTATTAATGCTGTTAAAGGCTTTGAAATAGGGTCGGGGTTTAACGGAACTTCGCAAATGGGGTCACAGCAGAATGATGTTTTTGAGATTGACAAGGATGGGAAAGTTTTTACTAGGACCAACAACTCCGGAGGAGTGCAGGGTGGAATTACCAATGGTATGGACATTACTTTTAACGTAGCATTTAAGCCAGTGTCAACACTCATGAAGTCACAACAAAGCATTAACTTACAAAACGAAAAAGTGGTTATTCAACCCGGAGGACGTCATGATGTTTGTGTTGTGCCACGTGCAACACCAATTGTAGAGGCAATGGCAGCAATTACAACACTCGATTTTTTAATGATTGCCAATGCTGCTAAGTGCAAATAGTTGATATAATTTTAATGTTTACGGTATTCAGGTATTAAGGTTTACTCATAAAGATTATTGACTAGCAAAGAAAAAGGCAGTTTCAATTTTTATATTGAAACTGCCTTTTCGATTTTAATCTTATACGGTAAATCTACCGATATAATTTTATTTATTCAATACTACTTTTTGTGTTAATGTTTCACCGGATGCATTCATTCTAACGGTATAAATACCATTGCTTAAACCTGTGAAATTTACAGGATAAATATATTCACCTGCTGTCATCTGTGATTGATAATTAGTGCGAACGATATTACCTAATACATCAATAATTTCGAATACTACATCTGCATTTTTCTTCAAATTAACTTTCACCTGACCATAATCAGATGTTATCGGATTTGGTGTTACATTCATATTGAAATATGTTCCTGTTAAGTTATGAATTCCTGTAGTAACTGTTGCACTGTTTGCATTTAAGATTCTACCGGTAGCAAAATCAGAAACCCATCCAATGATGATTAGATTGCTTACATTTTGAGTTGCCGGAATATTATAATTAAATGTCCAACTGTAAGTACCACCGGAAGTTATGTTTGCAGGCAATGAACCTTGCACACCATCATTTCCACCAAGAATTGCACGAGCAACGTGATCATATTCCATGTTGGCTGCTGGTACAGGATCTGTTTCATTCTGCCAATCATGTCCGGCACCCTGAAGCGGCATATTTGCCGTTTGATAGCTATAATAGTTTGCTTGACTCCATGATGAAGTTGTGCCGGTTAAATTATCTTCTGTAACAACACAGTTAATTCTATAATCGCCATTCAATGATGCTGCAAATTGTGGGCTTACAGTAAACGTTCCAACATTGGTACTTGAATTATACGTTGCAGTCACATTAACGTCACAAGGAGGAATATCGGAAATAAGGCTGTTGTATTCAGTGATAAAATCTGATGGGTCAACATCTAAATCTTTACGATCAACCAATCCGCTTGGATAGCCACTGATTTTAGTTCCCATCCATGAATCATAAGCGGCAACAGTCATAGGATCGCCATTGTGAACAGCAATCAACATAACTTCCTGGCCATGTAAGTTGCGGAGCGAATCCATGTAAACAGCACCACGTGGACACCATCCGCACCAAGTACCTGTGGCTTCTTCAAATACTATACGTTTTGTTGGTAAAAACGGAAGATAGTTAATAACACCATTTAAACTATCATTAATATGGTTTGCATCTCCGGCTAAATCTGCCCAAAAGTTGAAAGAATAAGTTCCTACTGCACTTGCATTTATAGGAGTTGCATGAGTAAAATTATATGTTCCAAGGGGTGCAATATTTAATCCTGTCTTTGTGTCGGTATAAGTTGTGCCATTGAGTTGGTATTTAAGATCAACTGTAGTTATTGCACTTGAACCAAGATTTGTAATAACACCTGATAATGTAACGTTAGTTGGTGTTGTAACATATTGTGTATAGTTTAAAGAAGATAATGCTACATCATTTGCTGGCTGTGAACCATAGATAAATTCCCAATAACTGTTGTCAGCAGGTGATGGATCTGCACCTGCATATTGTGAAATGTTTGGAGAACCTGCAACAGAAACGGCTGTAGTGGCGTTAATCTGAACACCTATTGTGAGTGTTAACGCTGTTCCACCGTTTCTTTGATCAACTACATAAATTTTATTTGTTGATTCTTCTAATACAATACTATAATAAGTATATGCAGTGTTGCCCGGATCAGTATAGGAAGTGAATGAAATCCAGTGCTGACGGTTTGGTGCTGTTCCGAAAGTTTTAGTACAGATATTATCATTTGTACCACTTCCTGAAATTCCCCAACAACAAACTGAATTATCAGGTACTAAAGCTGAAGGTAATGCAACGTTGGCAACCGGAGGAGGTGTAGCTGCACCTGTTGTAAAGGTTAAAACTCCTGTTGTGGAAACTTTGTAATTTGTAACTGCCGCACCGTTAAAAGAAAATGCAAACGGAATTGTTACAGTTGTTGACCATTGTGGAGTGGTAGCACTTCCGGGATGAATGGATGTCCAACCTGCAGGTTGGCCTCCAGCAACAGGATATTCATCATCTGTGTTAAGGCCACCCGGATTTTGCCCAGCATTGATGTGTGGAAAATAATAATACTGTGCATTTACAGCTAATGCAAAACACATTATGCCAAATAGAAGAGTAATTTGTTTTTTCATTTTTATTTAAATTTAATTGACTGCGAAATTATCATTTTTCGCAACGTAAAATTAAGACTTTTAGTTAAATAATTGTTTTAGCTCTACGAAGGCAATGGACGGTTGTTTAAAGTTAGTCTATAACAGTTTGTATTACTGATACGATTGCATTAAAATACCAACTAAGTGAAAACTAATTAGTTCAAACCAAGCTTAAATTTCTTTAGTAAATTTATCGAACTGAATAAGAGGAAGGGACTACTGTCAGGCTCGTTGTTCCCAAACTTGAACTAAATTAACCAACACCTCAACAGCTTTATTCATATCCTGAACACTTACATATTCTTCTTTACTGTGAATACCCATTTCTCCTGTAAAAATATTCGGACAAGGCATGCCCATAAATGATAATCGTGCTCCATCTGTTCCGCCTCTGATGTTTTTCCGTTCACAATTGATGTCACTGCGTTTATAGGCTTCGCAGGCATTTTCCATTACCTCCGGATGTTTTTGAAGAACTTCATCCATGTTGCGGTATTGTTCTTTACTACTGATAGTAAAATTTGCTCCGGGAAATTGTTTGATTGTTTGTTCTGCCAACTTGTTAAGCAGTTGCTTTTGTTCGGTTAATTTAGCAGTAACAAAATCACGAAGAATAAAAGCGACAGTTGCTGTTTCTAATCCTCCACTAATGCTGACAGGATGTACAAAACCTTCATACGCTTCTGTATTTTCAGGACTCATTTCTTTTGGTAAAAGCGTGATAAAGTGCGCTAATACTTTTTGTGCATTAACCATTTTCCCTTTGGCATAACCCGGATGTGCACTGATGCCATTAAATGTTACTGTGCATGAGTCAGCCGAAAAATTTTCACCTTCTAATGTACCACATTCTCCACCATCGAGGGTATAACCAAAGTCAGCGTTTAATTTTTTCATATCCACTTTGTTTACACCACGACCAATTTCTTCGTCAGGCGTAAATAAAATTCTTATATCACCATGAACAATATCCTTTCTGTTTAAAAGGTACTGTGCAAAATCCATGATGATGGAAACACCTGCTTTATCATCAGCGCCTAACAGCGTAAGTCCTGAGGCTGTGATGATGTCATCACCAATTTTTTCGAGTAGATAAGGGTGTTTTTTACTGCTGATAACAACATTGTTGTCGTCAGGTAAAACGATATCCTCACCATTCCATTTTTTATGCAGGATAGGCTTTACGTTTGTGCCACTGCAATCAGGTGCAGTGTCAACGTGCGAACAAAAACAAATTACAGGTACTTTCTTTTTTGAGTTACCTTTAATTGTAGCATAGACATAACCATACTCATCAAGTGCAGCATCAATGCCCATTGCTTTTAATTCTGACTCAAGCAACCTGCTTAAGTCTAATTGTTTTTTGCTGCTGGGCTGTGTCTCAGAATCTGGATTGGCTGTGGTGTCAATGACTACATAACGCATCATTCGTTCCGCAGTAGTATGTTGGTAGTTATCTAACATCTTTTATGAAGTAACTGCACGTGCAATTACAATCTTTTGTATTTCGGAAGTGCCTTCGTAAATCTGTGTAATTTTAGCATCGCGCATTAAGCGTTCAACATGAAACTCTTTAACATAACCATAACCGCCATGCACCTGAACTGCCTCAACAGTAGTGTCCATTGCAACTTTTGAAGCATATAGTTTGGCCATACTTCCTGCCAGGTCATAATTTCCATGCTGATCTTTAAGCCATGCAGCTTTCAAGCAAAGTAATCTTGCGGCTTCAATTTCTGTTGCCATGTCGGCTAACTTAAACTGAATTGCCTGATGTTGGCTGATTTCTTTTCCGAATGCTTTACGCTCTTTAGAATATTTTAGTGCAAGTTCATAAGCACCCGATGCAATGCCTAATGCCTGTGAGGCAATTCCTATACGCCCACCAGCTAAGGTTTTCATTGCAAACTTAAATCCAAAGCCATCTTCGCCAATACGGTTAGCCTTTGGAACTCTCACATCAGTAAACATCAATGAATGTGTATCACTTCCTCTGATACCTAATTTATTTTCTTTTGGTCCTACAGTAAAGCCGGGAGTACCTTTTTCTACTATCAGACAGTTAATGCCTTTATGTCCTTTAGCAACATCAGTTTGTGCCATCACTAAATAAACGCTTGCTGTACCACCATTGGTAATCCAGTTTTTTGTTCCATTCAGTAAGTAATGATCGCCTTTGTCTATTGCTGTAGTACGTTGTGAAGTGGCATCGCTGCCCGCTTCGGGTTCACTTAAACAAAATGCACCAATTATTTCTCCTTTGGCTAATGGAACTAAATATTTTTGTTTCTGCTCTTCTGTACCAAAAGTTTCTAATCCCCAGCAAACAAGAGAATTGTTTACACTCATCACAACTGAAACTGAAGCATCTACTTTTGATATTTCTTCCATAGCCAATACATAGGAAATTGTGTCTAATCCCGACCCACCATATTTGGGGTCAACCATCATACCTAAAAAGCCTAGCTCACCTAATTTTTTGATTTGCTCTGCAGGGAATTTCTGATGTTCATCGCGCTCAATAACTCCGGGTAACAGCTCGTTTTGTGCAAAATCACGGGCTGCCTTCTGTATCATTAAATGTTCTTCATTTAGTTGAAATAGCATATTCTGAAAATTTTTGCGAATGTACAACTTCGGCACGAATTTGAAAATAGGGGGTGCTGGTTTGATAGCAGAGGAGTAATCTAATGCTATACCAAATTTGCCATCTTAGTTTGTCATCTTTTTCATTCACACCACCCAAAGGATTTATTTCTTAACGTCTTAGCGTGGTGCTTTTTTTCAAACAAAGTGAGGATTTTTAGTAAGTAAAGTTTTTATTTCACGCAAAGTATGCAAATTTTTTTTCTTAGCGGTCTTAGCGTATTTTTTTCCTTTGCGCCTTAGCGTGATACTTTTTTTCAAACAAAGTGGAGATTTTTAGTAAGTAAAGTTTTTATTTCACACAAAGTTCGCAAAGCGTACTATCGTAGCAAGTGATGTTTTCATTTCACGCAAAGTGCGCAAAGATTTTTTCTTAGCGTCTTAGTGTGGTACTTTTTTTCAATCAAAGTGGAGGTTTTTAATAAGTAAAGTTTTTATTTCACGCAAAGTTCGCAATAGCTATTCTTTACTATTTCTACTTTTGCACATTATTCCTACAAGTCGAAAATTTCATCATTATTGAAAACATATCTTTTCTTACTAATTTTTCTTTTAGTATGGCTTCCTATTGCTGCGCAGAAAAAACCATGTGTAAGTAAATTTGATAGTATATCTGTCGTCAACTATATTGAAGAAAAAGGATGGTTAGACTTAATTCCGGTCAAAACTTTGGCTAAGCTAAGTTATTTTCCTGAAGTTGTCTCCACTGCAAGTTTAAATCAAGCAACCTGCAGATGGAAGGTTGTGTCTCAGGCTTCATATCATTCAAACGATGGTGATTGCCGTTTTACGAATGGTTGTACTGTAGTTGTAAAACAAGCAATTGTCGTAAATGCGAGAAATAAGCGTTTGGTTAGTAGGAGAAAAAATATGAAAATCTATCCGAATTTTGAGTAAATTTACCATGTAAGTTAATTATGAGAGTCAACACTGTTAATAAAACATCATCTGATTTTAATTTTTTAACACAATATTTTCAACCATCATATATAATTTTGCATCTGTTGCATTTTAAATAGTTTTAATTCAGGAAACTGATTAACTACTTTGAACGTTGTTGTTTTTTCCACTTTGTTCAAATATTATTTTAACCTTGAGTTTGTTGCATTCAGTTCAAATCATAAAAATTATTCATAGAAGTAATTCAAACTTTATACTTCAAAAGAATAATTTTCTGGTTTATTTTGATTTTCTTGTGTGTCAATCAAACTTCGCTAAAAAACTTTTTGCAAATGTTGAATAGAGGAATACCCATTTCTGTTTCATTAGAACCTAATTTCAAGAACGATACATCAGGAAAACTAAAATACAATAAGAAACGGCTCTTTAATTTGTCATTGCTTGCTATCTTGATTTCAATTTGTATCAGTTTTATTGCAAAGTTTCTCATTTATTTAATAGATTTTATTACCAATATTTCATTCTTCGGAAGTTTTTCATTTGCTGATGCAAGTCCGGCTCACAACACCATGGGATTATGGGTAATAATCGTACCTGCAATTGGAGGATTAGTTGTTGGGCTATTGGCACTATATGGCTCAAAGGCAATTCGTGGACATGGCATACCCGAAGCTATGGAGCAGATTCTTACCAATCAAAGTAAAATTAAACCATCTATCACATTTTTAAAACCAATTTCTTCTGCTATTTCAATAGGAACAGGAGGTCCATTTGGTGCCGAAGGACCTATCATTGCTACGGGAGGTGCATTAGGCTCAACATTAGGTCAGTTAATGCGCATTACACCTAATGAAAGAAAAATACTTTTAGCTGCAGGTGCCACTGCCGGTATGGCTGCAATTTTTGGGAGTCCAGTTGCAGGAATTTTATTGGCAATAGAACTTTTGTTATTTGAATTTTCGCCACGCTCTTTTGTGCCTGTTGCTTTGGCTTGCATAACGGGTTCTGCAGGACATCATTTATTTTTTGGCGAAGGCGTTGTCTTTCCCATGCAACAACAGGTTGAGAATGCTTCAAATGCAGCTTTGTTTTTTTATTCGGCAATGGGTGTTGTTGTAGGTGTTTTGGCAGTAGCAACAACAAAAATTGTTTACTGGATTGAAGATATGTTTGAGAAATTGCCTGTACATTGGGCATGGTGGCCTGCAATTGGTGGTCTGGCAGTTGGCATTGTTGGCTACTTTGAACCGCGTTCATTAGGTGTTGGTTATAATAACATTACCGACTTACTTGCCGGTTCCATGTCGCTGCAGTTAGTAGTTTCATTATGCCTTTTAAAATTTGTTTCTTGGGCAATATCCCTCGGTAGTGGCACTTCCGGAGGTACGCTTGCTCCATTACTTACTATTGGAGGCGCATTGGGTGTTATGGCTGGAATGGTAGGACAGTTTTGGTTTCCTTTGGCAGATATCAGTATTCCACTTGCTGCACTCGTTGGTATGTCTGCTATGTTTGCAGGTGCTTCTCGTGCATTTTTAACATCAATAGTTTTTGCTTTGGAAACAACGGGACAATCAAATGCATTATTGCCCCTGCTTGCATCATGCACATCATCTTATTTTGTTTCCTATTTTCTGATGGAAAACACAATTATGACAGAAAAAATAGCACGTAGAGGAGTTTATACACCCAGCACCTACGAGCCCGATGTTTTAGAAAAAATAAAAGTAGATCAGTTAGCCACAGACAATGGAATTACAATAAGTGATGATATGAAAATAGGTGAAGTCAGAAATTGGCTCCAGCAAGAACCAGACTTACAGGCAAATTATTATATCATTTCTAGTGCTGATGGTAAATATATTGGATTGCTCAGTTCAACAACCATTTTCAGTTCACATCATCAACCGGATTTATTGATTGGATCTTTAGTTAAACGAACACAGGTTTTTGTGAGTAATACTGATACACTAAAGACTGCAGTTCAAACTATGGCAAAGGAAAATGTGGATATTCTGCCTGTTGTTTCCGAACAAGAAATAATTGGTATTCTAACCTATCAGCACATCATATCAGTCTATAATCATGGTATTGATGAATTGGAAACTAAACAAAAACATATCTCTTTAAAACGTCAACGATTAAAAATACTTCTGCGCGGACAAAAATTGGTTAATGTTCTCCGTACCAGAAGTCATGAGGAATAAATTATAACATTATTTTTAGTTTAATACAGTTTGTTATTTTAGCATCTTAATTCTGTTGCAGTGTTTTTTAAAAAGGTAGTATTTTTTTTGCTGATTTTCATTGTTTCATGTAAGAATAGTAATGATCAACAGACAATACAACAATTAACTAATGATGAGAAATCAATTGTTCAGCTTTTTGATGCTACTGTAATTCAGAAAGTTTCTCGTACAGACAGTCTGCAAAAAATTATTTCAGGCATTGATAGTTTAACTATAACAACACCCTCTGTAATTGTTATGAGGGAGGTTGTTAAGGCAAATTTTAGTCGCAGAAGCGGACATTTTACCACTGCTGAGGTTTATTTTAAAAGAGCCAAGGAGCTACATAACGGAAGAGATTCGCTTTCATATTATATTTATTATGGCTTAGGTTCAACATATAAAAGCATTGGAAATTTTCCGGAAGGTTCTCGAAATCTTTATCAGGCTGTAGCTATTGGCGAACAGCTAAAAGACACTTTAAAAATTACACAGGCTTATTCTAACCTTTCACAGTTGCAAGCTGAAAAGGGCGACTATGACGATGCACGAAAAACATTGAATAAAATATTTTCGATTCTTAGGGGCAATACATATATGCCGTCTTATCTGAATGCAATGCACACTTTAGCAAATATTGAAGGTCAGACAGGAAATATAAAAGAAGCAATGAAGTTGGATGTGCGAGGCATTGCTATTGCAGACAGTTTAGGCGACCAAATTATTAAAGTAATGTATCAGGACAACCTGGCACGCTGTTATCTTGCACAGGATAGTTTTGAAAGAGCACGATATTATTTTAAAAATAATCAACAAATAGAAAAGCCTTTTAATAATCCGGGATGGAATGCCGATACAGAGATTAACCTTGCAGAAGTTGAAACCAACGATGGGAATTATGCCCTTGCTGAAGCACATTTGGATAATGCAGTAAAAATATTTTCAGAAAACAAACAATTAATAAATACACTGAAAGCTTATACAGTCTATGAATTGCTATACCAGAAACAAGGTAAATGGCAAAAGGCATTGGAAGTCAATCAAAAGTATCAGGAAGTATATGCAAATTCGATTAACGAAAAGAGTGAACAATCGTATGCTGAGTTTAATACTCTTTTTGAAACACAACAGAAGGAAAAGAAAATTTCTGAAATGAAATTACAGGTTGCGCAAGCCGATCTGAGAGCGAAACAAAAGAATGTATTGTTGTTAATTTTGCTGAGTGTAGTGGCAATAGTTTTGATGTTGTTCAGAAATCATCGAGTCAAGTCAAAACTTGAAAGCCAGCAACTTTTATTGGAGAATAATTTGTTGCAAGAGAAGGCATTAAATGTTGCACAGGAGCAACGGCTTCAGATTTCACGCGACTTACATGATAGCTTAGGAGCACAACTAACCTTTGTGAATTCTGTATTGGACGGAATCAAAAAATCCACTACATCAATTGATGAATCTCTGAAATCTAAAATAGAAACAGTGTCGGAATTTTCTGAAAATGCAGTGACAGAACTTAAAAATACACTTTGGGTGATGAACTTAAAGTCAATTAATGTTTCTGATTTGAAATTTAGAATTGCAAATTATATAAATAGTGCTGCTGAGGCTAAAGAAGAAATTCGTTTTCATTTTAATTTTGAAATAGCTGATGACATACAAATTCAGACTAAATCGGCAATGAATATTTTCAGAGTCATTCAGGAAATAGTAAACAATGCAATAAAGTATTCTCATGCTTCTGAGGTTTCAATAAGTATTCATCAGAATAAAAATGAACTGCTTATTGATGTTCGCGATAATGGTGTTGGGTTTGATGTTGATGAAATGAGAACAAAATCTTTTGGATTGAATAATATTTATAACAGAGTGTCAGATCTGAAAGGTACTGTTGATTTAGTTTCAGGAGAGGACTTAGGTACACAATATAAAATCAAATGTTTATTATGATAAATGTGGCTGTTGTTGATGATAATATTTATGCATTGCGTGCGATAAGAGAAAAACTTTCAGGATATTCAGATATTGATCTTGTTTGCATTGCACAAGGTGGTCAGGAGGTGATAGATTTTTTAGAAAAGAATAGTAGCTTAGATGTTGTTCTTATGGATATAGAAATGCCACAGATGAATGGTATCGAAGCCACCGCTGTCATTAAGCAGAAATATCCCTCAGTTAAAGTTATAATGATAACAGTTTTTGATGATGACGAATATATATTTAATGCCATTAAAGCAGGAGCTGACAGTTATATTTTAAAAGAGTCGAAAAGCGAAAAGATATACGATACCATTATTGATACTTTAAATGGAGGTTCTGTAATGTCACCATCAATCGCTGTTAAAGCATTACAATTATTGAAAAAAGCGACTACTGAAATATCCTCTGTTAAATCTACAGAGATTAATGTGGTTTTAAGTGTAAGAGAAATAGAAATTTTGGAACAATTAAGCCGGGGAATGACCAATAAAGCCATTGCCGAAAGTTTATTTATATCACCCTTTACTGTTAAAAGACATATTGAGAATATTTATCAGAAATTACAGGCACACAATCGTATTGACTTGATTGAGAAAGCAAAGAAAGGAAAACTGATATAGTTTTTTATTTTTTTTGCAATTAATACGCTTAAAGTATTAACATCAACTTTTTGTTGATATTCTGTTTATAGTTGCATACTTATTCTGAAAACAAATTTGTGGTTATTATGTTAACTCATTATAAAAAGTCATTAAAATAGACAATTCAAAATGACCACTGAATAAAATAAAGTTATGGCTGAGCATTTAAAAATAATTGCAATTGAGAAAGCAACACACGATGTACTTCATATCACAACAGAGAAACCTGAAAATATTAATTATAATGCAGGGCAGGCAGCAGATATTTCAATCAACAAACCCAAATGGGAAAATGAGTTAAGAGCATTTACTTTTACTTCATTGCCAACAGACAAACAGTTAGAGTTTACAATAAAAACCTATCCACAGCATAATGGTGTAACCAATCAACTTCTCTCTTTAAAACCCGGTGATGAATTGCTTTTGCACGGTGTTTTTGGGACTATTGGCTATAAAGGCGAAGGAATTTTTATTGCCGGTGGTGCCGGCATTACACCCTTTATTGCAATTTATAAGCAACTTGAAAAAGAAGGTAACGTTGGGAATAACAAACTGTTGTTTGCCAATAAAACACGTGCTGATATTATTCAGGAAAAGAAATTCAAAGATTTACTTGGCAAATATTTCATAAATATACTTTCAGAAGAAAAACTTGAAGGTTTTGAATATGGCTATATTACAGAAGGTTTGTTAAGGCAGTATTTAGATGCAACAGGATATATTTATCTCTGTGGGCCGGAACCGATGATGGTTGCTGTTGAAAAGCACTTGAATAAACTGAATGTTGATAGTGCACGTATTGTTAAAGAAGTTTTTTAAAAAAGCGAGAAGGTGGCGAAATGTATTTGCATCAGGTATTGAATAAGTAGTTTGTTTTAGTTATTTTTATAATCTTTAAAATTATGTTATCATGTTAAGTACGGAGTCAACTTTATCAGAACGTATGCAGCAACTAAGACGTATGGGCTACACCGAAGATTTTAACTTAAAATCGCGTTTTGCGGAAGGGGATAAAGATTTCTTTAAGATACTTCCTGATGATTTTAAGATTGATTTGTACTATCGTTTTGAAGGCGATTCAGACCCGGCTGATGAGGCAATTATATATGCGATTTCATCAGAAAGACATCATCTGAAAGGGATTTTGGTAAATGGTTATGGCGTGTATTCCGATCCTGTTGCGAACGAGATTCTTAAAAAATTAAAAGTAAACTAAATCACTTTTGGAACTGCTGAAACTAATTGATATTGCCGGTATAGCTGTGTTTAGTATATCGGGTGTATTTGCTGCTATGGAAAAGAAACTCGATGTCTTCGGTGTTTTTATAATTGCTTTTATAACAGCATTAGGTGGTGGTACTTTGCGCGATGTATTAATTGGACAACTACCTGTATCATGGATGTATAATTTGAATTATGGTTTAATTGTGTTATTAAGTACGCTTGCATCAATGTTCTTTTCTAACATCATCGGTAATTATCAAAAAACACTGCTGACATTCGACTCACTTGGAATAGGTTTGTTTACTGTTGTGGGAATTCAAAAGGGAATAATGCTTGATTTTCATCCTGCTGTCTGCATTGCATTGGGAACAATCACTGCATGTTTCGGTGGTGTTATTCGCGATATTTTACTCAACAATATTCCATTAATTTTTCAAAAGGAAGTGTATGCTACTGCATGTATTTTAGGGGGAGTTGTTTATTTTGTTTTAATGCGATTGCAGATGAATGAGATGATTACAGAAATGATTAGTATTACTTTTATTGTTGTTTTCAGACTGGTGGCTGTAAGGTTTAATTGGCAACTTCCATCTATTTATAAGATTCAAAAGAAGTAAACCTGAATGGCTGAATTTTGAAATTGATTTTTTTTAGAGTTCATTTATGTTGAATCTTGTTTGAATAAAAAGTAATTTTTGAAAACTTAGTTTATGGAAAAAGTAAAATCACATATTGGAAAAGAAAATTATAAAGTTATAATTGAATCGCAATCAGGGAATATTCTAATTGCTGATGAGCCGGTAGAAAACGGTGGCAAGAATCTTGGGCTTTCACCATTTGAGTTAATTGCTGCAGCATTGAGCGCATGTACCTCAATAACTGTGCGGATGTATGCCGATAGAAAAGATTGGTCTCTTACTGATGTAAATACTGATATTTCTGTTAATTGGGATAAAGCCAATAACAAAACAATTATTCAACGTAAGATTAAATTTTCGGGTAATCTTTCAGATGAGCAGAAGAACCGATTGCTTCAGATTGCCAATGTCTGTCCAGTTCATAAAGTACTTACTAATTCCATTCTGATTAATACAGAGATATTTTAGATTAATTTGTCTTCTGTTTATCTGTTTTGAAATAAAACATGATATATCTCATTTAAATTTTAGCGAAAAACAAACTACAATGTAACTTATGTCACTGTAAAAACAGTCGGGCATAGGCACTTTTGTGCTGTCATTTTGAACGATTAGCTACACTTTAAATTATTCACTAAAATTAAAAATAACAGATATGTCTCAAACACATTTTTACGAAGTAAATGTACAATGGAAAGAGGGTAGAATTGGAGAGTTGTCATCACCCATTCTCGACAAAACAATTGAATGTGCCACACCACCGGAGTTTCCTAATGGTGTTCCAAATATTTGGTCACCCGAGCATTTATTTGTTGCTGCCATCAACAGTTGCTATATGGCAACTTATTTGGCTATTGCTTCAAACTTTAAAGTAGAACTGGAAGATTTCAGTTGTCGCACAGTTGCCAAACTCGAAATGGTAGATGGCAAGTATTTGATAACTCAGGCAGAATTATTTCCAACGGTAAAACTGAAAGATATAAATGATGCTGAAAAAGCACAACGCATTGCCGATAAGTCAAAGGCAGGTTGTTTGGTTACCAACTCAATGAAGACAGAAATTATAATGACAACAAAAATCAGTTAATGTAACAAGAGTAACAAAGTATCTGAAAAATCATTACTTACTTTGCATTATAGAATTCAGATACTTTCAGAATACAAGCACAACTATAACATTTAAATTATAACTATATGTTTTTTCAACACGTTTACGACAAAAGTTTAGCACAAGGGAGCTATTTCATAGGCTGCCAGGCAAAAGGTGAAGCAATTGTAATTGACGCACAGCGGGACATTGATATTTATCTTGAAATTGCCAAACAAAATAACTTAAAGATTACTCACATTACAGAAACACACATTCATGCAGACTTTTTATGTGGCTCTCGTGAACTTGCTGCTGTTACAGGAGCAAAGATGTATTTATCTGACGAAGGTGGCAAGGACTGGCAATATGAATTCAATCATGAAGGAGTAAGTGATGGAGATGTAATTACTGTTGGCAACCTTACTTTAAAAGTGATGCACACTCCGGGCCATACTCCGGAAAGTATTAGCTTTTTGCTGACAGATCATCCGGCATCAGACAAACCTGTTATGGTTTTTACAGGTGACTTTGTTTTTGTTGGGGATATTGGCCGTCCCGATTTATTGGAGAAAGCAGCAGGAATAAAAGGAACTAAAGAGATTGGTGCCAAACAAATGTTTCAATCTTTGAAAAAATTTGAAGCATTACCCGAGTATGTTCAGGTATGGTCAGCACATGGTGCAGGCTCGGCTTGTGGTAAGGCTTTAGGTGCCGTTCACAGTTCAACTGTAGGATATGAAAAAATTCGCAATTGGGCATTTCAATATGGTAACGATGAGCAAGGTTTTGTTGATTTTCTTTTAGCTGACCAGCCTGAGCCACCAAAGTATTTTGCAATGATGAAACATCTTAATAAAGTAAATCGTCCACTTTTAGTTGAAGTGCCTAAGCATGCTAAGATGTCTAAAGAAGAATTTCTTTCTGCTTACAACAAAGGTATAACCGTAATTGATACCAGAAATAAATTTGAATTCGCAGAAGGCTTTTTACCCGGAAGTTTAAATATTCAAGGGAATAATTCTTTCTCAACCTGGATGGGATGGTTGCTTAATTATCAGCAGCAATTTATTTTAGTTGCTGGTGATAAAACTATTGTTGACTTAACCAGAAAACTCATGCGTATAGGAATGGATAACATGCTTGGTTATGTAACTGATGTTGCTTCATTAGGTATTGAATTGGAAAAATCAGAGGTAATTAATTTAGCAAAATTCAAAAGCACAATAAATAACGACAACTATCAAATCATTGATGTGCGTGGTTTAACAGAATTTGAAGCAGGACATGTTGAAGGAGCTGAACACATTTTTGTTGGAACCTTAGTGCAAAATCTTAAGATGATTAATAAGAAGAAGCAGGTGGTTATTCATTGTCAGGCAGGAGATCGTTCAGCAATTGCTTTTTCTCTGCTTCATAAATATGGCTTTAAGAATGTGTGGAATTATGCCGGTGGTATGAAGGAGTGGGTAGCGAGCAATGAAGCTACAGTCAGTGAACGACAAATGGCTTGTGCTATTTAATGACTTTGTAAATTTCTAACAGTTAAATTAAAATAAAATGATTGGACTAATTAAAAACATGTTGGGTATGGAAAATACACAACTAACAGATGCAATTAAGAAAGGAGCATTTCTTATTGATGTGCGTACTCCTGCAGAGTTTGCCGGTGGTAGTGCATCGGGCGCAGTAAATATTCCGTTGGATAAAATAGGAAGTCAGTTGTCTAAGTTTAAAAATAAGTCAAATGTTGTGGTGTTTTGCAAAAGTGGAATGCGCAGCATGCAGGCAAAGAACATTCTTGAACAAAATGGAATAGTAAATGTTATCAATGGTGGTACCGTTAATGACATTATTAAAATCCAGAATGCAAAATAGCAACTCAGCGCCTGTAAATAAAGATTCTCAGGTTAATGATCCATCAAAACAGTCCTTTTGGAATGAAAGATGGGAGACTAAACAAACCGGCTGGGATATAGGTTACCCTTCTCCTGCAATAGCAGAATATTTTAGTAAATTTTCTGATAAAGAGGTTGCTATTCTTATTCCGGGATGTGGTAATGCTTATGAAGCAGAATTTTTAGTGAGTGAAGGTTTTAAAAACATTACCTTGGTTGATATTGCTCCAAAGGCTGTAGAAATATTAAGGAAAAAGTTTGCCGGTAATTCAAATATCAGAACTCTTTGTGCTGATTTTTTTACAATAGAAGAGAAGTTCGATATTTTAATTGAACAAACATTTTTTTGTGCAATTCCTCCGGACAAACGTAAAGAATATGTTCAAAAAGCGTCAGAAGTTTTAAATCCTGAAGGAAAAATTGTTGGATTATTGTTTGATATAATGTTTGAAAAAGAAGGTCCGCCATTTGGAGGAAGCAGAGTGGAATATGAGCAATTGTTTAATCCGTTATTTGATTTAAAGATGATTCCTTGCTTGAATAGCATTACTCCCCGTGCAGGGACAGAGCTGTTTATAGAATTACAAAAGAAGTAGTTAGTTTATATTTTTAAAATTCTTATGTCATGTAAGTTTAGTGTAAGAAAGCACTGAAGTAATATGCAATTAAAAATTATTTAATTTAGAATCGTATGAATAAGGTTTTTTCAGGTTGGAATTGGATGCGTGTAATACGTTTAGCTTTGGGAGTTTTCATTGTCATTCAGGGTGTGCATGACAAAAGTTTGGTGTTTGCAACATTGGGTGTATTATTTGCGATGATGGCAGTTTTTAATGCAGGCTGTTGTTATGCAGGAAGTTGTCAGATGCCTGATGATAACGCTGATAAATCACAAATTGAAAATTCAGAAAAAATATAAGTAATGCAAAAGGGAATTATTGTTTTATTACTACTAACTGTTGTATTCGGCTCCTGTCAAATCGGACAAAAACAAAAACTTACAGAGCAACAAGAGAAGGAGTATATAATCAAAGGAGACAGTATATCTGATTTTATGCAAGGTATCTTGTTGAAGCATGTTGCCAATGCGATAAATCATGGTGGTACGGAATTTGCAATCGGCTTCTGCAATATGAATGCCATACCAATTACAGACTCTGTTTCTGCATTATATCATGTTCAAATTCAGCGATTGAGCGATAAGAACAGAAATCCCGATAATGCAATTAAAACGTTGGAAGATAGTCTGGCATGGCAAAAAATAAAAAGCTCTTCATCTAGCTTTATCGAACAACAATCTTCCGGAGATATAGTGTATTACAAGCCTATTAAAACCGGAATGCCCACTTGCTTAAAATGTCATGGTAGTAGTGCAGAAATTGAATCAAAAACTTTAGCGCTGATAAATGAAAAATACCCGGATGACAAGGCAGTAGGATATAGCCAAGGTGATTTAAGAGGAATGTGGAAAATTAAATTTAGCGAATAATATAAGCATGAAAGAATTTTTACGTGCAAATTGGTTAATTATTGCCGGTACACTTGCAGGAGCCGTAGGAGGATATTTATATTGGAAACTTGTAGGCTGCAGCAGCGGAACTTGTGCTATTACCTCTAATCCTTTAAACAGCACATTTTACGGAGCTCTTATGGGAGGGCTTTTTTTATCTCTATTTCAAAAGAGCTGATAATCAGATCTGTTTTAATTGTCCCGCACACCATAGTTGGAATTGGATGAAACCTGTCTTTTAAATTAATATTTCCCCAAAATAGTAATTTTATTTGTAAAAGTTAGGAATCCTAACTAAAATTGCAGCGGTAATAATGCCAAATAATATCATAACATCAAACAAAATGAGTAAATCAGTATTTTATCATGCAGGATGCCCTGTATGCGTTAGTGCAGAGCACGACATTGTAAATTTAATCGGAGCCAACAATGTTGAAGTAGTTCACATTGGTGAAAATCGTGGCCGTATTGCTGAGGCAGAAGGTAAAGGTGTAAAATCAGTACCTGCGTTGGTAACACCTGCAGGTCATGTATTGCACATTAACTTTGGTGCATCAATGGCTGATGTGAAAGGTTAAAAATTTGTCCCACATAGTTAGGATAACTACCTTTGTGGGACAGTTTTATCTGAACTATGAATTTTAAACAAACAATCATTTTAATTTTTGCCATAAGTTGGGCAACTTTGGCAAATGCACAATCAAAAAATAAAAAATTTATGAAAGTAGCAGTATGGGATACCTATGTAACAAAGAAGGACGGAAGCGTAATGCATTTTGATATCATTGCACCATCAGAAATGAAAGACACAGCAGTGATTTATAATTATGGTAAAACATATCTGAAATCAAGAGGGCAGGAGGGGCAACCATTATCTGCAAAGGAATGTCGCTTTTGCCATATAGAGTCTGTTAGACCGGATTGGGAAGCATCCATACATAAAGATGGATATTTTATTTACGAAATGGAAAATTGTAAATAATAGTTTAATATTTTTAGCTTACAAATTCTAAAGATGAGCAAGTCTGACTTTGATCTGAATTTTCAAAATAAAAGCGTTGATGGGCGTATTGTTGCAGCCCTTGAAAGAATTTCACAGGCATTTCGAGTATTACTATGGCAAGAGAGTAAAGATTTTTCTTTAAGTCCAATTCAGATTCAGGTTATTATTTTTCTGCTTCATCACAGTGATGATAAATGCAAAATAAGTTATCTGGCTGATGAGTTTAATATGACCAAAGCTACAATCAGTGAGACTGTAAAAACATTGGAACATAAGAAACTTATTCAGAAAGTTTATGAAGAGTTTGATAACAGAAGTTATACTATTCAGTTAACAAAGTCAGGAAATGCCATTGCCACACAAACAGCTTTATTTAGTAAAGAATTTCATAAGCCAATTGCAAAACTCAGTAATGATGGTAAAGAAAACATGTTGTTGAGTCTTCTAAATATTATCAATCATCTCAACAAAACGGGTGTCATCACTATACAACGAATGTGTTTGTCCTGCACACATCATGCATTAACAACAAATGGAGAAAATCATTTCTGTAAATTACTAAATCGTGAACTGCTTTCCTCAGAACTGCGTATTGACTGCCCGGAGCATGTTTTGAGCACTTAGTTGTATTAACCATGTAAAATCTTTTAAGAGCATTGTTTTTTCATACACATCTGCTTTTTAAATATTTCAATAGCTTGGAATACCTTATCTTTGCAGGCTAATTTTATTATAATTATTTGTTATGAGTAAGTTAATTATCAATCGTTTGGACTATGCGCGTATTAAAAAGTCTATCAGCGATGCCAAACAATTTAAGTCAATCAGCAATTCCGAAGCAGAAAAGTTACAGCAAGAATTAGATGCTGCTAAAATTGTTGAGCCTGAAGCAATACCTTCTAATGTGGTTACCATGAACTCAATTGTAAAACTTAGTTTTTTAAACAATGATAAAAAAATTCAGTTTCAGATAGTATATCCCGAGCAAGCTAATATTAAGGAGAATAAAATTTCTATTTTTTCTCCCATAGCAACTGCACTCATTGGTTATAAAGTTAATGATGAAGTTGAATGGATAGTTCCTGCCGGATTAACAAGAATACGCATAGATGAAATCGTGTATCAGCCGGAAGCTGCCGGTGATTTTGATCTTTAAAATTACCTGAATCCATGAAAGTATTTTCATATTTAATTTTATCTTTTATATTTTCTATACATTCTGTTGAATGTAAAACTGTAAGAGCATTATTTATTGGCAACAGTTATACTGATGTAAATAACTTACCTGAAATTGTAAAACAGATAGCACTTTCTACCGGTGACACACTGATATATAGTAAGAATGCACCCGGAGGATATACTTTTCTAATGCATACTACCAATGCAACCACAATTAGCTTAATTCAGGCAGGTAATTGGGACTATGTTATTCTTCAGGAACAAAGTCAGCTGCCCTCATTTCCTGATAATGATGTAGCAACGCAGGTTTATCCCTATGCAGCAGCATTAGACAGTATGATAAAAGCAAGTAGCCCTTGTGCAACTACACTTTTTTATATGACCTGGGGAAGACAAAATGGTGACGCTGCCAATTGCCCGTTCTTTCCACCACTATGTACTTATTTGGGTATGGATAGTTTGTTACAGTTGAGATATACCATCATGGCGCAAGATAACCATGCAGCCATTTCACCGGTAGCAAAAGTATGGCGCAAAATACGATCAGATTTTCCAACGCTAAACCTATATGCAAGTGATGGCAGTCATCCAAACAATAATGGATCTTTTGCTGCAGCTTGCAGTTTCTACTCAGTTATGTTCGGAAAGAATCCTCAATTAGCGTCATATAATTTTACAGTTACAGCATCAGATGCGGTCACAATTAAAACAGTGGCAAAAGAAGTAGCATTTGATAGCTTAAATTATTGGTTTCAATACGATGCATTGATTGCAGACTTTAATTTCTCAACTGTTACCAATACAGTTAGTTTTTTCAATACTTCGCAAAATGCTACTACCTTTAATTGGACATTTGGTGATGGCAGTAGCAGCACATTGATGAACCCATCACATACTTACACTGCAAGTGGCACTTTTAATATTACATTGATTGCTTCTGATTCTGTTTGTGGTTTTGCAGACACTGTTTCAAAAACAATTACAATTTCAACTTCCGGTTTAGCAGCACCTGAATCTTCAAATAGCATTAATATTTTGCCTAACCCTGTTTTGGATGTCATGACTTTTACATCAGTTAAAACAGTTTCATCATTCCAAATTTTTACAACTGATGGAAGGCTTATATTAACTTCTAATAGACCAATTCAATCTAATGAGGAGCATTCACTAAATGTTTCTATGCTATCGTCAGGTATTTATTTTTTGAAGGTTTACAGTGATGAATTAAATGCATCATGTATCAAGTTTACAAAATTTTAGACAAGAAAATTACTATAGAGGAATTTGCAAGTTATTTTAATAATGAATTTTCTGGTATTGGATTTAATTTGTAAAATCTGAATTTCTAACCAAGCAATGATGCAATTTATTAAATCGGTTTTTGCAGGCATTGGTCAGATTATGCTTTGCAATAACATCATTACCGGCATACTCTTTACAGTTGGAATTTTTATTGGTAACTTGTGGTGTGGCATTGCTGCTTTGTTAGCTGCAAGTGTTGGCACAGCCACTGCATATTTATTAAAATTTAGCAAGACTGAAATCGAAGCGGGGTTGTATGGATTTAGTGCAGCTTTAACAGGTGTTGTTTTGATCTTTTTGTTTGAGAACACATTGCTTATTTGGGGATTGGTATTTGCTGGTGCAATTTTAGCTGCATTATTACAGCATTATTTTATTCAAAAATGTTTTCCTGCTTACACGTTTCCATTTATTGTTATTACATGGGTAATTTATTTTGTGATTAGCAAATTTGATTTAGCTCAGTTAAATTTACAAGAGACAAATTCTTTTCAATCATCAACAATTTTACTTGCGGGCACCAATGGCTTTGGGCAGGTGATTTTTCAGGGATATTTTGTTTCAGGAATATTATTTTTTATAGCTGTATTAATTTCTTCTCCGATGGCATCATGTTTTGGACTTGCCGCATCATTTGCTGGTGTATTAGTAGCTCTCATGTTAGGCTATTCACAAAACGATATTACTGCAGGAATTTTTGGATTCAATGCTGTGCTTTCTGCAATAGCTTTTGCAGGCAGTAAGAAGTCTGATATTGCATGGGCATTAATTGTAGTTGTTTTTACCCTGCTGATTCATTTTGTTTTAATCAGTACACAAATACTAAGCGAAGTAGGAGGGGTGTTTACTTTTCCTTTTGTTGCGGGCTGCTGGATTACATTGCTATTAAAGTATAGCATCAGAAATTCTAAGAGTATAAATTAATTCAACAAGGTACTAACAAAGTATTTTTACACGTAATGTTTTGTGTGAGCAATGATGTTACATTTCTAATTATTCCGATTTGTTTAATGTCCAGATTATTGCCTTTTCCTTAGTTGCTCTGAAAATTGTTACGTGCTTTTCTTTTGGCTCATCAGAATAAGTCCATTTAATATTGGCAAAGTTTTCTTTTTTCAGAATGTATGCCAACTCTTTAGTATAAGTCGAAATATCTTTTGCTTTTGAACCGGCAAACCACAGTCGTTTTTCCGGTGGTGGTAGTTTTGATAAATGTTCTTTTGCTGTTCTTACCAAATAGTGATTGTTCCACCATAAAGATGGGTCAAATGCAATGTAGTTATCAAACATTTCTGGTGTCAAAAAAAGAGTTTCCATAATAAAAAGCCCTGCTAAAGATTCGCCTATTATGCTTTTTTCAGATGTAGTTCTATAGCGCTTGTTTATTTCAGGGAATAGTTCATCTTTTATAAAAGCCCTGAATTTTTCTGAACCGCCAACAACCGGTGCAATTTCTTTGTCTTTTGCAATTTCTGTAGTGCCTGATAAGTCTCTTCTTCGTTGTGTGTTTTCGATGCCTACAAGTATCAATGGTTTAATTTTATTTTCTGTTATTAGCTTAGCTATCGTATTTGCAATGTGTGGGAAGTCTTCCTTTATTCCTCCATCGGGCATATACAATACAGGCAATGAGTCATTGTTTGTTTTGTAGTTATCCGGTGTCCAGACATTGATAGTTCTTAATTCTCCTACCTGATGAGATTGAATAGTGAAAGTTTCGTGTTGTGGTATCGGGTCGTTTGGCTGTGAAGATACTGTGTAGTTTGAAAGTGTGATAAAGAGTAGAAATAAATTGTAATATATGTAATTCATATCTTTCTGTTGTTACTGTTTTGTTTTAATGTATTGATAAATAGGTAGGAATTTTAATCAATGGTTAAATCACACTCAGTGAGCTATGCAACTTAAAGTAAAGAGGTTTAAAAAATTTAATGAAACTTCTTTCCTTCCTTCAACATTGCCAAAATTTCTTGCATTCGTTTAACTCTTGTTTCGGGCTTTTTGGCTGTTTGTAACCTAAAGTTGATAGCAAATTTATTAGTCTTGTTCAACGATGCATAAAAGGCATTTGCCGTTTTATGCTTTTTCAATTCTTTCAAAAAATCTTCTGCCTCTTGCATGGTAGTATGCGAATCGTATGCTCTTGCCCAACGCCCATCTGCCTTAGCTTTTTCTATTTCGGCAAAACCTCTTGAGGTCATTTTTCCTGATTTAATCAAACTTTCAACTATACCAATGTTGCGTTTAGACCAAATACTTTGTGCACGCCTTGGCGTATATTTCTGCAGGTATGATTGCTCATTATAACTTTTTCTTTGTCCATCAATCCAACCAAAGCAAAGTGCTTCGTCTAAAGCCTCTGTAATTTTAATTGATTCAATTCCTGAATCAACTTTAAATACCTGAAGCCATATTCCTTCTTGTAAGTCTTGGTTTTTTTCTAACCAGCTTCGCCAAAGTTTTTGGTTTTTAAAGGCTTTTATTTTTGTTTCTGCCATCAAATTTAAATTAATATTCTTTTTTAATAACAAAGAAAGAGCCTCTAATAATACCAGCCAATTTAGATTTTTGTCTTGCGAATTTGAATTTACTCAACTCTGCCGGCACTTCCATTCCTTCGGAAAGTTTGAAACCTACAGCACGTTTCTTTGGGTTATTTAGAGTGTAAAGAACGTTTATTGACAAACCACTTTCGTAAAAAACAAATACCCATTTAATGCCATCAACCATTAGCGATGCAGTTTCTAAAGGTTTTGAAGCAATCACAATATTTCTTTCTTCTTTTAAAATAGTGTTTACCCATTTTAAAACTTCTTTGCTTTTAGTAACAGGTGTTGTTACAAATTCTGCTTTGTATTTGTTATGAAAATAACGGGCCTCATTGGCACGCAAACCTGCAAGGGCAGTTGCAACAGGCGAAGTTTCTAATCCTACTTCGCTTACATTTTTAAAATCTACTAAATGACTCATTGCAAATTTATTTATAAATGTTTTGTTTCAGGTAGTGAAACAAATTCTTTATCATCACTCGGTATTTTTGGAAAAACTTCAGTGTTTTGGTTTTTCCAGTTTTCTTTAGCCTTTTCCAAAATTGATTTATCTGAGTTTACAAAATTCCAAAACATTTATCGTTCCTCAGCAAAAGGCTCACCCCCGAAAAGATAAAGTGTGGTTTCTCCATTGGTTTGAAATTCGCATAACGAAGCATTTTTTGCAATAAGTAATTGTTTGCTTCCATAAATGTTATTTTCAATAGTTACTGTTCCGTCTAAGACATACATTCCAACTTCGCCAAATAATTTACTTCCAACATTAATTTTCTCTGCTGTTTTTGTTTTTATCTCAATGAAATATAACGGACTGTGAACAAGAACAGGTGATTTTATCCCGTTTATTTCACCTGCAATCAATTTATATGAAACATTATTTTCAATCCATTTAGGAATTGCTTCTTTGCTGAAATGAAAAAAGGTAGGATTAGTTTGCTCTAAATGTTTTGGCAACCCAATCCAAATTTGGAAACCATGCAAGTATTTATCGTTCTTTCTTAAATATTCCGGAGTTCTTTCAGAATGAACCACACCTTTTCCTGCAGTCATCCAATTTACTTCCCCGGGTTTTATTTCTATAGCATTTCCTATACTGTCTCTATGGAATATTGCTCCATCAAAAAGATAAGTAAGTGTAGAAAGCCCGATATGTGGATGTGGGGGTACATCCAGATTTTGATGTTCTTGTAAACAAGCCGGACCCATGTGATCTATAAAAACAAAAGGGCCAACCTTTCTTTTTTGACGGAATGGTAATAGTCGGCCAACCATAAAATTGCCAATATCTGCCGCTCTTTCTTCTATTACTAAACCTACGTTTGATTGCATATTACACGAATAATAGTTTTGATAATATTTTGTTCATGATACTATCAAAATTAAAACAATTCATTTGCTCAAAAATAAAAAGAAAAGTGATTAAGAAAGATAATTTGAAGATGGGTAAAGTTTTGAATGTTAGAAAGTTTGCGAGTTTAGAAAATTTGAAAGTTGTTTTTTCCTTAGAGTATTCCGATGTTGAATCGTTGAGACAGTATTTAGGATAGCAACACGATAAGGAAAGTTAATAAAAATGACCTGTTGCTCTTCACACAATGCAGTGACTTCGCACTTACAGGTTGCAACTATAAGTCAAGAACAATTCTTAAGTTAGTTTTAAGTTTTAGTATTTGGTCTTTGTTCAGATGACCAAGTTTTTTAATTAACCTTTTATTGTCTATTGTTCTAACCTGATCTACCAATATGTCACTTAATTTTTCGAGTTGTCCTTTTCTTAAATGAACTCTTAATAACAGAATTTCTTTTTGTACATTCGTTGTAATTGTACAAATTAATGTTGATAGATGTGACTCATTTAAAAGGTCAGTTTGAACAATAACCACAGGTCTTTTTTTGCCGGGCTCGGTTCCGATACTTGGATTCAGGTCAGCTAACCAAATATCAAATTGTTTAATTTTCATCCATTAACTTTTCAAATTCACGTAATATGTCCATGGAGTCTTTACTCGTCAATTTTGATTCTTTGGCAAGTTGTTTTTTTAATAAACGCCTTTTGTTTAATGTATTGTAAATACTAACAGCCTCATTGATATAACGATTTCGGGCCAATTTTAATTTTGAAGTAATTTCTTCAGTTTCATTAAATATTTTATCGTCAAGCTTTAATGATAAAGTTTTCATATCTCTTTTTTTACAAAGGTATATATTAAAAGTATATACTGCAAGTTTTCTTGACATCACCTCTGATAGTAGTTTGTTTGGAAGCTATAGCTCCGATCACTATTATTCATTTACCTCAAAAATAAATGATTCGGAAAAATATAATTGATAATTGTGGCTTGAAATGCTCACTTTTATAAAACTCACAAAAAAAGGCTGCCCTTGCGAGGCAGCCTTTTGTGAACGATAGATTTGGTTTTAATCAATTTCCTAATTCACTCATAAATTTTACGCGCATCATTCTTATTTCGTCAATGGTGTAGTCGTTTTCGCCAAGTTCGAGCAAGGCATCTTCTGCACTGTCACTTTCTGCCGTGCGGAAATAGTCGAACACATCTTGCTGACGGTCGGCATCAATAACTTCGTTGAGGTAATAATTCAAATCAATTTTTGTTCCTGATGCCACGATGCTTTCTAACTCTGTGATGATATCGCCTAAAGGGATGCCTTTAGCTTCGGCCATATCATCGAGAGAAATTTTGCGGTCGATGTTTTGAATAAGATAAACCTTGAGACCTGATTTGTTGACAACAGATTTTACAATGAAATCTTGCGGACGTTCAATTTCGTTTTCTTCCACATATTTTTTTATGAGGTCAACGAATGGTTTTCCATACTTGCCTGCCTTACCTGCACCCACACCGGTAATGTTTTTCATTTCCTCCATGTTGATGGGGTACTGTATGGCCATTTCTTCGAGCGAAGGCTCTTGGAATATTACAAAAGGAGGCAGATTTTTTTGTTTGGCTATTTGTTTGCACAAGTCTTTGAGCATAGCAAACAGTGTTTCGTCTGCCGCTGCACCTCCTCCGCCACCATCGGGCTCATCGTCCTCATCGCTGTCGGCACTTTCGTAGCTGTGGTCTTGTGTTATTTTGAAACTGTGGGGCTTGTCCATAAATTTTTTACCCTCATCACTCAACTTAAGCAATCCATAGTTATCAATGTCTTTGAAGAGCAGTCCTGCAAGCAATGCCTGACGCACAACGGCCATCCAGAATTTCGCATCCTGATCCATTCCTTCGCCAAAGACTTCTAACTTATTATGCTGATAGTCTTTTATGGCTTTGTCATCTTTTCCGATGAGAACATTGATAATGTGCTCGGCAGCAAATTTTTCTTTTACAGCCTGAACAGTTTCGAGCAGCAATACTACTTCGTCTTGTGCTTCGATTTGTGTTTTTGGATGCAGGCAGTTGTCGCAGTTGCCACAGTTTTCTTCTTCATAGCGCTCTCCAAAATAATGGAGCAGATATTTTCTGCGGCAGACTGATGTTTCGGCAAAGGAAACGGTTTCAAGCAGCATTTGTTTTCCTATTTCCTGCTCGGCAACGGGCTTGCCTTTCATAAATTTTTCGAGCTTCTCTATGTCTTTAAAAGAATAGAAAGTTACGCAGCGTCCTTCGCGTCCATCGCGTCCGGCACGGCCTGTTTCCTGATAATATCCTTCAAGAGATTTTGGTATGTCGTGGTGAATGACAAAACGCACATCGGGCTTGTCAATTCCCATTCCGAATGCAATGGTGGCAACAATGACATCAATTTTTTCCATCAGAAATTTGTCCTGCGTTTCGGCACGCACAGGTGCATCTAATCCTGCATGGTAGGGCAGGGCTTTGATGCCATTTACATTGAGTGTGCTGGCAACTTCTTCTACTTTTTTTCTGCTGAGGCAATAGATGATTCCTGATTTTCCTGAATGGTTTTTTACAAATTTGATGATCTCTTTAAGTACTTCAACTTTTGGTCGTACTTCATAATAAAGATTAGGCCTGTTGAAGGATGCTTTGAACAACCTCGACTCCATCATGCCTAAGTTCTTTTGTATATCAAGAGAAACTTTTTCTGTTGCTGTTGCAGTAAGTGCAATAACAGGAATGTTGCCGAGTGCTTCAATGATAGGTTTTAATCTACGGTATTCAGGACGGAAATCGTGTCCCCATTCTGAAATACAGTGTGCTTCATCAATGGCTAAAAAAGAAACTTTTATCTCTTTAAAAAATGCAACATTCTCTTCTTTGGTTAATGATTCGGGCGCAACATATAGCAACTTTGTTTTGCCGGCCTTTATATCTTTCTTTACCTGAGCAATTTCTGTTTTGTTGAGGGATGAGTTTAAGAAGTGTGCCACAGCCTCGTCTGTGTTAAATCCTCTAAGTGCATCTACCTGATTTTTCATCAATGCAATTAATGGCGAAACTACTATGGCAGTGCCGCCCATCATCAAAGCAGGCAGTTGATAGCACATAGATTTGCCACCACCTGTAGGCATAATTACAAAGCAGTTTTCGCCACGCAATACTGTTTGAATAATTTCTTCTTGCTCGCCCTTAAAGGTGTCGAACCCAAAATATTTGAAAAGTGCATCCTTCAGTCGAGCATCTGTAGGCTTTTGCTTGTTAGAGGCAGCAACTATAGTTTTTGCAACCGGTTTGGCTTTTTCGGTGTCCTTAGTTTTCTTTTCAACTACTTTTTCTTTCACCTTCACTTTAGCCTTGGTGTCGGTTTTTTCATTCTTGTCTTTCACAGATTTTTTCTTCTTTGTTTCTGCTAACATTTTATTTATTATACCAATTAAAAATTTGAGTTAACTAAAATAGATATTTTTGTTCAATAATATTGCAACAAATAATTTTTTTCAAAATTAAATCAGAAATACTTCAGATTGAAATCAGTTCAACAAATAATTAAAATTGCCAAAAAGACGCTTCAGATGGAGTCTTCGGCTATTAGTGGCTTGCAACAATATATTGACCATGATTTTTTTGAGACCGTAAAATTAATATTTTTATCGAAAGGTAGGGTAGTTTGTACAGGAATTGGTAAAAGTGCCATAATAGCTCAAAAAATAACAGCCACACTCAACAGTACCGGAACACCAGCCGTGTTTATGCACGCTGCCGATGCTGTGCATGGCGACCTTGGGGTAATACAGAAGGACGATGTGGTGATTTGTATTTCCAAAAGTGGCAACACTCCGGAAATAAAGGTCCTGGCACCTTTGCTAAGGTTGGCTGGCAATAAACTAATCGCCATGGTTGGCGACACTTCTTCATATCTGGCGCAACAGGCACATTATATACTTAACACTACCGTTGCCCGCGAAGCTTGTCCGCATAACTTAGCTCCCACAACAAGCACTACAGCACAATTGGCCATGGGTGATGCCTTGGCTGTGTGTCTGCTCGAAAACAGGGGGTTCTCAAGTAAAGATTTTGCACGTTATCATCCGGGTGGGGCATTAGGAAAAAGATTGTATCTGAAGGTTGGCGATGTTTATAAAAATAATGCCAGTCCGCAGGTAAATCCCACCGATGACCTTAAAAAGGTGATTGTAGAAATATCGGGAAGCCGCCTTGGGGCAACTGCCGTTGTAGATAAAGGCAAGCTAAAAGGAATAATTACCGATGGTGACCTTAGGAGGATGTTGCACAGAAGTGACGATATGTTGGCCACAAAGGCTAAAGACATTATGACTTCAAAGCCCAAATCCGTTAGCCCCGACACTATGGCTGCCGATGCTTTTATTCTGATGAAGTCAAATAATATTACGCAGTTGGTTGTGACTGATAAAGGTAAGTATCTTGGTTTTATTCACCTTCACGATTTGCTTAAAGAAGGCATATATTAATCTTCAAATAAAGAAATGTTTTTCAGAAGGAAGCCCGACCCCAACTCAGAAATGAATTTTCTGGATCACCTCGAAGCCTTGCGCTGGCATTTGGTGCGTGCTACATTGGCAATATTTGTGTTAGCCGTTGTAGCATTTATATATAAGGACTTATTGTTCGATAAAATTATTTTCGGACCCAAGAACCCTCATTTTATTACCTACAGATTGCTGTGTATGCTTTCGGAGAAATGGTCAATTGACTTATGCATTACTGATATTCCTTTTCACTTGATAAGTACTACCATGGCAGGACAGTTTACCACACACATGGTAGCTGCGGGAATTGCAGGACTTATTTTAGGATTTCCATATTTGCTTTGGGAGATATGGCGTTTTGTGAAACCTGCATTGTCTGCCAAAGAGAAGAAATATACAAGAGGTATAGTTTTTTCTGCTTCGTTTTTGTTTTTCTGCGGAGTGGCTTTTGGTTATTTTATTCTGGCACCATTATCAATTAACTTTTTGGGAAGTTATAAAGTGAGTGAAGAGGTGCAGAATGCTATCACGCTCGATTCATATATCAGCATTGTAAGCATCATGACATTGGCTTGCGGAGCGGTTTTTGAACTGCCTATACTCGTGTTTTTCCTTACAAAAATGGGTATCATAAGCCCACAGTTTATGAGACGCTACCGTAAACATGCTTTTATTGTTAACCTTGTTGTTGCTGCATTAATTACGCCATCACCAGATGTAACCAGCCAGATGTTGGTGGCTATTCCTTTGTTTCTGTTATACGAGTTCAGCATATTTGTTTCTGTTGTTGTGGCAAGGCAGGAGAGTAAAAACGAATAAAAAATAATCACATGAGTAAAAGTGTAGATGAGTTCAATGACTATCGTGCCAAAATGAATAAGCGCATTCTTGAGTCAGATAATCTGGTTTTAAAACGCCTCTATAATCTCGATGCCAACACCTATATGGATGGTGCATTGCCGGTTCAGACTAAAGAAATGCTTGGGCTTGTTGCCAGCATGGTGCTGCGCTGTGATGATTGTATTAAATACCATCTAATGCAATGCAAACAAAATGGTATTACTACAGAGCAGGTTTATGAAGTGTTTGCAGTAGCCAATATAGTGGGTGGAACCATTGTGATTCCACATACCAGAAGAGCAGCAGAATTTTGGGATGAGATTTAAATTTCTTTTTTTAGCCTGAACGAAAGATAGGCTGCTTAGCGGCTAAATAGTTAATCCTTAACAACCCACCTCTGGCGCAAGTCTTCGGACTTGTGCCCACCTATCATTCAAGCAGCAGTAAGTCCAGTAAACCTTTGGTGCCGCCATAATCACATGCACTGCTGTAAACATAGTCTTCTGCTTTATAAACAAATCCCGCCCGCACAGGATTTTCGTGAATATAATTTAATCTTTGTTCCTGCATAGTTGCATCCGTTAATTCAATTGGGTGATTATCCTGTTGCCAAAACTGCCAGTTAGTATTGTTGGAATTATTTTCTCCTGCCTGCTTAAAGAGTTTAAACATCCATTCGCGCCTGCTTTCTTGCGGACTTTCCATTATGGCGCCAATATTTTTATAAGCAGTAAACTTTTTAAGGTCGCGCATGATGTCAGGTAATACCCTCAAGCTGTTTTTAGAAATGATCATATGTACATGATTGGTCATGATAACCCATGCATGAACCACTAAGCCTTTTTCTTTTTGACAGTGTCTAATGCTGTCCAACAAAATATCTTTATAAGTATTGCGGGTAAAAACATCAATCCAGTTTACGACCGAAAAAGTAACAAAGTAAATGGCATCAGGCTCTTGAAATTTGTACTTGGTACTCATGTATGCAAAGGTGCAACTTCTATTGATTGCAAATATTATTTGAGCACGGTAAAAGCCAGTTTAGCCTGCTTGCTGCTTTGTTACGCTAAAATTACTGCACTGCATTCTTTATTGATAGATCAGCACAAGTCCGAAGACTTGCGCCAGAGGGTGTTTTATTTAAAATTCGTTGACTCGTTGTAGTACGCAAAGTAAACTCAGGTCTGCTGTCTTTTTCTACACTAACCATTATTCTTTAATAACCTTTACACTTCTCTCAACACTTCCCCATTTTAACTTGCACAGGTAAATCCCTTTTGCCAATGCTTCTATATTCACTCTCTTATACTGGCTCCATGGTGCCACATATTCCCTCATCACCAAATTTCCCATCACATCATAAACTTCCAATTCTCCGGCAGTACTCTGCACATTAAATTGCAAGGTAAAATTCCCATTGCTCGGATTAGTCATGGCAACAACTCCCCCTTTAGGGGGCTGGGGGGTAGGCAGCCCTACCGTTGGCGCACACAAGCACCCTAATGTGCTGTCGCATCCCAAAAAATAATTAGGATGATTTGGCAGCGTATTAAAATAAACAGATTGCAGTTGAACACTGTGTTGGTTCACATTGCATCCCAAACCAATTACATCAGGGTTATCTATCGTGTGCATATGTATAGTGCCATTGCCTGTGGTAATGTAAATTTTTCCATCCGGTGCAAGGGCAGATAAACCGAACAATGTGGCAAAACCACTGGGAAACCCCGGGAAAACCGATACAAACGAATCATAAGTTGCAACTGTTAATTGCGATGCAGCAATATTTGCTGCTGTTAAATCAAATTGATACACATGTTGTGTATTAGAAACATATAAGGCATTAGACCCCGGAGAAATTGCCATACCGACATTATAGCCGTTCTCAAATGGCATGGTAACATGCACTGCATTACTTAGTGTTGCGGTGCATCTGTCAAAATCAAAAATATCCAAGCCTCCGTTCACATAATAATAAGCATATTTTTTCCCGTCCTGTGAAAACCATGCTTGTCCTGCATCCCATTGTCTTGTAACACCAATATTTTGCGTGTAGGGGCCTAAAATAACAGTAGGTGTTATCAATAGCTTTATAAATTGATTAGAGTTTACCCGGTGAACCATCACCCACCAGTCTCTGCCATTAGCATGTCTGGTAGCAGCTATCTTCCCTGTATTGAGTGTGTCAATTATTACAGGAACATTTTTTGTTATTACATTTCCTAATCCGCCATTGCCATTCATATCAATGGTTGTCAAGTAAAGTTGGTGCATCCTGCATCCTGTTGTCATCATATAATTATCGCAGGAACCATGAAACATGTAATAAATGGAATTACTACTTGGTTTTTGAATAATCAATGCAGCCTGCGCTATTGCAAAACCATCTGATGCAAAGTTTGCATATGCTCCGGGATTGATTCCGCTACCGTTTTGCATTGTATCATTAGTCGCATCTGCTAAATAATATCCATTGGTGTAAAACATCATGTTACCTGTTGCATCTGAAATATTTCCATGAGTATGCCTGAAATCCATCTCCAAACTATCATAAGACAAAACGGGAGTACCATTGTAGAAATCAATTTTCGTTTGCCCAAAGGGTTGGCCACCCCAACTTGAATACCCCATCAGCCAGTTATTATTTATTCCTTGTTGGGCAACAGAAATTGCATACATTAATAGGAAAAGAATTATAAGTAGTGGTCTTTTTTTGTCCATAATCAAAGGAGTTAAATAAAGGGAGGAAACTGTTTTCAATTTCCCCCCTGAATAATTTTAACGTATAATTATTAATTTACCATTTGCTATTAACTCACCATTGCTTCTCAACTCATAAAAATAAACTGATGGTTTTAAATCAGCCGTGCTAAAAGAGTATTTTGAATCGCCCGCTCGTAAAGGCTTATTTAAAATTTGCTGGTTTGTAGTTGTTCGTATAATAAATTCAGCCTTGCTGTCTTTTGGTAAGCTGTAATCCAAAGTAGCCATTTCATTTGCCGGATTCGGATAAACAGTTGCAACAGTATCTCCCTTTGCTTTTTCTGGTTTTCTCAAAGCAATACCAACAAGGTTGCAAATTTTAAAATCATCGTACTGCTTATTTTTATCAACCAAAGCATATAGCGACCGTGCCATAAAAACAGCATTGCCGCCTTGCATGGGGCATTGTATGGCTATGCTGTACAATGTTTCAATATCATCCTGCGTAAATTCAAATACATCGCTGCCAATGGTGCGCAGGTAAATTTCATTTACTATCTGCTCATTTTCCTCCGGTGTATTGGTGGCTGCCAGTATGTTATTACTTATTCCAATGGCTGTTGCTGTAGTAATTCTGTCGGCAGTTTCATCGGCTATCACATCTTCAGCCAAGGTGTTGGTGGCAGTTACTGTTTCCTGCAAATCCATAATATCATCTGATAGTATTCGCACCGTTGCCGTGTCATCATTTACAAATGCCGTATCCAATAAAACCATTTGCTGCTCTATAAGCGTTAACTGCTGCGCTGCATCCGCCCTGTATTGCTGCAGCAAAGCTTCCGAAAAATTATCGGGCACAAACAATTCATTCTTATCAGCTTCCACAGGCACCAATTCTGCCAAAGTTGTGCCCTGCATGGCAATATAAAAATTGTTAAGAACGACATCATTTTGCAGCACCGGATTTTCTTCAATCCTTTTAAACAAATCCTTTTTAAACATCCACCGTGTTTCATCCGTGTAAGGGTCATTGTCAATTTGGTCGGTTGCTACCAAATAATCAAAATCGGTTGCCACATTCCTAAACGACCTTGATGCACATGCAAATTGGTCAGTGGCGCACTCATAATTTGTTCCAGCAGCAGGTTGAAACCAATCATCAGGGTCTTGAAAATTATTATGAGGTAATAAGGTATTTGTACCGGGTGGCCCAACATCATTCCAAGTAAAAACTGGATTATAAAACGGATTCTCATTCAATGCTAACCTGAAACCCGCAGGTGGGGTTGGCACATTCCATACATTACCTTGTAAATCCTGGTCAGCAGTAGTTGCCGATACACTATACCTGAATGCATTCCCGTGGTCGTAAAAATCATTCCCTTTCAGTTCTGTATGGGTTCCGCCAACAGCCGCCACCACAAACAGTCCGGTGTTGGAATAAAGTGCTGAAAAATCTGCTTCCAGCTCTTTCCAGTTTATTTCTTCTGATAGTAAAACCAACTGGTGGTTCATATCTATAAACTCTTTGAGCAGTGGCTGAAATAAATTTTTCTGATCTTGTATGGGTGATTTGCCTATCATTTTTCTGCAACCTTTTTTTACAAAAATAACCCACTTTGTTGCAGTTTTTATCACCTCTTTTTCTAAAGTTTTTAACTTTTTATAGAGACACGGAAGGGGTTGTTAAGGATTAACTAATTAACTTCTATTATTTTGTACATGCCACACCAGTAGGTCAGCAAAATGCAAAAAATTCTTTATAAATACACTATTATCAAGGATTTACAAAAAGTTGTCTTTGAAGGTGGACAAGTCAGGGGATTTAAATTTCTTTTTTTAGCCTGAACGAAAGATAAAAAATAGGCTGCTTAGCGGCTAAATATTTTTTTTCATAGGTGGTTTGAATGTCCATGTCAACGGGCATCAGTAATTCTTTATATAAATCTGTTGTTTGATGTAATATTATATGACCGGCATCATTTACAGTTTGCAAGGTAAATTCATACAAATCTTTATTATCTGTTTTTAAATGTACAATTCCATCAGGCTGCAAAAAAGTGCTGTATCTTTTTAGAAAAAGGGGAGAGGTTAATCTTTTGTTTTCTTTCGACTCCTTTGGCTGTGGGTCGGGAAAGGTTATCCAAACTTCACTTACCTCATTAGCTGCAAAAAACTTTTCAATTGTTTCCATTCTTATTCGCAGAAAAGCAGCATTCATTATCTTTTCTTCGTTGATGGTTTTTGCGCCACGCCATATTCTTGCACCTTTTATGTCAATACCAATAAAGTTTTTTTGCCGATAGCGTTGCGCCAAAGCAACAGTGTATTCACCTTTGCCACACCCAATTTCTAAGACTATGGGTTGTTGTTTTTGAAAAATTGTTTCGTTCCACTTGCCTTTTAACTCAAAATCCGGTGAATGGTAGTTTATTTCCGGTTGAATTACTCTCTCAAAAGTCTGCATTTCAGCAAAACGTTTTAATTTGTCTTTCCCCATAATCTTAATGCCCGACTAACGGTAATGGTATTTACGAAGTTGTTAAATTATTTTACCTGACCGGATGGCAATGCAATTAAATTTGAAAATAAACGATATGCACCGGACACACCTGCCGGCAATTGCCTGAAAAAAGCAAGCCCTGTATAGACAAAATGTCCTTTGCCTGATTGTGCAATTATCAGACTTCCATTCAATGGGCTTTCTCCTTTGTCATTGCAACTTAAAGGTGTCTGATACTTTGGGTCAATCTCTTCTGCAAAATATATTCCACGCTCCTGAACCCAGCCTTTAAAATCGTCTGCATTTATTTTATTGGGTTTGTTCAATACAATGGAATTTGCTTCTGAAAATCGCATTTCTGCATATTCATCCGTTACCCTTTTTCGTGAAATTTTAAATGGGTAGGGACCAATGTTGTTATCAAGTTTACCTAAATTATTGTTAGTGTTGTATTGAACAATATATGTACCTCCTGAGGAAACAAAGTCCATGAGTTTGTTTTTATAACCCATAAGCCAGTCGTTGGTGTTATAAGCTCTTACACCTGCAATAATCACACTGTAATTTGACAGATTGTCGTTACTAAGATTTTCTTCTTTTAAAACAGAAATATTATATCCTGCATTCTGAAGGCATTGCATCACTTCATCACCGGCACCTTCAATGTATCCAATTTTGGAGGATGATGTTTGTAGTTGCAGTGGCACAATCTTTACTTCCGAAGGTTTGAAATAATATTGGTAGGGGATATGCTCGTAAATGATTTCCTGCAAAGAATATGCTTCTGTATTTGATGGCAAAATACTGACTTGTAAATGCTGATTTGTTTTGCTTTGGTCAAAATCAGCTTTTGCATCCTGCTGAATAGTAGCATTAAAAATCAGTCGTTCGTTTTTTAATAGTGCTGTAGCTTCAAATTCTGATGGACTGGCTTTATATCCTGCAGGTACATCTAATTTAATTTTACCCGTAAAGGATTTACTAAGACTTCGTACTGTAAGTTTCAGATTGCCGGGCTTGTTATTTATCAATAGGCATACGTTTTCATTAAAGTTTACCGCAACCGGTGGCACAACACAGGTTGTTCTGTATCTTTCACCTTCTACCGGATCTATCCATTTGTATCGAACAGGAAGATTGAAAGTTAATGTGTGGTCCGAAATTTTTACATTTACAGAAACTGAAAAAACAGCATCATTAACAGGTTTCTCAATCATGCTTTGGCTGTCTAAAACATAACGACCCGACTCCGGCTTATTTTTCAGCCAGTAATGAATACTATAAGGAATGCTTTTTGGCACAACAAATGATTTTTCAAGCGACCAAATTTTATTGTACTCAAGTTTTGTACTCATACTTGTATCAGAAAATGGCAGATATGAAATAGATTCAATTGTAGTTGGTATTTGTGAATATACAATGGAACTGAGTTTAATATTTATACTGTCACCTTGTGTTACATAAGGTTGATTTGAGGTAGCATCAAACCACAATCCTGCACATGCCAAAATGAGTTGTTCTGTTTCTTTAATTTTTTGTTTTTTCCACTGATTATCCTGAATTTTATTTAACTCATCATGTATTCTTAGCAAGTCGGGTAAAATAGAAGCAGGGTTTTTCATGTCGAATTTAGCCAAGGCTGTTTCACAAAGAGTTTTTATTGTTTCAGCGCCTATAACGCTGTTCCAACTGAAATCACTTTTGCAGAATAATGTTGAACATGAAGTGTCGCCATCAATGTTTTTTAAATATTCAAGCATGGAACCTCTGATAATTTCTACACCAAACCCTTGACTCTTATGCTGACTTCTGCTTTGTGCTGCAATTTCGCCACATCCCTTTCCCCACCATGTATTGAAAAACCCTACATCTGTTTTCAATTGGTCATCACGCTGTGTGTTATTATTTCCAAAATTAAAAGTGTTCCAATACAACGTTTTTGCCTGCCAAGGCTTTAAAGATTTAAGTTGCTCAGGAAAGTATTTCGGGTCGGCAGCCATCTTAAATGCCTCGCTTGCTAAAATAGCACTTGCCGTATGATGCCCATGCCCGCCTTCACCGGTAGTTGGAAAACGCGTAATGATAACATCCGGTTGTAACAGCCTTATTATATATACTACATCGGCAAGTACACTGTCATGATTCCAGAAAGTAAAAGTTTCTTCAGGCGATTTGCTGTATCCAAAATCAATAGCTCGGGTAAAGTATTGTTCTGCACCATCAATTTTTCTTGCCTGAAGCAGCTCGTTCGTGCGGATTATCCCTAAAGCAGCACCTTGTTCTTTGCCAATAAGGTTTTGTCCGCCTTCGCCTCTGTTCAGACTCAGATAACAGGTTCGCAAATGCTTTTCTTTTGATAGGTAGGTCAGCAATCTTGTGTTTTCATCATCAGGATGGGCTGCAATATATAGTACAGTGCCAACGGTATTTAATTTTTCAAGATTTAACTTAATCTCTGAAGGGTTATATGATTGGGCATGTAGTTGAAGGCATCCTAAGCCAAGAAAAAGTAAAAGTGATAAGGTAAATCGCTGCATAATTTTAAATAAAAGCCCGAAACTAATGCATTTAATTGTAATGCTTCGGCTTAAAGGTAGGCGATGTATAACTCAGACTGAAAGCCCAAAAACATCATTTAAGTACATCAACCAAATAACAGCCTCTATAATTAAAGAATTATGAATTCATTTTGGAGGGTGTTCTTGATATTGAGCGTTTTTTGATGATTTAGGCTTAATTTGATGAAAAATGAAGTCATGTTTATAGCTGCTTTCAGATAAGTTTTTGGTTAATATCGAAAAGATTCAAAGAAGCTGATGTGTTGAATTAATGCTAATGCATTGATAAATAGTGTTATAGTTCATGACGCGAATATTTAAAAAAATCTTTTTCAATTAGTTGTAATTCTAAAAAGAATCTCTACATTTGCAGTCCCAAAAAATTTGGGATTAACATATTGGATAATTAAGATGCCTACAATACAACAATTAATACGCATAGGCCGCTCTAAAATTGAGGACAAAAGCAAGTCCCCGGCCTTAACATCCTGTCCCCAGAGAAGAGGGGTTTGTACACGTGTTTACACAACAACACCAAAGAAGCCAAACTCTGCATTACGCAAGGTTGCCCGTGTACGTTTAACCAACAAATTTGAAGTAACAGCATATATTCCCGGAGAAGGTCACAATCTCCAGGAACACTCTATTGTATTGATCCGTGGCGGCAGGGTAAAAGACCTTCCGGGAGTTCGATACCATATTGTGCGTGGTGCATTAGATACTTCTGGTGTAGAAGGACGTAATCAGCGCAGAAGTAAATACGGAACCAAGAAGCCAAAGGCCGGTGCTCCTGCAGCAAAAAAATAATCAGAAAAGTTTCAGTTTAAAATTTCATAGATGAGAAAGTCGAAACCCAAGAAAAGGATTTTATTGCCTGATCCACGATATAATGATCAACAGGTAACACGTTTCGTAAATGGTATGATGGAGTCCGGTAAAAAAGGTACTGCCTATCAGATTTTTTATGATGCTTTAGATAAGGTTACTGAAAAAACACAGGAGGACGGATTGGAGCAATGGAGAAAAGCATTGAATAATGTTATGCCATTGGTAGAGGTTCGCAGCCGCAGAGTTGGTGGTGCTACATTTCAGATTCCTTCTGAAGTTCGCCCTACACGCAGAACGGCTTTAGGTATTAAGTGGTTGGTAGGTTATGCACGCTCACGCAATGAGAAGTCTATGTCAGACCGCCTGGCAGGAGAAATTATTGCAGCAGCAAAAGGTGAGGGAGCAGCAGTGAAGAAGAAAGATGATACACACCGTATGGCTGAAGCTAACAAAGCATTCTCACATTTTAAAGTATAAAAGCAGAGAGACACTATTCAAATGGCAAACGATTTAAGATATACAAGAAATATTGGTATTGCTGCACACATTGATGCAGGTAAGACTACTACAACAGAGCGTATCCTTTATTATACAGGTGTAAACCATAAGTTAGGTGAGGTTCACGATGGTGCTGCAACAATGGACTGGATGGTTCAGGAGCAGGAGCGTGGTATTACTATTACATCAGCAGCTACTACTTGCTTTTGGAATTACCGTAACAATAAATATAAAGTAAACATTATAGACACTCCCGGACACGTTGACTTTACCGTTGAGGTAAATCGCTCATTACGTATTCTGGATGGTTTGGTTTTCTTGTTTTCTGCTGTTGATGGTGTTGAACCTCAGTCAGAAACAAACTGGCGCTTAGCGAATAACTATAACGTTACAAGACTTTGTTTTGTGAACAAAATGGACCGTGCCGGTGCCGACTTTTTAAACGTAGTTAAGCAGGTTCGCGAAATGCTTGGCGGTAATGCAGTGCCTTTACAATTGCCAATTGGTGCAGAAGAGCACTTTAAAGGGGTGGTTGACTTAATCAACTTTAAAGGTATTGTTTGGAATGAGCACGATCAGGGAATGACATTTACTGAAGTGCCTATTCCTGCAGAAATATTAGAAGAAGCAAAAAGCTTAAGAGAAAAACTTCTTGAATCTATCGCTGAATTTGACGATAAACTGATGGAGAAGTATTTTGATGACCCAAACAGCATTACCGAGCGCGAAATTCTTGATGCATTAAGAAAATCATGTATTGCAGGTAAAGTTGTTCCAATGGTTTGTGGATCATCTTTTAAGAATAAAGGAGTTCAAACAATGCTTGACCTGGTAATGGAATTGTTACCAAGTCCGATGGATAAAGATAATATTACAGGAACAAACCCTGACAATGGTGAGCCTGTAAGCCGTAAGCCCGATGTAAAAGAGCCTTTCACAGCTCTTGCATTTAAGATTGCTACCGATCCTTTCGTAGGTCGCTTGGCATATTTCCGTGCATACTCTGGTCGCTTAGAGTCCGGTTCTTATGTATTAAATACACGCTCAGGTAATAAAGAACGTATTTCTCGTATTTTCCAGATGCATGCCAATAAACAAAACCAGATTCCTTTTATCGAGGCTGGTGATATTGGTGCTGCTGTTGGATTTAAAGATATTAAAACTGGTGATACGCTTTGTGCAGAAAATGCACCAATGGTGCTGGAAGCAATGCAGTTTCCTGAAGCCGTTATTGGATTAGCCATTGAGCCAAAAACTCAGGTTGATACTGAGAAATTAGGCACTGCACTGAATAAGTTAGCCGAAGAAGATCCAACTTTCCGTGTAAAAACTGACGAAGAAACAGGCCAGACTATCATCAGCGGTATGGGTGAACTTCACCTCGAAATTATTGTTGACCGTCTGAAGAGAGAGTTTAAAGTAGAATGTAATCAGGGTGCACCTGAGGTGTCTTATAAAGAAGCAATTACAGGCAGCGTTTCACATCGCGAGGTTTATAAAAAGCAAACCGGTGGTCGTGGTAAATTTGCCGATATTCAGTTTACCCTTAGCCCTGTTGACGAAGATTTTGATCCTATTGCAAGCAAATCAAGCCTGCAATTTGTAAATCAAATCAGTGGTGGAAATATCCCAAGAGAATTTATCCCTTCAATCGAAAAAGGTTTTAAAGCAGCTATGGTTAATGGTGTACTTGCCGGTTATCCTTTAAGCAGCCTTAAAGTTATTCTGACAGATGGTTCTTTCCACGCAGTTGATTCCGATGCATTGTCATTCGAGATTGCTGCTAAACTTGCTTATAAAGAAGCTTGTGCAAAGGCAAAGCCGATTTTGCTTGAGCCAATCATGAAAGTTGAAGTTGTTACTCCTGACGAATACATGGGTGATGTTATGGGCGACCTTAACAGAAGACGCGGTCAAATGGAAGGAATGGACACGCGTGCAGGAGCACAGGTAATTAAAGCAAAAGTGCCACTTTCTGAAATGTTTGGATATGTTACAACACTTCGTACCATTACTTCAGGTCGTGCTTCATCAAGCATGGAGTTTTCGCACTATTCAGAGTGTCCTCGTGCCATTGCCGAAGAAGTAATTGCCAAAGTAAAAGGTAAATTAGAAAAAGCATAATTGTAGGTTTTAAAAAGAAATTAAATAATAAATAAATGAATCAGCGAATCCGAATAAAGCTCAAATCTTACGATTACAATCTCGTTGACAAGTCAGCGGAGAAAATCGTAAAAACCGTTAAGACTACGGGAGCAGTGATCAGCGGACCCATTCCTCTTCCAACTGAGAAGAAGATTTACACAGTACTTCGCTCGCCACACGTAAATAAAAAGGCTAGAGAGCAGTTTCAGCTTTGCTCATATAAGCGCTTATTGGATATATACAGCTCAACCTCTAAAACTGTAGATGCGCTTATGAAATTAGAATTACCCAGCGGTGTTGAGGTTGAAATAAAAGTGTAGTTAAACCCTTAAAGTAAAGAACAATGTCCGGAATAATAGGAAAGAAAATAGGAATGACCAGCATGTTTAATGCTGAGGGTAAAAACATTGCCTGCACAGTAATTGAAGCAGGACCATGTGTTGTAACCCAGGTTAAATCAGTAGCTACTGATGGCTATGATGCCGTTCAGTTAGCTTTTGATGATAAAAAAGAAAAGCATACTACAAAGGCGCTTCAAGGTCATTTTAAGAAATCAAACAGCTCATTTAAGCGCAAAGTAGTAGAGTTTAAAGGCTTTACTACAGAGGTGAAACTTGGCGATGTTATCAAAGTTGATATCTGTCCCGAAGGCGAATTTTGTGATGTTATAGGAACCTCAAAAGGTAAAGGTTTTCAGGGTGTTATAAAACGCCACAACTTTGCCGGTGTAGGAGGTGCTACGCACGGTCAGCATAACCGTCTGCGTGCACCGGGTTCTATGGGAGCATCATCTTTTCCATCACGAGTACTTCCAGGAAAAAGATTGACAGGTCACATGGGCGATGAGCAGGTGAAGATTCAGAATCTTCAGATTTTAAAAGTAATGCCTGAGCATAATCTTTTAATCATAAAAGGCGCTGTACCAGGTGCTAAAGGTTCATATATTAAAGTAGAATTTTAAGCTAAATGGAATTAGAAATTAAACAAAAAAACGGTCAGGCTACTGGAAGAAAAGTAACGCTTAACAGCGAAATCTTTGAAGCAAAACCAAATGACCATGCTATATGGCTTGATGTAAAAAGCATCATGGC
>Ga0209582_1000216_pt1 | contig 50004 bp, 56 predicted proteins | sample KloWWTmetKNB5Kit_FD_187176 | JGI IMG/M metagenome (GOLD analysis project Ga0209582, IMG submission 187176) | Active sludge microbial communities from Klosterneuburg, Austria, studying microevolution and ecology of nitrifiers - Klosterneuburg... | ecosystem: Engineered > WWTP > Aerobic digester >...
CAGGGGAATATCATGAAAGTAATTTCACCACGTATACACGGGTATTTTGATTTTCTGACGGTCGTTATTTTTTTACTCGCGCCTGCGTTATTAGGATTAAGTCAGTTGCCGGCCATGCTGGCTTATAGTCTGGCTGCAGTCCATTTGATAGTAACGCTGACTTCTGATTTTCCCTTTGGCATATTCAGGCTAATTCCATTTGCCATTCATGGTTGGATTGAGCGCCTGGTCGGACCTTCCCTCATTGCTTTACCCTTTATCTTTGGCTTTGCCAATGAAGATATCGCGAGAAATTTTTATATCGCCATGGGTGTTGTTGTCATCGTACTTGGCATGCTTACTGATTATAAAGGTGAGGCAAGAAAAGGCTCCGCAAGCGCGGCGTGCAGCTCTTAGGCGGAGTAGTGCAGTATAAAGACGCGTATCGGCTCTGCTACATCCGCGGGCCTGAAGGGCTTCTCATCGGACTCGCCCAAGAACTCAGCTGATCCCCCTAAGTCGGTTCACTGTTCCATTGCTCCCCAGACCCCTTGTTCGTGCCAGGCGATGGTTGTACGAGCATCGGTTATTGATCGTGCACAACCGGGCTATCCGTACTTTGATCGCCGCTGCACTCACGCAATTCGAAGCAGCGATGAGTGCTGCGATTTGCACGGTGGTTCAGCAGGAACATGTGAGCGTTGGTACGCGCTTGTCGCCGAGCTTGTTCTGATGGTCAGACCCGGCAGAGCTGGCTAATGGGCAGCCCGACCAAACACTTAACACGCCAGATCAGCGAGGCGCTGGAGTTAAATAAAAAATGGCAGATGTCAATTCCAAGAATAAAGTTCACGATTTACTACTGGTTATGGGCCCAAAATTATCCCTTGCACTGATTATAAGCATGGCGTTGATGGCGTGCGGCAAAAATGATCAGGCTGCCGGGTTGCCTGCTGGCGGCACGGCTCTTCCTGTCAGTATGATCGAGGTGCAGCCTACCAGCGTGCCAATCAGCGCCGAAGCGGTTGCGCAAACCGAAGGTGCCAAGGAAGTCGAGATACGGCCGAGGGTGGGCGGCATTCTGCTCAGACGCCTGTACGATGAGGGCGCCGCGGTAAAAGCGGGCCAGCCGATGTTTCTGATTGATCCCGTTCCCTACCAAAATGCCTTGGCGCAAGCAAAGGCGCAACTCGCCGAGCAGAAAGCCCGCATTGTGCAGACCGAGCGTGAGGAAAAGCGTTTGCTCGATCTGCTCGACACGCAAGCCATCAGCCAGCGTGAATACGACAACGCCGTCTCTGATAACGCGATCGCAAAGGCTGCCTTGCAACAGGCTGAGGTTGGCGTACGCGATGCTGAGCTTAATCTTTCCTATACAACCGTAACGGCGCCGGTGAAGGGCATGTCGGGCCGCTTTCAGTTCTCCGAAGGAGCCCTGGTGGAAGCGTATAACAGCCTGTTGACGACACTTGTGCAGATATCGCCCATATGGGTGCGCTTCAGCCTTTCCGATAACGAGTTGGTACAGCTTGGCGGCCCCCTGAATGAACAAAGAGTAAAGCAAATCACGTTGATACTGCCGGATGGCACGGAGTACGGGAAGGACGGAGAGTTGAATTTTGCCGCCAGCAAGATTGACCCCACGCTTGGTACGCAGCAATTACGCGCAACGTTCGATAACGCAGAACAACGTTTGCTGCCAGGACAATTCGTACGCGCGCGTGTCACCACGGGGGCACGTGATGGAGTTTTTCTCGTCCCTCAGGTCGCGGTACAGACGTCTGACGTTGGCAAAAGTGTCTATGTTATCAATGAAAAAAATGAAGCGACGATACGCCCGGTCGTGGCGGGTAACTGGATAGGCAAGGATTGGGTGATTCTTGAGGGATTGAAAGCGGGCGACAAGGTGATTGTCGATAATATTATCAAGCTTCGCCCTGGCAACCCTGTGTCACCACATGCGCTTGGAGCAGCACCTGTAGAGTCTCTTGGCCAGCCCCAGCCAGATAAGCAAGCAAGTGGACCCGGGCGAGAATCACCATGACCCGATTCTTTATCACCCGCCCCATTTTTGCATCGGTCGTATCCATAGTCATCGTTCTGGCCGGGCTGGTTGCCGCGATGCAATTGCCCATCGCACAGTATCCACAAATCGCGCCCCCGACCGTGGTGATCACCGCGACCTTTCCGGGAGCAAGTGCCGATACTCTGGCGAAAACGGTTGCCGCCCCCATCGAGGAGCAGCTAAGCGGTATCGAAGATTTACTGTATTTCAGTTCCAACGCTGATTCGAGCGGTACATTGACGATTACCGCGACCTTTGATGTTGGCACGGATGTCGACCAGGCGACGTTCAATGTCAGCAACCGGGTGAACATTGCTCTGCCACGCTTGCCAGATGAGGTCCGTCGCACCGGCTTGGTCATACAGAAGCGTTCCAGCGACATTCTTCTTGGCCTTATGCTTGTCTCCAAGGAGAAAGGAAAGTACGACCCTTTGTTTCTCAGCAACTACGCCACCCTTAACGTGCTGGATGAGCTAAGACGCGTCAAGGGTGTTGGTGAAGCACTGATGTTCGGCGCTATGGATTATTCCATGCGCATTTGGCTGCGCCCCGATCGAATGGCGCAATTGGGGATCACCACAACAGATATTGCGACGGCTATCCGGGCACAAAACGCACAATATGCCGCGGGGAAGATAGGACAGGAACCGGCACCTGACGATCAGCAACTGGTCTATACCGTCAACGCCAAAGGCCGCCTGCTGGAACCCGAAGAATTCGGCAATATTATCTTGCGTGCCGATGGCCCCGAGGGCGTTCTTTATCTCAAGGATGTCGCACGTATTGAACTTGGTGCGCAAAGCTATGATGTGCGTACTGCCCTTGACGGCCAGCCTGGCGCAGGTGGCCCCATCTTTTTGCAGCCCGGTGCCAATGCGCTTGAGACCACAGACGCTGTGGTTGCCAAGATGGATGAATTAAAGACATATTTTCCTGAAGGAATGGATTACGTCATACCTTACGATACCAGTCTTTTCGTCAAGGCGTCCATATGGGAAGTGGTCAAAACCCTGGGCGAGGCGATGGTCCTGGTCATACTGGTGGTCTACCTTTTTCTGCAAAGCTGGCGTGCCACGCTGATTCCCATTGTGGCGGTACCCATTTCCCTGGTTGGCACCTTTGCCGGCTTGTGGCTATTTGGCTTCTCCATCAACCTGCTTACACTGTTCGCCATGGTGTTGTCCATTGGCATCGTGGTGGATGATGCCATTGTCGTGCTGGAAAACATCGAGCGCTTGATGGACGAAGAAAACCTGTCGCCGATGAAAGCCGCCATTAAGTCCATGGAACAGGTTTCGCGCGCCGTGGTCGCCATTGTGCTGGTGTTGTGCGCGGTGTTTGTGCCGGTGGCCTTTATGGGCGGCATTGCCGGCGAACTCTATCGCCAGTTCGCCGTGACCGTTGCCGTTGCCGTGGTAATTTCCGGTGTGGTGGCGCTGACGCTCACGCCCGCATTGTGCGCCATCATCCTGAAAACCACGCATGGCGAATCCGCGTTCTTCCGGGCATTTAACAGCGGGTTCGACCGGCTCACCCAATTCTATGTCGGTACGGTGGGCGTGACCATCCGGCATAAGATCATCGGCGCCTTCGTATTTACCGGCATTATCGGTCTTTCGATATATCTCCTCGAAATCGTTCCCGGCGGCTTTGTGCCCCCGGAAGATCAGGGCTACGTTGTTTCCGCAACGATTCTGCCTGATGGGGCGAGTCTGGCTCGAACAACCAAAACCACTGAAGCGGTGCGCGCTGCCATTGCGGAGGATCCGGCAGTAGCCCACCAGTTCGTCATCAATGGTTTCGACCTGATCGGTGGCGGCAATAAAACCAGCTCGGCCAGCATGTACGTAACATTCAAAGACTGGTCCGAGCGTACGGGCACCGCCGAGGATATCGTCAATAAACTATTCGATATCGGCACGCAGCAGACGGATGGCATAGCGATCGCATTTAATCCGCCTGCTATTCATGGTCTGGGCACCGCTGGCGGGTTTGAAGTTTATGTGCAAGCCCGTGGCGGCTCGGATCCCTTGCAATTGTCGGGTGTGGTGAACCATCTCATTGAAGCCCTGAACCAGGAACCGCGCCTTGCCGGCATCACCACCTTTTTCCGCCCTTCGACACCGCAATTCTTCATTGAAGTGGATGAAGCCAAGGCAATTTCGCAGGGAGTGCCGATTGCTGACTTGTACGCCACCTTGCAAAGCACCATGGGTTCGCTCTATATCAACGATTTTAATAAGTCCGGCCGTACCTATCGCGTGCAATTACAGGCGGAACCCCAATATCGCATGCAACCGGAAGATCTCGGCAGGGTATACGTGCGTTCACAATCCGGGGCGATGGTGCCCATGTCAGCACTGAGCAAGATCAGCACTATGGTCGGTCCAGAGCAGTTGGAACGGTATAACGGGCTTCTTTCCGCAAAAATAATGGGGGGCGGCGCACCGGGTGTAAGCTCAGGTGAGGCCATCAAACTGGTGGAAGAGATTGCGGCAAAGAGTTTGCCCGACAATTACCAGATTGCCTGGACGGCCCAGGCCTACCAGGAAAAACGCACCGGTTCGGCGGCAATCCTTGCGTTCAGTTTCGCCATCATTATGGTATTTCTCATCCTGGCCGCACAATTTGAAACTTGGGGCCTCCCGCTGGCCGTGATCATGGCCGTGCCTTTTGCCCTCACGGGCGCACTGCTTGCCATTTTAGTGCGAGGGATGCCCAATGATATTTACTTCCAGGTGGGCCTGATCACGCTGATTGGCCTGGCGGCCAAGAACGCCATCCTGATCGTGGAATTTGCCAGCCAGAAAATGCGGGAGGGAATGCCGGTCGCCCAAGCCGCCCTTGAAGCCGCGCGGTTGCGCTTTCGACCGATTGTGATGACTTCCATGGCATTTATGCTGGGCATCGTGCCGCTGGTGATCGCCACCGGTGCAGGATCCGCCGCCCGCCGCTCCATGGGCACCGGGGTATTTGGCGGCATGCTGCTCGCCACCTTCGTCGCCACTATTTTCATTCCTCTGTTCTTTACTTGGCTTACCCGTAAGCACGCAGCAAAGCCAGCCGAAAACGTGCAACAGGAAACAGCATGATGCGCCACTGTAACCCTTGGGTCAGAATCCTGTCATTGCTCCCAATAATACTGCTGGTCGCATCCTGCGCCATGGGACCAGATTACATTCGCCCCCCCATCGATACAGCCGAAAAGTTTCGGATGACGCAAACGGAAGGGCAATCCATCGCCAATCTTCCCTGGTGGAAGCTTTTGCACGACGAGGAGCTGCAACGGCTCATCAACCAAGCTTTGCTAGAGAATAGAGACCTCAAACAGGCAGTGGCAAGCGTCGAAGAGTTCCAGGCGCGCGCGACTACCGTCCGCCTGGATTTTCTTCCTAAGCTTGACGTCAATGCCAACGCGCCGGCCTTCGGTACCCTTGGCGGGTTCCTCATTCGCGGGTTTCCGACGCCCTACAATTATTTCGGAAGCGCCAACCTGAATTGGGAACTGGATATCTGGGGAAGGATCCGCCGCGCCAATGAAGCTGCCCGCGGCGATCTGATGGCCCGTGAAGAAAATCGCCGGGCGGTAGTGCTTACATTAGTGAGTTCGGTAGCGCAGTCCTATTTCGATCTTTTGCAGTTTGACATGCAACTGGATATTGCTCGACGCACTCTATTATCATGGGAAGAATCGGTCGCCATTGCACAGGCGCGATTACGGGGTGGATTGATTTCCAGGCTCGATCTGGATCAGTTTGAGGCGGAGCGAGCCAACGCGGTAACCAGAGTAGCGGAACTTGAACGACAGATGATTCAAAAGGAAAATGAGCTGGGTGTGTTGTTAGGCAGAAACTCGGCACAGATTCAGCGCGGCCGAGCGTTGACGGGGCAACTCATGCCGCCCGAAGTGCCTGCCGGCCTTCCTTCCGAGCTGTTGCAGCGACGTCCGGATATTCTACAGGCTGAACAAACGCTTGCGGCCGCTACGGCGAGAATCGGAATGGCAAAAGCTGCGCGATTCCCAAAGCTTTCGATCACCGGCTTCTTGGGGGTAGCGAGTCCGGCACTGTCGAAGCTGCTGCTCTCAGGAAGCGAATTCGGCGCAGGCGGACTCGGATTGGCAGGGCCGTTGCTGAACGCGCAGAGCCTGGGTTTCGAGCAGTGGGCGGCGGAAGCCCAGGCGAGGCAGTTATTGGCTCAATATGAGCAAACCATCCTGGTGGCATTCAAGGAAGTTGAAGATGCCCTGGTGGCTGTTCGAACAGTTCAGGATCAACGGAAGGCGCAGGAAGAGCAGGTCAACTCCCTGCGCTCGGCTTTGCATGTCTCCGATCTCCGCTACAAGGGCGGTGTCACGAGCTACGTGGATGTGCTCCTTGCTAAAAGGAATCTGTTCGATGCCGAATTTGCCCTTACGGCAACACACCGCTTCCATCTGGTGTCTGTCGTTCAGCTCTACAAAGCATTGGGCGGAGGATGGTTCTCGGGCTTGAGCGTACCCTAGACATGGTGTCAAGGAGGCTCTCTGCATCCTGATACAAATTTCCTATTTTAAGAAGCCTGTTGCTGAGGTTTTCCCAGCCTAGCAGGCTGTCGGACTTACTGACCGAGAATAGGGGACAATCATATCCAAGTATTGTGAGCCTTCGACCATGAGTTTTCGCCCCATCAACCGCCAAACTGATTACTTGTTCCCGCCGTCGATGAACAACTGGCTGCCGGAGAAACATCTGGCGCGGTTTGTGGTGGAGACGGTGGAGGAGTTTGATCTCACCCGATTTGTTTCGGCGTACCGCAGCACGGGAAGCGCCTCGTACCACCCTTCGCTGCTGCTATCCCTGCTCATCTACGGCTACGCCACTGGGTTGTTTGCCAGCCGCAAGATCGAGCGGGCCACGACTCGGTTGCCTTCCGCTACATTGCCGCCGACTCCCATCCGGATCATGACACCCTTGCCGCTTTCCGACGACGCTTTTTCAAGTTTTCTTTAATACATCGGGATAGCCTATTTGTCAATTCTGCAGTCCCTAATACATCTGACTAATCCTGATCTTCCTTATCCTGCTGCCGCTCCTATTGGGGTGTACATTCAGCCTTTGACAGGCACGAATCAACCGGCCTCTGGTAGAGCGATAGTGTTAGCACACTTTTCCGGAATATTACCGATCAGGTTTGCTTAGCGTTGGGTAGCCTTCGACGTAGATCCAATCGGTGTTTTTTGCTGGCATATGACAGGGGAGACATTCAGTACGGTAATTAGTGGTTACGCTTCGATTTGAGCTGTCGGTTTTAATCAGCGCCCAACCCCAGCCATCGCCCCAGACAGGATTGTTGGGAAAACGGGCTTTGGTATCCTTGATCATTACAAACCACTGCTTGACGTCACCTGTCGCATGGCTGACATTGTTGCCCGTGGTGTATGTGCCTGCAGTTGACGAACGCAATTCCTTGACCAGGGTTGCGCCGTCCGGAAATTTCCCGGTTTTGCGATAGGTCTTCGCCGTTTCCGGTTCTGTGTAGACATCGTGAAAACCACTTGCCTCGCCTTCTGGGACAAACCAGGAACCCAAATGGGTCATTGACAGCCGAAAATCATCGGGCAGACGGATGTTGCCTGACTTGTCGACATATAAGGAAAAATCCCCCTTGTCGGCTATCGCTGTTCCAGCATGTGTCAGCAACGCCACCGTAAACAAAACTGCGGACAACAAAACAGCGATGTGTTCGTTTCGATACGGATATGTATTCTCTTTCAAGCGATTCATTTTATTTTCCTCCGACCGCATTCTCCGCGTTCGCCTTTCCGGCACGGAGAACAGGATAATATTGCGTGAATACAAAGTCATCTTGCGCGGACGCCTCGTGACAGCCGTTGCAATTCGCCGTTGGTTCCAAGTTCGCAGTCTTTTTTATAGATTTGTGGTCTTCGTTAGTAAAGCTGAAATAAGCCCAGTTGCCAGGTTCATTGGGAAATTCGCGCTTGCTTTTTATTGTCGCTTCCAGGCCAATGAAATCACCCATGAAATAACCCTTCCCGCTTGCTGCAACCTTGCTGCCGACACTGGTCATCTCCTTAATTAGTATGGCGCCGTCCCGAATTTTACCGGTCTTTTTCCAGTGCTCCCAGCTCTCCGGGTCAATGTAAACGGTATGAAATTCTTGGAAGTTGGCCTTTCCGTTATTCATATCATTTGGGGTGAGAGGCGTGCCTACGTATACCCACTCGCGAAATCCCGTCGGGCGTTCGAGCACGTTATTTTTGACAGTAAAGTATTCTTTAGCAGAAACACTGCCAGATATTAAAGAAGATCCCAAGGCAGCCAGGATCAATAAACCGGTTAAATATTTGTCAATTCTCATTCAATTCTCCTATCGATTATAAGATTCAGTGGATTCATGCCTTTGCAGCTATTTTCGGCGACCCGTCGTAAAGCGATTTACTGATTCTTGGTATTTCGCTTTTCTGAACTCTCCTTCCCCTTTATGGATGAACCCTTTTCAGAATAAGGTTCGCCTGTATGGCCCTGAATCGGGTCGTTCTTGTCGGAATAGTCGCCCGGGTCCTCCTTTTTATAGCCACTCTGCCCCGACGTATTGTTGCCTTGAGCATATGCCATACCCAGAGATTCCAAAAAAAGCGATACCGGAAACAATTAATGCAACTACCGCCGAACGCGTGGTTGAAATAGATGAGAAGGGCACGCCTGTTCCTTATTCATCCAGTAATATTGCTCATAGCTGCATCAGATCCGGCGCAAAAGGGTTTTAGCAGGGGCAGTAGCATCTCATCCGTCGATGGCATGGGATCAAGCCAGGTATCCCAATCCTCAGGGGCCAAAATGCAGCTCGGACTCCGCCACGCTTCATCCGAGCTGCTGGTTCCAGTTTTTAGTGGGGTAGTTTGGCAGCGAGCACGTCTACCTGATCGATCTGCGGCGGTACGGCGAATAATTCGTCGGCATTCGCCATCAGCGCCGCTGCGATCGGACCGGCCAAATGTGCCTTGCGCCCTGCTTCGTCAGCGAAGGCGTCGAAGATACCAAAAGTGGAGGGCCCCAGGCGTAGCGCGAACCAGACTGGCGTGGTCGCTTCCTGATTCGCCATGGCGAGGGCGCTTTTAAGGAAGTTGGCGACGTCAGTTTCCTTTCCGGGTTTGGCTTCCAAGCGTACGAACAGGGCAACTTTTACCATGGTGATTTTTCCTTTCTGAGCTTGAGCTTCTTTAGCAGCAACGCTGCCAGATATTAAAGAAGATCCCAAGGCAGCCAGGACCAATAAACCGGTTAAATATTTTTCAATTCTCATTTCAATTCTCCTATCGATTATAAGATTTAGTGGATTTAAGCCTTTGAGCTGTTTTTGGCGACCCTTCGTAAAGCAATTTACTGATCCTGGTATTTTGCTTTCTGAACTCTCCTTCCCCTTTATGGATGAACCCTTTTCAGAATAAGATTCGCCTGTATGGCCCTGGATCGGGTCGTTCTTGTCGGAATAGTCGCCCCGGGTCCTCCTTTTTATAGTGGCCCGGTACTTGACGCTACCGGCTACACGTTCAGTTCATAGATGGGATAGAAAGCCAGGCCGAAATGGCCGAGTTTGTACGCGCATCCGGCCAGCGTAGCTCGGATGAAATGCAGCTCGGACTCCGCCACGCTTCATCCGCGCTGATGGCTTCAGTTTTTAGTGGGGTAGTTTGGCAGCGAGCACGTCTACCTGATCGATCTGCGGCGGTTGGGCAAGTAATTCATCGGCATTGGCCATCAGCGCCGCTGCGATCGGACCGGCCAAATGTGCCGAGCGTCCTGCTTCGTCAGCGAAGGCGTCGAAGATACCGAAAGTCGAGGGTCCCAGGCGTAGCGCGAACCAGACCGGCGTGGTGGCTTCCTGATTCGCCAGGGGGAGGGCGCTTTCAAGGAAACTGGCGACGGCGGTTTCCTTCCCGGGTTTGGCTTCCAAGCGTACGAACAGGGCAACTTTTACCATGGTGATTTTTCCTTTCTGAAGTTGAACTACGAGAGGCAGACTCTAATGGTGATATCGATTCCTCACAAGTGGCAAGATTGACAATTATGGTATAATTCCTGCCATGCGTATCTATATCTTTGCCCTCAATGAAGTTTTTGACACCGGTCTGTCCACGGTCCTCGACACCTTCAGTATCGCCAACGATCTGGCGCTGGCGGAGTCCGCCGGGACGCCTTCGATTCATTTTGAGATCACTGTCGTGGGGGTTCGTCGCCGGGTACACACCAGCCAGGGACTGTCGGTACCGGTGGTTTTAGCGATAGCTGCAGTTGTGATTTCGCTGGGGTTTTGCGAACCCGCCAACTCAACCACAGCCTCGACTGTTACGCCCCGTCGTTCATCCGCAGGAAGATGTTTTACATGAGTATTCATGGTTGCTCTCAAATAGATAGTAATTAATTACTATCTTATAGTGATAAACAAATTATGCAAGCGGAAAATTATTCTGTGGGAGATTACGATGGCTCAATTGTTGATCTAAGCTTACGCATTTTTCTAGAGAATACGTGCGCTACAGCGACGCCGATTGCCCCTTTTTTCGGCATAACATATCAATATATGTTTGGCCGGACTAGGCGCTAACACATGGTCTTATCCACTTCTTGCATTGATTGCCATTACAACTCTTAAACTCTTACCATAAAAGCTTAGCGTACTATTTTTTCCGAATTCTGTGGCTGCCCCAATAACAACCATTTTAGACGTCCCGTAAAACGGTCGTTTAACGGGACACTACCGCCCTACCCTTTTTATCCCACAAAACACCCATGAAACTGTTCCGTTTTTCCATTTCATAAAATAAAGTTTCTATAACTCATTTCTTGAGCTGGCAAATAAATAGAAATAGCGAGATTAATCCAAATTGTTATTACTCTTGCCGTCAGGATTGGAGACAGGTGTTTTAACGCCGTTAATGTTTCTCACGTGATAGTTTGAATAGTTGCCATTCTCAATTTGTTTAACAAAATCAGGGCGACTCATATCTGCGCCCGTATAATTATCGTGGAACTTTTGATTCCTGCCAGTATTGCTTTCTTTGGTTACCGTTACTCTCTTTCTAGCCATCGTGTTAACCTCCAAATAATGGTTCTACGTTACTGTGGGTGTTCTGAGGTATTGTCAATCCGGTGATTATGGATAGCATCTCTGGGGTAATCTTGAGTTTCTCAGAAATTTTGAAAAAAGTTATTCCACAATCATCGTTAAGCATATCCGTAGAGTTTTTTAATAGCTCTGGCCTTTCCAGTGGAACTGCATTGTCATATAGCTCTATCTTGGATTGTCCAGATTTATTCAGCCTTACATTTGCTGTTCTATATTGTTGCGCTGAGATTATCTTGAGGTAATGAGCACGATAAATGATAGCCTTCAAGCTCATACCCCATCGTATTTTTAGTTTGTATATCGGCTCCCATGAAGCTTCACGGTTCGCTATAAATGCTCTAGGAAATTCTTTAACGAATGCCGATCGTGGGAAAAGAAATGCGCTAGCAAACTTATTTGCTTCAGATTCAGTAACCGTGTCGCCGGTTTCAATACCATTATGTAATACAAAGTGGCCGCACTCATGAGCCAAATCAAACCTTAGCCGACAGGGACTTTCTTTTGCATCATTACGTATAATGATTGGGTGCTTTCTATTGAGAGAGAGGGCATCGACTTTCTCAGATACACCTGAAAAAGTTGTAATAACAACACCAGCATTTTCTAATGTTCTGACTATATTTTGTAAAGGCGTATCTAATCCAAGTTGCCAATGTTTCCGACAGGATTCAGCAGCATTTTCAATGTCAAGGTTAGTGTATTGAGAAATGTCGCTATTTATATCAGGAAAGTTCGGGTCTGGTAACTCAAGATATTCTTTAATGAGGTCGACCAACTGTTCAAAGATCGTACTATAAGCGCATACACGGTTTGCTAGGTTTACGGGCGTGGTTTTCCTTTTTCTAAAGTGGCATTGCTCGAACTTGACATCATTATTCGGTGGGGTGAAGAAAAAATCTTTATTCACATACAGACGTTCACACAAGGCATAAAGCATATCTTCTGGCGGCTGTCTGATGTCCCCCTCTAACTGATGTATGAATTGGCGTGAAGCAACAACGGCATGACCCAATTCTTGCTGGGTCATGCCGTTTAATAACCGAGCGAGTCGCAGTTTTTCACCATAAAATTTATTAGCAGACATTATTTTGTTTCATCGTTTCTTTTTTTCGGTTTAATACTTTTAACTTTCGTAGGTGCCGGATGTTGAACAACGGCTTGAGGTTGTTCTTCGGATACTTCACCAAGAGCTGGAACAATGTCGTCCAACGGAATTTCCCATTGGCAGATAATTGCGTCGAATTCGCTATATCCAACAAAATAGGCCTTTTCTACAGGCATATCATAGGGCGTATCAATAATAAAAAACCAGCGTAATGCAGCGAATTCATTTACATCTTCAAATAGATTCATTTGCTTAAGTCCCTCATCAGAGGGAATGAGCTTGCGTATTGGAAGTTGATTAGGGTCGTTTCTACTAAAACGTACCGGTATTCCATCTATAGCAAAAGTAAACCTGCCTTCAGATGTTAGTATGGAAAGCCAAGGCCACTCACCAAGCTGTGACTGATAAATCATGCGCATACGGCAACACTCATACGCGCGCATACCGAGAGAAAGGCGTGTGTCTCCAATTTCAGGCTCATGCCGTTCAATAACTTCGCCACGTACTTGCACTAGTAATTGAGCGATCTTGAATAGGTATTCCTGCATTAATTGTGGAGCAAGCAGCCAAGGTTTATTTTCCATTCTATATTTACCATTCCTCAGAAGTATATTAATTTAACATGGTGCCGCAAAATATTATATTTGTCAAGCAGCATCTGCAATAGATAGCATTATTTATAAATGTCGTGCTCTGAGAGACTATCCTCAAAATAGTTACGTGTGCTAACAATCAATTTAAGGACAATACCAGCTCCAGAAAGATTTCTTAGACCGAGGTCTTAATTTTCCTCTTTCACTATGTTTACTATTGATAAAATATGTTATCAATAGTAGAGCAATACTTTATTACAGGAAGAATAAAATATTTTTTACTTTATTTAATTTCATTAAGTAGGATAATATCCTACCAATTGGAAGGTGTTAAAAACATACATAGGAAACAAAAAATGAAGCGCACCGATAAAGCAGAAAAAATCAGCATTACACTTCCACCGGATATGCTGAATATTATTAGGGAAAAAGTGAAGGATGGCGCATACGCTTCCACAAGTGAGGTTATTCGTGAAGCGATGCGTTTATGGCAAAGACAGGAAGAAGAACATCTTGCGAGAATTGCTTCCATTCGAGCGCGACTGGAACAATCCGCACACAGTGGTGAGCCTGTTTTGCTGGATGCGGCGTTTGAAAAGCTAGAGCAACTTCATCAACAGCGAATAAGCACGCCAGACTGTGAAAAACTATGAGGTGTATTTGACACCTGATGCTATACAAGACCTGACTGATATTTATGAATATATAACTGAGAAGAGCGGACTTCCTCAAGTCGCATGGGCATATATAGAGAAATTACGCCAAAGCTGTCATGACCTTAAAATGGTACCTCTGATAGGACAACAGCGTCATGACTTGCGCAAGAATCTCAGAATCGTTGCCATTGATAAAAACGCGATCGCAGCTTTTGAGGTTATTGAAGACAAACAAATCGTCACCATCCTTAATATCTTTTATGGTGGTAGGGATTATGAAGCAATTATGGGTAGTGAAACGCCACATAAAAATAATGAGCTAGATAAATAACATGACAGATCTTATTACTACAGCCAATCGCGCACTCACTGCAAAAGAATTTCAGGGTCTTGCTGATCATGAAAGGGCAGCTCAGGCTACTGAACCAAGCGTCGGGAGACATGTTAGTGTACGTTTTCGTACCATCGGACTTCAAACCCCTATTTCTAATTTTTTAAATCTCGATCTATAATAAGTCTAGCTGATCTAGCCTAGATAGGAAAAATTATGGATGAATGGCGTATTGCAGATGCAAAAAATAAATTTAGTGAACTGTTCAATAATGCACTGATTGGAAGAATCCAACTTGTTCACCGTCGAGATGGTGATGTGGTAATCATTTCCAAAAATGAATATGAACGGCTGGTTGGTCAGAAGAAGAGTTTTAAACAATATATTCTCTCTCCACCACACGAAATCGACCATCTAGATGATATGCGTGATAAAAGTTCAATGCGGTCAGTTGATCTATGAGGGTGTTATTGGATACCTGCGTGTTATCCGAACTCTATAAACCAGAACCATTGGTTACAGTTTATGAAGCTGTTAATGATGTTCCCGATGAACATCTGTTTATCAGCGTTATTACAATGGGAGAAATCGGCAAAGGTATTGCGCTTTTGCCAGATGGTCAACGCAAACAAGCATTATTGAAATGGTTCACAAATATTGAGTATGAATATTCTGAACGCCTATTACCGATCAATGCAGAAACAGCTGCGATATGGGGGAAAATAACAGCCAAGGCACAACAAGAGGGCTATGTTATCCGTGCAAGTGATGGCCTCATTGCGGCAACCGCCTTGCAGCATGGCTTGCATCTTATGACTCGGAATGTGAAGGACTTTGAGCCTACTCATGTCATGCTCATTAATCCGTGGATGAAAGGGATATAACATGACAAATCTAATAACCACGAGCAATCGGGCGCTCACTGCAAAAGAATTTCAGGGTCTTGCTGATGTACCACCTGAAGTTGAGTGGTTTGCCAATTTAGGAAACAAAGCAACTCGGCGCGCTTATGAAAATGCTCTAAAGGATTTTATGAATTTCACGGGCATTCAGAATCCGGAAGAATTCAGGGTTGTGACTCGTGCCCATATTATTGCCTGGCGCGATGATTTGTTGAATCGATCATTAAGTAGTATGAGTATTCGCCACCGTTTAGCGGCAATATCTTCTTTATTTGAGTACCTGTGTGAGAAAAATACAGTTACGCATAATCCAGTCAAGGGTGTGAAGCGACCAGCAGTAGAAAGTTATGAAGGAAAAACTCCGGCAATCGGCGATCATCAGGCACGTGAATTACTTAATGCACCGGATGGTAGCTCACTGAAGGGCAAGCGCGATCGTGCGATACTAGCCACCCTACTTTATCACGCACTGCGACGTGATGAGTTGTGCCGGTTGAAGGTTAAGGATTTTAAGCAGGAGCGGCGTGGTGTGCCACACATGAAAATATCCGGCAAAGGGGGAAAAACACGATATTTACCATTGCATCCTGCAGCCAGCGGCTTAATCCATGATTATCTCGATGCTGCTGGGCATGGCCTGGAAGATGCGGGTGCGTTATTCCGCTCAACCAGTAATAACCGGGATAAGGAATCACAAAAACCAATTACGCCTGACGGCATTTATAAGTTGGTACAGAAATACTCTGAAAAACTGGGGTTCAAAATCGGTGCACATTCGTTACGCGCAACGGCGGCCACCAATGCACTGGATCATCAAGCAGATATTGCGAAAGTGCAAGAATGGTTGGGTCATGCCAATATTGCTACCACAAGAATTTATGATCATCGCAAAACCCGGCCAGAGGATAGTCCAACGTTTAAGGTTGCTTATTGATTGCTCTATTACCCATTGATGAAGGAATCCTCGCGACTGACCAATAGGTCAGTCGCGATTAAAGAATCTTTTGCAGTCTATAACATATATGTTATATTAAATCATGGTATGGACTGTTGAAACATTAGATCAAACCGTTGATGAAGAGCCTGAAGCCTTGCCCACTGATATGAAGGCGAGGTTTGTTTGGATCAGTCAACTGATTGAGATACATGGTTTACAAAATGTGCGCGAGCCTTACATAAAACATGTTGAAGATGTTTTATGGGAGATCCGTATGAAAGGCAAAGATGGAATTTCTCGTGCACTGTATGCAACAGTCAAGCCCGAGCGAGTAGTCGTGGTGCGTGTTTTTGTAAAGAAAACGCAAAAAACGCCTCGCAGAGAAATCAAGCTAGCCCTAAAAAGAGCAAAGGAGATTGAGCAATGACTAAAGTAAATAAACTCCACAAAAAGTGGCTTAATGACCCAAATTACAAAGCTGATTTTGAGGCAATTACTGAGGAATTTGAAATTGCTTCTGCAATTATTGAGGCCAGGAATCTGGCAGGATTGACACAATCTGAGTTAGCTAAGCGGTTGAAAGCTAAACAATCACTGGTTGCACGCCTTGAGAGTGGAGCAGACAACACAACGATAAAAACGCTGCAACGTATTGCGGAAGCCACTGGCACACACCTCAAGATCTCTTTTGAACAACCTGGCACCTAAATGAGGTTCTTCAGTAACCACATACACTCTCTGCTCACCATATCTTTCAGCCAATAGCGCCTGAATAGCCATCCCTGGCGCCAGAGTGATCCAATGGAAATGTCTCCTGCTCAGCGTCAGCTACTAGAAGCATGTTTTACTTTATATCAAGCGTGTGGCGATGCTGATTCGCAAAGGGTACTTCAGTTTCGATAGGGTCGTTGTGCCAGAAATTTCCTAAGATGGGCATAAACGAGAAGATAACAGCCCGATATCGCCTCGAATTGAGAAAAATCTAATTTTTGGATAGAAGAACGACGAAAATCTAGCGAAATCGTTCTCCGAGTTGGGTTGATCTATTTTTTTAGGTATTTTTAGAAGTGCCCTGAATATGATTTTTCGGTGTTGCAACCCCTTTCTTACTTTTATTCTCTTCTCAAAAACGATTAATATTGATGTAGATCAATATTAATTTCAACCATAATTTGCAACATAACCACATCTGCGGCATGTTAGCTTCAGGTTTACTGAAATTTAAGGGATAAAATGAAATTAATAGCGTTAGTTACTATCATTATGGTATTTGCATTGACCGCATGCAGTAAACCAACAGTTGATTCACCTGATCCAGGATCATATGGACAAACCATTAAACCAGACCATAAGGTTCCTGAGGAGCATCGTAATTAGTTTGATCTAATATTATAGAGTTAGCCATTAAACAGTAAGATTTCTCATGGTTACGAAGGCCGGAATGCGGAGATTCTAATCAATCTTTTTAATGGGAGACTGAGATCATGTGTATTGGATGCGTTTGAACAAACAACAGTAAAGTTGCATAGGGTTTCGCGTAAATCAGCCGCCAGAAAGGTTTAAGCCGGTTTTTAATCCTCCTAATTTTAGCCCAGTTCCAGGTCCGGATTTTTGGGAGGTGTCAAATCCGTCGAATCGACCATCCGCCGGAAACGAACCTTCACAACTGGCTCAAGAAGCATGGGATGAAGGCAGTCAAAAGCATAGTTTTTGGATGGTTGTGCTGCCCCACGCCAAGCGGAAGATCCTATACAATTTTACTGTTGTTTGTTTAAACGTACCTCATATACTATAAACTAGACGGTATGATCGAGAATGATGTATGGAATGTTGACGCTGATTTAATAATGATCATTTAACGGTTATCTTCGCCGCATTACGACTCCTGATCATTAGCTGGGAACAAGTACCGGAGTGAATTCACTACCTCGGGGCTGCATCACGAATAAACTGGACAGCGACCACAATGAGAAACTCAAAGAATAAGAAAACCTGATAATGAGCGGAACCCAAGCATTTATTTTATTGGTAACCATTGCGGCCCTACTCACCATTAGCATCATGTGGAAAGATTGGCTTACCGCCAAAGAACACGAGCACTGGCAAGATGCAGCGCTAAAACTCTCTCAGCAAGAAACGGAACGCATTAGAATAATTACTGATGCAGTCTCGCAACAAAACTCCTCTCAATAGAATGGCAAGAGTAATTGCCAGGATAATGCGTTGTCATGTACGCAAATTCAATGCAATCAGATGACCAAACAAAGGAATACGGCGCATGGCGCAGATGGCTACCCACCTGGTATATGTTGACGATGTTTCACGGTAACTTTTGAACGCTAATTGGCATGCGGCGAGTAGATTGCAATCTATCGCTGTGTAAATGCTAAATGCACTTATTGCAGGTCATCAATCTACTTTACTAAGTTTAGTGGAATACTGAAGAAAATTGTCAGAAAAAGATAACAAATTGATATAACGGCGCTATTTATGAATAACCCTCTACCTAGAGTGGGCTGCGGATTAACAGTCCGGGGCCCAAGCAATCATTACGTTTTGGCTGGAAAACATTGATAGACAACGAAGCTGCATCTTCCCTCATTAATCTCTGAAATAGGAACAATCGTATCGCCCCTCATCAAAGCCGACTCAGTACGTGCAAGAACCGCAAGTTCACTCGAAACTTTTTTGGCATCACGGTTAAACACCAATACTTTACTTTCAACTTTAGTTTTAACTTTTCCTGGGTTCTTGCATGACTCGACCGATCTGGCTAATCAGTTTTAGGTGCGCATCAACAGCTATGATCTGGTTTCAACGACATGCTTCCACTCTTCATTGCGAATCTTTGTTTCGATTTGACGGTGAATTCTTTGAACCAAATAATCTTTATTACCTTCATGATAAAGCAGGTCGTGGTTGCAAGTATCGCAAGTAAGAACTGTTTTTCTATCTGGGTCAAAGCGACTGCCAATCTCAGAATATATAAGTGCGGTATCACAGTCTGGACAGAATGCCCAAGCACTAACGGGGTGCTCTGACAAATATGACCATCGCCAATTAAGGCCAAGAAAAGTGTCATGATTGTAAGAAGCGATACTTGGACCCTTAGGTTTCTTGATTATTACTAAGAACTGAATGAAAGTTGGGGTGCCAATAGCAATCAATAGATATAAGCCCCAGTTGGGTAATTCTGAAGTTTCAAGAAGATGGTTCCAAATCAATACAGCGGTATCTGACAGCCACACCTTCGTACCGAGTATGGCCAAAATGGCCCATAGAGCCGCAACGATAACAATTCCAGCAATAACGCGTTTGGTAATCTTGGAGGACTTAAAATCAGTCATTGCGCAGTGTCTTTCCTACTGAAAATAAAGAAATTGCAAGTCAAATGTGAAGCTTACCAAAAATTGGTGACATGGCAGTCTGTTTCTTCTTAAAATTTGACTTAGCCATATGTGGTAAGCCGCTACTGGCGAGAAGGGTGCCCAGATAACCTGGTGTGATTTTCACTAGCAATGTAAATTAGCGTGCAAAAGTCACCTCTTTAAGCGTCCACTTTTTTTCAAACGCCGATTGACCATCCGGTGATAAAGTGACGACAGTAATGGCCGAATCACTGGCAGACCGATTAGCCAAGCCAACGGTTTTAGTAGGGATACTCGGGACATCAGCAAAATATAGGCATCTAGTTCGGAAACTATCTGTTGGTGTTCATCGCAAACATGCAGCTCAGATAAGGCCTTATAGGGATCAATGCCGATGTCACGCAGATGGGTGTTCTGTCCGGTGATATCGAACCAGCATACATCTTCCCCACTTTTCCCCGCCAGCTTCTCATAGTTTTCTCGATCCTTGATACAACTGGGGCATGCGCCATCATAATAGACTGTGATCTTTTTCTTCGATTGATTCATATCAACACCCCTATGGCGAATAGGCCCCGATGAGGGCATGGGGTTTGGCGGGGACCATATCACTGATACAGGAACGCCTAACCTGCGAATGCGTAAATGGAATCTGTCTTGCAATAGAGGGATACCCAACAAATGTACGTAAACGCTCATAGCGATCCCCATTTGCTCTGCTGGGACGTCCAGCTAGAATAAATAAACTATCCTCGCGTATATTTACGCATGTATGTGCACGGCATCAAACTAGCAAGAGTGGTTTATATAACTCTGCGCTACTGTGTCATCTTGGTGTGCTATAAATGTAGCGTTCAAGTTGATGAATAATAAACTGATGCTCTGAAATAGTGTCTTTTACCAAATCACCAATGGATATAATTCCGATTACCTGGTCGTTGTCTAATACGGGCAAATGACGCACCCGCATCTCTGTAATCAAAGCCATACAATCTTTATTAGTATAATCCGGAGTAACATACGCCACTTGATGGGTCATAATTTCTTTTACTAGAGTATCCTTCAGAGGTTTATCCAATAAGTATGACTTGCGAGAAAAATCCCTTTCCGTCAGGATACCAACCAGTTTGTTATCTTGCATGACCAGCAGAGCACCAATGTTGTTTGCTGCCATCAGCTGCATGGCATCGAATACCGATTCCTCTGGCCCGATACTTTTAATCTCATACCCTTTTGCTTGCAGTTACTGTTTTATAGTTTCCATAGCAACACTCCTTTCTTTTTCAGCCAAAAAAACCGATTTACATCTTTATACATCCAAGTGTTTATAATATAGCATTGTGGAAAAAGTGGCTCACGAAACAGATAAAAATCCGCACCTAGAATCTGCGGATTAACAGGTTATCTAACTAACTGTTTATATTAATATTACTCATTCTTGACATAACGCAGTTGCCCACAGCCTTATCCATGGAAATTGTGAATAAAGTTTTAGCTAACAAAATATCGACCTGTGCCATCTTCGCAATTGAACTTCCTGCATATCGAGGTAAGTTGTCAAGTATGGAGCCCGTCAGGGTTAAGCAGCAGCCAGATTTAAAAATTAACGAGAGACAGACAACAATGGATCTGATACTTTCCACGATGAGAGGTACGATCATGAATCCAATGGCATTCAGGTGAGGTCTTTTCACTTAGAAAATCGGAATAGTGATACCAAAGGACCTTCAATAATAAAATGAAACTACTATTAGCCTTCTCAACCCTGCTACTGTTGCCCATGTAGATGCTGATTAAAAAATCAGGCTTATGCTTTATTACACATTCAAAATCCTTCTCTCTGCTATTGTAATCGTGGCCATCACAGAAATTGCAAAGCGGAACACAAGCTTTGCTGCACTCGTAGCAGCTCTGCCGCTGACATCATTGTTTGCGTTCATCTGGCTCTACCTTGATAACTCTCCGCTATCTCAGATTGCAAACCTTTCAATGCAAATCTTCTGGTTAGTGTTACCTTCACTCCTGCTATTTTTACTGTTGCCCATATTGCTTAAGCATGGGCTGGGCTTCTGGCTTAGTCTAAGCCTATCTGTTGTTGCTACCATTTGTTGCTATTTTATTTTCATTTTTCTTCTGCGTCAGATTGGGGTGCAAATATAAAAACGACCCTGCCATGATGGTCAAGAATTGATATCAAGTATTACTTCTAAGTATAAATGACCTTACTTGCCCGTGAAGTTTGCGGCAATAAAGTTGCCTGGTGCTGTGAAAAATATATAAAGTTTTTCTTTCATCTTGTCATCAACAGTAGGATTGGTAAATGTGATTAACCATTCTTTGCCTTTTTTTCCGTCTACCAGCTCGATCTTATCTTGTTCAATCGCTTTCCAGGACGGGTCGATCTTGCTTTGCTTAATCAATAGCTCTTTTCGCTCAACCGCGCAATTAATTACGACTTCTTCCGTAGCAATTGTTTTTCCGTGAAAATGGCAACTGCTGGCTTCGTCCGCTATTGCTCCACTTGAAAAAATCAATGCGGTGATCAATATGGTTATACGTAATAAGTTTTTCATTCCATTACTCCTTAGTAGTGTTTTGGTTAAAGACTGTCTCGTCCAGTATCGGTGCTTTGCTCAATTTCTAGATCTTCATGTGCATGTTTGTGTTCTTGGCTGGGAAAGCGAAAACTATCAGGATCTGAATCATGCTGATACCCGTGCAATTGCATTAACAGCAAGAGTGTTCCCGCATAAACAAGAGCTTGATTAGACGCAAAGCTGAACCGTTTAAAAGACGGCTTATGTCTCCATAGAGAAAGCACGGCTACCATAGCCATCAAAGCGACGATCTGACCTATTTCCACACCTAGGTTAAAACTCAATATCCGTAAAAGAATGCCAGTACTATCATCCCCGAGTGGCAACTGCTGAAGTCGGGTTGATAGGCCAAAGCCGTGTAGTAAACCAAATAGAAAAACCGCGCCCAACAGGTTGGGGGATTTCATATCCAGATACTTCTGGAAGCCACCGTTATTGTCAAAGCCCTTATAGATCACGCTAAGCGCAATAAATGCATCAATCAAAAAGTAATTCCAGGTAATCTGATAGAAGGTTGCAAAAATCAGTGTAATACAGTGCCCGACTGTGAAGGCGGTTACAAACTTTGCTATATCCTTGAAACTGGTCAGGAAAAACACTACCCCAAATAGGAACAGTAAATGATCATATCCAGTCAACATGTGGCTTGCGCCAAGCCCCATGTATTGAAGATAGCCCCCATTTAGCATGCGTAGCTTATCTTCCTCGGAAATGCCATGTGCTATCGCGGCATCAGACATCAAAAAGAATAATAAAATAAAACAGCAGTATATGGAAAAACCACGCATTCTAGATGCTTCCGTAAAATTTAAAGAAGTGTTTAACTATATGGAAGCTTTTTTCACTGATGAGAATAGAAGAAAAACCTGCAATCAGAAGAATAAACTTATTATTTATAAGCGCAACCATATACTAAAATAATAGGTCAAGACAAGTTCTAAGAATTCAACCATGGTTGGATGCAGTATTTGTCAAATATGGAGTCCTTACGCCTACCTAAACTCAAAATACGTAGTCGGCCCTGCAAAACGCTTGGAAACCATATAAATGTTGGAATTCCTTTGGATTAGCAAACGCTGAAATCCCTGGGAAATTATAATATAGGCATCAAAACCTGAGGGAATTAGGGGAAACTTAAATGCCGACCGATGATTTTTTCCATGCTCGTCTAGATCAGATGATTGATCTGCACCATCCCTTGGCGGTGTTGGCAAATCGACTGCCGTGGCCTCAGATCGAAGCAGCGCTTGCGCCCGCTTTTGAGCGCAAGAACCGTCAAGGCCAAGTGGTGGAGATCAATAATCTGTTCGATACAACGCTGGTGATTGCTGGCGGGGGCGTGAGTGCTGCAGGGCGGCCGCGTTTGCCGATTCGGTTGTTGGCCTCCTTGCTGTATCTGAAACACGCATTCAACCTCAGTGATGAGGAACTGGTGACCCGCTGGTCGGAGAATGTGGTCTGGCAGTATTTCAGTGGACAGGCGTACTACACACCGAAGCTGCCCTGTGATGCTACTCAGATAGGTCGCTTCCGCACTGCCATTGGTGAATCCGGTGTTGAAAAGCTTCTGAAAGCAACAATTGACGCTGCCGTGCAGGTGAAGGCGGTCAAATCGGCTGAATTCGAACGTGTCATCGTCGATACGACAGTACAAGAAAAAGCGATCGCACATCCGGTGGATAGTCGCTTGCTGGAAATTGCGCGTAGCAAAATCGTACAGGCAGCCAAACGAAGCGGCATCAACTTGAAGCAGAGCTATGCTAAGGAAGGCAAGGAACTGCGCCGCAAAGCAGGCGGTTATGCCCATGCCAAGCAATTTCGTCGCATGCGCAAAACCGTTAAACGCCAACGCACGATCCTTGGTATCGTGCTGCGAGAGATCAAGCGAAAACTGGCGACGGCAGAACTGGAGTGCTCCGTATCACTACAACATCTGAACACGCTGCTGGAGCGAGCGCAGCGGATTCACAAGCAGCAACCGAAAGACAAAAACAAACTCTACGCACTGCATGCCCCGGAAGTCGAATGCATCGGCAAGGGCAAGGCGCGCAAACCATACGAATTCGGTGTCAAGGCCAGCATTGTAGTCACGCACAAAAATGGCCTGATGGTTGGTGCAAAAACCTTCCCCGGTAACCCCTATGATGGCCATATCCTTCATAAGCAACTCACACAGACACAGATTCTACTCGAAGACACCGGGTCAACGCCAAAGCAGGTCATTGCCGATCTCGGATTTCGCGGGGTAGGTGCTGATAATCCGGAAGTGGAAATCATCCATCGCGGCAAGTACAAGTCACTGACAAAGCCGCAGCGGCGATGGCTCAGACGCCGACAAGCCGTGGAACCCGCGATTGGGCATCTAAAGTCGGATCACCGAATGGACCGCTGCTGGTTGCGGGGCAAATTGGGAGATGCGCTCCATGCTGTGCTGTGTGCGGCGGGATACAACCTGCGCTGGCTGATGAGGGCAGTACTCCGCTTGGGGCTAAAGGGTATTTTGTTGCGCTTTACGTTGCTTCAGTTGATCAACCGCATCCGCGCAAAACAATCATATATTGGCGAAGCTTGCTTGTATATAAAGCCACCATCCATGGTTAAGTGAATTTTGCAGGACCGACTACGTATATATCAAGAAAAAGACCACGTTATCCGCACTTAACTTTACATAAGTATCAGGTAAAGTGATAAATAGATTAAATGAGTAGTTCTTGGACTTTATTGCGCATCCCAATAATTTGGAAGATGTTTCTACCTATTTCTGAACTGACTTATAAGGAGAAATCCAAAGATCGCATCTCAATAGAAGTATCTATCAAATTAGAGCGAAGGACATAAATAATAATGAACAACCGTGACAATCTCACACAACGATTGCTATTTTGCAATACTTTGCCCAGTCTCCCAACAATCGCCCTTAAAATCATTGAGCTGGCCAATGATCCCCACGTTGATATGGTCAAAGTTAGCCATTACATATCCATGGATCCAGCGCTTGCTGCAAAAATACTTAAATTAGCAAATTCACCCTTGTATAAATCACGACGCGCTGCCACCAATATACGCCAAGCTGTCTGCGTACTGGGTACGCATGCTGTCGTCACCATCGCATTATCATTTTCACTGGCCAGTTCGTTAATAAAGCAATCGGGTAATAATCATAAAGCCATTAATAGCAAGAACTTCTGGCGCCGCTCGATTGCCGCAGCACTCGCCTGCCGTGCGCTTGGAGAAAAACTGGGGTTAAAAATACCGGATGATTTGCTGCTTGTCGGACTGTTGCAGGATATCGGCATCCTGGCTTTTGACGCAATAGTACCGAAAGAATATGAAGCCGTTTTTGCAACTGCACCTAATCATGATGCCTTGCTCAAGGCTGAACGCACAGCATTTGGTATTGGGCACGATGAACTTGGATATGCGCTATTGAAGCTATGGCATCTTCCGGACTATATTTCAATGACATGTATAGCAAGTCATAGTCAATCAGCGCCCAAGGAAATCGGGCCAGACATATCAGGCTGTGTTGCCGTATCTGGTCATATTGCAGATTATTTTTTAAATCCACGAGAAACTGGAAGAATTGCTGCGGCAACCGAAGCCGCACAATCCTGGTTGGGTCTTGATAGTGCAGCGTTGGTGGAAGTCATTGACATTATGGGCGCTGAAATGAGCCCTGTTGAGGCGTTATTTGAAATTACCATCCACCGCGCAAAAGATATTTCTGGAATCCTATCTCAGGCCAAAGAATTACTGATGATGCAATCACTGGTTAAGATGCGAGAACTGGAAGATAAATCACAACGGGATGGACTCACAGGAGCACACAATCGAAGCTACTTTGATGACACTATTCAGCGAGAATTTATCTTATCAGCGCAACACAGTTTGCCACTCACCATCGCCCTAATTGATCTTGATCACTTCAAGAATGTCAATGATACGTACGGACATCTGGTAGGAGACGCTGTTCTCATCGCTGCCGTGAGAGCGATTTATGGTCAAATTCGTCAAGATGATGTTCTAAGTCGTTTTGGCGGTGAAGAATTCATACTTATCTTGCCAGGCTCTACACTTGCTTCGGCTGAAAAACTCTTGTCGCGAATAAAGAACAGTATTGCAGAAGTTAGATACAAACTTGATAACCAACGTTTTGTTACCGTGACTGTGTCAATTGGGGTCGCTGCAAACATGGATGGTGAGATGCGGTTTGAACGCCCGGAAGATCTAATAGAAGCTGCTGATCTTGCCCTTTATGCAGCCAAGCAAGCGGGACGCAATACGATTATAGAATGGAGTCAATCGCTTCAACTCAAATAAATTGAAAATCTATTAAGTGTGGATTCTGACTATTTCTCTGATAGCGGAAAAACCGTGCACAGTAGCAAAGGAGCGAATCCAATCGCGGGAAAAAGAACGGTTCTTGGTCCATTCATTTTCCTGACTTGCTCGCCACAAGTTGGCAGTTTATTTGAAGTTAACTATTGGCATTTTCTTAATTTCTGTCAGGTTTGTTTCTCCGTTAACATTAATCAAGACAAGCCGACCACTGCCTTGAGAATAGTCATTGCGAAAGTCATAAACCCCTCCAATAATAGTCAAATGGTCTTCTTTGACTTCTGCTGCATATTTCTTTAAGGCAGTCGAAACCTGATGATTCACATTTGACTCAACACTTTCTTTAACCTGCGCATGGTCATCAGCTTTATTGCCAGCAACCTTGATCGTATCTAATTCACGCCAAATCGAAGGTTCAAGATGTGTGGGCTTTGACATGGCCGCTTCAACGGCTCCGCAAGATGAATGTCCTATAACAAATAAGACGGGAGTATGTAGATGACGCACGCCATATTCAATTGATCCTTCAGTCGTTGAAACTTGATTGCCAATGTTACGGACTAAAAACAAATCTCCGTCGGGATGGATATCAAGCGCATGAGTGTGTAATCTGGAATCAGCGCAAGTTACCATTGTTGCCATAGGTTGCTGCCCATGAATATGTTGATTGAAATAATCCGGTGGCAATTTTTTAACAAATTCGTCATTTGATTCTATAACATGCCGAACAATATCCCGAACCTGGTCTTTTTCACTTTTGTTGACAGGTGCTAGAGATTCGGCCATTAAGCTGCTGAGGTTAAATAGAAATGTAATTAGAATGATAAAGCTTAACTTTTGCATTTGATGCTAACTCCAAGTGATTAAAATGTAATCTTTATGCCTTTGTATGTCGTCAAAACAATTTGGACAGATGATAGCCTGAATGGGCGTTTCTGAAAATAAAGTATTATTCACAGTAGCGTCTTGAATTGTAAATGTGCCGTTAGCAAGATTTAGTTGAAGCGTGACGTTATCATAAGTTGTCGATCCATCAACTGAAACATCGGGTATGGCGAGAGTGCTACAAACCCGGACAGTTTGTCTGTTCTCCACACCCTACTGTTACAATACAGCCTTCTCGAAAAGAATCACCGCCAGATAATTGCTATCAACTCAAGGAAACGCTGGTATATGCGGCTCTGTACCCTCGATTTCTACTGTGGGTAGATGCTGTTTAACGCGCTTCTCTATCTCATCCACTCGATCAGTTGGTACATCCGCCAGCAGCAAAAGATGGCCAGCCTCAATTGCCTCCTCAAACTCTTTAGTCCGTCGGTTACCAACACTCATACCAACCATACCACTCAGCCATGCACCAACACCTGCACCTGCCAATGTGGTAGCCAACAAGATACCACCCGCAATTACTGTTGAGGCTGGTGGTAAGACAATCGCAACCAACCCCGCCAACATGCCGGTTGACCCACCGAGCATCAACCCTTGTTCAACTGCTGGAACAAAGTCGCTCTTTTGCAAAAGATTGGCTTCCGGCAAATCTTCAAGTGGTGTACCGCGCTTTGCAATCACGTGGATGTGTCGCTCCTCAATACGCGCCTGAAGCAGCTCATCTACAATTTTTTTAGTAGTAGTAATATCTGGAACAAGGAAATAAATTCGTCGCATGATGATTTCTCCAAGTAGGTTAACTAATTGTTACACAATAAATAATATCACTTTTTTCTTCACACCTAGGAGCGATAAAATCTCTTCCAAAAGGCTAATTTAATGGTGATTATGTCCACCTCCTTGATTGCCATCATGCGTGTCATGATCCATTTTCATGGCATTAAGTTGTTTTTTCTGATCTTCAGATAAAATAGCATGTATCGCATGACGCTCCTTGACATGGTGCTCGACCATCGCATTGAAAGCATCCGTATGATCCTTGCCAAGTTTATGTAACTGGACATCACTTGTACTGGGCTTCATACTTTCTTTTTTGAATGCCTGCATACCTTTTTTCAATTTTTCCTTGAGTTGCTCATGTTCTTGTTCGTTCTTCAAGTGTAAACGGACAATTTTTCCCAGCTGCTCATCGTTCAGTTTCAACGCATCTGCGTGAGAGATAACCATATGAGCATAATCAGGCTTATCCTTCTTCATACCACCACTTTTTTTGTCATCGTGCTTGTTGTCTTCCCCTTTATTCTTACCGTGACCACCATGTTCACTTTCCTTGTCGTGGCCATGCTGATGAGCCTGCGCTAGTATGAAGCTGTTGTTCAAAGATTGAGAACTTTCAGCTAATGAAATGGCTGGTACAGTTAAGATGGAAATAGCGAATGCAGAACCAACAACAGTAGAAATTATGAATTTTGTATTAATCATGGTTGTTTCTCCTAAATAGTTAAAAAACATTTTTAATAAATAGCTTACGCTATATTTTCTGTTACTTGAAAATTACTAGAGAACTATACTCGGTATTTATCCTATTCTTTCATGAACTTTACTAATAACCAGAAACCACTGAGAAATGCTTGCAACAGATTTTTTCAGCAAAAAAAGTCAGCAATAACCCGTATATACAATTTAATTTGTTAAATTGCATTTATTGGTATTTTGAAATAGGCAATACCATTTTCTTCTACCGGAGGCATCTTCCCCGCTCGCACGTTGGTTTGAATCGATGGCATTAGCAAAGTGGGCGCTTCCAGTGTCTTGTCGCGTGCGGTACGTATAGCAACAAATTCATCTTCACCGATACTGTCATGGACATGAATATTGTACGCACGTTGTTCTGCTACCGTACTTTGCCATTGAATCGCTCGATCTGTCGGCGGGTAATCGTGGCACATGAATAATCTGGTTTCCGGTGGAAATGCTAGCAGCTTACGTATGGATCGGTATAACTGACGAGCATCGCCACCTGGGAAATCCGCGCGTGCTGTACCGACATCAGGCATAAACAGGGTGTCACCTATAAATATGGCATCATCAAATTGATATGCCAAATCTGCGGGCGTATGGCCGGATACTGAAATAGCTTTTGCGCTTAGTTTGCCAACTTGGAATACCTCGCCATCAGAGAGTAGATGATCAAAGTGACTGCCATTGGGCACAAATTCATCACCTAGATTAAATATCTTCTTGAAAGTTTTTTGCACCGCAGGGATTCCATCTCCAATTGCTATTTTCCCGCCTAGTTGACTTTTGAGATAGTAGGCTGATGAGAGATGATCGGCATGTGCATGTGTCTCAAGAATCCATTCAACGGTCAAATGCTGGTTTTTAATAAACCGGATTAACTTATCCGCAAATTGGGTACTTGTCCTACCTGACTTTGGATCATAATCAAGAACAGGGTCTATGATGGCACAGCTTCCACCCACCTCATCAAAAATCACATAACTAACTGTCCACGTGGTTATGTCAAAAAATGTTTCTATATTTGGCTTCATTTTGCTTTCCTTTAGTTGCAAACTGTTTTATCTATACGATTAAACTTGACATATTATATTAAAAAATATATTATATGTCAATTGAATATTAATTATTTAAATAAATACTATGAAACCGCAATTAGATTTTCCAGACATTCCAACCATGCGCGAATCTGCTTCGGTAGCATGCGGGATATTGAAAGTGCTGGCAAATGAAGATCGACTGCTTATTTTGTGTCAGCTTAGTCAGGGAGCCAGGAATGTTGGTGAATTGGAGGAATTGTTAGGAATTCAACAGCCAACACTTTCACAACAACTTACGGTACTGCGTGAAGAAAAGCTTGTGATGACTGAACGTAAAGGAAAATTTATTTATTACAGTCTGGCAAGCCTGGAAGCAATCCAAATTATGAAAACTTTATTTAGCCTTTATTGCAAAGGTGACTAGGAGGTAGTAATGAGCATGAACTTAACCAAATTAGATGAGAAACTATCTGTAACAGGTCAAATTAGCATGGACGACTTGCATGAGATTGCTGCGTCTGGTTATAAAGCTATTATTTGCAACCGCCCAGACTTCGAAGGAGGCGCGGAGCAACCAACCAGTGAGCAGCTAGAAGAATTAGCAAAATCCTTGGGTATTGTTTTTGTGTATCTGCCTGTGGAAATAGGTGGCATTTCGGCTGAACATGGCGAGAAATTCAAGGAACTTGTTGACGTATTACCAGGGCCAATTCTTGCATTTTGTGGCTCGGGCAAACGCGCAACAGCCTTGCATGGTTTGGCAAAAAATGATGCGTCGGCTGATCAGCATCCTGTGTCCGATGCGTGCAATTGGGGTAATGCCTTTGATGTCGTTGTAATTGGTGGTGGTTCAGCTGGCATTGGTGTAACAGCAAGCCTATTGAAACGGCGGCCTTCTCTGCGCATCGCAATTATTGAACCCAGTGATAAACATTATTATCAACCCGCCTGGACACTTGTCGGTGGCGGTGCCTACGATATAGCTGCGACCGTACGCAATATGTCGGAAGTTATTCCGCCTCATGCAGAGTGGATCCAGGCAGCAGCAGCCAGTTTTGATCCAGAGAAAAGTCTGGTGAAGTTACAGGATGGCCGTTCGATTGGTTATATGCAACTAATCGTTTGCCCAGGCATTCGTCTGGCATGGGAAAGAATTGAAGGATTGGAAGCAACGCTGGGAAAAAATGGAGTGACGTCAAACTATGCTTATGATCTTGCACCGTATACTTGGTCACTGGTCGAAAAGCTAAAATCGGGTAAAGCATTATTCACTCAACCCCCCATGCCGATTAAATGTGCCGGTGCACCCCAGAAGGCAATGTATCTTTCATGCGATCATTGGCTGCAAGCTCGTGACCTAGACAAGATTGAAGTCGAGTTTAACACTGCGGGTGCAGTGCTTTTTGGCGTGGCTGATTTTGTGCCCGCCTTAATGCTATATGTGAGGCGTTATAACGCAAAACTGGTGTTTAATTCTAATCTGGTGAGCGTAGATGGTGTTAACAAAATCGCCAGTTTCGAGATTAAAGATGGCGATGGGAATGTCACCCGTGTTGAAAAACCTTTTGATATGCTGCACGTCACACCACCTCAAATGGCACCTGATTTCCTTCGTAATAGCTCCTTGGCAGATGCAAGTGGTTTTTGTGAAGTTAATCAAAAAACACTACAACATCCGCGTTATCCGAATATCTTTTCACTGGGGGACGCTTGTTCATCTCCAAATGCAAAAACTGCTGCAGCTATCAGGAAACAAATTGTAGTTGTTGCCGAGAATATTCTGGCAGAAAAAGAAGACAGGGATTTGTCGACGATATACGATGGATATGGCGCATGCCCACTTACAGTGGAAAATGGTAAAGTCATTTTAGCTGAGTTTGGTTTTGGCGGAAAATTACTGCCATCTTTGCCGCTTAAACCTACTGTACCCAGTACGATTGCCTGGCTTCTCAAAGCCAAATTTTTCCCCTGGCTATATTGGAACGGTATGCTGAAAGGTCGCGAGTGGTTGGCTCGACCCGGCAAATCACATTGAGTGCCTGGATATGATGGAAACTCAGATAATCAGTTTTCTGCTCGGTTCATTCACAGGTATCGTGCTTGCGCTAACAGGAGCAGGCGGTGCCATTATTGCAGTACCGTTACTTATTTTTGGTTTGCACCTTGCTGTTGCAGAAGCTGCACCCATTGCATTACTTGCTGTCTGCCTGTCGGCGACAATTGGTGCATCGCTTGCGTTCTTGCAAAGAAAAGTAAGGTATCGGGCAGCTGGATTTATCGCACTCACCGGTGCAGTTGCTTCGCCAATTGGTATATGGTTGGCGCAAAAATTACCCAATACGCCTTTGACATTATTGTTTGCAATGGTTCTTATGTATGTTGCTTTTGATATGTTTCGCCAGAATAGCAGTAAGCAAACAGAAGCATCAGGGACACGTTCCTTTGCAGCACCTTGTTTACTTGATTCACCTGGTGGCCGCTTGATCTGGACATGGCCTTGCGTCAGGGCGTTAGCTTTGTCGGGTTTGACTGCCGGCTCTTTGTCTGGTTTGCTGGGAGTGGGTGGTGGTTTTGTGGTTGTGCCTGCACTGAAAAAAGTAACTAATCTTGAAATGCAAGCTATTCTCGCTACTTCACTGGCCGTTATTGCGCTAATTGCCGCAATTGGCGTGACCTCCGCCGCATTTATGAGCGAGATGAACTGGCTAATTGCGATTCCTTTTGCCGGTGGAGCAATAGCAGGTATGCTACTTGGCCGCCTTTTCGCCAATCGCTTTGCCGGGCCAAAGCTGCAACAAGGTTTTGCTGTGTTGGCGGTTTGTGTATCGGTTGGCATGGTCATTAAGGTGATATTTGTTGCTGGTATTTTCTGAAAAATAAACAAGGCTTAGAAAAATATTTCATGTTCTACAACCAAAATAGACCTCACACCGCACTTGACGACAAAACGCCAAATGAGTTCTACTTCGATAACCTGCCTGCAATGCAAAAAGCAGGGTAGGCATTAACGCAAGATTCCCACTTAAGATATGGGAAAAATTGTCCAATCAAGTGAGGCCACTTCTCTTACAACGCTGGAATTCTTTTATCCTTTAAGAAAAGATTCAGAATTAACGCCATTTATTGTCCGCGGATTAAACACAAATTTTGTGAATTTCTGATCGCTTTGTAGCATGGTGGATTGACCAATGGGCTCGAAAGAACGATGACCAAAAAGAGGTGAACAAAGTGTATAGAAAACACCCCAATGATTAAGCCGTTGGAGTGTCCAATTACCGAGCGAATCAGATTGAGCTCTGCTCAAAGGCTAGCTTCTTTCTTGAGACGCATAATTGCCGTAGCAACCGTGTTGGATACCGTATTATAAACACTACCAGGGCTGAGCATGGTTTCGGCTTTGGCGAAGTGCTTTGCATTAATAGTAGACGCAATTTTCCCTGCTTCTACATGGAACGCAGCGTGTTTAGTCACGCATTCGGAGTAACTAGATAGTTTTCCAAACTTTGCTTTTGCTTCGCCATGAAGCCACTTGCCCAGCTCACAGCAGTTATCTTTTGCAATACTTGCGGCATCCATTGTTTCTTGTTTTGAGATGGCCGAACGTAATTTTACTTTCCATTCCGAGTGCTTACTAACTGCACTATCTAGATCCATATTATTCTCCTCATTGTGGTGGCACGTGTGGTAGATGCCTAATTCAAATTAGACAAACTAAGTTAAAACACCAAATTCTAAACTTATCAAGTTAACGGACAACCAGAAAATTATCTTTAGTGAATCTACTTGCTAGATTCATTTTATTTCCGAAGAAATTAGCGATGTTAGCAACAAATAGAAATGTCCGGTTTTATAGCAAATAGATTGTCCGCATTGAAACACAATGAATTGATGTATTAATTCATTGCGAAGTTGTGGCGTATCTCGTGTCAATTATCTTGGCCGATCTACTTGATGATGCAATGGTAGAATACAAATGAAATATTTATTAACAGCATATCCTAAGAATGCTGATGATGCCCACATCCGCACCCAGGTACATGTACGTGATTTATCTGATCGGTTTTTGGCTGAAGTGAACGTATTGCCAGATCACGGCCACGCGCCATATTGCCATGCGTCGCAGGAGCAGAAAGAATAACCTTTTCTGTCGCACTCCCGCATGCCGGACAGTCTGGGTTGGGCGCAGTGATTGACTGGCGTGTCTCGAATTGTAGTTTGCACTGTGTGCACAAGTAATCATAAGTTGGCATTTAGAATCCCTATCCATTAATCAAAGCATTTCTCAGAAATGTTATGACGCGACCACTTGGCACAACAAGTGATCACGCTCCCAGGTTTTTCTCTTGAACTCAGCTCCAACGAGGTGGTTGCTTCCCTTTGACACCAAATTGAGCTGAGGTGACATCGGTTCTGGCTCGTTTTTCTGCATCTCGTGTCGGTGCTCGCAACCGGCGAGTCTCAACTTCCCAAACCCATCCGCTGATGACCACATCCTTGGGAATGAGCGGGTGATTTTTAAATGCTTCTATTGTCTTCATGCAGGTTTCATCCACGTCATCCATCATCCCGATCCACTTAGCAAAAGCGCCTTTGTCCAGCTTTAATTCGGGCAATGTCGGGTCCATGGCGATATTGTCAGTGTCGATCCCTTTGTCACGTAACATTTTTTCAAGATCGGCCGCATTGACAGACAGCATACCGCATTGCGTATGTTGTACGATGACGATTTCCTTGGTGCCAAAGAAGTTGCAAGTCAGCATCGCTGAGCGAATTGCATCATCGGTAACGATACCTCCGGCATTACGGAAGCAATGCGCATCTCCACCACCTGCTGGAGTATCTACATGGATACCTAGCGCTTCATCTATCGGTAGACGTTCGTCCATACATGCAAGCACCCACAACTTGCGATTATTATGTCCGTCCTGACCATGACGACGACGTTGTGCCCAGAGATCATATGCGGCAACGCGTGTGCCTAGTTCTTCTTTGAGAGTTTTCAATTTGGAGTTTCCTCATTAATGGTTGAATTTTAAACTCCTTAAAGTGATCTACTTTTTTCAGTAGAGCCTGAAGGAATTCATACCGGATATTTACTCCGCACATCTGATTATTTTTAGATGCAATAAAATTAGATGCAAATACCATGCCACTAAAATGAAATTTTATTTCTCATTAATTACAATAGGTTGGTTTATAGTTATTGCCACATTAGTGCAGTCATGCTTCAATTAGTGAAGTTTAACTTCACTAATTGATAATTCATGAACAATAATCCGCTTTCTGAATTAACGCCGGTCTTTTTTCTACAAACCTTTATTCTTGAGCTGATGCATGCCAGCGAGCAACAAGGACAAAAGCATTGCGAACAGTTGATAGAGCATATAGCCAAAACTGCAGGATGCTTTTTTGAAGAAACTTATCGGGAAAATACTCATAAAAGTGAACATCTCGATGTTGAAAGCTATACCGAACTCATACTCGGCATCAAAAACAATATCGGTGGTAAATTTTCACTGGCTTCCAGCAATCAGGACTGTATTACAGTTACCAATACCTGCTGTCCTTTCGGCGAGCAAGTTACCAACTTTCCTGAATTATGCAGAATGACATCCAGCGTATTTGGGGGTATCGCAGCCAGAAACTTTGGTTATGCCAAAGTTGAAATCAAAAAAAGTATAGCCCGCCAGGATGGCAAATGTGAAGTATGTATTTACACCAACCCACATGCAGCAAAAGGGCATGCTGGAATGGAATATACCGATACAACGCCAGTCAAGGAAATTAATGATATAAATGAATTGCAGTGTCGAATTGAATCAAGCATGCAAAGGCTTTGGCACAAACAAAGTAAGCAAATATCAAAAAAACATCAGTCTCCTGTGATCATAGCAAAGTCACCGCTGATGCAAAAAATACTGCAATCAATCGAGGTTATTGCACCTACTCTGGCAACGGTGTTAATACAGGGCCAGACAGGTGTAGGTAAAGAGCTGATAGCACGTGCCATACATGCGATGAGCGATCGCTGCCATAAACCATTCGTCACCATTAATTGCGGCGCAATTCCAGAAAGCCTAATTGAAAGTAGCCTATTCGGACATGAAAAAGGCGCTTTTACAGGAGCTATCGAAGTACATCAAGGTTATTTCGAACGAGCCGAAGGCGGCACTTTATTCTTGGATGAAATCGATTCGTTGTCTCCAGCAGCACAAACAAGATTGCTTCGTGTAATTCAGGAGGGCGAACTAGAGAGGGTGGGAGGTAAACAAACATTGACAGTCGATGTAAGAATCATCTCAGCAACAAACCAAAATCTGGAAGACCTTGTAAAGCAGGATCGATTCCGCAATGACCTATACTACCGCATCAATGTAGTATATTTAAATATTCCTCCCTTGGCCGAACGACCAGAAGACTTGCCTTATCTTGTGCAATTGATCATTCAGCGATTGAACAAGCGATATAACAAGCAGATTGAATCGGTTAGCCGTAAAGTTATGCAAATAATACGAACTTATCATTGGCCAGGCAATGTACGTGAATTAGAAAATGTTCTTGAACGAAACATATTGTTTTCTGATGGTAAAGAAATAACTGAACTGGATTTGGATCTTCCAACTAACACAAGAAATATTAACGAATGGAAGCAAGAAAAGGAACAAGCCCTTGCAAAAATTGAAAAATCATTCCTAGAAAAAGCTTTGAAAGACTATCAAGGAAATATAAAAAAAGTTTCTGAGAATATGGGCATTACATCACGCGCAGTGTATGTCAAACTAAAAAAGTACCATATTAACTTGATAGATTTTCGTGCTCGGGATTGAAAATTCTTTATCCCTTATCAATAATGACCAAATTAACCGAGTATTAACTTCTTTTAAACTGGTTTTCTAACCAATCCGCCCACTTAACAGCCTTAGCCATCAAATCAGCCCGATACTTCGCGTTATATTTTGGAGTACGTGAATTATAATCCGCCGCTCTTGTCCAGACATCCCCTTGATCATTCTTGATATGTAGCCGTATACGCCAAGCGGCCAAGTCGAAAGCATAACAACCCATAGCTGACACATGATCAGGTTTAATGCCATATCTCGATAAATCCTTCAGATAAGTCGTATTGAACTGCATCGAGCCGAGATCGTGCGTGCCGTTACTGTTTCGCACCCACTGACCAGGCTTACCCCCCTCCTTCTCAGCAATGGCCAGCAGGATATTGGCAGGTATTTCATACTTGATAGCAGCAGCTATTGAACAAACCACACGCTCCTGCATGTCCAGCGGCAGATCCATTACCATCTGTCACTCGAAATATTATTTCCCATCGCTGCATCCCGCGCATTACCCTTCTCGATGGCATTTCGCAAAGCATCCGTTCCATCTCGTGAAGATGTAGCCGCTGCAACCCGACTGGCAACCAGTGACCCGCCATAAGATGCAACCGCTGCCGCAGTCCCTGCCCCTGCTAGAAAATTCCCCCCACTATAACCACCAATTCCACCATTCGATCCTATGGAACTACCGGTTATGATGCCGGCCAGTAATGGCGGCAACTTGGATATCAGCACAAAAAACGCAATCGAAAAAATCAGCATCACCGCCAATTCTTCATAATTGAGCACATTCTTACCCATCTTGGTGTAAAAACTGGTCAATAGGTCGCCACCAATCCCAACAATCAAGAGCATCACAAACAACTGAACCCCAACACTTAATACTGTTTTGAAGTAGTTGATGGCAATATCCGTTGTCCAGCGAGCCCCACCGAATCCCAGAAAAAATATTCCCGCATACATCAGTACCCAGGAAGAAATCAGTAGAAGTAGCATATTGACCGCAATGACGGCGATAACCGCAAGAACAATCAAAGATATAATGACAGCAATTAAACTATCTACCGGTTGCAATAAAGTAAGATTGCTGGTGGCCTGATTCCATATAAGAACACCTATATTCATAATGCTGGAATGACTGGTGTTGCCTGGCAAACCCGCTGCAGTGTTACCCAGTTGCTGCATCGAAGCTATGATTGTTCCTGCAATATTGTGACCAGATACCGCATTGGTCAATAGCCAGAAGTAAAACCCTGTGAAGATGATGAAACGGGTAAATTCAGCGAAGAAATCCCCAATATCAGCCTTACGTAACAGCATCATGCCAAACGTCCATACCATGGAAATCAGCACTAACGTCCAGAACAAGCGCTCCGCGGCACCTTGAATAACTGCTTGCCAGGATTTAACTTTTTCCAAGAATTTGTAAATTACCTGATCTAATACACTTTGTTTGGTAGCAGGATCAATGTAAGCAAGCTCTGCAAAGACATTGCATGAGAAACTTAGCAATAAAATCAAACCAAGCAAAATTATGGCCGGTCCTTTCATCATATTGTTATTCCTATAATTTATAACCCCTACTTAGCTCCATCCATCTGTTCTTTAAATTTATCGGGATCTGAGATATCCATTTGTAGCCAATTCTTTCCTTCCGGCATCTCACTCAACTCCTTCTTGGGTTCTTTCATTTCCAACTTACCGTCACCGTCTTTTTCGCAACCCGACAACAGCAACAAAGCCAATAAACCCACTACAGCAATATTTAAATAATGCATTTTCATAGTTTTCTCCTTAAGTTAATGTACTAAAAACCATCTCTAACCGACCAGTTCCTGCCCGCAGGCAGTATCTCCGGACTCAATCGCTTAATTGCCACTCCCCGCGCTGCTTGCTGCATCGCACGCAAATCCACTTCAGCCTGAGCTTGCGTGTTCAGTGCATTATGATGAGCGATTAACATCTGGCGCATCTGCAGCAATTGATTGGCTTGGAATGCCGCTAATTGATTGGCATATTGCAGTGCTGCCATCTGTCCTTCTGCCGTTTCAGTCCGGGTTTGCAACATTTGCAGGTGTGCGGCATCTACCGGCATCTGATTCTGATGTTCACTCAAACCGGTTAGGAGTCCATCATTGGCCTTCTTTTGCGCATCGGTGCTGGTGTTTTGCCCATCCTGCAGTAATTTCCACGCAGCTTCATTGCATTTTTCCTCGACACTGAAACAAGGCGAGCTGCGGTAATACTCGACATTGCGAAACCGCTGCATGTAGCCATCTATACCGCCATACGTCTGCTCGTAATAGCGTATCGTGTTGGTCAGATGAATGAGTTTGTTCATCGCATATTGGGCTTTTGCCCACAGATATGCTGGTGGCGCTAAAGTATTTCTGAGCATATTTTCATATTGCTCGAGTTGCTTTTTGTATTGATCTATTAATATGAGCGTTTGATCCACACTTTCTGTCGCGGTAACAATGCTTTGAGCGACGTTCGCGGCATCGATGACAGGGATTCCCGTTGCACGAGCATTTAATGCAAAACCAGCATTTATGATGACCAGCAGCAGCATCATGAATCTAGTAGGTTTGTTTCCAGGTTTTATCATGGCGTAGCTCCTGTTCTAGTAATCAAATGACTGATACGGTTTGGAGAACTTCATATCTTTGGTCACGATGATGTTGAATCGATAGCCTGGTCTGATTTCAAGTGTCGGTGAGATATTGAGGTTTTTGCGAATCAAATTGGCGGTCACCAACCCTAATTGCTGCCCCAGTGCCTGGCTCATGATGCTGCCTGCATTCTGCCGCCCAAACGTACTGCCTGCATCGCGCTGGCTGTAGGTAGAACCTGCCACAATCGCCGACATGATCAGTGCTGAACCGAATATTCGAAGATAATGGTTGTTCACCTGATCCTGGAATCCGGCATAGCCCAGTCCATCGGCGCCGGGCATGGCACCAATATCCATGGTTTTACCATCCGGAAAGATGATCCGCTGCCAGGCAACCAGCACGCGGGCTTGGCCGTATTCTACTTCACTCGAGTATGTACCAACGAGACGGGATCCTTGCGGTATCAAGCGCCATTTACCCACGGGTGAGTCATAGATGTGTTGGCTGACCTGGGCCATGATCTGCCCTGGCAGGCTGGAATTGATACCGGAGATTAGCGTTGCCGGAATCACAAAGCCAGCTTGCAATACATAGGGTGAAGCCGGTTTTTGCACATCGCTATTGAGCTTCCAGCGATCTTCTGCCCTATCTGAATCAAAACGTGAATAATCCTGAGTTTGGCCTTTCTGCTCATCATTTTGCAGGCGGGGTGCCATATCATCCATATAATCCTCTCCCCTTCCTGCTCCCAGGCTTCCAGCGTCTGGATGACTTCCCTGAGCGGGTCGGCGCAATTTCGCCAAACGCGTCTGATAGGCGAGCGTTGGATCTTCACGCAGCGTCGAATTGACCTGGTGTCGCACAGATGCCATCTCATCGAGCATCTCATCGCGTGTTGGTGTGGTATTGGGTGAAGATGCAGCACTCCGAGGAGGAGCAACGACATTGACCTGGGTTTTGGCCTTGATGGCCTCTTCCAGTTGCTGGCGTTTAAGCATGCGGATATGGGCGAGATCTGGGTCTTGGCCAGCATGGGAAGACTGAGCGCCCACTCCAGGCGGTAAGGGTGGCCGATCCAAATCGGTTGGCCGCTCGATGATCATTCCCGGTAAGGGTGTTTTGGCATCTTGCTCGCTCGGCGGATTCTTGGGCGCGATCATACCGCCGACATAATCTTTTGCGATGAGTGAAGCAAACGATTGGCTCGATTGCACGTCTTGAGATGTGTCAGTGTGAGCCTGATTGCGCTCGGCTGCGCGATTCATGGCCACGATCATCATGAGCAGCATAAAAACCAGCATAATTGCGCCAAAAATCACAATCGGCAGATTATTGACGCGCCGCACACCGGCGGTTTTATCAACTCTTTGCGGAGAGGAATTCGACGAGAAGAGTTTTGAATGGGTTGACATCCTCCTCCCCTACTCCCTCTTAACCCACAAACCTGCAGGATGAACACTGTCGGCCCGAGCAATGAAGGCTCGCGATAAACGCGTATCGTCAATCAACAGGTTGGTATGGTACAAATCATCCGACTGATCAACGATATAACTCAACCGGATACCTGATTTTTGTTCTTCTTGGGGTTGAGGCACAGCAAACAAGGATTGCTCAATGGATGGTTCAGCCGCTTCCTGCACCGCAAAACCGGCTACGCGCAGTTTCTCGATCAGCGTCTGCCCAAAAGCATCCTTGATGGGATGTCCAAGGGTAAATTGCGTTGACGCTGCCGGATATAGCCGAACAATCTGAGCGGCTGCATCAGTAGCCATGATCTGGTTCGCATCAAACGATGGATTCTGAATGAAATTACCATATTGCGTTGTCGCGCAGCCATCCAATAACATGGCCACCAATAACAAGACCAGCATGCGATAAGATTGATTTAACCTTGCCATCATCAATTCCCCCGAGAAATCGTCACCCGGCCTTGACTACTTCCGACACCAGCAATCAGAATCGCGCGATCAAATACCGCATCCACAATGTAGCGATCACCCTGCAAACGGTAATTGACCATGACCGTTTCATCATCCCGAAATAACCCCCCTTCCCTGTTCAGCAATAACAGCGTCGGCGCTTCTGTCTGCGCCATGATGCTTGGCATCTGGATGATCGTTTTCTGCCCATCGTTATAGACTCGAAGCGGCTTCCAGGCCGCACTGCCATCTACCGAGTACGCAAAATCGAGATTGCCTAAATACTCCCCAGTTTCAGGCATCGTGCGTGAACGCTTGATATCGAGCGCATGACTCTCTCGCGATTTGATCGCATCCCACTTGGCTAACGCATCCTCCGGATACGTAAAACCCACGCGCGGCATGAAATCTCGCCGATGCGATCGCAGACGCAGGTGATAGGTACGCCGGTTGGTTGTGACCACCAGCGAAGTCTCTAACCCCACATCGAGCGGTTTTACAATCAGGTGTTGAACCTCAGATGTCCCCTGCCCTGTCACAGCTGGTTCAACCAGCCATCGGGCCTGGTCGCCCAGATGAATCGAATTGACCTGCTCACCGGCCTGCAACTCGATATCGCAGACCTGCAATACCGCACAGACGATGCTGGGCTGTTGAGAACCGAACAGGAAGCGGATCGACCCATCCGGCCCTGCTACCGGTTTGACGCCAGTAGGATTGGCCGCTTGCCATTTTTTGGCCAGATCGATGGCCGCGCGTTCCTGCGGCGTGAGTTGTGGACTCTTGTCAGTAAAGTACGCTTCCGACAAACCATTGGCGTGAATAGGAGCGGCCCATGCAAACGTGAAGATAAGCGCACCCATAGCATTGAAAGCACTGAATACTCGCGAAAACCGTAATGAATTCATGATGAGCAGCCTCTTTAGGTTTGTTTCGACCAGGAGAAATCCTGAATATAAATACCCAGCGGGTTGTTTCTGATCTGCTCTTCAGTCGTGCTTGGGGTGGTCGGTTTGTTGTAGATTCGAAGCAATGCCCGCATCTTGAATGGCTGCTCTGTTAAATGCCCCTGCCGGTCATAGATTTTTTCCAGCCAATCGACCTGCCAGGTCTCAGGAGATTGAGGGATTACCGAGATGATCTCGACATTCACCGTCTGAGTTTCAGCGCGTTTGAAAGGACTGCTTAATTCGCTGCCATTGAACCACTGATTGGCTTTTGCCGTGGCGGGATCATTATTGGACAGCATGGCGTACGCTCTAAAGATGGCCTTGCGCTGCAACGCCACATCCGGGGTTACCATGCGTAAGTCATTGATGAAGGAGGCTAGTGAAGCATGCACCACCCGCGGATCCGTCTCGCCCGCAATATCCGCACGCGAGACCGCAATCGCTTCACCGAGCTTGTTGACCTGAACCACATACGGTATGAATTTCGATTGACTGCCGATCGCGATGACACCGCCCACGCTTGCTAGCGCAATCAGTAAACAAAGCAGCGCCAATAACTGCCACATCGTGCGCGAAGACTGTATCCCGCGCATGTGGTCATTCCAGGTACGCCTCGCCGATAGGTAAGGGTTTTCGTTTTCACCGGCTCTGCGGCCGCCTTGTAAAAACACATCGGTCTGCCGAATTTGCTGATCTGATTCATTCCCAGATGCGCTTCTGAATTTAAAGAAATCACTGATCACGCTCATGCCGCCACCTCATAGTCAGATAATGTCAATCCTCTCAAAGCCAGCCACTCATGCACCCAGCCCTCGCCATACTTCTGATGCAAGGCTTTAATGGTTGCAATCGATTCCTTATCGGTGGATCCAACGAATGCCAATGCCAAAGGCCCAAGTGCCAAGTCGTAGAGCCGTCTACCGTTCTCGGACACGGTGTAATACTCTCGTTTAGGCACGGCGGAAGCCAGAATCTCGATCTGGCGGGAATTTAAGCCCATGCGCCGGTAAAGAGCGGACGCTTCTTCATCTCGGGCAAATACGTTGGGCAGGAATATTTTGGTAGCGGTGGATTCAACAATGACATCGAGAATGCCGCTGTTGGCGGCATCCGATAAGCTTTGCGTTGCCATCAAGACCAGGCAATTGTTTTTGCGCATGACTTTGAGCCATTCGCGAATTTTTGCGCGAAAGACCGGGTGACCCAGCATGAGCCAGGCTTCATCGAGTATGATCGCGGCAGGCTGACCGTGAAGTGCGCGCTCGATGCGCCGAAAGAGATATAGGAGCGTGGGCAGTGCATATTTATCGCCGAGATTCATGAGTTCCTCGATCTCGAAGGTCGTAAACGTCGACAAATTCAATCCATCAAACTCTGCATCGAGCAGATGGCCCATCATGCCGTCGATTGTGTACTGCCGAAGGCATTCACGAATGGATTCATCCTGGATCGTCACAATAAAATCCGATAACGTTTTGGAGCCGCTGTGATGCATGTTACTAATGGCCTGGCTGATTTCATTGCGCTGCATTGGCGTCACCGTAATACCGTTGAGTTCGACCATCATCGCGATCCATTCCATTGCCCAGGCACGGTCACTCTTCGTTTCCAGAAACTGCAACGGGCAAAAGGACAGCGTTTCATCATCGCCTGCCACGGTAAAATGCTGACCCCCGACAGCGCGAGTCAATGGATACATCGATAACCCCTTATCGAAACAATAAATCGACATATCCCTGTAGCGGCGCAATTGCGCAGCAATGAGTGCTAGATGCGTGGATTTACCCGCACCGGTTGGCCCAAACATGAACGTATGCCCCAGGTCGCGCACGTGTAGGTTTAGCCGAAATGGTGTGGCGCCTTGGGTGACACAGTGCATCAGTGGCGGGGAATTGGGTGGATACATCGGACAAGGCGCTATATCCTTGCCAGTCCAAATCGTGTTGACCGGCAGCAGATCGGCCAGATTCAACGTGTTGATGAGCGGTCGCCTGACATTCTCAACGCCATGGCCTGGCAGGCTGCCCAGATACGCATCCATCGTATTGATGGTTTCAACTCTCGCAGCAAAACCTAAGTGATTGATCGCTTTTTCAACTTTACGCCCTGCTTCTTCCAATGCGTCCCGGTCTTCCATCATCAGTACCACGACACTGGTATAGTACCCCTGCCCTACCATCCCGCTATTGGTTTCAGCAATAGCCGATTGGGCATCTTCAGTCATGTTGAGGGCATCTTCATCGATGTGGCTGCTTTGCAAATTGAAGACCTGATCAAAAAAACCGCGCACCTTCTGCTTCCAGCGACGGCGGTATTTATCCAGATGAGAGACTGCCTCATGCGTATCCATAAAAATGAAGCGCGATGACCAGCGATAGACGCCTGGCAATTCTGATAAAAGGTTCAGCATGCCGGGCGATGATTCAAGCGGAAAGCCTTCAATCGAGACCACTTGCACGAAATTGCGACCAATCTTAGGGACGACCCCGCCCCACATCTCCTGACCGCCAAGAATTGTATCCAGATACATCGGGTTGGTTGGCAAAACAACCGGATGATCAAGGCCGGTGATACATAATTGCAGCCAGCTCAGGAAATCGTCATGAATGACGGTCGAGCCGTCTTCATTGACCTCTTTTTTCCCCTGAAGCCGCGATAATGTGAAGACACTGGATAATCGGGATTCGAAATTGAGGCATTCGCGCTTAAAATACTCGAGCAAACCTTGTGTTCTGGCGTTATCGTCCTGTGCTTTGCTGTCATCATCGAACATCAGTTCCACGAATTTGCGCTGTGCGAGTATTGGCGGCAGATAGGTCAGTGTGACAATAAAACAACTCTCATAGAGCGTGCCAATCTTCTCAAAAACCTCACGCCGCTCGGCATCGATGGCAGCGGTAACCATATCCGGATAATTGGAAACTGCTTTGTCAGAATAACCCTGCGAAGGCTTACGAACCGCATCGACATGAATCATCCAACCATTGCCCAATCGGGATAGCGCCTGGTTGATTCGATGTGACACGTGCTCGCGCTCAGCATCGGTGCTGCTTGCGGTATCTTCCCCTCGAAATATCCATGCAGCCATCAGTGAACCATTCTTGCCGACGATGACGCCCTCTTCCACCACGGCGGCATACACCAACAGATCGGCAAAACCAATCGCTCTCGATCGGTGCCGATCCAGTTTCTGTTCTTTATCCGCATCACGGATGCGGATAAACAGCATAAGTAGTAGGATGGCGCCACAGATGGCGATCAGGATGGCAATGGCCGCGATCATAAGTGCTGCCTCTCCTGCAAGCGGGTATTGGTATAGAAGGGTGTGCTTCGCGGTGGATAGTATTTTTTATACTGGATCTGGCGCAAATACACATGGCGTAACTGCGGATCGTTCTTGGCCATCAATCGCAGCGTGAACAACGCAAAGAACCACAGCGCTAGCCCAAAAAATGTGGCCTTCAGTTCCATCGCAACAAAGATCGATGTGGCTGCAATCAGAATGGAAAACATCACGAGTTCTCGATCCCCGCCCATAAACAGGTTAGGCCGGTTTCCGGATTGATGGATGGGCACAGACCTGAGCGTCATAATCACCCTCCCCTATTAGCTGTAGATTCGTCTATTTATAGGATTCGTGAAAAGCTTCTTCAGAATCAGGGATGCGTTATGGCAGATTCGGATGGAATTTCTGTCCCGCCCGGTATCACAGCGCCCTGGAAGAGATTGGACATCACATTATTAGCGCCAACCAGTAATGCCATCACCAGCACGATAAAAATGAGTGTTCGGAAAAAAGCGTTCAACTCACCTCCAAAGATCAAAATGCCACCGGCAACTACAATGCCGACAATCGATAGTGTGAAGGCAACTGGGCCGGTCACGGAGTTTCTCAAATTGGTAAGCCAGGTTTCATAGGGAAGCGCACCCCCGGCACCGACTGCCGCATGCGCCTGATCCGCCGACAATATAAAAATGGCTACAACAGCAATTAAATTGAAACAACCCAATAGCGCAAGATTTTGAATACTCAGCTTCATGAAACCCACTCCTATGATTATTTACAACTTCTTGATCTGGTAATTTCCTCTCTTAAAACCTTGTACTTCAATAATCTGCTGAATCTTCCTGCCAGAAGCTGTGCGCGTGATATGCACGACCATATCAACCGCTTCCGCGATTAATGGCATGATTTCTTTGGGAGCTGCAGTGTTGCGAGAAATGAGGGATTCAAGACGGGTGAGGCCCGACAGGGCGTCATTGGCGTGCAATGTAGCTGCCCCGCCTTCATGGCCAGTATTCCAGGCATCGAGCAGGTCAAGCGCTTCAGGCCCCCTGACCTCGCCTACCAGAATCCGGTCGGGGCGCATGCGCAAGGTGGTCTTGAGCAATTGCGTCATGTTGACATCGAGTGTGGTGTGATACTGCACAAAATTTGAAGCCTGACACTGAATTTCGCCAGTGTCTTCCAAGATGAAGATCCGCTCATCCGGATCACTTTGTACCATCTCGTGGATGATGGCGTTGATCAATGTGGTCTTACCCGATCCGGTGCCACCAATGACAAGGATGTTACGGTGATCTCTGACAGCGTTCTTGATCACTTCAGCATGCCTACGCGTTAATACGCCGGTGTCGACATACTGCTCCAATGTGAAAATCTTGATCGCTTTTTTGCGAATCGCAAAGGTCGGTGATGCAACTACGGGAGGCAATTGACCGGCAAAGCGTGAGTTATCCAGCGGGAATTCACCCTCGATGATCGGATTGAATCGATTGATCTCCTTGCCATGAAAACCTGCAACCGTTTTGATGACTGCTTCGGCCTGGGCGCTTTGCAGATGTCCGATGTGTTGAATTTTTTGACCGAGCTTTTCTTGCCAGATGCGACCATCAGCATTGACCATGATTTCAACGGTTTCGGGATCTTGTAGTGCTAACAACAAGAAATTGCCTAAATCACGCTCCAACTTGCGACAAGCACGATCTTGGGTTGAGACAGGCAGACTTTCTATATTATTTGATCCCATGGACTATACTGTAAGATATCACTGACGATTATCGAACAATATAGTATTTGAAGAACCTTTGCAATGGTATTCTTTAAATTATTTTTTTAATTTAGCTTTATTTTCTTTATCCCATTGTTTCGCCTCAAAAGCTTGTATATCTGTCAATATCAAATAAACTGCCTGGTATCCTCTGGGAAGATGCGTCTTAATCTCTTCATTTGAAGAATCTTCAAGATCTGACAAATCAAAATCAGTTGCTTGGAATAATGAAGGAAGTGGTACTTCTAAAGCATCCGCGATAGATTCAAGGGTTTTAATGGAAGGATTGGCCAGGTTACGCCCAATCTCGGATAAGAAAGGTACTGACAAGCCTGATTTATGAGCGAGTATTTCCTGAGTTATTCTCTTCTCTTGCATGATTCGAAGGATATTAGTGCTAACAATTTTTATATACATGAATTATTTAATTTCTAACGGTTAATAAAGAATTAATAAAGATAATTGATTTATCACTAGTTCAATCATGGTTTTAGCCAAATCTGATACAATAAAGAAATCATAAGTAACTAAACAAATGTACTAAAAATAAGAATAATTAACCCCAAAGATAAATTTGACGTTTTCTAGTTCCTCCATTTTATAACTAAACTTAAATGTCTAAAAATAAAGAGGTTGGCCTACCCTCATTGGAAGCAGTCCAGGTTGTTCCCCTTGAACTTTTAGACGAAGATCCTAATCAGCCACGGCGATTTTTTGATGCAGAAGCATTGAAGGAATTGGCTAATTCCATTCGCTCACGTGGAGTAAAAACCCCAATTTCTGTTCGATTTAATGAAAAAACCGGACGCTACACAATCAATCACGGCCATAGAAGATTTCGGGCAAGCAAAATCGCAGGAAAATCAATAATTCCAGCTTATTTTGACAATGACTATATTGATGACGATCAAGTTATTGAAAATGTACATCGTGAAAATCTGACTGCTCGAGAAATTGCAGACTATATTGGGCGGCAATTAGCAAAAGGAAAAACGCAAACTACGATAGCGCAAGAATTGAGTAAGTCAGTTTCGTGGGTTTCTTTACATGCTAAATTACTTAACTTGCCTGATTCTATCGCTGATTTATTTCACTCGGGCAAATGCACTGATCTATATATCATTCACCTTCTTGTTGTCTGCTACAAAGCTGACCCAATCACAACTCATGATTGGATTAATAACAATAAAGAACAGGTTATCTCTAGACGATCTGCTCAAATTTTAAAAGATTTTATCGAATACAATAAATCAAAGAATATTGAGAGAGCCAGTGATTACACAATCACTCCAATTCCCGAGGACACCGATGAACTAAAAAGTAAAAAAGAAGCTAGCACACAGCAGGTTTTAGAACAAAAACAACTTAATAGTATTGATATCTTAAAAATATCATGGACTCGTCATTACAACAGCGAACATATAAAAACTTCTTTTGATTCACATCAAATCACATTGATTAGCAACTATCTTAATAAGATTTACGAGGATGGATGTGAATCAATCAATGATCCGATTCAATTTGCGAGATTTTTATCTCACAGCGAGCCCTTTAAAGGAGCCGGAGCGTATCAATTTATGGCTTATTTACATGGGCATGATCGAAAAGAATTCAATTTTGACGAGATTCTGAACAACGTCTATAGCATAAGATCTAACTCCATTTGAAACTATGAAACTACGAATACTAGTTATGAATGGCCAAAGACTTATTGAGAATCAGGTCGATGGCAAATGGAAAACGATTAAAGTGACAAAAGCCGAGTCTTTGAAAGGTGGCATCTATAACATCTTTATGGCCAAAGAAGCTGACAAAAGTGAAAAATCGGAAGGCATATTAGTTCACTTCACTAGCTCGGAGCTTTTTATTAAAACCCCATACGGGTTTATCAAATATGAGAACCCCGGAGATATTAAACTACCGCATATAGGCTCTCATGTCAGTGTCGGGTACCTAGACGACAAATTATCTATACAAAATACTGCCATTAAGCATACCCATAAGCATACTTTATAATGTTACGTTATTAAAATATCACAATATCGCAATATCGCAATCCTTAATTCTTTCATCTACTCAGTCGTTTTTTTCTCTTTAGTTCAAAGTAGAGACTTTATAAATAGCAAATTTTAACTATTAGATTCCCGAATATTGTAACATCCTAATATTTAGACGTTTGAATATTAAAATAATCGACTTGACTATTAACTATTTTTCTTTGAATAAGCATCGAGTAAAACTGATAATTACTTATTTCTCCCTAAACTTACGTCAGGTTTCTTTCACAAGCCGAGAAGCGTTAATCAAGCCGAAATGCTCGCACCAAGGATCAAAATCTCGATCAGAAAAAAGCAAAGCAAATTTATTTTCTACGCAGTAAGTGGCAATTAAGGAATCGATGGTTTTTCGAACTGTAATCCCACGTTTTCTAAGCTCGCGGTAATTCTCAGCAGTTTTTACCGCTAGCTCTACGGAACAAAGGGATTTTAATTCAAGTTCTATCATTAGGTTTCGTGCAATTAAATACTCGTGGTCCTCTCTAAAACCTTGCAACACCTCTGCTAGAATTAAGTCCCCTACCCCAACCACAGAACTTGACAGGAAAAAATCCAATTTATCTGTTTGTTCAGTAACCTTACCATTGAAGAAGTCGATCCAGACGCTAGTATCGACAATGATCATAAATCAGCTCTCATTTCATTGAGATCTCCCTCCCAATTTAGTTTTCCTCGATACTGTTTAATCTTTTCTTGTTTTTTAATTCTTAATAAAGTTAGCAAACCGAGCTCAACCGCTTCTTTCTTGGTTTTTACTCCCGTTAATTTAATAACTTCCTCCATCAATTTATCGTCAATAACAATATTTGTTCTCATATAAACCCCAATGTGTAGTTTTTTCTAAAATATTACACATTGAGTGTGTTCTATACAAATAATTCAATTCCATTACCTCAAAAAAATAGAGCTCTTAGTTGTCCTATTAAGTTGCAAGAGAGCGTTTAATATTTCGGTATCGGCATATTTAAGTATTAAAGTATTACTATATTATAGTATGTTGATGTGTTGATGTGTTGATGTGTTGATGTGTTGATGTGTTGATGTGTTGATGTGTTGATGTGTTGATGTGTTGATGTGTTGATGTGTTGATGTGTTGATGTGTTGATGTGTTGATGTGTTGATGTGTTGAT
>Ga0209582_1000219_pt1 | contig 49859 bp, 41 predicted proteins | sample KloWWTmetKNB5Kit_FD_187176 | JGI IMG/M metagenome (GOLD analysis project Ga0209582, IMG submission 187176) | Active sludge microbial communities from Klosterneuburg, Austria, studying microevolution and ecology of nitrifiers - Klosterneuburg... | ecosystem: Engineered > WWTP > Aerobic digester >...
GGCCAGCGCGCCGGTGGCGTTTGATGTGGCGCAAATTGGCATCAAAGGGTCGCCGACCATCGTGGGTAGCGCGGGCACACCTCCGCTAAAAAAGGCGGGCGCAAAAGTGACCGCCAGCGAGAAAGGCGTGGCGGAGACGGTCAAAATGGCGCTGGCAGAGGTGAGAAGGGTGAAGGGTGAAGGGTGAAGGGTGAAGGGTGAAACTATGTCGGACACAAAAAATCGCATTTGGGTTTTTATTGAGCAAGAGAACGGTGTGGCGCACCCGGTGAGTTGGGAATTGCTGGGCGCGGCGCAAAAGCTGGCGCACGATTTGCCCGATGCCAGCGTGGAGGGCGTTTTGCTGGGCCAAAATGTGCGCGGCATCGCCGATGAGGCGTTTCGATATGGCGCGTCTCGCGTTTACCTGATTGATGACCCGGCGCTGGCGTATTACCGCAACCGCCCGTATAGCTTTGGCATTTCTAACGTGGTCAAGAAGTATGCGCCAAACATCTTTTTGGTTGGCGCCACATCGCTGGGCCGCGACCTGGCAAGCTCCATCGCCACCCGCGTGCGCACCGGCCTGACCGCCGATTGCACCGAGCTGGCGATTGACAAGGAAAAGAAAATCCTCGCGGCCACCCGCCCCACCTTTGGCGGCAACTTGATGGCCACGATTTTGTGCAAGACCGCGCGGCCTCAAATGACCACCGTGCGGCCCCGGGTGTTGCCCACGCCAAAACCGGCGGATGGCCCCGTGGCGGGCGAAGTCACCAGCGAACCCCTCGGCATGACCGAGGCGGAGGTTGGAACTGTTTTGCTCAACTTCATCCCATCTGAAGAAGAAGAGAGCATTGAGTACGCGGATGTGGTTGTGGCGGGCGGGCGCGGCATGGGCAGCCCCAAAGGGTTTGGTTTGTTGAAGGAACTCGCGGATGCGTTGGGCGGCGTGGTTGGCGCGTCTCGTCCGGCGGTGGATGCGGGCTGGATCAGCTATGCGCATCAAGTGGGGCAAACCGGCAAAACCATTCGGCCAAAGTTGTATATCGCGGCGGGCATCAGCGGGGCCATTCAGCATCGCGTGGGTGTGAGCGGCAGCGATTTTATTTTGGCGATCAACAATGACCCCAACGCGCCCATTTTTGGCATTGCCGATTTTGGGATTGTGGGCGATGTGTTTCAGGTGGTGCCGGAACTGACAAAGCAAATAGCGGCTGGCGACCAGCCACTAGCAACTAGCAACTAACATGACCAAACTAACATTCGACGCCATCGTCGTGGGGGCGGGGCCAGCGGGAACAAGCGCGGCCATCACCATGGCAAAAAGCGGGCTAAAAGTGATTTTGATTGAGCGCGGGCGGTTCGCCGGGAGCAAAAACTTGTTCGGCGGCGTGCTTTACACCGAGGCGATCAAAGAAGTGTTGCCCGATTTTGCCAAGCGCATCCCCAGCCCGCCATTTGAGCGCCCGGTGACCGAGCAGGGCTACTGGCTGCTCTCGCCAGACAGCGTGGTGCGGTTTATGCACAAAAGCGAGAGTTACAAAAAAGAGCCAGCCGATGCCTACATCTCTTTGCGCGCCAAGTTTGACGAATGGTATGCGGCGCAGGCCGTTGCCGCGGGCGCGCTGCTCATTACCAAAACCACCGTCACCGATTTCATCAAAGACGAGAAAGGCCGCGTGGTGGGCGTGCAAACCGACCGGCCAGAAGGCGACGTGTACGCGCCAATCGTGGTGCTGAGCGAGGGCGTGAACAACCTGTTGGCCCAAAAGCTGGGGCTGGCAAAGATGGATTTGCCGCCGCGCCTCGTGGCGCTCTCGGTCAAGGAAGTCATCGGGCTGCCTCAGCCGCAAATTGAACAGCGCTTTGGGCTGAATGGCGTGAAGGAAGGCGTGGCGATTGACATTTTTGGCGATGCCACGCTGGGCTTGCCCGGCACGGCGTTCATCTACACCGGCAAAACCAGCATAAGCATTGGGATGGGGCTTTTGCTGGAGGAATTTGTCCAGCACAATCTTCACCCGCACGAGGTGTTAGCCCGCTTCAAGAGCCATCCGGTGGTGAAACCGCTTATTCAAGGCGGCGAGTCGCTGGAATACGGGGCGCATCTCATCCCGGAATATGGCTACGACCGCATGCCCAAGCTGTTTGCGGATGGCGTTCTGGTCGCTGGCGATGCGGGCGGAATGGTGGATGCGCTTCACCGCGAGGGCACCAACCTGGCGATGACCGCGGGCCGCATGGCTGGCGAGACGGCCATCGAAGCGCACAAACAAAATGACTTTAGCGCCAAATTCCTGCGCGAGTATCGCCGCAAGCTGGATGACAGCTTTGTGATGAAAGACCTTAAGCAATACCGGCGCATGACCGACTTTTTGGATGAGACGCCGCACTTTATGAAGACTTACATTGACTTTGCCAACGACGCAGCGATGCGCTACTTTAATGCGCACGGCTTGCCCAAGCGCGATATGGAAAAGGGCATCGTCAAAAGCCTGGGCCAGCGCCGCAACTTTATGGGCGTGGCCAAAGACATGATGAAGTTGATGCGCGGGATGGGAATCTGAAACGAGTAGACCTCACAGATCTGCGAGACCTGTGAGGTCTGCCGACAAAAACATGGATAAAAACTTTCAACCCCTTGACCCCGCCTTGCGCGAGAGCCTGCCCAAGGTGAACGTGGACGACATGATCTCCTCGGTCAAGTATTACGTGGATGAGGAAAAGTCGCATTTGTGGATCAAGAGCCACGATGTGTGCGCCCAGTGCAAGGCCAAGCCGTGTTTGTTTTTCTGCCCGGTGGAGGTGTATAAGACCGACAACGAGGGCAAAGTGCTGGTGGGGTATCAGGCGTGCGTGGAGTGCGGCAGTTGCCGCGTGGGCTGCCCATTCCTTAACATTGGCTGGGTTTTGCCGCGCGGCGGGTATGGCGTGGCGTATAAGTTTGGATGAACACGCGTGAAGTATGAAGAGCAAAAGCAGATGAATAACGTGTAAGATGTAACCTCTGGTGAGGTGGAGCAAGTTTTTGCGCCACTCACGCATTACACATTACACGTTGTTTTCAAGGGAGGCAACCATGTTCAAGACCGCAATCGAGAGAATTGACGAGGCCGCCCTCGCGCTTATTCAGCAAATAGACGCGCATGGCGAGGCATTGCAGGCGTATCTGGACGCCGAACGCATCGAAAATATGACCCGCGCCCGCGCCGAAGCGGTGAATTTGCGCCGCGCCCTGCTTGGCGCGCAGATGGGGCCGTTATATTGGGATGCCCCATCCGAGATGATAGAACACGCGGTGGATGACAAAACCCACACGGTTGCCGAATCTGCCGACGCGATTGAGAAGACCTTGCACCAACACAGGCCGCATTAAGTTCAATTTTTCTGGGAAGAGTTGTTTTATGGCAGATTCCAGCGCCACCAATCTGGCCGCGCGGGGCAGTTGGCTGGGGTTGGATGTGATTAACCCGGCCACGCTCACATCCCCTCAGGTGTTTTGTTCTATGCAACTGCATTGCCCTTACATTCGGGATAACAACGGGTTAATCACTCTCAGGGTGTAGCACGATGAGAAGTCGGACTGCTCAGGCTGGGCACGTTTTTGGCTTACCCAGCCTGAACAATCCGACTTTTTCTCATTTCTGGATCATTGGCATGTGTACCCGCGCTAACATGCCGCCATACTCGATCGCGCCCACATCGCAGGCGCCCGCGCGGGTTGCGCCACGCTGATCGCGCGGGGCGTAAGTTGCGCACGAGGCCGCATCCCCCGCGTTTACCGCCGGGCTGTTGGCGGCGGGCATAAATGTGTTCATGGCAAAGATTCCCCCGTTATATCCCAACGCACCCATAAATAGTTGGCCTTGTCCCACCGTGCGGTCACTGGGATGCCCAAGCTGGCCGCAGGCGCCTGCCGTGATGTTGTTGCTGCCATCAGCAAACATGCCGCCATCGCAATTGTTGGCCGCGCCAAAAATGGCCGTGTTGTAAAGCTGAACCTTGCCCACGCCGCCAGCATCCTCGTAAATGGCGTTGCCCGCCAGCGCTGTGTTGTCTCCAAATGTGCTGTTGACAAAAATGCCCCACCGCGCGGCATGGTGCAACCCGCCGCCAAAGCGCCCGGCGGTGTTGCCCGCAACCGTGGCATTTACAAAAAACAGATTGTCATCGCTGTTTTGGTAAATCCCACCGCCATCGCCCGTGGAGCCAGTGGCGCGGTTGCCGCTGATTGTGACATTGTGCGCAAAAAACGTGCTGGCCCCGTGCCAGATTCCCCCGCCGCCCGGCCCGCTGGCGGTGTTGTTCACCACATTCACATCCCACAATTCCACATGATTGCCATAGCTGTTAATGCCGCCGCCTTCGTAGGCCGAATTCTGGCTTACAGTGGTGCGCGTGATGTTGACAAAGCCGCCCACGTTCCACACACCGCCGCCGCTGCCGGTGGCGGTGTTCTGGCTGATGAGGCTGTCGCTCACATACAGGTCGCCGATGGTCTCAATCCCCGCGCCATACCCGCCGCTGTTCTGGCTGATGACGCTTGCATACACCGCCACGCTCGCGCCAGAGGCCACAAACAGGCCCGCCCCGTCCAGCGCGGTGTTGCCATGAAGGGTGGTGTTTCGCACATCGCTCCTGCCTTCCACATACATGCCGCCGCCCTGGCTGATGCCCGACCCAACGCCATTCCCCGCGATGCGGCTGTTTGAGACAAACAACTTGCCGCTGCCAGATACCCACACCGCGCCCCCGGCGGGCGAAATGTTGTTCTCCAAAACGCTGCCAGAGATGTAAACCTCGCTGTTAATTTCGGCCACCACCGCACCGCCGCGCGTGAGCGCCTGGTTGTTGCGCAATTGGGCGTTTTCCAGCCGCAGGATGGATTGCGTGGCTTCGATGGAGCCGCCGCCCACGGCGGAAAAGCCATCCACCAGCGCGATGTTTTTGAGCGCAAGCTCTGCCCCCGGAGAGACAAAAAAGTGGCGGTTGGCGTTGCCGCCGCTTAACGTAATTTTCCCCCCGCCATCCAGCGCGGCGTTTGCCAAAACCACTTTCTCGGTGATGGAAATGGTGAGCGGGTTCGGCCCGCAGTTAAATGTGATGCTCCCGCCAGCCAGCAGTGCCGTCGCTAGCGCGGCGTTGGTGCAGCTGCCCGGTGAGCCATTGCCAATCACGGCGTCATCGGGCGCGTGGGCGGTATGCGCCAGCGCGGGAGTAGCCATCCCCAACGCAACTGCCATCGAAAAAAAGAGTCTGCTAAATTGCTTCATGTTTGCCTCCTGAAAGTTCTTTCTTATATCAAAATATCTCAAAATCTAAACTGCAACTCAGTGCGCACCACTGTGCCGGCCAGCCGCATATTTATCGTGTATTTGGTTTGAATGCAAGGCGCAGCGCGTAAAGTGTGGCAGAGCGGAAGACGGTGGACGAATAAAACCGCCTCCATCTTCCATCTCCCGTCTTCCGTCTCCCGTCTTTTTATTTTGTTTCTCCGCTAAAATCTGCGTGTTATGCGACCGCGCTCACTGCTCAACACAACCATCATCATTGGGGTGATGTATGTGCTGAGCAACCTTACTGGCTTTGGCCAGCGCATCATCGTCACGGCGCGGTTTGGCACCGGCGCGGAATACGATGCCTTCAACGTCGCCTCGCGCATCCCTGAACTGCTGTTTAACTTGTTTGCGGGCGGGGCGCTGGCCTCGGCGTTCATCCCCATTTTTGCGGGGTATTTGGGCAAAAACGAAAGAACGCAGGCGTGGACGCTGGCCCGTTACACCGCCATGCTGGTGTTTGGGGTGGTCGCCATTGGGGCGGCCATCGCCTGGCTGATGGCCCCCGCGATTGTGAGCGCCATCACCGATGCCGGGTTTGGCCCGGCGCAAACCGCCCTTGCCGCCAGCCTGATGCGCGTGATGCTGGTCTCGACCATCCTCTTTAGCGTGAGCGGCCTGCTGATGGGTGTGCTGCAATCGAATGGCTCGTTTATCGCCCCGGCCATTGCCCCATCGCTTTACAACCTGGGCATCATGTTTGGGGCGTTGTTTTTGTGGCCGCTGGGCATGATGGGTGTTGCGCTGGGCGTGGTGATTGGCGCGGCGGCGCATTTGGCCGTGCAACTGCCCGCGCTGTTCCGCACCGGCGCGCGCTGGCAAGACACGCAAGGCGATCTGGACGAGCATGACATCCGCCACGTCCTGGCCCTGATGATCCCGCGCGTGATTGGGCTGGGCGCATCACAAATCAACTTTCTGGTCAACACCCGCATCGCGTCGGGCATGGGCGAGGGGGCCGTGTCTGCGCTTTCGCTGGCCTTCGCCATTTTGCTTTTGCCCATCGCGGCCATCGCCCAGAGCATTGGCACGGCCTTGTTCCCCACCCTCAGCGCCCACGCCGCCCGCGGCGAGAAAGATGCGTTCTCCGCAAAAATTACGCAAGCGCTGGGCATCACCTTTGCGCTCTCTGCGCCCGCCACCGTTGGCCTTATTTTGCTGGGCGGGCCGCTGGTGCGCCTGCTTTTCGAGCGCGGCGCGTTCACCGCAAACTCCACCAGCGCGGTCTCGTTTGCGCTGGCCTGCTACGCCCCTGGGCTGATCGGTCACGCATCGTTGGAAGTGACCACGCGCGGGTTTTACGCCATCAAAGATACCAAGCGCCCGGTGATCGTGGCGGTGTGCGGCGTGCTGCTCAACATCGCGCTCAGCCTCATCCTTGCCCGCGTGTTTGAAGGCGCGGGGCTGCCCGGTTTTGGCGGCGTGGCGCTGGCAAACTCCATCGCTACGCTCATCGAGGCCGCGTGGATGTTGGCCTGGCTGCGTGGGCGGGCGGGTCTGCGCGGGCTGGGGCGCATGGGCGCGGGCGCGGCAAAATCCATCCTTGCCAGCGGGGTGATGGGTCTTGCGCTGGTTGCGTGGCTGCGCTTTGCGGGCGATGGCGCTCTGGCGACGTTGGCCGCGCTTGTTTTGGCGGCGGTTGTGTATGGCGCGGCCTCGCTGGCGCTGGGGAATGATTTGATTAAGAGTCTCGTTAAGGGCCTGACCGCTCGGTAAGCGAAGCGGCGCGGTCAGACCTCTTAAAAACACTAGTGCTCGGAGCGCTCAAAGCGCTCCGAGCACTCATAAGTAAACATGGAACAACCAAAAGAAAATGTGCGCATCACCGATTACCGCGTGATGCCCTGGCCGGATGGTACGCGGGTGACGCTGGAGATGGGTCTCACGCCCTTCCGCGTCTTGCCCGCGCTGGATATGCTCATTGTGAGCGAGGCGGGCGAGGTGCTGCGGCACACCTCGTATTTGGGCGCGTTGGAGCGCCGCCCCGCGCCCACGCTGCATTTGCCAAAACTTGCGCCCGGCACAAAGCTCCTGGCTGTCATGCAAATGCTGGATGGCGATGCGGTCACCCAGGAGGTGATTGTGCCGTTTGAGGTGGCCGGGCCGATTGTGAAGAAAATTGTTGAATAGACGGCGGACGGAGGACGGAAGACGGCTTTCGTAGAGCTAAATTCTGTCTTCCGTCTTCCGTCTTCCGTCTTCTGTCTTCCGTCTTCCGTCTTCTGTCTTCCGTCTTTCGTCCGCCGTCAAATTTTGCGCTAACATACGCCCCATGACACAACACGCCACAACCGCACCCGCACTCTCTATCATTGGCACGCGCCCCATCCGCCCAGACGGCGTGGATAAAGTGATTGGCCGCGCGGTGTATGGCGCGGATGTGCAAGTGGCGGGCGCGTTGCACGGCAAGGTCTTGCGCAGCCCGCACGCCCATGCCCGCATCGTTTCCATCAACACCGAGAAGGCCGAAAAACTGCCCGGCGTGAAGGCTGTGATCACGGGCAAAGACCTGCCCAACATCGCCGACAAAATCGCGTCATCGGGCGAGGGCAGCCAGAACCTGCGCTGGTCCAGCGAGAACATCATCGCGCGAGACAAGGTGGTGTATCACGGGCACGCGGTGGCGGCGGTGGCGGCCACAACCGCCAACATTGCAGAAGAAGCCTGCGCCTTGATTGAGGTGGTTTACGAGAAACTTCCGGTTGTGCTGGATATCCCCAGCGCCATGAGCGCCGACGCGCCCATCTTGCACGAAGATTTGCGAACCAGCGAGGGCGGCGAAAAGGGCACAACCCGCACCAACGTTGCCAGCCACGAGCAATTTTCGTTTGGCAATTTGGATGAAGGCTTCGCCGCGGCGGCGCACATCGTGGAGCGCGAATATGTGACCGGCACGGTGCATCAGGGTTACATTGAGCCGCACAACGCCACCGCCATTTGGAGCAGCGATGGGCAAATTGAAATTTGGTGCAGCACGCAGGGACACTGGGGCGTGCGGCAGGAAGTGAGCGAGTTTTTGCAAGTGCCCATTGGCAAAATAAAGGTGCGAGCCACAGAAATTGGCGGCGGGTTTGGCGGCAAGCTCAACTCGTATTTAGAGACGCTGGCCGCCGCGCTGAGCCGCAAGGCCGGGCATAAGCCGGTGAAAATGACCATGACCCGCGCCGAAATTTTGATGGCGACCGGGCCGACCAGCGCCAGCATCATCCGCGTGAAGATGGGTTGCGATGCGAGTGGCAAACTCACCGCGGCCAAAATTTGGATGGCTTACGAGGCGGGCGGGTTTCCCGGCTCGCCGGTGGGCGCGGGCATGGGCGTGATCATTGCGCCATACAAAATTCCCAACCTGCAAATTGATGGCTACGACGTGCTGGTGAACAAACCCGCCGCCAAGGCCTACCGCGCGCCGGGCGGCACAAACGCCGCTTTTGCCAGCGAGAGCGCCATTGATGAGCTGGCCGCGTTGTGCGGGCTTGACCCCATCAAATTTAGAATGCTAAACGCGGTGAAAGAAGGCGACCGCCGCGCCGATGGGCCAATGTATCGCCGCGTTGGGTTTGTGGAAGTGTTGGAGGCGGCGCAGGCAAGTGCGCATTACACAGACAAGGTTGACAGGGATGACAAGGGTGAAATGGCTGATGCGTCAGCCAAGTCTTCCATCAAAAAAGGGCGCGGGGTGGCCAGCGGCTTTTGGTTTAACTGGGGCGGCAAGAGCAGCGTGAGCGCGGCGGTGAACCCGGATGGCAGCGTGAGCCTGAACGAAGGCTCGCCGGATATTGGCGGGTCACGCGCCAGCATCGCCATGCAGTTTGCCGAGACGCTGGGCATCGCATACGAAAAAGTGCGCCCGGCGGTGGTGGATACCGACTCGCTGGGGTTCAACGACCAGACCGGCGGCAGCCGCACAACATACGGCACAGGCAAAGCGGTGATTGAAGCCGCCCGCAAGGTCAAGGCCGCCATGCTGGAGCGAGCCGCCACGCATTTTGAGTGCGCCGCAACGGATGTGGCCTATGAGCGCGGCGTGTTTAGCGCGAACGGGAAATCCATCAGCTTTGATGGGCTGGCCGCCCGATTGGACAATGTGGGCGGGGCGGTGTTTGTGAGCGCCAGCCTGGACGCTGGCGATGGCGAACCCGCTTTTGGCACGCATGTTGTGGATGTGGCGGTGGACACCGAGACGGGCAAGGTGGATATTTTGCGCTACACAGTTGTGCAAGACGTGGGCAAAGCCATTCATCCCAGCTATGTGGAAGGCCAGTTGCATGGCGGCGCGGCGCAGGGCGCGGGCTGGGCGCTGAACGAGGAATATGTGTATGACCGCGAGGGCCATTTGCTCAACGCCAGCTTTTTGGATTACCGCATTCCCACCGCGCTGGATATGCCCATGATTGAGACGATTTTGGTGGAAGCGCCCAGCATTGACCACGAATTTGGTGTGCGCGGCGTGGGCGAAGTGCCAATTGTGCCGCCCGCTGGCGCAATCGCCAACGCCATCCACAACGCCATCGGCCTGCGCATGACCGAGCTGCCCATGAACCCGGCGCGGGTGATGGAAAGAATGCGCGGTTGAGCTTGAAATGAAAAACAAAAAAACGGGATGAAAGCACATCCCGTTTTTTGTTTTTCGCTTGCGCAAAAATTACGCCTGCTGCACCAGCTCGGCGTCAATCTCAATCTTCACATCCTCGCCAACCAGCACGCCGCCGGTCTCCAGCGCGGCGTTCCAGTTCAGCCCCCAATCTTTGCGATGGATCTTGGCTGTCGCGGTGAAACCCGCGCTGGTTGTGCCCCAGGGCGCCTTTTGGGTGCCGTTGTATTCCACATCAAGCGTCACGGGCTTTGTCACCCCGCGGATGGTGAGGTCGCCGTGCACTTTGCCGTGCGTTTTGCTCAACTCCTCAATCTTTGCGCTCTTGAATTCCATCACCGGAAATTTCTCTGCGTCAAAGAAATCTGGCGACTTGAGGTGCCCGTCGCGCTTTTCGTCGCGGGTGTCCACGCTTGCCGTGTCAATCTTCACATCAATCGATGATGTCGCGGGGTTTTCCGGGTTGAAGTCTACCGTGCCGGAAACTTTGTGAAACTGTCCGCGCACAGTGGAAATCATCATGTGTCGAACGCTAAAAGTCACATTTGTGTGTGAAGGGTCAATTGTCCATGCCATGTTTTGTTATTTCTCCTTGAATATGAATAAATACTGAAATTTAAGTATGTCCGCCCGGCTGAGCTATTTATGAGTTTGCCCTGACAAAATCTTTGTTTCAATTAACAATACTTTGTTTAAGCGCGCTTAAGTTTTTTGGCGCATACGCTGAACTCATGTACAACAAAAAAAGGCCGAACGCAAAAAAAATTGCGTTCGGCCTTTTTATTTGTAATTCGCGTTTTTTAGCTCGCAACTGAGCGCAGCGCGTCCACGCGGTTGAGCTGCTCCCAGGGGAACTCATCGCGGCCAAAGTGCCCATACGAAGCCGTCTTGCGGTAGATTGGGCGGCGCAGGTTCAGATCGCGGATGATCGCGCCGGGGCGCAGGTCAAACACTTCGTTAATCGCCTTGGCGATCTTCTCATCGCTGATCTTGTTTGTGCCGAAGGTCTCCACGTTTACCGAGAGCGGGTGCGCGATGCCGATGGCGTAGGCCACTTGCACCTCGCAGCGGTCGGCCAAACCAGCCGCCACCACGTTCTTGGCCACCCAGCGGGCTGCGTAAGCCGCGCTGCGGTCCACCTTTGTGGGGTCTTTGCCGCTGAATGCGCCGCCGCCGTGTCGCCCCATGCCGCCGTATGTGTCCACGATGATCTTTCGCCCGGTCAGGCCGGCATCGCCCATGGGGCCGCCCACCACAAACCGGCCGGTCGGGTTGGTGTAAATCTTCAAGCTCGCGTCCACCAGTTCCTGCGGCAGGGTGGGCATAATCACCTTGTCGGTCAATTCCTGGTTGATCTCTTCCTGGCTGATCTCTGGCGCGTGCTGGGTGGAGATGAGCACCGTGCCGATGCGAACCGGCTTGCCCGCGCTGTATTCCACCGTCACCTGTGTTTTTCCATCTGGGCGCAGCCAATACAAATCGCCGTTTTTGCGCGCCGCGCTCAACTTCAACGCCAGCCGGTGCGCCATCGCAATGGGCATGGGCATATATTCCGGCGTTTCGTTGCAGGCAAAACCAAACATCATGCCCTGGTCGCCCGCGCCCACTTTCTCAATGTCATCGGCCTTGTTGCCGCGCACTTCCATGGCCGCATCCACACCCTGCGCAATATCTGGCGATTGCGACGCGATGCCGAGCAGAACGCCGCAGGTGTTGCCGTCAAAGCCTTTCTCGGATGAATCAAACCCGATGGAGTTGACCACCTGGCGCACAAGCTGGTCAAAGTTCACAAACGCATGGGTGGTGATCTCGCCAAAGCACATCACGTAACCGGTCTTCACCGCCGTTTCGCACGCCACGCGGCTCATCGGGTCTTGCTCAAGGCAGGCATCCAGCACGGCGTCAGAAATTTGATCGCACATCTTATCGGGATGCCCTTCCGTCACGCTCTCCGAAGTAAAGAAGAGCTTTTTAGAATTCATGAAACTGCTGCTCATGATTGTGTTTTATCTGTCCTCGCTTTGTATTAAATTTTCAAACGTTTTCCAAACTAAAAGATGATTATAGTTGGTCGCTGGTAGCTGGCCGCCTGCGGATGTTTGCCAAATCACCTGCGCGTCTTTGCGTCTCGTTGCCTTGCCTTCGCTTGCATATAAAATCTCTGCATGTTGTTGTTGGGGCTGATGGCGCTTGCGGCGCTCATTGGCGTGTTTTTATATTGGCAGCTTGTGGTGGCCGAGGGCGCTTACTTTGGCAGGCGCGTGGTCGCCCTGCTTTACAACCAGTTCGCCCCGCGCTACGACGCAGTTAAACAATTTGACCCGCTGGGTGACGCGGTGATGCTGGCCCAGCCGATATTGAGACATTTGCGGGGGCAAAGCCCACCCCCAACCCCTCCCGGCGGGAGCAGGGAAGTTGTCATTCTGGACATCGCCACCGGCACGGGGCGGTTGCCGCTGGCTTTGCTCTCTCAGCCTGCGTTTGATGGCCGCGTGATCGCCCTGGATTCTGCCGGGAAGATGTTGGAGGTCGCCCGCGCCAAACTTGCGCCATACGATGGCCGCGTGACATTTATGCTTCACGACGCGCAACAACTGCCCTTTGACGACGTCAGCCTGGATGTTGTGACCTGTCTTGAGGCGCTGGAGTTCTTCCCCAACGCCGCAAGCGCCATCTGCGAGATGCAGCGTGTGCTGCGCCCGGGCGGCCTGCTGATGCTGAGCAACCGCATTGGCCCAGATGCGTGGAAATTGCCCGCCCGCGCCACGCCCACGCCCCAATTTGTTGCCCAACTGCGCGAGATGGGTTTTGCCAATGTGCAGCCCCGCGAATGGCTGATTGATTATGATTTGGTCAGCGCGATAAAATGAGCAAAAAAGAAATAAGAAATGAGAGATAAGAAACGGCCGTCGCCTTCCGAAATCTCATTTCTTATTTCTTCATTTCTTATTTCCTATACACTTTCATGTTAAACCAAGCCCTTGCCTACGCCACCGCACATGCAGACCAGCATCTGCAAGAGTTGCTCGATTACGTTTCCATCCCCAGCGTTAGCGCCCAGCCCGCGCACGCCCGCGACACGCGCTACGCCGCGCTCTGGCTGAGCGAGCACTTGCGTGATCTGGGTCTTAAGGCCGATGTGATGGAGACCGGCGGCAACCCGGTGGTGTATGCCGAATGGCTGGGCAAACCCGGCGCGCCCACCGTTTTGATTTACGGGCATTACGATGTGCAGCCCGCCGAGCCGCTGGAGTTGTGGCACAGCGAGCCGTTCAAGCCGGTCATCCGCGATGGCTTTATTTACGGGCGCGGCAGCGATGACAACAAAGGCCAGCACTTTGCCCACATCAAAGCCATTGAGTCGTTTCTTAAGGGCGCGGGAAGTTTGCCGGTCAACGTTAAATTTCTAATTGAAGGCGAGGAAGAAATTGGTGGGCCGCATCTGCCCATTTTTGTAGAGAAGAACGCAGACCTGCTGGCGTGTGATGTGGTCATGATCAGCGACAGCGCCATGATTAACCCAACGCTGCCCGCCATTGTGTATGGCTTGCGCGGTCTGGTGTATTTTGAGGTGGAAGCCCGCACCGCCAGCGGCGACTTGCACAGCGGCACATATGGCGGCAACGTGCAGAACCCGGCCATGGCGCTGGCCCAAATTTTGGCGCAGCTCAAAGACGACCACGGCCGCATCACTGTGCCGGGGTTTTTGGATGACGTGCGCGTGCTGAGCGCCGAAGAACGCGCCGAGATGGCCCGCGTGCCCTACCGCGACGCCGAAATTTTGGAGGAGACCGGCGCATCGCAGGTGTTTGGCGACCCGGATTTCATCGTGGCCGAGCGCATGGGCGCGCGGCCAACCCTGGAAGTGAACGGCATTTGGGGCGGCTACACCGGCCCCGGCCAAAAAACCGTGCTGCCCGCGCTGGCGCACGCAAAAATCAGTTGCCGGCTTGTGCCCAACCAAAACCCAGACAAAATTTACGCGCAGGTCAAGGCGCGGATGGAGCAGCTTGCCCCGCCCGGCGTAACGCTCACCTTCTCGCTCGCGCCGGGGTCGGCGGCGGGCACAATTGTGGATCGCACCGCGCCGGAGTTTATGGCCGCCGTGCGGGCTGCCCGCGCCACCTGGGGCGCAGAACCCATCTTTATGCTGGAGGGCGGCTCCATTCCGGTGGTCAATGATTTTCAGAGCGCCCTCAAAAAACCGGTGGTTTTGTTGGGCTATGGCTTGCCCGGCGACAACATTCACGCCCCCAATGAGCGTTTTGCGCTGGACTGTTTCCGCAAGGGCATTGAGGCCAGCGCGCGGTTTTTGGTGGAACTGGCGAAGTGAAGATAGACGATGGACCATGGACGATGGACGATAAAACAAATCGTCCATCGTCCATCGTCCATCGTCCAACGAACCATCAACTCACATGAAAATCGGCATCTTAGGCGGCACATTTGACCCGCCGCACATCGGGCATTTGGTGATCGCCGACCAGACGCGGGCGCAGCTTGGGTTGGATAAGGTGTGGTTTACCCCGGTGGGTCAGCCGCCGCACAAAAGCGGGTCATCGCAGCCGCATCACCGCGTGGCGATGACCCGGCTTGCCATTGCCAGCAACCCCAATTTTGAGGTGTGCCTGCTGGATGTGGAACGCCCCGCCCCGCATTACACGGTGGATTTGTTCGCGCTTTTGCAAAATAAATATCTGGAACACGAGTTTTTGTTCATCATTGGCGCGGATATGCTGATTGATATGCCGCGCTGGCAAAGGCCGCTGGAGCTTTTGGCGATGGCGCGGATCGCGGTGGCGCACCGCCCGCGTTACCTGCCCGATTTGACCGAGCTTGAGCAAAAACTGCCCGGCCTGAGCGCGCGCATTGAATGGGTGGACACCCCGCTCACCGATTTGGCCTCGCACGACCTGCAACGCCGCGCCCGCGAGGGCTTGCCTTTGCGATACGTGGTCACAAAAGAAGTGTCGGATTACATTCAACTTCATCGGCTGTATTTGAATTCGGAATTTAGAATTCAAAATTCAGAGAAGTCATTGTAATCTCATCATTCATCGTTCTGCACGTTTAATTTTGAATTTTCAACATGAACCGCTTTGAAGACCTCACCCGCCAGTTGATTGAATCCTCGCTGGCGCGGCTGTTCCGCGAACAGTTGAACGCGCAGGATGTGTTCGCGGCCATCTTTCGCGCCATTGAAGATGCCCGCGCGGGCAATGGGCCTGCGCCCAACCACTTTTGGGTGACGCTGAATGAGCAGGATTTGGCTCAACTGGAATCCAATCAACCCAATTTTGCGGAACAATTGGCCGAGAGTGTGCGTCAAACACTTGTGCAAAGTGGTTCTGTGATTGATTCCCGACCGCGCGTGATCTTGCGCGGGAGCGCAGACGTTGCGCCGCATGCGCTGCGGACGCTGGCGCGCTACATTCCGCTGGATTTGCCGGAGTCGTCCACGTCATCGGTGGCGGTGCAGGCCGCGCCGGTTTCGCGCTGCCCATTTCTCATCGTGGATGGCAAACGCTACATCCATCTGGATCAGCCGCTGGTGAAGGTGGGGCGCTCGCGGCACAGCGATGTGGTGGTGGATGACCGCCGTGTCTCGCGCAGCCACCTTGAGCTGCGCTGGGTGGTGAAAGATGGGATGCCCGCCGAGACGGGCAAGTATCTGGCGGTGGATATGGACAGCACCGGCGGGACAAAACTCAATGGCTATCCCATCCAGCAATGCCCGCTGGAGCCGGGGGATGTGCTGGCCTTGAACGGGGTGGAGATGATTTTTGGCGAGGATTGCCCGGCGGCGTGAGGGTTTAGTAAATACCAATGTGGCGTTAACGTCTTTGGCTTACAATTGCCGCGCAAAAGGATAGATGAACGAGAATAACGCCGAACCCCAGACGCTGCCAGCACCAGCGCCAGTTTACGCATCTCAAGACGAGGTGATGATTTTGCGCGCGCGGGTGGCGGATGTTATGGCGATTGAGGACACCGAGACCGACCCGCGTGATGGCGCGGTGGCTTTTACCGGCACTCTGCATCACGAGGCCGAGCAGGCGTTTGAGACGCTCAAAACCCGATTTCAAGACATGGGCTATGTGCCGCTGCTGCGCGAGGCCCCATCGGGCCAAAAGCAAATTGTGGTGGCTATACGCGGAAGTTTGCAAGAGGCCTTGCGCCAGCGGGCGTGGGTGCAGATGGCGCTGTTTGCGGCCACATTTGTCACCACCACAATTTTTGGCGGAATGTACGCCGCCGCGCTTTCGCAGGCCAGCAACTCTGGTTTGATGAACATCGTTGTGTTTTACGGCCTGCCGTTTTCGTGCACATTGCTGGGAATTTTGGCGGTGCATGAGTTTGGGCATTATTTGCAGGCGCGGCGGCACAAGATGCCCGTGACTTTGCCGTACTTCATCCCCATGCCGTTTGGGCTGGGCACGGTGGGCGCGTTTGTGCAAATGCGCGGCGCGGTGCAAAGCAAACGCGCTTTGTTTGATGTGGGCATTGGCGGGCCAATTGCCGGGCTGCTGGCCGCGGTTCCGTTGTTTGTCGTTGGCGTGCTCATCGCCACGGTCACGCATTCGCCCGCGCCAGACACGCGCTCTTTGTTGATGGAAGTTTTGATTGGCGCGTTTCGGCCAGAGGCTGTGAGCAATGGCATTGCGCTTAACCCGGTGCTTTTGGCGGCGCGGTTTGGGCTGGTGCTCACCGCGCTCAATTTGTTGCCGGTGGGCCAACTGGATGGCGGGCACATTGCCTATGCCGCGCTGGGGCGCAAGTGGGCCATGTGGATTAGCTACGCCACGCTGGTCATCATGGGAATTTTGGGCGTCACGGTTTCATCCAACTGGCTGGTGTGGATGTTTTTTGCCACAATCAGCGGTGTGCAGCATGCCGCGCCTTTGAATGATGTCACCCCGCTGGATCAGCGTCGGAATGTGGCGTTTCTGGCAACCTTTTTGCTTTTTCTTAGTTTGTTTACCACCCGGCCCTTTTAGATTTGCGGTATCTCCCAAACCCCCCTATAATTACGGGGAATGCTCAATCCGTCACGTCGCGCGCTCATTGTTTTCATTTTTCTCTATGCCGTTTTAGGTGCGATTATTGCCGTCATTAGCCGGACTTTTGATATTCCTCAATTCTCGTTTGTGCTTTTGGTGCCGCCCATCCTGGTGGCCGCTCTCACTCAGCCGCGCTGGCCGGTTTTTATTGTCTCTTTGATAGGTTTGTTCTGGGGTGTGATCGCGGCCAGCAATCACGTTCCGCACGGGGATGATTTAACAAGGTTTTACCTGCCAATTTTGCTTGTGCTTTTTGTGCAGTTGGTATTGCTGCGGCTGGCAGTTAGGTTTCAGCGCAAGATTTTTCTGGAGCGGGAGAGAAGCCGCCAGCAATTGCGCCACAAAGCGGAGTTGGAGAGTATTGTCTCTGGGATTTCATCCCGCCTGATTCGGGCCACACCTGACGAGGTGGATGGCGAGATTAAATCTGCCATGTCAGATCTGGCAGGGTTTTTGGGCGCGTGGGGAGCTTCTCTGATGTTTCTTAATCAGGAGAAAACGGGGATGGAGGTTTCTCTATCTGTCCCGGATAGTGTGCCTTCTTCCCAAATCACCTTTGTGCCAATGCCTTCGCGCGCCATTGCCGAGCTGGCTAAAAACCAGGTTTTGCATATTGGCGATGTGAGTAAAGTGGCCGGGATAGATGAATCTACCCAGGCCATTTTCAAAATGTACAAGATGACCTCTTTGATTCTTGCGCCACTCATGCGCGGCAAAAATCTGGCGGGGGTATTGGCATTTGGAGGAGTTGAAACTACCGACCGACCGCCGGGCGAACACCTGGCAATCATCAAGGTTGCCGCGCAGCTTATTAGCGACACGCTCGAAAATAAAAGATTGCTGGAAGCTTCGGCGAAGGAACTGGTAGTTCGCAAACAGGCTGAGCAAAAGTTGTTGGTCCAGACAAAATATCTGGAGGCGCTCTATCAGACATCCCTGGGTCTGGTGCACCGCAAAAATGTTAAAGAAGTGTTGCAAAATATCGTCTCGCGCATTTGCGAGATGATGGAAACGCCGGATGGATATTTATATCTGGTTGAAGAGGATGGGCAAAGCCTAAAACTGGCTACGGCCAGCGGCGTTTTTACCGCGTTTGATGGACTTGTCCTGCCAAGAGGCTCCGGCATGTCGGGGCGGATCCTTGACTTGGGACAACCCATGATTATTCAAGATTATGAGATATGGGAGAACCGATATGAGATTTTGCCGCGCAAAATGATTCATGCGCTGGCTGGCGTGCCCATCCGGCAAGACAACAAGATTGTGGGTGTCATTGGGGTGGGGTATCAACAGCCAGAGCGAAAGTTCAGCCCGCAGAGCATAGATGTCGTTAACCGTTTTGGGCATCTTGCTTCCATTGCGTTGGATAACGCCCATTTATACGAGACGGCCCGGCGCGAACTGGAGCGGCGAAAGAAGTCGGAGACGCTGGTGCAATTTCAGTCGGAGATGGTGAACAACGCCACCGAAGCCATTTTTGGAACCGATACCGGATTTCGCATCGTCAGTTGGAATGATGCGGCGGAATCCATTTTTGGCTGGTCTGCCAAAGAAGCGCTGAATGGCAAAAACCTGCGAGACCTTTTTCGCGCCACCGGCGTGGCGCCCGGTGTGGCCGGAGATTTGATGCGCGAGTTTCGCAAAGCAGGCAAATGGCGCGGCGAAATTGAGCAGACCGCGCAGGGCATACGGGCCAGATGGCTGCAATGTTCGGCCACCTGGGTGTTGGATGAAGATGGCAGGCGGATCGGGCTGGTTGCCGTCAATCACGATATCACCCAGCGCAAGGAATTTGAGCAAGAGCTTGCGCTGGCGCGCGATCAGGCGCTGGCGGCGTCTGCGGCCAAGGGCAACTTCCTCGCTGTGATGAGCCACGAAATACGAACCCCGCTCAATGTCATCAGCGGGATGTCGGAAATTTTGCAGGAAGAAGTGCGTGATGACGCGCTGCGCGACTACGCCCAGACCATTCATGAAGCGTCCAATTTGCTGTCGGTTGTGCTCAATGACACCCTTGACTTTTCGAAGATTGAATCTGGCAAGATGCGCATTCTTCAAGAAGAATTTGACCCGGTGGCCCTTCTGCAAAACGTGACAGAAATGTTTGGTCAAACCGCAGCCCAGAAAAACATCCGGCTGGTGGCAGATATTGATGAGGATTGCCCGCGCTTGTGGATTTCTGACAGCGGGCGCGTGCATCAGGTGTTGAACAACCTGGTTAGCAACGCGATCAAATTTACAAGCCAGGGCGAAGTGCGGGTGAGCCTGTTTGTTTTGGCGCCAAGCGTAGATGGGTTGCAACCGGCCAGAAACCGCTTGCTGTATGGGGTGAGCGATACGGGCATTGGCATCTCGGATGACATGAAATCCCGGCTATTTCAGCCCTTCACCCAGGCCGATGGGTTTTGGCAGCGCCAATATGGCGGCACGGGGCTGGGGCTTGCCATTTGCAAACGGCTGGTGGAAGCGATGGGCGGGCAGATTGGCTTTGAAAGCGAGCTTGGCAAAGGCTCTAATTTCTGGTTTACACTTTCGTTTGCCAATATGGCAAAGGAAAAACCAGATGACACAACCGCATCCGCTTAACCAGCCCGCCGTTCTTGCCGAGCAATACAAAACATCGGCCAATCTGCAATCTCGGATGAATTTGCACCGCCGGTTTGCGACCAACCCCAAAAGCTGGTTTGACTGGGTGTTTGACCACTTTTCCAGCCTGCCAGCAGACGCGAAAATTTTGGAGCTGGGTTGCGGCACAGGGCGGTTGTGGGCAGACAATGCGCAGCGCATTCCGGCTGGATGGCGCATTACGCTGAGCGATTTTTCGCCCGGCATGGCGGCTCAGGCGCAACAAACACTGGCCGCCGCGCCGCCGCAATTTTCATACGAGAACTTTAACGCGGAGCAAATTCCGCTTGCCAGCGCCAGCCTGGATGCGGTGGTGGCCAACCACATGCTGTATCACGTCCAAAATCTGGATCGCGCCTTGAGCGAGATCCATCGCGCCCTGAAGCCGCATGGCGTGTTGTTTGCCGCCACAAATGGTGATGGGCACATGCAGGAGCTTGACCCGCTGATGGATGGGCTTGTGGAAAACGCCATGCGCGCCACGCTGGTGGAGGGGTTTAACATGGAAAATGGCGCGGCGGCTCTGGGGCGGCATTTTGCCAGCGTTTCAAAAGATGTGTTTATGAATGACCTGCGCGTGACCGATGCGGACGCTCTGGCAGAATATATTTTGTCTATGCGCGGGCAGATGCCCGAAGAGCGCAAGCCGCTTTTGCGCCAGCGCGTGCATGATGCGGTGACGCAAGGCGGCGGGGTGTATCGCATTCGGTCGCATTCTGGCATGTTCGTGGCCCGGAAGTAAAGCCATCGGCGAGATGGTTTCTACCTGGCGGGGGAGGCCATATTGCTAATCCCCCACCAGGCTGGCAAAACCTTGCAAGGTGGTTGTGCCGTGAATGCGGACGCGGCTCCAGAGCATGGCGGTGTCTAGCGTGTGGGTTTTGCCATACGCGGTGGTGACCGCCGCCAGCGTGCCAACCGATTTGAGCACGCGAATCTCCGTTTCGTCGTGGTATCCCATCGGGTAGCAGAAAAAGCGCGGGCGTTTGCCGGTGTATGCTTCAATCGCCTCGATGGGGCCGAGAATTTCCCAGACCAGTTTGTCATACGAGCGACCGCGCAGGTCAAGATGGGTGCGCGAGTGCGACTCGATGCTGATGCCCGCTTTGCTCATCTCGGTCACCATTGGCCAGGTTAGGTAGCCCGCGTTCCCGCTGTTAATGTAATCGCTAATCACAAACACGGTGGCGGCAAAGCCATATTTTTTGAGGAGAGGGTAGGCGTTTTCGTAAAAATCGCGGTAGCCGTCATCAAAGGTCAAAATTACAGACTTTTTGGGGATGGGTGTGCCCTTCGCCAAATTGTCATACAAATCATCCAGCCGGATGGTGGTGTAATTGTTCTCCTTCAACCACTTGAGTTGCGCCTCAAAATTGGCGGGCGAGACCGAGAGGTCTAGCCGGTATTTGTCTGACCCTGCTGGCGGCACGGACAGGTAGTGATACATCAAAATCGGCACGCGCGCAGAGGTGATGACGCGCGTTGGGGTGATTGTTTTGGCTTCTTCAATCTCCGCGTCCATCTCGGTGGCATCAACCTCGGCGGGCGCGGCCTCATCCATTTTGGCCGGATGAAGACCGCTTGGCGCGGCATCGGTTACGTTGTCTGGGCGGGGCGGGGCGTACTCAAGATACGTTACATCCGTTGTTTCTGGCAACTGGGCAAGCTCGGCCACAGGCCCCGGCAAAACGCTCGCGGGGGATGGGGTCACGGCGGGCGCAGGCGCGGGCGACCCAGCGCAGGCGGTCAGGGCCAGCGCGGTTGCCATCCAGATAAAAAGAGTGTGACGCACAGGGATTCTGCGCGTCATTATAATGAACCCGATGCGCACAAAAATCCTCTCTATTCTTGTTTTAATGGCGCTGGCGGCTTGTGGGGGTGGAACCCCCGGCCCCACCGCCATCCCGGTCACATCCCTGCCCTGGGTCGATGACTTTAGCAAAACCGCCAGCGGCTGGACCACCCAAAGCGACACCAGCGCGGAGGCGAAGTATGACAACGGCGTGTTTCGCATTGTGGTGAAGCAAGAGAATTTGACCGTGTGGAGCGTGGCGGGTAAAAATATCTCGGATGGCGCGTACACGGTGGATCTTTGGCCCAACGGCGGGCCAAAAGACAATGGCTTTGGCGTGATCTTTCGGGTGAAAGACCGCAAGAATTTTTATCACTTCGAGGTTTCATCGGACGGGTATTGGCGTGCGGGGATGATGAAGGATGGCAAGTGGGAAAACTGGGATGACTGGGCGGCGCATCCCAGCATTAAGCAGGGCAATGGGGTCAACAAAATTCGGGTGGTAATGAAGGGTGACTCGCTGGCCTATTTTGTCAACAACCAGCAAATTTTCCAAAAGACAGATAAAACGTTCGCGGGCGGCGATGTGGGCGTGTTTGCGCTCACGCTTATAGATGCGCCGGGCACCGATATTTCGTTTGACAATGTTTCGGTGGTAAAAGGCGAGTAGGCTTGAAGCGCCCGGAGTCTCTTAAGTGCCCGGAGCGCTCGAAGCGCTCCGGGCACTACTTCAGGCACTGGAAATTTCATCATGAAAACACTCATCACAAACGGCGCCATCATCAATGCAGATGAAACTTTGGCGGGCGATGTTTTGATTGACGGAGAAAAGATCGCGGCGGTTGGGGCGGCCATCCCCAAAAGCGGGGTTGACCGCGTGATTGACGCGGCTGGCAAACTCATCATGCCCGGCGGGATTGATGTGCACACGCACCTGGAGATGCCGGTGGGCGATATTGCCTCCAGTGATGATTTTTTTACCGGCCATCGCGCGGCGGCCTTTGGCGGAACCACCACCCATTTGGATTTTGCCAATCAGGCGCACGGCCAAACCTTGCGAGACACCATCAACGCATGGCACAGCCGCGCCAACCCCAAAGCTGTGATTGACTACGGGTATCACATCACGGTGGTGGATGGCAATGACGCCGTGCTGGCCGAAATTGCCGAGCTGAAGAGCATGGGCGTGAACACGGTCAAAATGCTCATGGCCTACAAAGGCCGCGTGATGGTGGATGATGAAACGCTGTTTAAGGTGATGCAAAAGTGCGCCGAGCAAGACTTGCTGGTGATGACGCATTGCGAAAACGGCGACGCCATCTACACGCTGCAAAATCAGGCGCTGGCCGCGGGGCACACAGAGCCCATTTGGCACGCCCTCACCCGCCCCGCATTGCTGGAAGCCGAGGCCACAAACAGGGCCATCAAACTGGCCGAGGTGGCCGGGTGCCGGCTGTATGTGGTGCATGTGACCAACGCCGGCTCGTTGGAAGCCATTGCGCTCTCGCGAGCCAAGGGCAATACAAAACTCAACGCCGAGACGTGCATCCAGTATTTCTTTTTCACCAAAGATGATTTAAAACGCCCAAATTTTGAGGGCGCAAAGTGGATTTGCTCGCCGCCTTTCCGCGAGGCCAGCGACCCGCCCGCGCTTTGGGCGGGCGTTGCCAAAGGCGATCTGGACATCGTGAGCACAGACCATTGCCCCTGGCTGATGGAGCACCGCCTGCGCGGGCTGCGCAATTTCATGGACATCCCAAACGGCGTGCCGTCCATTGAACACCGCATGACGCTGCTTTGGCATTTTGGCGTGGGCGAAGGCCGGATCACGCCTCAGCGGTTTGTGCAACTCACCGCGGCCAACCCGGCCAAATTGTTCGGCATTCCCCAAAAAGGCCGCATCGCGCCGGGGCTGGATGCCGATGTTTTGGTTTGGGATCCCAACGCGGAAAATGTGATTAGCGCAAAGACGCACAAGATGTGCGTGGATTATGACTGCTGGGAAGGCACGGTCACGCGCGGCAAACCCGCGCAGGTTTTGCGGCGCGGCGAGCTGCTGGTGGATGGCGACGCATGGCTGGGCGTGGCGGGCAGCGGCCAGTATTTGCGCCGAGCTTGAGCGCGAAAACACCCAACACATCGGGTCGTATAATTTCTGCCTTATGCCAATTTATGAGTATGCCTGTCCAGATTGCGGGCATCAATTTGAAAAACAGCAAAAATTCAGCGATTCGCCTGTGCAAAAATGCCCCAACTGCGGCAAGCGCAAGGTGTATCGCATGGTCAGCAAGGTGGCGGTCACGTTCAAGGGCAGCGGGTGGTACATCACAGACAGCAAAAAGAGCGATAGCGTGACCCACACCGCCACCCGCGAAAAGAAGGGCGAGGAAAAAGCCGAGACAAAGACCGAAACCTCATCTGAGACAAAGAGCGAGACCAAAAGCGAAACCAAAGCCGAGGCAAAGACCGAGAGCAAACCCGAAAGCAAGGGCGAGGCCAAGCCGGATAAGAAGGATAAAAAATAACGTGTGAGGTGTAGTTTGCGAGACACACTGCATCCTGCAACCCACACCTCACACGTTAAAATTCGTAATTCGTAATTCGTAATTCGTAATTCGTAATTCGTAATTGATTACTCCACGCCCGCCAATCTTGCCACGCTGGCAACGGCGTCGCCTTCACGCAAATTGATAAGCCGTGACCCGCGCGTGGCCCGCCCGCTCACCGGAATCTCCTCCACTTTTTGGCGGATGGCTGTTCCGGCAGATGTAATCACCGTGATTTGATCGGACGGCTGGACAACGCGGGCGGCCATCAACTCGCCGGTCACATCCAGCGCGCCGGTCATGGTGCGCATCCCGCCGCCGCCGCGCCCCTTGGCCGTGTATTCATCCAGAGAGGTGCATTTGCCATAGCCGCGGGCGGTGACGGTGAGCAAAAAGCCCTTGTCTTCCACCACTTCCATCCCGGCAATGTAATCGCCCTCTTTCTTTAACTTCATGGCGCGCACGCCGCCAGCGGCGCGGCCCATCTCGCGCACAAGCTGCTCTTTGAACCGCAGCGCCTGACCCAGCGCGGTCACGATCATCACATCGTTGTTGCCGCGGGTCAGCCGCACATAGCTCAGCTCGTCGGCTTCTTGCAGCGTCATGCAAATCAGCCCGCTGGCGCGGATGTTGCTGAACGCGCTCAGCGCCACGCGCTTGATCCGCCCGCGCAAGGTGCACATGGCGATGGTTGGTCGTTGGTTGCTGATTGCTGGTTGCTGGTCTTCTGGTTGCTGGTCATCCGCCGTTTCCTGTCCTCCGTCTTCCGTCTCGGTCTCCTCGCTTTCAACCAGTTCATCTGCTTCGGCAGGCTCCGCCGTCTCCAGCCTTCCGTCGTCCGTCTCTTCTTCGTCATCTTCTCCCGCGCGTTCGGCCTTCGCGGCGGCCATCAAGCTTTTGCTGATGGGCAGCAGGGCAGAGATACGCTCGTTTGGCAGGATGGAGATCAGGTTGGACAAATACACGCCCTTGGCATCGCGGGCGGCCTCGGGGATTTGGTAGCCCTTGATGGCATACACCTTGCCCTTGTCGCTAAAAAACAAAACCGTGTCATGTGTGCGCGCGCTTTCCAAAAAGATCACTTCGTCGGCTTCCTTCGTCGCCATGCCGCTCACGCCGCGCCCGCCGCGCCCCTGGGCCTTGTATTGATCCACCGGTGTTTGTTTGATGTATCCCTTCTGCGTGAGTGAAATCAGCACGGCCTTGTCTGGGATGAGTTCCTCATCCTCAAAGCTCTCGCGCTCATCGGCCATGATTTTTGTGCGCCGCTCGTCGCCAAACTTATCGGCCAGCGTCTGCATGTCCTCTTTCACCAGCGCCAAAATCTTTTCGGGGTGCGCCAGCAAATCCTCCAGGTAGGCGATGGTCTTCATCACCTCCTGATATTCGTCCTCAATTTTCTGGCGTTCCAGCGCGGCCAGGCGGCGCAATTGCATGTCCAAAATCGCCTGCGCTTGCAACTCGCTCAGCCCAAAACGCCCCATCAACTGCGATTTGGCGGCCTCGGCGCTCTCTGCCTGGCGGATGATGCGGATGACCTCATCCAAAAACTCCAGCGCAATGCGCAAGCCCTCCAAAATATGCGCCCGCGCCTTGGCTTTGGCCAGTTCAAACTCGGCCCGGCGGCGGATGACTTCCCGGCGGTGTTCAATGTAAATGACCAGAGCGCGTTTCAGGCCGAGCAAACGCGGCTGGCCTTCTACCAGCGCCAGCACTTGCGCGCCAAACGTGCTTTGCAAGGCGGTGTATTTGTAAAGCCGGTTCAGCACCCGCTGAGGCTGCGCCCCGCGCTTTAACTCAATCACCATGCGCATTCCGCGCCGGTCGCTTTCATCGCGCAGGTCGCTAATCTCGGTGATGCGGCCTTCGTTCACCAGTTCGGCCATCCGCTCTATGAGCAGCGCCTTGTTCACCTGATACGGCAATTCCGTGATGATGATTTGCTGGCGGTCGCCCTTCTTCATGTCCTCGATGGTCGCCACGCCGCGCATGATGATGCGCCCGCGCCCGGTGGCGTAGGTTTGCAAAATTCCCTCGCGGCCAATCACAATCCCCCCGGTGGGGAAATCTGGCCCTTGCACCATCTTCGTCAAATCTTCAACCGAAACATCTTCCACGTTGGCCCAGTTGTCTACCAGGTAGGCCACCGCGGTGCAAAGCTCGCGCAGGTTGTGCGGCGGAATGTTGGTTGCCATGCCCACCGCGATGCCTGATGAGCCATTGAGCAAAAGATTGGGCAGCGCGGCGGGCAACACCTTCGGCTCTTGAATCGTGCCATCGTAGTTATCCTGCCAGTCCACCGTGTCTTTGTCCAAATCGGTCAGCAGTTCCTCGCTCACCTTGGAGAGGCGCACTTCGGTGTAACGCATGGCGGCGGGCGGGTCGCCATCCACCGAGCCGAAGTTACCCTGACCATCCACCAGCAAATAGCGAATGGAAAAATCCTGCGCCAAACGCGCCATCGCGTCATACACGCTCTGGTCGCCGTGCGGGTGATATTTGCCCAGCACATCGCCCACCACGCGCGCAGATTTGCGGTAGGGCGTGCTGGACCGCGCGCCGGTGTTGTGCATCACATACAAGATGCGGCGCTGGACGGGTTTGAGGCCGTCTCGCGCATCCGGCAGGGCGCGGGCCACAATCACGCTCATGGCGTAATCCAAATAGGCCCCGCGCATTTCGCGGTCAATATCCACCGTGCGCAAACGCCCGGCGTTGGTTGGCTCAATAACCGCCTGGCTGGCGGGGATTTCTGGCTCAGATGCTGCGGGGCTGCTCATTTCGTTTTCTGTGGCATTTTCTGCATCTGGGATGGGACTTTCACTCAATTTTTTATGCTCCGGCGATCCGCGCGGGGAATGTTAAAACTGCTCTCGCGGAATTTAAGGTTCGTGCTGTTTTTTAGAACCCAAATTATACCGCGGCCATGTGTTATGGCGCGGATTTCCCTCAGAAAAACAATCTGATTCTAAGATGAGCGCAGGCGCGCAGTTCTGCGTTACGCCCCGCGCAGCTTTCTTGCGCCGCGCACAAACAGGAAAGGCAGGCCGATGATGCCCGCCAGCAGAAAAACGGCGAGGTATTCAATCGCGGGGATGCGGATCATCTCGGCGAAAAATTGCAAAGGCCGGCCCCAATAGGCCGCCACCGCCGCCGCGCCATACGCCAGCACAAAACCAATTTTCCATTTTGTAGAAAGCCCCAGCCCCCACATTTGGGTGAGCAAAAAGATGGCCCCAAAACCAAAGAAGAACATGGGCCACAAATTGCCGCCCTGCTGCATCGCCACCAGCGTGCCGTGAAAGAGCACCGTAACTTCTTGAAAGACGGTCCAATATTTGTTCACGTGCAGCCGGGTGAAGAACAAACTGCCCTGCAGCATGAGCAAAAACATATACAAAAAGCCAATCAAATGGCCCTGCGTGTTTTCTGCCGGGTGATACCAAAACGTGTAGATGATGGCCCACGAGAAAACATAGCCGTGATATTTTCGCGCCCAGGCGGTAATCGTCTGGCCGATGGGAACTTTTTTGCCCGCGAACAGCCCGCGCCGTTTGTTCTCCATCAGCAAAATCCACACCAGCATCACAATCACGCTGCCCTGCGAGCTGAGGATGCTCACATCCTGCGCCAGGCCATCGTAAAACAAATGCGTTTGGGCGATGTGCCACAGACTGAACGCCGCGTTGCCAGCCAGCGCGATCACGTTGATGGGATGCAGCCCCGGCGTGTATTTCTTTACTTTGGTTTGGGCGTAGTAAATCAACCCCCAGGAAAAAATCTGGTGAGCCAAATAGCTGCCCCAGGCTACCGCGCGGGTGAGCGTGGTCGGGTTGGCCAGTTTCCAGTAATAATCCAGCGCGCCCTGGTCTGGCAAATGCGGCACGGCGGCCAGCCGCCCGCCAATCAGCCACACAATTGCGGTGAGCGCGAAGGCCATCGCCACGCCCAGCCCAAGCGCAAGGCTTGCGGTGCGGGGGTTGTTCAGATCAAGTTTGCCGGGTTGCGTTGTCATTGATAAATACCTTTTGCAAAGATTATACGTTTGTTTGAATACGCTCGCCAAAAAAGGATATAAAAATTAGAAAAATGTGAATTGCCATTTTGTCCAAAAATCTTCTGCAAATGCGCAAGTCACAGGAAGAAAGCCCAAATTTGCGCTCATGGCTCAACGCAATTGTCAAGGTGCTAAAATAGATGCCTCAATCGGGGCGTGGCGCAGCCTGGTAGCGCACTTGCATGGGGTGCAAGGGGCCCCCGGTTCAAATCCGGGCGCCCCGACTGAACAAATGCCTGACATCAAAAATGTCGGGCATTTTTATTTTTCCAGACCGTAATGCCGCGCCAGCCAGTCGCGCAGGGCGGGGCCGGTGCCGCGCGGCCACGGAACCACATCCTGCGGCGCAAGATATTTGAGTTCCTCAATCTCATCGCCCAGCACGGGGTCATCCGCAATATCTACCTGAAAGACAAAAATAATTTGGTTGCGCAGGGTGAACGAGTAATACCCAACAAACTCCACGATATGCCCGCTCACGCCCAACTCCTCGCGCACCTCGCGCAGCACGGCGTCATCGGGATGCTCGCCGCGCTCTAGAAAACCCGCGATGAGCGCGAAGCGATCTGCAGGCCAGCCGCGCCCGCGCGCCAGCACCACCTGCCCCGCCTGGGTAATGATGGCCGCCACGACCGGCGTGGGGTTGTCCCAAAACACATACTCGCACGATGGATTTGTGCAGGCCAGCCGTTCTTTGGCATCGCGGGTTTGCAACGCCAGCGGCTGACCGCATTCCGGGCAAAATTTCATTTTTTCCATTCTAGATGTGATTAAGAAGCCGGACTGCTCAATGACCGGGATTTTGGCTTGCCAACGCTTTAGCAATCCGGCTGCTCAAGAATTTATCCAAATATCAATTTGAGCCAGACGAGCCAGACAAAAACCGGGCGCGGGCGGCCCGCCCCAGCCTGCCCAGCGAAAGCTCTGGGATGCGCAAAAGTTGCGCGAGAGCCACAAAAATAACCCCGCCCACCGCCGCCGCGCCCGCGGCCACAATCGCGTGGTCAAAAAAAGTGGCGCTCACAAACCGGTTGATGAGAACGCGGTCGGCCAGCCACACACCCAGCCCCATCACGCCAGAGGCCAGCGTGACCTTGACCAGCGCGGTCTCCAGCCCCAGCTTGCCAAACCCGCCAATCTGCCGCGCCAGAAAAAACGCCATCAGCAGCGCATCCAGCCCGGTCTTGAGCGAGTTCGCCAAAACCAAATCGGCCAGGGTGAACGGGCGAACGTTGGCCTGCGCCAAACCCATCTGCCCGAACACCAATGCCAAATACACCACATTTGAGACCACGCCGATGAGCGTGGGCGTGCGCGTGTTTTGGCGGGCGTAAAACGCGTAAATCAGCGGTTGGTCCATCGCCGCAAACAGCAAGCCGGGGATGGCCGCCCGGAGCGCCCACGCGGTGTATTGCGTGCTGGCCGCGGTGAACTCGCCGCGTTGAAACAAAAGCGCAATCACCGGCTCGGCCAAAATCCACAACCCAACGCTGGCCGGGATGATGAGCAGCAGCACCAGCCGCAGCCCGCTGCCCAGCGTTTGCTTAAACTCGCTCAGCTCGCCCGCGCGGAAGGCATGGGCAGAAAGCGCGGGCAGGATGGCCGCGCTGACCGCCGTGACCACCATTCCCAGCGGAAACTGGATGACCTGCGCGGCATACCGCATGGAGGCGGGGCCTTCTGCGCTGATGCGACCCGCCACGATAAAACTGATTTGGTTGGCGATTTGGGCCAGCACCAGCCCGGCGGCCACCGGCAAAAACAGCCGCACAATTTGAGAAACGCCCGGGTGCCGCCAGTTGAGCGAGAGTTTGACCGGCACGCCGCGCAAACCGGGGATCTGCATCACCAGTTGCGCCATGCTGCCCATCAGCAAACCCAGCGCCATGGCCGTTGCGCCGAGGGATTTCTCGAACAGCGCCATGCAGGCGATGAAAGCGAGGTTGAAGATGGTTGCGGTGAACGCGGTGATGCCAAATTTGCGCCGCGCAAACAACGCCGCCGTGAGCAGCCCGCTAAAGTTCAAAAACAAAATGGCCGGGATGGTGAAGCGCAACAAATGCGCCACCAGCGCCCGGTCTTGCGCTGGGCCGCCCGCGATCAGTTGGGCAATTGGGTCGGCCATCAGCCAAAGAAAACCCACTAGCACGCTCAGCGTCACCGCCAGCAGCCCGGCCAGCGCGCCAAACAACGCGCCAAATTCGCGGCGCGAGTTGTCATCGTCCTTGCTCAACAAACCGCTAAAGGTGGGCACCAGCGATGAACTGAGCAGCCCGCCGATGAGCAAATCGTAAAACTGCTGGGGGAAGGTGCTGGCCAGCTCGTAGGCGCTGGCCGCCTGGCCGTTGCCAAAGAAGTATGACTTGACCCCCTCGCGCACAAGCCCAATCACCCGGCTGGAAAGATTGCCGATGGAGGTGAGCGTGGCGGCGCGGGCGATGCCGCTGGTGTGTGATTTTTCGCCGGAGGGCATTGCCCCATTATAGAAAGGCCAAACGCGCAACCCCGAATGCAGAAATGACCGGGCAAAAACAACCCCCCGCCAGATTCTTAATTCTTTCATTGCCAACGCTTAATTGAGCGGGCATGGTATAAGATAACCCGTTGATGACGGATTTGAAAATTGAGGGACGATGCTGGGTATATGGCGATGACGTGAATACGGATGTCATCTTTCCCGGCAAATACACGTATAACCTGCCGCCTTCGGAATTTGCCAAACATGCTTTGGAAGACCTTGACCCGGAGTTTGCAAAAGCGGCGCAGCCGGGCGATGTGATTGTGGGCGGCAAAAATTTTGGCTGCGGCTCCAGCCGCGAGCAAGCCGCGGTGTGCATCAAGATGAGCGGCGTCACGGTTATCATTGCGCGCTCCTTCGCCCGCATTTTCTTTCGCAATTGCGTGAACAACGGCGTATTGCCCATTGTGTGCCCGCAGGCGGTAGACCACATCCAAAAAGGAGATGTGGTGAATGTTGATCTGGCGAGGAATCTCATCACCTTAAAGACGGAGGACGGAGGACAGAAGACGGACTGGAACGCAGCCCGTCCTCCGTCTCCCGTCTCCCGTCAATTTTCCTTCCCGCCTCTTTCCCCCTCTGTCATGGATATCATCAATGCCGGAGGGTTGATACCGATGCTGCGCCACAAGCTGGGGACGGAGCATTTGCCCATGCCCGAAATTAAGTTTGCGGGCGAGGGCTGAAAGCGCCCAAAAATTCCTGTTAGGGAGGTGGTGGCCTATTTTTTAATTATGGCACTATGATTTTTCCAAAATGTGGCTAAAATAGCCGCACGTTTCCAAAAGATTCAATTAGGAGGAGAAATGTCTCGAAAACAAATTCAGATAGCTGGCGGCCTGTTGGCGGCTGCCAGCATGGTTCTTACAGCTTGCGGCGCTGCGCCGACTGCTGTTCCCGCAGCTGTTCAGACAACCATCGTTGAGAAGGTTGTGACCGCTGCGCCAGTGATTCAGACTGTGGTTGTTGCGGCCCCCACCGCCACCGCCGTCCCCAAGGCCAAGGTCGTTCGCGTAAACCTCGGCACCTACCCAGACAACCTTGACCCCCAGAAGGCTTCGTTCGTGAACGAAATTGCTCACCTGAAACTGGTATACGAGGGGTTGACCAAGTTCGACAAGGACTTGAACACCGTGCCGGGCGCCGCTGAAAAGTGGGCTTACAACGCCGATGGCACAGAGCTGACCTTCACGCTTCGCAAGGGCGCCAAGTACGCCGATGGCAGCCCGCTTAACGCCAAGCGCTTTGAGTATTCCATCATCCGCAACATCAACCCAGAGACCGCTGGCGAATATGCCTTCGTGACCAACGACTACATCGCTGGCGCGAATGCGTGGAACGATGCCGTGGCCGCCGTGAAGGATGCCAAGGATGACGCCGCCAAGAAGACCGCCACAGAGGCCGCCACCAAGGCCGAGGCCACCCTGCGCGCCAACGTGATTGCGTTGGATGGCGCTGGCGCGGCTTGCAAGGATTACAAACAAGAGGACTGCCTGACGTTGAAGATCAAGCTGGGTCAGCCGACCCCGTTCTTCCACACCATCATGGCCCTCTGGGTTGCGTATCCTGCCAAGGAAGAGAACATCACCGCTGGCAAAGAGCAGTGGACCAGCAGCTCCAAGTTCCAAGTGGGCAACGGCCCATACGCTTGGAAGACGCTGGAACCGCAGGTCAAGAGCCGCTTTGAGCCGAACGCCAACTACTGGGGCGACAAGGCCAAGACCGCAATTGAATTCTCGTACATCACCGATTCCGCCATCGCTTTCAACGCTTACAAGAACAACGAGTTCGATGTGATTGCGTTGGGCGCTGAGGACCTCAAGACCGTGAAGGCCGATGCCGACCTGAGCAAGCAGGCGCTGATCTACGCCGGCTCGTGCACAACCGGTCTGCAAATGAACGAGAAGTTCCCCCCATTTGAGGACAAGAACTTCCGCGCAGCCGTTTCCATGGCGTTTGACCGCAAGTCGTATGCCGACAACATCCTGGCTGGTTTGGCCACCCCGACCCTGACCTGGATTCCGCCCGGATACCCTGGGTACGACAAGGCCGAAACCCGCAACGGTTACAACCTGGATGAGTCCAAGAAGGCTTTGGCCGCGTCCAAGTACGCCACCGCCGACAAGGTTCCTGGCGGCAAGCTGATTTATCTGGCGTCCAACAGCCCACGCAACAAGACCCGCGGCGAGTACATCGTCCAGATGTTGAGCAAGAACCTCGGCATTCCGGTTGAGATGCAGTTGGTTGAGCCAACCGAGTACACCGCCCGCCAGAAGAAGGGCGACCTGCCCGGCATGTTCCTCGGCGGCTGGTGCGCGGACTTCCCGCATCAGACCAACTGGCTGCCGACCTACTTCAACAGCAAGAGCTTTGCCTCGCGCTTCAACTATTCCAACAAGGATAACGACAAGTTGATGAGCGATGCGGACGTGACGGTTGACACCGCCAAGGCCGCCGGCATGTATGATCAGGCGCAGAAGACCATCGTTGGTGATGTGCCAATGGCGTTCCTGTATAACAGCGCGAATGCCTATCTGGTCAAGCCATGGGTCAAGGGCGTCATTCAGACACCGCAAGACTCTGGTTGGGCTGGCGACACCGTGCCAACATCAATTGACGTTGACACAGCGATGCTGCCCAAGTAATTCGCAGTTTGCTTGAGTGATCAGGGGCGGACAGAAATGCCCGCCCCTGATTTTTTATTACACACTGTTCCAATTTCCACGCATTTGGTAAAACGCAAAGTCTGATGTGCAACCTGTAAAAACAAGTTGCAGCACTCAGCATTCATCACTCAGCGCTAAGCGTTTTGCACTTTGCACTTTTTTTAAGGGTGACGCATGGCAGGATACATATTTCGCCGCCTCATTTCCATGGTGATCACGCTCATTGTGTTGGCGCTGGTCACATTTATTTTGATGAAAACCGCGCCGGGCGGCCCTTGGGACGCCACCGCGCCCGACCGCAAAGGCCTGAGCGAGACTCAGCAGCGCGTCCTGAACGCCCAGTTCGGGCTGGATAAGCCCAATTGGCGGCAGTTCACCTCCTATGTTTTTGGGGATGTTGACGAAGACGGGCAGTTTAAATGTGGAGCGGTTTGCGGCAATCTGGGGCCATCTTTCAAACGGCGTGGCAGCATGGTGCAAGATATTCTGTTCGCCCCGCGCAGCGAAGACGGCGGTTTTTTTGACACACGCTTTAGCTTTACCCTGCGTCTGGCGCTCATGGCCGTGTTTTTGGGGGTCATCATCGGCATCCCAGCGGGCATCATCGCGGCGCTTAAACAAAACACCTGGATTGACTACCTGGTTTCATTTGTCACCACCATCGGCATATCCGTGCCCAACTTTGTGGTGGCTATTTTTATGATCTTTATCTTCGCCGTCACACTGCACCTCATACCCGTCATCCCCAAGTGGGATCAAACCACCTCGTGGATTATGCCGGGATTTGTGATGGGATTCGGCACGATGGCCTCGCTGGCCCGCTACACCCGCACCCAAATGCTGGATGTGATGCGCCAGGATTACATCCGCACCGCCCGCGCCAAAGGCCTGCGCGAGCGCGCGGTGATTTTTAAGCACATGCTGCGCAACAGCCTCATCCCGGTGGTGACCATTCTTGGCCCCACCATCGCCGGTTTGCTCACAGGCTCGTTCATCATTGAGCAGTTGTTTGGCTTCCCCGGCATTGGCGCAGAGTTTGTCAACTCTATTTTTAACCGCGATTACAGCATGATCATGGGCACGACCCTCTTCCTTGGGTTGCTGGTTGTGTTCGCCAACTTTTTTGTGGACCTCACCTATGGATTCCTTGACCCGCGCATTCGTTTGAACTAAACCGCGCAGGAGAATACTCACATGGCATTAGCTCAAAAAACGTCCGCGCCCGTTACTCCGTCCGCCGATCATCCATCCAACCAAAAAAGTGATGGGCAGTGGGCCATTATTTGGCGCAGGCTGCGCAAAAACACGCTGGCGATGGGCGGTCTGGTCGTGCTTATCCTTTTCGTGTTGATGGCGCTGTGCGCGCCGCTGATTACCTCGCAAGACCCCACGGCCTTTCATGGTGGGCAAACTCAGCTCCCGCCGGTTTGGGTTGCCGAATCACCCGCCAAAGAAAAACCGGACCCTCAGTTTTTGTTTGGCACAGATAACGCAGCCCGCGATGTATTCAGCCGCGTGGTGTATGGCGCGCGCACCTCGGTGTTCGTGGGCATCATCCCAACGCTCATCATCATGGTGATTGGCGTCACGGTGGGCATGACCACCGGCTTCTTTGGCGGCGCGCTAGATAACATCCTCATGCGCGTGGTGGATATTTTGGAAGCCTTCCCGGACATTTTGTTTTACATTGTGCTCACGGTGGCCCTGCGCGAAACCCCGTTTGGCAACGCGGCCAATGGCTTATTGCTGCTCTTTTTTGCGCTGGCGGTCGTCTCGTGGGGAGGGCTTTCGCGGCTGGTGCGCGGCACCACCCTCACCATCCGCGGTCAGGAATATATTGATGCCGCCCGAAGCTTGGGCGCGTCGAACACGCATATTTTGTTTAAGCATGTGTTGCCCAACGCGCTGGGCATCATCGTGGTGTGGTCGGCTCTGGCCGTGCCGCGCATGATTATTGCCGAGGCCACGCTGGCCTATCTGGGTCTGGGCATGAAACCCGTCTCCAGCATGAGCGACTCCTACTTCCTCACCAGTTGGGGGCAAATCATCAGCGAGGGCCGCAGCAGCCTGAACGCCCAGCCGTGGATTTTGCTCAGCGCCTCCTTCTGCATCGCGCTCATCGTGGTGGCGGTAACCTTCTTTGGCAACGGCCTGCGCGATGCCGTTGACCCGCGCATGAAAAAGTAAATGAATGCAGAATGCTGAATTCGGAATTCTGAAAATAAAAAATCCCGCGAAGTTTTTGCTTCGCGGGATTTTTTTACATTCTGAGTTCAGAATTTCTACGCCTCGGGGATCTTCAGCTCCCAGCCGTCAATAATCAGGTTGGGGTTCTTGATCTTGTCCTTGTTGGCCTCGAAAATTTTCATGTAAGCATGCGCGTCGCCATACACTTCTTTGGCGATCTTGCTCAGGCTGTCGCCGGGGCCAACGATCCACGTTGCGCCGGTTTTGGCGGCCTTCTCGCGCTCGGTTTCCAGATCAGAAATCTTGCTCTTGGCCTCGCGGGCGCGATCCAGAAAAGCGTTGATTTGGGTGAGCTTGTCATCAAAGCGAGCCTTGGCGTCCTTGGAAGCCTCTTCTGCGCCCAACACGCCAGCGCTCATATCCGCCGAAGCCTGGTCAATCTCGGCCTCAATCTGCTTCTTGACCTGTTCGGCCAGCAGCGCGTTCTTGGTGTTCTCGTCCACCACAACCTGAAGTTTGGACAACTGCGCGTCAAATACGCTCAAATCCGGTTTCTGCAATCCTTGTGCCATTTTGTGTTCCTCTCCTTTTGAAAAGACAATTCTTTTATTCGCTATTCGCAATCAGCGAGTATAACGCCATGTTGCATCATGTCAATTATAAAAAGTATAAGAATTTTGAGATGAACTTCACCCGCTTTGTTGGGCGCGCCGCAAAACGCATCTGTCATTTGTGGGTGTAGCATTGTGAATATGCTCACACGGGGGTTAAACACGTTTTTGCGCTCGCGGGCGGGGCGCCTGGCCGTCATCGCGCTGGTCATTCTGCTGGCGTTGGCAACCCGCCAACGCGCGGTTGACCTGTTGCCCATTGATTACGACGAGGACGACTACCTCCGCGCGGCCCAGCAATACCAGGAGGCCATCCGCGCGGGCGACTGGGCGCGGCTGACCGAGCTGAACTACCGCCCGGAGCACCCGCCGCTGGCCAAGCTGGCCTTTGGCCTTGCCATTGCCCATTTGCCAGAAACAGATGAAATTCTGGACCGCGACACCTCTGCCCCGCCGGTGAATGTGCTGCCCTACCCGCATTACAAAGTGGCGCGCAACCTGGCCGCCGCGCTGGGCACGGCCCAGGTGGCGGTTTTGGCGTTGCTCAACCCGCTGGCCGCGTTTTTTCTGGCGCTCAACACCTACAACATCAAATACACCTCGCAAATCATGCTGGAGGCATTGCCCTCGCTCACCAGCGCGGTTTGCGCGCTGGCATATTTGCGTTACCGCCTCACGCGCAGGCGCGGGTGGCTGGCCCTCTCGGCGATTGCGCTGGGTATGACCGCCGCCTCGAAATATCTTTACGTTGTGGCCGGCGTTGCCATCCTTGCCGATTGGCTGATTTGGATTTGGCAAAACAAAACCGGGCGCAGGCGCGAACTTTTGAGGGTGGTGATGTGGGGCGCGGCGGGCGTGGCCGTGTTCTTCCTGTGCAACCCGTATTTGTGGCCAGACCCCATCACCCGCTTGCAAAGCAGCGTGTTTTACCACGCCGGTTACGCCGACTCGGAGCATGTGAAAGAGGCTGGCCTGACCGCGGGCAATGTGCTGGCGCGGCTGTTCACGCCGTTCATCCAGCGCAATGTTTTTTTGATTGCGCTGGAGCCGATTGTGTTTTTGTGCGCCCTGTTTGGCGTGGCAGAAACGTGGCGCAAACAGCGGGTGATGGCGCTCTGGCTGGCGATTGGGCTGGCCTTTTTGATGGCGTGGCCCACCAAATGGCCGCAATACCAGCTCGTGCTCACGCTGCCGCTTTCGGTGATGGCCGCATTGGGGGCGCGCGGTCTCTGGCGGCTCGTGGCTCCATCCGCCCAGCCCGCCGCGTCAAAAGAAAAGCCCACCCTGCGCGACACCTTGCGCGCCACCCCGTTTTTGCTGCCCGGTTTGATTGCGCTGGGTGTGATGGCGCTCTTTCCCATCCTGTATCAGCTCGCCATGTCGCTCACCGACTTCAACACATCATTTGGCTCTTTTCGTGATGGCCTGACCGGCGGGGTGTGGCGCGAGGTGGTTGCCGGGCTGACCGGCCAGAAGGACGCCGTGCCATTTAACCCATCTTTCACGCGCGGGTTTCAACGCCCAGACACGGTGAGTTACATCGCGTTACAAGGCTACCTGGCCGTGTTGGGCAATGGGCTTGTCGCCGCGCTTGCGCCGCTGAACATGCTCTGGGCGGTGGTCTCGGTGGCGGGGCAAACTGGGTTGGGCGTGGCGGTGGCGCTGACGCTCAACCAGCGCGGGCTAAAGTTTGCTAATGTCTGGCGCGCGCTGTTTGTTATTCCGTGGGCTGTGCCAGAGTTTGTGGGTGGCATGGTGTGGCAAAACCTCACCAACCCAAAATTTGGCGTGCTGTCATCTGCGCCAGAATCGCTGGCGCAATCGCTGCTTTCGCTGTTTGCCGCGCCGCTGGCTGCCGCGTGGCTGGGTTTTCCCATCATCATGCTGGCCGCCTCCGCCGGGCTGAGCATGATCTCGCGCGAGGCGCTTGAGGCCGCGCAGGTGGATGGGGCGACCCGCTGGCAGACGACGCGCTTGGTGGTGTTGCCCATGCTGACCCCGCTGCTCGCGCCCGCCATCATCATTCGCGGCATTTTGGCGTTTAACCAGTTTTATTTGTTTCAGGCGATTGATTCTCCGTTTTACACGCTGGCCGCTGCCTCGTATGACGTTTTTCAGCCTTCGCGGCAAGGGTTGATTGGCATTTCGTCCGCGTTAAACATTCTCATCATTGCCATTTTGTTTGTGATGGTTGGCGTTTTTAACAAAAAAACAGCCACTTAAAAATGACGAATGACGAATTAAGCGCAGGCCAATTCGTAATTTGTCACTTGTGATTTATGAAAAAGATTTCTACCGGTCGCCAAATTCTTTCGCAGCTTGCGCTGGCGGGGGTGGGGCTGTTTGTGGCGGCGCCGCTGCTCAACCTGCTGGGCATCGCTTTTGATGACTCGCTGCAAGGGCCGCCGCTGGAGTTCCATTTGTTGCCGCGCCAGTTTGGGCTGGCCGGGTTTACCACCGCCTGGGAAAGCCCGGCGCAGGGTTTGCCGTTTGTGGTTTTTCTCAAAAACAGTTTGTTTATCGCGGGTGGGGCGGCGGTTTTGGCGGTGATTTTGGGCATCAGCCTGGCATATGCCTTTGCGCGGATGCGTTTTGCGGGCAAACGGGTGGGGCTGTTCGCGCTGCTGGTTGGCTCGCTGCTGCCGCCCATTGCGCTGATTGTGCCGCAATACGTGCTGCTCACGCGGCTGGGCGTGCGTGGCTCACAGTTGGGGCTGATGGCGGTTTACACGGCCATCGCCATGCCGTTTTGCGTGTGGAACATGCGCGCCGCATTTTTGGCCGTGCCCAGCGAGGTTGAAGAAGCGGCGATGGTGGACGGCGCGGACGCCAAAAATACCTTGTGGCGCATCACGTTGCCGCTGGCGTTGCCATCCATTGGCGTGGCCGCGCTGATTGCGTTTTTGGTGGGATACAGCGAATACACGCTGGCGTGGCTGCTGATTGACAAGGGCGAAAACGTCACGCTGGCGATGGCGCTCTCCAACGCGCTGGGGCAATACACCGTCTCGTGGAATATCTTGAGCGCGCTGGCGGTGATGATGACCGCGCCGGTGGTGGTTATATTTCTGGCGCTGCAAAAGTTTTTGCTGGACAGTTATTTGTTTCACACCGGGCTGCGGCAAGAGTAATTGGGCTTACGCAAAACGTGTTATTCGCGAAAAAGTAATGCTTGTCACCCTGAGCGATAGCGAAGGGTCTCTGACAAATCCAATCCAAGAATGAGTTAGCCAGAGATGCTTCGCCCAAAGGTTTGGGCTTTGGCAAGCTCAGCATGACATATCATCGTTTTTCGAGTGATTTGCATTTAACTTTGCGCAAATCCAGGAGTAATTGGGTTTTAGCAGCCTGCGGGCAAGGCTCACGCGCATTCCGCGCCGATCTCGCGCAGGCGATTGCGCAGCTCCACGCAATCGCGGGTGGTGTGATTTGGAAAGTCCAGCGTGGCGTCTTTTTTGCCGCCGTTCACCAGCGTGATGGCGAACCGGTCGGCCCCATCAAACGAGGTGAGAATTTGGTGCGCCGCCTCAAACCGCTGGGCATCCAACTTGCCGCTGCCATTGCGTTTAATCACCACGTTCAACACTTTGCTGGGCTGCGCGGCGATGGGTATTTGGCCGGTTGATTTTTTGACTTCCAGCGTTTGCACCTTGATTTGAACGATGCCTGCGTCTCTGGCATCGGGCAGGGCGGAGGGCGCGTCTGGTTCACCAGCCATTTGCTTTTCTGCGGCGGGCGCGGGTGGTTGCGGGTGGCCGGGCGAAGGCGGCGATGGCTCGTAACTGGCGCGAATTTCGCGCAGCATGTCTGGCACGGGCGGCGCGGCGTAGGCTTCGTCCAGCGCGCCCGGCGCGGCCTCATCCCGTGTGGGCAAAACCTCATCCTCAAAATTTGGCGGGGGCGGCGGGGCATAGTTGCCGTCCTCGTCCTCATCCGCCAGCGGCAAACTGCCTGCGCTGGCATACCAATCCACCGGCGCGGCAACGGGCGCGGGTTCATCTGCCGAGCGGGCGATCATCACCGAATCGTTTACCCGGTCCACCAAAATTTTTGGCGATCCGCCTTCCTTCACATCGCCCTTGCCCCACACCACCACGATCTTGTCTTTTACCAGTTTGTCCTGGTATTTCTCCCACGTTTTGGGGAACACGATCAACTCAATCGTGCCAAACAAATCTTCAATCTCGGCAAAGGCCATGTCTTTGCCCGCTTTGGTGGTGTGCGGTTTAACATTGCTGACCATGCCCGCCACCACCACGCTCTGATTTGTGTCGGCCATGGTCATATCACCGCTGTTCCGCGTGACAAATTCTTGTAAATGTTGCAGCGAAGCCGCCAGCGGATGCTCGGTGACATACGTGCCAATCAGCTCGCGCTCAAACATGAGCAGCTCTTTGCGCGGGATGGGCGGCGCGTTGGCGGGGAGTGTGACCAGATCGCCCAGCGCGTCGTCCATCCCGCCAAACAACATGCCTTGCCCGCGCTCGGCGGCCCGCCGCGCGGCGGCGGTCGCGCCAATGATCGCGTCCAGAGCCGCCAGAAGCTGATGGCGCGGGCCAAAGCCATCCAGCGCGCCCGCTTTGATGAGCGATTCCAGCGAGCGTTTGTTGATTTGCGCCATATCCACCCGCCGCGCAAAATCGTTGATATCGCGGAACGGGCCGCCTTCTTTGCGGGCGTTCAAAATCGCCTCCACTGGCCCGCTGCCCACGTTCTTGATCGCCATCAACCCAAAGCGCACCGCGCTTTTTTGCGCCTGACCGCGCTGCGGAGCGCCTTTGCCCTTGCGCGGGGTATCCTCAATCGTAAATTCCTCTTCGCTTTTGTTCACATCCGGCGCAAGCACATCCAGCCCGTGTTTTTTTGCGTCGGCAATCAGCGCGGCAATTTTCTCGGTGTTGCCGCTTTCCACCGAGAGCAGCGCGGCGAAATACTCCACCGGATACGTGGCCTTGAGCCACGCTGTTTGACAGGTGATCTGGGCGTAATCTGCGGCGTGCGCTTTGTTAAACCCGTATCGCGCAAAAAACTCCACGTCCGTCCAAATCTGGTCGGCAATCTCTCCGGCATAGCCCTTTTTGATGGCGCCTTCGCGGAATTTGTTTTTGTGCTTGTCGAGCTGTTCTTTAACCTTTTTAGACACCGCCTTGCGGATGGTGTCGGCCTCGCCCATGCTGTATCCGGCAAAGTCACGCGCCACGCGCATGATTTGCTCTTGATACACGATGATGCCGTACGTCTCGCCCAGCGACGAGGCCAGATCGGGATGATGATATTGCACCGGCTCCTCGCCGTGCAGCCGCTTGTTATACGTTGGGATGTATTCCAGCGGGCCGGGGCGGTACAACGAAATGGCCGCCACAATGTTCTCGAAGCGCTTGGGCTTCATGTCCATCATCAGGTTGCGCATCCCGCTGCTTTCCACCTGGAACACGCCCGCCACATCGCCGCGGCTCAGCGTGTCGTAAATAATTTTTTCGTGGATGGGAATGTCGTTTAGCGTGAACCGTTTGCCATGCCGCTTCTCAATCCATTCGCACGCCTTGCGCACAATGGTGAGCATGGACAAGCCCAGATAATCCATCTTGAGCAGGCCGATGGATTCCAGATGGTTCATCTCGAATTGCGTGACCGCGTTGAGTTGCGGCGTGATGGGCGTGCCGGTCAGCCGGTGCAGCGGCGCGTATTCAATCAGCGGTTTGTCTGCAATCACCACGCCCGCCGCGTGAGTGCCGGCGTTGCGCACGCTGCCCTCCACCAAAATGGCGCGGTCGTATAACTCTTTCAGGTGCGCTTCTTCATCGTAAAGCTGTTTCAGCGCGGGCACTTGCTCCAGCGCCTCGCGCAGGTTGACGGGTTTTCCGGGGGTGTTTGGCACCAACGAGGTCAGGCGGTTCACCTCGCCCAGCGGAACCTCCGTCACTCGCCCAACATCCTTTAGCGCGGCGCGGGCTTGCATGGTGCCAAACGTGATGATTTGCGCCACCTGCTCGCGCCCATATTTCTCAATTGTGTAATCTACCAGCCGGTTGCGCTGGTCATCCGGGAAGTCCATGTCAATATCTGGCATGGTCACGCGCTCCGGGTTCAAAAACCGCTCGAAATACAAGTCATTGCTCACCGGCTCAATGTTGGTGAGCATGAGCACATGGCTGACCATGCTGCCCGCCGCGCTCCCGCGCACGTTCCACCAAATCCCGGCCTCGCGGCAAAAGCGAATCAAATCCCACACAATGAGCATGTACGCGCTAAAGCCCATGCCGATGATGGTGTTTAGCTCAAAGTCCAGCCGCTCGCGCAAGCGGCGCGGTGTCATGGCTGGATGGGTATCTGCGCTGGGCAAGGCCAGCGGGCTGAGGGTGGTTAGTTTGACCGGCGAGTCGTCATCCAAACAGACGGGAGACGGCGGACGCGAGACGGAGATTGCGCTTTTGACGTCTTCCGTCTTCCGTCTTCCGTCTGCAACCGCGATGAACCCATCCTCCGCCTGGGGCGGGTTGTCCTCGTGCACCCAAACGCCATCTGCCCGCGCGGGAATGCCATACCGCACCTCAAAGCCCACCTCGCACAGGTAGCGCAAATACTCGTTGTCGCTGGCAAACCGCTGCGGGCGTTTGAAGTGCGGCAAATGAAAATCTTTTGTCTTGACTTTGACATTGCACTGGTCGGCAATGCGTTTTGTGTTGGCGATGGCCTCTTCAATCGCCTCGCGCGGGATGTTTCTGCACAACTCGCGCATCTCATCCTCGGTTTTGATGTAATACGAGTCGTTGTTAAACCGCATCCGCTTGGGGTCGTTGATCATGCTGGTGGTTTGCACGCACAGCATCAAATCGTGCGCCACCGAGTCGCCCTGCTTCACGTAATGCGAGTCGTTGGTCAGCACCAGCGGGATGCTCAACTCGCGCGCCCAATCCACCAGGGTGGGGTTGATGCGGTCCAGTTCGGGGATGTCGTGATCCTGAAGCTCGACGTAAAAGCGGTCGCCAAATATCTCGCGGTACCAGAGCAGCGCCTCGCGGGCCTGGTCGGCCTGCCCGTCGGCCAGCAGCGAGGGCACCTCGGCGGCCAGACAACCAGTGGTGGCGATCACGCCCGCCGCGTATTCCTTCAGCGTGGCGTGGTCAAGACGCGGTTTGTAATAAAACCCCTCAAGCTGGGCGATGGTCGCCATGCGCATGAGGTTTTTGTAGCCCGTGTCATTTTGCGCCAGCAGCAGCATGTGATACAAGCTGCGGTCTTGTTTGCCCTCGCGGTCTCTCAGCGTGCGCCCGCGCATGGTCAGGTAGCCTTCCATCCCAATGATGGGTTTGATGCCCGCGCTGCCCGCCGCCTCCACAAATTCAATCGCGGCGTGCATCACGCCATGATCGGTGATGGCGAGCGAATCCTGCCCAAGCTCTTTGGCCCGCGCCGACAACTTTTTTACGTTGCCCAGCCCGTCGAGCATGGAGTATTCGGAGTGCACGTGCAAATGGACGAATGACATGGTTTGCGTTTATCTGGAAGAGTTGTATTTTAACGCGAAGGGATGAGAGCGAAGCGAAAAGTTAAAAGAGTTGCTCTGTTTTTAACATGGCAGCAAACATCCGCGGTGATGCGCAAGAAGTAAACCGTTTGCGCCTCTCCGCCATCGGATTGAATTTGCGCTTTACACGCCACTGCGTCACGCGTTAAAATAGCTCATGGCTTCATCAGATCAGCTTTACCACATTGGATTTGGACACAGCGACTTGGGCGAAAACCCGCCCACACTGGCATTGATGAGCGGCGACCCCAACCGCTCGGCGCACATTGCCCGAACATACTTGAAAGACATGAAAGTGCTTTCGGAAAATCGCGGGCTGAACAGCTACATGGGCGCGCTGCCTACCGGCAAACGCATCATTTGCGCCACCAGCGGGATGGGAGCGCCATCCATGAGCATCGTGGTGAACGAGTTGATCCAGGCCGGGGTCAAAACCATCATCCGCATTGGCACCACCGGCTCCATTCAGGCGCGGGTAAAAGCTGGCGATGTGGTGATTTCCAGCGCATCGCTGTGCCGCCAGGGCGCGGCCAACGACATTGCCCCGCTGGAATACCCCGCCGCCGCCGATCCGTTTTTGACCGTGGCTCTGGCGCAGGCGGCGCAGGCGCTGGGCGTTGTGTATCACGTGGGCGTGACCGCCAGCGTGGACACTTTTTTTGAAGGCCAGGAGCGCAGCGAGACCTCCGCCAACCCGCATTTGCTGCGCTCATTGCGCGGCATGACCGAGGAGTTCCGCAACCTGAACGTGCTGAATTACGAGATGGAAGCGGGGACGCTGTTCAAAATGGGGCTGGTGTATGGCTTCGCCGCCGCCGCCGTGTGCGGCGTTATTGCCCAACGGGTGGAAGGCGAAAAAGTGGTGATGGAGCAAAAAGGTCTGGCGGTCGAGAACGCCATCCGTGTGGCGTTGAAAGCAGCGGAGCAAAATTGAACGCCGCCGCGATTTTGCAAGCCCAACGCGCTTTTTTTGCCAGCGGCGCAACGCGCGGCCTGGAGTTCCGGCTGGAGCAATTGCGCAAACTCAAGCGCGGCCTCATCAAGCACGAGGCCGCGCTGATGGCCGCGTTGCGGGCTGACCTGAACAAACCAGATCTGGAGGCGTATGCCAGTGAGATTGGCGTGACGCTGGCCGAGGTGAACACGGCCATTCGCAGCTTGCGCGGGTGGGCGCGGCCAAAGCCGGTCATGCCGCACATCACCCAATTGCCAAACAGCGCGTGGGTGATGGCCGAGCCGCTGGGCGTGGCGCTGATTATTGGGCCGTGGAATTACCCGGTGGTGCTGATCCTCGCTCCCCTCATCGCGGCCATCAGCGCGGGAAACTGCGCGGTGATCAAGCCATCAGAGCTTGCGCCCGCCACCTCGCAGGCGCTGGCAGACCTGCTGGCCGACACATTTGAGCCGCAGTTTGTGGCTGTTGCGCAGGGCGGGGCAGATGTGGCAGGCGAGCTGCTCAACCTGCGCTGGGACAAAATTTTTTACACCGGCGGCGAACGGGTGGGCAAAATTGTGGCGCTGGCCGCGGCAAAAAATCTCACGCCGGTCACGCTGGAGCTGGGCGGCAAAAGCCCGTGCGTGGTGGACGCCAGCGCAGATGTGGACATGGCCGCGCGGCGCATTGTGTGGGGCAAATTCTGGAACGCCGGGCAAACCTGCATCGCCCCAGATTACGTGCTGGCCCAAAAATCAATCGCCCCCGCCCTGATTGAGGCGATGAAAAAACAAATTGCGCAGTTTTATCCCACTTTCCCGCCAGGCGGAGATGGGCTTGCCAAAATTGTGAACGACGCGCACGTTGCCCGGCTGCGCGGCTATTTGGCCGATGGGGTTGTGGCCTGCGGCGGCCAAACCGACCCCGCGCGGCGCTTCATCGCGCCAACACTCCTCACCCAAGTGCCGCCAGACAGCCCGGTGATGACCGATGAGATTTTTGGCCCCATCTTGCCGGTGCTGGAATATGACACGCTGGCCGAGGCGATGGCGTTTGTGAACGCCCGGCCCAAACCGCTGGCGTTTTACATTTTCTCGCGCGATTCCGCGGCGCAAAAAGCCGCGCTGGAAGGCTGTTCATTTGGCGGTGGCTGCGTGAACGACACGATTGTGCACTTTGCGCAAACCAACCTGCCGTTTGGCGGCGTGGGCAGCAGCGGCATGGGCAACTATCACGGCAAATACGGCTTCGATGCCTTCTCTAACTTCAAAGGCGTGCTCAAGAAAGGTTTTCTTTCCAGCGATTATCTGGTGCGCTACCCGCCGCACACATCGCTTAAGCAAAAACTGGCAAAGTTGTTTTTAAGATAGTTATAGTTGATAGTTATAGTGAGAGTATGCTGGTTGGGTAAATACAACAACTATCACTCTCAACTATCACTATTACCCTTCACCCTTCAACGGCCATTCCAGCACATGCGGATGGGCGTTATCTGGCACAAGCTCGCGGGCGCGGCCAAATGGCAGACCCTGCGCGTGGGCCAGCAGGGTGCCAATCACAAACCCGTGTGAGACGATGACCACCGCGCCGCCCGCGTGGCGGTTGGCGATCTCGGTGATGGCGCGCAAAAAGCGCTCGCCCACTTCGTTTGGCGTTTCGCCGCCGGGGGCGCGGTGGCTGATGGTGTCCTCGGCGTGGCGAACGCGCCAATCGTGCGGGTAACGCTCGGAAATTTCGCGCGGGGTCAGGCCCTCCCAATCGCCCTGAGAAATTTCGCGCAGGCGCGGGTCAATTTGCACGGGCAGGCCAATTCGCGCGGCGATGATGTTGGCCGTTTCCACCGCGCGGGGCAGGTCGCTGGCATACAGCGCGTCAAAGGGCGTGTCGGCCAGTTCATCGGCCACGGCGCGCGCCTGCGCCACGCCCAGCGCGTTGATGCTGGGCGCGTTGGGAGATTGCCCCTGCCAGCGGCGTTGCACGTTCCAATCTGTTTGCCCGTGCCGGATGAGCCAGAGTTGAGTCATGGCATAAGTTTATATGGCGCTCAGAAAAATCTCCAAACCTTTGCGCAGTATGTCTGGTTTGGTCAAACAAGAGATCATCACCCGCACAGAACCGGCGTGGTTGAAAAAGTAGCCGGGGCTGACCAGCGCCCCGCGCTCCAGCAAATGCAGCGCCAGCGCCTCGTCGTCATCCCAGCCCAAAATTTGAGGAAAGAGGTAATAGCCGCCATCGGGCAGGGCCACGCGCATGCGCGGGTGCGCCGCCAGCATGTGCGCGGCCATGCGCAGGTTGGCGTTTGTGCGGGCCGTCATCTCATCCACAAAACCCATGCCTTGGGCAAACAGGGCGGGCAGCATGTGCTGGGTGAGGGAATTCGCGCCGAGGAAAGTGTCGTTGAGCAATTCCAGCCGCTCGCCAAATTCGGCCATCGCGGCATCGTTCAGCGCCATCCACCCCAGTTTGAGGTCTGGCAGGGCGAACATTTTGCTGATGCCGTTGAGCGTGAACACGGGCTGAGCCAGGTTGAACAGCGCGGGCGGGCGCGGCGCGGCGCAGGCAAACTCGGCAAAAACTTCGTCAATCACCAGCGGGATGGGAGATGGCGTGGCGATGTTCCGCGCCACCGCGCCGGTGGGGTTGTGCGGCGAGACCACCAGCATGGCCCGCGTGTTTTCATCGCAAGCGTGGGCGATGGAAGCCGGGTTGATTTGCCAGTTGCGGGTTTCATCCAGCGCATACGGGCGCAGCTCCACGCCATGAATGGCGGCCAAATGCTCAAACAGCGGGTAGGTCACATCCGGGCCAAGGATGTTATCGCCGGGCGCGGCCAGCAGAGAGAACAGCAAAGAGTAGGCCTCGCTGGTGCTGGCGGTGATGAAAATGTTGTCTGGCGAAACAGCTGCGCCGCGCGATTTGTAATATTGGGCGATGGCTTCTCTCGCGCCCGGCAAGCCGCGCGGGTCGGGGTCGTAGCGCCGCGCGTCCCAGTAGCCATCTGCCGCCGCCCGCAAAATGCCCGCCGGAAAAATCATCCCCTGATGGGTGGGATTGCTGCTGGTCAGGTCAATGAACTTTCCCGCCAGCCGCCGTTTGGCTTGCTCAATGCGGTTGGGGGAAAGGTCAAGATCGGAGAAAAGCATGTTGGTTGCTGGTTGCTAGTTGCTGGTGGCTAGTGATCAAACCAGCAACCAGCAACTAACCACGAGCTGCTAAATTACAAGCACACTCTCAAATTGTTTTGGCTTGTCTTCATTCGCGCGTTGAACTTTGTAGGTGAGGCCAGCTTTGGTGGAGAAGCCGCCGCAGTTTCCTTGCGCGTCCATGAGCAAAAGGCGCACCCAGGGCAAATTGCCCTCTTGAAAGAACACGCCCGCGTCTGAATCGGAGGCGAGTTTGTGCATGTCTTGCAGCACCTCGGCCCCGGCCTGGGCCATGCTCTGCCCGGCGGCCATCGCCAAAATGGCGCGCAGGGTTGTGCCATGCCGGATGGTCCACTCGCCCAAGCCCATGCACGCGCCCGCGCCGTAGCGGTCATCGGCGTAAAAGCCCGCGCCAGCCACGGGCGAATCGCCCACGCGACCGGGATACTTCCAGGCGATGCCGCTGGTGGTGACGGCCACAAAAATATGCCCGTGTTCGTCGCGCACCATCACGTTCATCGTGTCGTGGCCGGTCTCTTCTTTCTTCAGCGTGTCGGTGTGCATAGAGATCACTTTGCGGGTGAAGCCGATGAGGTCTGGCAGGGTTTCAACCGACCCCACGCCCGGCGCGGCGCGGTTGATGCGCTCGCGCCACATGGCCAAGGATTCATCGGTGAGCAGGTTGGCGCGCTCGGCCTTGATTTCTTCGGCGAAGCGCATGGCGCCATCGCCCGCCAAAAACACGTGCGGCAGGCGCTCCATCACCTGGCGGGCAATGCTGATGGGGTGCCGGTAGCCCTTGACCGCCGCCACCGCGCCCACGCGGCGCGTGCCGCCCTCCATGAAGGCCGCGTCCAGCTCCACTTCGCCCAAAATGTTGGGCATTCCGGCGGTGCCCACGCTAAACTCGTTGGGGTCGTCCTCCACTTCGCGGGCGATGTATTCGGCCACATCGGGGGCGGGTGTGCCAGCGCGGAGCATTGCCGCGCCAGCCATGATGATTTCGTCTCGGATTTCGCCATTGGCTAGGATAATTGCTGACATGGGGCAGGAGTATAAGACCTTTGCTTTGCCGCGTCATTTGCCGAGCCAGTCAAAAAAATGCATCAAGGCCGCGCTGAGTTTTGCGCCAAGGTCGGGCGGGGTAAATAGAATGACCGCCAGAATGATGGCCGCCACAATCAGCCAGGCCGGGAACTGGGCCGAGACCTTGCCCGTGCGCCAGTTTTTGCCGCTCACGCGCACGTAATTTTTTTGGTAAGTTCGCCTTTTGCGGACGGGTTTTCTTTTTGTGGGTGTGATTTTCTTTGCCATGATTTTGCGAAAATTATAGAACAAATGTCCTATGAATTGTTTCGCAAAGATGGTGTTTTTTTATTTTGGCAAGGTTGGCGTTATGGCTCCAGCTGGCCTTGTCCGGCGATGAAGGAGGGTGAACAAGAATCAGCGCCGGGGACGAGAGGAACGCTCATTGTGAACGGAAGTGTTTCGTTGGAGCTAAGATTTGGAATAGTATGGCTGAAGACTCCGAGGGGAGCTGGCGACCAACTAGAGGGGTCTGGACTGCTTCCGCAGGTTAAATAATATTCCAAACTAATATTGGTCAAGGTTGTGGGGTAGCGATTGTAAAGCGAGTAAGGATAAGAATCTCGCGCAAAAACACTAACCCACGGACTGCTGTCCCGCGTTTCGGCTCCTAGTATTTTTGTTTCTAATCGTCTAACCTGATCAAAAGGCACATCAAAACTTCCCTGAACTGGGTTAAATTGTCCGGGCAGCGTATCTGCAAAAGCAGGCGTAAAAATCCTTGTTGACAAAAGTGTGCCGGTCAAATCGTATATGCTAGCTTGCACAGAAACATTTCGGACAGGATGGGGCTGAAATGTTTTTACATACGCAACAAAAGTGTAGTTGTCGGAAGCGATGGGCTTGCTTCCCCATTGATATACAACTTGCGCCAACGATGGTTGTTGCAACGGATTATCTCGAAACAACATTGGCAGGAAAAGACACGATTGATACTGGCAGATGTTGAACTCCTCAAATGAAGATTGGTTCTCGCCCAAACGCGCTTGACCGACTAGAAGCTGAGCGGAATGAGGGCCAATCGCATAGCAAGACTGAGCCGTAAAATTTCGCGTTTCACCTGGTGGCAATGGTTTTCCCAACCTACTGATATTTGACAAAACATTGTCGTCTGTGCCAAACTACGGGTAATGCGGATACAAGGCACAAACGCCCAGGTCGATGAACGTATAGCACGCGGGCTGGCACTGCTCGAG